>Ga0209573_1000146_pt1 | contig 182024 bp, 152 predicted proteins | sample TNRBio252014_DNA_FD_185870 | JGI IMG/M metagenome (GOLD analysis project Ga0209573, IMG submission 185870) | Wastewater treatment Type I Accumulibacter community from EBPR Bioreactor in Madison, WI, USA - TNR Reactor_6/25/2014_ DNA (SPAdes)... | ecosystem: Engineered > Bioreactor > EBPR >...
ACGACAAGCCCTACGACCAGTTTGTGCGCGAGCAGCTCGCGGGTGACGAGATCGCGCCGGATGATCCGAACGTCGTCATCGCCACCGCCTTCATGCGTCATCCGGTCTATGAATACAACCTGCGCGATGTGCGCGGCCAGTGGGACACCATTCTCACCGACATGACGGACACCACAGGCGAGGTCTTCCTCGGCCTGAGCATGGGCTGCGCGCGCTGTCATAACCACAAGTTCGATCCCGTCCTGCAAAAGGATTATTACCGCCTGCGCGCCTTCCTCGCGCCGGTGCAGTGGCGGGATGACATGAAGCTGGCCACTCCGGCGGAGAAGCAGGCATTCGACGAGCAACAGGCTGCGTGGGAAGCGGCCACAGCGCAGATCCGCGCCAGAATGGACGCGCTGACGAAGCCGGGCATCGAGGCGCGGGTCGAGCGCTGGCGCACCAGTTTCCCTGAGGATCTGCAAGCCATGACGCACAAGCCTGCGGAGCAACGTGATGCGCTGGAAAAACAGCTCGCCGGACTCTGCGAGCGCCAGTTGAAATACGCGCGCGGAGAGTTCAATCCGATGAGGGATCTTAAGCCCGACAAGGGCGGGCATGAATATCAGGCGCTCCAGGAGGAACTGAAGAAGTTCGACCCCTTGAAACCGAAGCCGCTGCTCGAAGCCTTCGTCGTCACGGACGCGGGAGCCGAGGCACCAGCGAACAAGCTCAAGACGCGCAAAGGCGAGCAGGAGATCGAGCCAGGCTTCCTTGCCATCGTGGACCCGGCCCCGCCACGCATCGAAGCGACCAAGACCTCCACCGGACGCCGCAAGGCGCTGGCGGACTGGATCACGCGTCCAGGCAATCAGCTCTCCACCCGAGTGATCGTGAACCGTGTGTGGCAGTATCATTTCGGGCGCGGCATCGTCGCGACGGCGAGCGAATTTGGCAAGCTGGGCGAGCTGCCGACGCATCCCGAACTGCTCGACTATCTCACGGCGAAGTTTGTGAGCAGCGGCTGGCATCTCAAACCACTGCATCGTGAGATCATGCTCTCCGCCACCTACCGCCAGACGGCGCGGCGCGAGCCGGACGAGACTGCGTCGCGGGTCGATCCGTCAAACCGCTACCTGTGGCGCTTCCATCCGCGCCGTCTCGATGCGGAGCAGGTGCGCGATGCCCTGCTGGCGGTCAGCGGCGAGCTGGAGGCGAAGCCCGGCGGCCCCGCTGGCGATGGCAATGGTACGCGCCGCTCGATTTACACGATCAAGAAGCGCAACAGCCCGAACGAGCTGCTGCGCGCCCTCGACATGCCGCCTGGTTTTACGAGCGCATCCGAGCGCCAGAGCACCACGACGCCGACGCAGGCGCTGCAACTGCTCAATGGCGACTGGTTGCTCTCACGCGCCCGCAAGCTCGCCTCCCGTGTGGAAAGCATCAACGATGCGTGGCTGGCTGTTTTTGGCCGCCCGCCGACGGACGAGGAGCGAGCCACGGCGGATGCTTTTCTCAAAAAACGTGTCGCTGCAGCCAAGCCAGCCAGCACCGCGTCCGAGGTTGCGGTGAGTGGCGGTCCAGGCGGCGTTTTTAAAATCAACAGCCAGCACGAGCGCCTGCTGGTGAACTCCAGCGAGAAGGAGGGTGATGAGTTCACCGTCGAGGCCGTCGTGAAGCTCGACAGCATCGACGTGAACGCCGAATTGCGCACGCTGGTCTCGCGTTGGGATGGCGGCAAGGGCAGCCTGGAATCCTTTGGCTGGAGCATTGACGTCACCGGCATAAAATCACGCTACAAGCCGCGCCACATCCTCATGCAAATCGTTGGCGAGGATGAGAACGCGAACATCGGCTATCAGGTGGTGCCTGCAAACATCCACATCGAGGTGGGGCGCCGCTATCACATGGTCGTGCGTGTTTCCAGCAGCCGTCACCATGTCGCCTTCGCCGTGCGCGATCTCGATACGCCCGGTGCCGTCGTGCAGGCCAGCGTGGCACCCTTGGACGCTCTCTCGAAGATCAGCCAGGGCGCATCGCCGGTCGTCCTGGGCGGCTTGAGCAAGCGCACGCCGACGCGTCAGTGGGACGGCCGGATCGAGGCTCTGCGCATCGTGCAGGGTTACGTCGGCGACCACACTCTCACCGCCGATCCCGCGAAGTGGAACGCCGGATTCGTCGTCTGGCGCGCTGCTGATCCGCCGAACCCAAAGTATGTTTGGAGCGGCTCCGACTCGGGTGCCGCCGAGGAGAGCGATCCTTTCCGCCAGGCCATGACCGATCTCTGCAAGGTGCTGCTGAATTCGAATGAATTCTTCTACCTCCACTAAGACGATGAACTGCCACCGATTCGACATTCCCAACACCCGTCGCGAGTTCCTGCAAACGGCCGGCTGCGGCTTCGGCGCGGTCGCTTTGGCCGCGCTCATGGGCGGGCAGGCGCATGCCTCGCCGCTGCGTCTGCCGCACCGCGCCGCCAGGGCCAAAAACGTCATCTTCCTCTTCATGGAAGGCGGCCCGAGCCACCTCGACACCTTTGACCACAAGCCGCTGCTGAACAAGCTGGCAGGGCAGTCGCTGCCCGCGAGTTTCGGGATGCCGCTCACGGCTGCGGGAGAGGGCAAGTCGCCTTTGCTCGAATGCAAACGCACCTGGAAGCAACACGGCCAGGGCGGCCTGTGGGTCTCCGACTGGTTCCCCCATGTCGCACGTCATGCCGATGATCTCGCCATGATCCATTCCTGCGCCTCCAGCGGCATCAACCACGCGGGCGGCGTGTGCTCGATGAACACCGGCTCCATCTTTGGCGGCCGCCCCTCGCTCGGCGCATGGGCCTCTTATGGACTGGGCACCGAGAACAAAAACCTGCCCTCCTTTGTCGTCATCAAGGACAGCGAGGCCACTGTCGTCAACGGCGTGCGCAACTGGGGCAATGGTTTCATGCCCGCCGTGTATCAGGGCGTCGAGTTCCACTCCGACGGCACGCCCATCAAATACCTCGACAACCCGAAAGGCGTCGATCGCCAGCGCCAGCGTGACATGCTCGACCTCCTCGGCGCGCTTGGCCGTGACTTCAACGCCAGCCGCGCCAGCAACACCGAGCTCGACGCCCGCATCAAGAGCTACGAGCTCGCCTATCAGATGCAGGCCGAGGCTCCCGAGGCTGTTGATCTGAGCAGAGAAACCGAGGCCACGCGGAAGCTCTACGGCATGAACGACAAAGCCACCGCCACCTTTGGCCGCAACTGCCTCCTCGCCCGCCGCCTCGTCGAAAATGGCGTGCGCTTCGTGCAGCTCTACAGCGGTGCTGGCAGCAAGTGGGACAGCCACAAGGGCATCGAGGAGAATCATTCACGCCTATGCCATGCGGTCGATCAACCCATTGCCGGTCTTCTCGCGGACCTGAAGTCCCGGGGCATGCTCGACGAGACGCTCGTCATCTGGGGCGGTGAGTTTGGCCGCACACCGATGAGCGAACAAGGCGACGGTCGCGACCACAACCCCACGGGCTTCACCATGTGGATGGCCGGCGGCGGCGTGAAAGGCGGCCAGACCCACGGTGCCACCGACGAGCTAGGCTTGTATGCCGTGGAAGATCGTCTGCACGTTCACGACCTCCACGCGACGATTCTGCATCTGCTGGGCATCGACCACACCCATCTCATCTTCAACCACAAGGGACGGCCCGAACGCATTGATCAAAACGAAGGCCGACCTTATACCAAACTGCTTTCCTGAAATGGGAGGCATAGACAAACCATGCGAATCATCCTCCCATCCATCGCGCTGCTTGCCTCCGCCGTCACCGGCTTCGGTGCGGGCACCCCGATCAGTCTGACCGCGAACAATATGTCGATCGCGACGGGTCAGCCTTCGCTCGTGCTCATGTCGAGCGGCTCCGTGCATATCCCCGTGTGGTCCCTTTCCGGCGGCACCGTGGGGCAGTCGGTCGCCGGTCTTGTGGCGGGCCTACCCAAAGATTGCGCTGCGGTGAAGATCGAAATCGTCGTGACCACGACAGACGCGACGACGAGCCCCGACTTTGAGGATGTCTATCGGGTTCACCTCTCGCAGATGGTGGAGGATGCGCCCTTCACGGCCCCTTACCATCTGGGCAATTCCGTGCGCACCGCGCTTCCCGTCGCGCCTCTCCATTCTCGAACCATCGTCCTGGAGTCGTATTGCGAAGTGGAGCCCAACGCGCCCCTGTGGGTGCGGATTCAGCGCGAGCCTAGCGATCCCGGCGACACCTTCACCAAGCCCACCGGCCTGGCCATGGTCAAGGTGACGCCCCTGGACGCTCTCGCGAAACCGCATGTCGTGCAGGACGTGAGCGGCTACAACTCGTGGCCTATGATTCAGGCCATCGGAGAAAAATTGGTCTGCGTGTATGGCCGCGGCAAAGGACACAACATCGCGAACGATGATCGTGCCGTTTACGCGCGCACCTCCACCGACGGCGGCAAAACGTGGACGCCGGAAACGGTCGTCGCCAATGCGCCAGCCTACGGCGAGGTCGCAGTCGGGAAAGGGCTCGATGCCACCGGGGCGATGCTCCTCTGGGTGCGCCGCATCGGCAAAGGGGAGTGGCATCACGACCTCTACCGCAGCATGGATGGCGTCACCTTCACGCTCGTGGCCACGCCGAAGCTCGACGTGCGCCCCATGCAGATCACCGACGTTTTTGCCGTCCCTACCGTCGGACTCATGGCCCTGTGGTTCGCCGGGGATTATGGCGACAAGCCGACGAACGCATGGGGCACCGTGACCAGCAGCGACGACGGCACCACCTGGACACAGACCACCATCGAGTCCGAGCTGCCCAAGGCGCAGTGGCCCACCGAACCTGCCGCCGTTTATCTCGGCGATGGCAAGATCCTCGCCATCGCCCGCACAGAAGTCGGTCCCACGCAGTGGCAGCTTGTCTCCACCGACTCCGGGGTGACGTGGAAGCGCACGCCCACCAACATCGGTGACATCAAGGCGTCAACGCCAAGCCTGATCCTCGACGCCAAAACCGGGCTGCTGAGCAACTACTACTTTCATCGTGGCAAGGGTTTCCTGCGGCGGCGCGTCGTCGATCCGCAGAGCATCTTCGACCATCCGGGCAGTTGGCCGACTTCCGAGGCCGTCGCCATCGGTAGCACGAGCACCTGGGACTCGGGCAACGCGAACGCCACGGTGATCGGCGACACCCACTACGTCTCTTTTTACTCCGGCAAGGCTCCCGACACTTCGGTCCTGGTCTCAGTGCTCCCCGCGCCCTCCGCGCGTTGAATCACAACCGATGCTCTCATGACAAATCTCACCACCCTTCGCCAACCTAACCTTCAGCTCGGCACCTGGCTGCAGACCGGCTCTTCCATCATCGCCGAACTCGCGGATGCCAGCGGCTTCGACTGGTTGCTCATCGATCTCGAACACGGCTGCGGCACCGAAGCGAATGTGCTGCCGCAACTCCAGGCCATACGCAACGCCGCAGCCATCGTCCGCGTGGGCGCACCGCACCCAGAGATGATCGCGCGAGCGCTCGACTGGGGTGCCGCCGGCATCATGGTCCCCATGGTGTCCACGGCGGAGAAAGCCGAGGCGTGTGTCCGCGCGATGCAATATCCGCCGCGTGGAGATCGCGGCCTGGCCCGCATGGTGCGCGCCTACAACTTCGGTCTTGAACGCGAAACACTGTCCCCTGTGTTTTTCGCCCAGATCGAGACTGTCGAAGCCGTGAAAAATGCTCATGCCATCGCCGCTGTGGAGGGTGTCGATGTGCTCTTTATCGGTCCCATGGACTTGCAACTCAGCATTCAGTCCAGTCCGCAAGACGACGCCCTCGACTACGACGCTTGTCTGCGCGAAGTCGCCGCCGCCGCCCAATCCGCAGGCAAAGTCTGCGGCCTGCTCACGCGCCAGACCGACGATGCCGCCGCTCTCCAAGCCCTCGGCTTCACCCATCTCGCCATCGAGACAGACATCACCGTCCTGCGCGAAGGCTACCAGCAGATCGTCCATCCTCTGCGAGCACATCAGAAGTAGATTCGATTGGCAATCGAATCGGTTTGGGGACGCTCGGCTTCGATTGCCAATCGAAGCTACGGCAGACCCTCGGCAGGCTTCGGCGCGGAATAAACCACCGCTGAAGACGCAGTGGTTGCGGCTGCCCCCTCACCAGAAATTTATTTTCAGGGTCGGAAACTCACTTGACGAATGGTTTACCGCAGGTAAGATTTCCTTACATTAATAATCATGAATGCTCTCGACCGAACCCAAATCGAACAGGCCCTCCAGGACTGCCTGAAGCATATCGCACGGGACACCTACCCGTCGGAGTGGAAGGCTGGAGACAATGTGATCCGCTGTTGCGGATTGGACTCTCAGCACGGCATCGAACTTGCCTGCGATCTTGAATCGCGGCTGGGAATTTCGATCCCGCACAAAGAGAACCCGCTTGTTCTAGACGATGACGGCGATGGTCGGAAACGTGCCAGAACCTTCGGTGAAGTCGTCAATTACCTCACGGCTCTTGCCAGTTAGAACCCATCCAAAATCTATGAGCGACACAGACGACACGATTTATCAACGCCTAAGGCTTGCAAGAGAGCAGGCGGGACTTTCGCAGGGGCAGATTGCGAAGCTGATAGATTACCACCGCCCAACCATCTCGGAAATCGAGGCTGGCCGCCGGAAAGTGACTTCCGACGAGCTGGCACTGTTCGCGAAGCATTACGGAGTTACTGCCGCCTGGCTCCTCAATGAATCAGAAAGCGAAGATGATCCAGCAGTCGAACTGGCAGCTCGGGAGCTGTCGAGTCTGAACAAGGAAGACCTTGACAAGATCCTGCGGTTGCTCCGCTCGCTGAAAAAATCTTCGCCTTCAAAGGAATGACTCGTCAAGAAATTGCCCGGACAGCACTTCGTGCTGCCATCGAATTGCGAAGGAAAGCCAAGGTTCCCTTGGAGGATCCGATTTGCGTCTATGATTTTGCGGAGACTCTAGAGGTTGAAGTGAGGTTCGTGGGTGGCTCTAGCTTTGCCGGCATGTTCGCAAAGGGAATGAACGCTGTGTTTGTTCCTTCCGAGCGTCCAGCAGGACGCCGAGCGTTCACCTGTGCCCACGAATTGGCGCACTGGCGCTTTGGTCATGGTGAGAGAGTGGAAACCTTGGATTTTGATCGCGATGACCGTGATGTGCCCGAGGAGATTCTTGCCAATCACTTTGCGGGATTCTTGCTGATGCCAAACCGAGCGTTGACGGCCGAAGCAAATGCTCGCGGCATTGATTTCAGATACCTCACCGCTCATGAGGCATACCGATTGGCTAGCCAGTTTGGAGTGGGCTACGACACACTCATCAAACACCTTCGTTGGTCAGAGCGACTGATTGACCAGGAGCGCATGGATCAACTTCAACTTCGAACGCCAAAAGACCTTCGTCGTGAACTACTCGGTCAGGATGCGCGAGGGCATCTTGTGATTGCGGATAAGCAGTGGCGAAAGGTCGCCATCGACCTGGAGGTTGGCGATCATGCCATTGTTCCTCATGGAGCCTCTCTCAACGGAAATTCCGCCAGAGTCGTCCGCGAAAGCCAACATGGCATGGTTATCGAGGCGATCCGCCCAGGCATCAGTCAAGCATTCGGGGGCGACGACTGGGCGCACATGGTCCGCGTAAGCCGTAAACAGTTCGTAGGCCGGGCAGCATTTAGACACTTGGAGGAGGATGATGATGACAACGACACCACACTTGATAACTGAATCGAATCTCTCAACAGCTTGGGCACGCGCCTTTCTTCATGCTCATGATGGAGCAGATGACGCTCTCGTCGTTGCCATTCGCGGTTTTGACGAAGACTTGCCAGCCCAAGACGTGCTGGTTTCATCAGAGCTTGATGCCCAATTGTCCCAACACGTAATTCCTCGCATCGCCCAAACTGCGCTAACCATTGTGCCATACGAAAAATGGCTTCGTGAAGGGAAGATCAGCATCGAACAGCTAACGGAATGGTATTTAAAATCCATGCTTCCACGCCTCAAGGCGCGGTGTGTCAAGAACCGCCATGGCACGTATTTCGAGCGCTTTGTCTCATACACAGGCACCAGGGTTAAGGATGGGTGTGAAGAGCGCAGAACCGTCAATCAACTCACATACGTCACTGACTTTTGGAAGAAAAAGGCGGCAGGGGCAAACCACTCACGTCCTCGTCAGTCGGCACTTCAATTGGTTTGCTTTGATCCCGCAAAAGACGATACCGGCTCAGCTCTCTCTGGCTTTCCATGCCTTCAACAAGTTAGCTTCACATATCATGAGGCCGGCTCCCTCGAAGTGACAGCGTATTACCCAACGCAGTATCTGTTTGATCGAGCATATGGGAACTATCTGGGCCTTTGTCAGCTTGGACATGTGGTAGCTCACTCTCTCGGCGTGAAGCTCACTCGCTTTACCTGCTTCACAGCAAGGCCCGAGGTCGGAAAGAAAGTGCCAGACCGTGCCTTCATCGACCTGCTGCGCAGGCATGTGGCCGAAAACTCATTGGAAACCACTCTATGAACCCCAAAGGCCAACTATTTGTATTCGAAGGCACTGATGCAGCAGGCAAGTCCTCCATAAGCGCTCGATTCGTCGATTGGCTTCGCAGCCAAGGCAAGACAGTTGAACCCTTGTCGTTTCCGGGCAAGTCTCCGGGCACAATTGGTGATCTCGTGTATCGGATTCATCATGATCCCGTAGCATTCGGACTGGATCACCTCACCGCATCGAGCCTGCAGACGCTTCACATTGCGGCGCATCTTGATGCAATCGAGGCACGAATCATTCCGAGCCTTGAAGCAGGCAGAACGGTTGTTCTCGACCGTTACTGGTGGTCAACAAGAGTCTATGGCGTGGTGGGAGGCGCGCGGGTGGAGGTGATCGACAAACTCATTGAGGCAGAGCAAATCGCATGGGGTGATTGGCTTCCAACAGCGTTGTTTTGCATTGGAAGATCCACCCCATTGCGAGATGAGCCGCTAGATCAGTGGACGCTGTGGAAGGACGGCTACGACGCAATGCTTCGGCGGGAATCGGGCCGTTACCCGATTCACTCCATCCAGAACGAGAGCAGCATTGACGACTGCGTCTCCGAGATCATTCGCCACTGCCCGCCATTGGCATGAAACGAAAGCAGCCATCCATAGCGGTTGAGCAGCAGGAAATACTGGCCCTCACAACGCCTCCGACCATCCCAACCCTCGAAGCGGGTGATTTTGGATTTTTGCGGCCCCTGAAGGTGTCACGCGTATTCAGCTCATACTGGCGCTTTGCGGCGGAGAGACAGCGAGTTTTCCTCCGCCGTATTCGTGGTGAGAATCCCCCATGGAGTGATGATCCGGTCCTTCAAATCCACAAATTCACCAACGCCTACCGCGCCTCAGACAGGGTTAGCCAATATCTCATCCGACGAGTCATCTACGACGGAAAGCACAATCTGCGAGATACCTTCTTCAGGATTCTCCTGTTCAAGATTTTCAATCGGATCGACACTTGGGAATTGCTGGAAGGTGAGTTCGGCAGTGTGTCGCTCGAAAACTATTCGTTCAAACGCTACGACCGCGTGCTCTCGGAGGCGATGGCAAAGGGTGAGCGACTTTATTCTGCTGCGTATATCATGCCCTCTGGAGGCCGCTCATCTGAGTATGCCCGCAAGCATCAGATGCATCTCCGTCTGCTGGAGCGCATGATCGCGGACGAGCTTCCCGAGCAGCTTTCGGAAGCGCCAACAATGGCCCGCAGCTTCGAGTTGATCCGTGAATACCCATCGATTGGCGACTTCCTGGCATATCAGTATGTGACGGACATCAACTACAGTCAGCTCACAGATTTCCGAGAGACTGAATTCGTCGTTCCGGGACCAGGTGCCCGTGACGGCATCAAAAAATGCTTCACTGACTTTGGTGGGCTAACCGAGCCTGAGATCATCAAATTCATCGCAAAAAGACAAGAGGAATGCTTTTCAGCCGTGGGTGTGTCTTTTCCCACGCTCTGGGGACGTCGGCTTCAACTCATCGACTGCCAGAACTTGTTCTGCGAGGTGGACAAGTATGCACGAGTGGCTCACCCCGAGATCGTCGGGCTATCAGGCCGCACCCGGATCAAGCAAAAGCTGAAGCCGTCGTCTGAGCTTCTCCAACTTTTTTATCCTCCAAAGTGGGGAATCAACAACCGACTAAACGAGGAGCCTGAATATGTTCCAACCCCTAGAAGCTAGAACAGCAAACGATTTATGGAAGCAAGCAGCGGAATGGTTCCGGCAAAACGGCAACGCCATGAAGCAAGCCAGTCGCAATGGTCCGACCCTAGAAGTGATGAATGCCGCGCTCTCACTTCAACAGCCTCGTCAGCGATGGATTGCTGCACGAGTTCCGGCGATGAATCCCGCATTCGCTATCGCAGAAGTGGTCTGGATTGTGTTAGGCCGAAACGATTCGGCAATGCTCAACTACTTCAATCGGGACTTGCCTCAATACGCTGGTGAAGGAGAGGTTTACCACGGAGCCTATGGTCACCGGATACGCTCAAATTTCGGAGTCGATCAGCTAGAGCGAGCATACCATGCGCTCTCAGCCAAACCCGACTCAAGGCAGGTGGTGCTTCAAATATGGGATTCGCGGATAGATCTGCCGGCTGAGAATGGTGTCGAAGCGAGCAAGGATGTTCCGTGCAACGTTTGCTCGCTGCTCAAGGTTCGTGAAGGGAGACTGGAGTGGACTCAGATCATGCGAAGCAACGACCTTTTCCGTGGATTCCCGCATAACGTAATTCAGTTTAGCTCACTACAGGAAGTCCTCGCCGGATGGCTGAACTTGGAGGTCGGTGCCTATCATCATTACAGTGACAGCCTTCACCTGTATGATCGAGATGGGGATGTGGCCTCTCATTTCGAAGACATCGACCCTCCAGACAATGAAGACACTTTGAGTTTGGCGAAGTCACAGTCAGACAATGCCTTTCTCATGCTTGGACAACTCTGTGACCTGTGCGCGGATGCTGGGCGATCCTCGGATGATGTATTTGATTATGTTTCCAGCCTGCAACTACCGGCAGGACATGCAAATCTGGCGCGAGTATTGGCTGCCGATGCTTTGAGACGCCGGGATTCACCCGATCAAGCCCAGTTGATCATGCAACAATGCACCAATCCGTGTCTCAGCTTCATGACCCAACGCTGGTTTTCGAAACCGCGGGCGCAGCGCCAATGAAAACACCGACTGATGCTTGCTTTCGTGGTCGCTAGAAGCTGCGGCCCCACCGGCAGGGCCTTGAGCCACGCCAAATTGAAGACGTAATGTTTGAGGCTGTGATGAGCTGGATGCGGCCGTCGCGGGTTTGGATGGCGGCGAGGTAGCCGTTGTGCTCGGCGCGGGGGAGCTGAGAGGGGGCATGGCGGTTCCAGCGTAGATTCGATTGGCAATCGAATCATGCCCCGGAAGACTTCGATTGCCAATCGAAGCTACACATCTGCCCAATACACATCACGTTGCCTTTCCAGGTCCGAGCCGCATGATTTGGCGTTGCCTTTCAGCCATGAGCACCCTGCCTGCCACCACGCCTGAACACTACCTCAGCGGCACGTCAGCCATGACGATCCCGGATGGTGAGGCCGCGCTTGTTGATCAAGTCAAAGCTGCCATAGAGCGTGATGAGTTTCCGCTCTTTGTATGCGAAGGCACTACCGAAGAGAAGCAGGCATACATCCGCCGTAGCCCTGGCTCGGCATTGACAGCCATCCAGGCGCGAGCGGCGGGTGTGTTCACATCGACGCCGTAGAGCGACACGAGAAAGCTGGCATCGGCGGTGACGATCATGCCTCGCCGCGGTTTTCGTTCACGATGTCGCTCAAATCACGATCAGGCACCGAAGCCAGGGGGGCGAAACGGCGGGAGAACAACTCATGCCGACTGGTCGCCGTTGGCGAGACGACGGGTTCCTCCTTTGCCTCATCACCCAAGGCCAATGCCAGACCATCGCGCAGCAGGCGCTCCAGGCGGGAGGCTTTGGGCGGGTCAAGACGTTGGAGAGCGAGATCGATTTCCAGGGCCAGTGAACTCATGCGCTGAGTATCCCTGTCCGCTCATGGATTGTCAACGGGAGGGAAAGTATCGACTTGAGGCATTCGGCTTCGATTGCCAATCGAAGCTACGGCACGCCCAATAGACATCACGTTGCCTTTCCAGACCCGAGCCGTATGATTCGGCGTTGCCTTTCAGCCATGATCACCCTGCCAGCCACCACGCCTGAACACTACCTCACCGGCACGTCAGCCATGACGATCCCGGATGGTGAGGTCGCGTTTGTGAACTGGCATTTCGTGGACACCTTTTTGGAAGGGCGGGCGAGTTTCCGCATCGCGGGGAGGAACTTTCCAGACACCTCGCCGCTGCTGGGATCGACCGGAGTGAGGGAATGCTCGGCCATCCTGCGGCAGAGCGGCGTGACTTTGCCTCCAGGCCGCATGTTTTATGCGGCGAACCGGGATCGTGCGCTCCTGGATATGATCCTGGGAAACCTGCGACAAGGGCGACGCCCTGATCATCTGCGCATCGCTGATTTCTCGGACACGGAGGCCGATGCTGAGCATCTGAGGACTGAAATACGCCTCATGCGCGACCGGTTGGAAGTCGCGGATCAAGCCCAATTGCTCGATGAATGGCTGATGCAGCAATGAACTTCACGCCCGCCCAGCAAACCCACGTCCGCATGATGCGCGAGGTCTTGCGCTCGGTGCAGGAGACGCCGCTGGTGCTGAAAGGCGGCACGGCGCTGCTGTTGTGCTACGGCCTGGATCGTTTTTCCGAAGACCTGGACTTCGATGCGCCGAAGAAGCTGAATCTCGAAAGCCGCATCGAGAACGCTTTGCGTCCGATCACACAGCAACTGCGCATCACCCGAACGAAAGACACCGACACCGTGCAGCGCTACCGGATCGAGTATGCAAGTGCCTCCGTGCAGGGTCGGCTGAAAGTGGAGGTGTCCTGTCGCGATGCCGTGGATGAATCTGACGTGCAGGAACTCCAGGGTGTGCGCACCTACCGTGCCGCCCGGCTCATCGCTCAAAAGATCAACGCCCTGGAGAACCGGACAACGGCGCGTGATCTCTATGATGTGCATTTCCTTGCCACGCATTTCCGTTCTGAGTTCCAGCCAGTGCTGGTTGGCCGCCTGCTCACGCTCACGGCAGATGTGAATCAATTGGAAGGCCGCTTCATGCCAGCTTTCGAAGAAGACGACTTGTTCCGCGACAAAGCGGAGATGCTTCCCAGCCTGATCCTGGAGCTTCACGAAGCGATGAAGTGAGGCTCGTTGGCGAACCTAGTTGGATGTTGGACTTCGATTGCCAATCGAAGTTACGGTTTGGCGAATCGTGCCTGGCTTTGCTGGAGTTCGGTTTGGAGTCGTTCATGCAGTTGTTTGGCAAGTTCGGACCGTGATGAAACGAGATCGGTCGTCTCACCGGGATCGGTGGCGAGATCGTAGAGTTCGTCTCGTGCGTCTTCATAGAAATGCAGCAGTTTATGACTGCCAACACGGATGGCGGAGTGCGGGCGGGTCTGGCTGGTGGTGAAATCGTTGATGCCGATTTTCGGCGGAGCCTTCGCGAAGGCTTTTTCGGGATGGTAGAACGGAAAATGCCAGATCATGGTCCGCTCTGGCAGCCTGTGCTTCGCATCTTGAAACAGCGGCGCGAGACTGATGCCGTCCACCGCACCGGTTTTGACCTCCGCAAGCTCGGCAAAGGTCGGCAGGAGGTCGCAGCCATGCACGGGCTGGGTACAGACGGCGTTTGCGGGCGTCCTGCCGGGCCAGCGCACGATGAAAGGCACGCGGATGCCGCCTTCGTAGAGGTTCCATTTGCTGCCGCGATGCGGCACGTTGCCGGTGTAGTTCGGATGACCGCCGTTGTCGGACATGAAGACGATCAGCGTGTCCTTCGCGAGTCCCGTTTCATCAAGCGCCGCCAGCACGCGGCCGATTTCGTGATCCAGGGTCTCGACCATCGCCGCGTAGGCCGCGCGCTCGTCGGAAACGTCCGCAGGCAGTTTCCGCTGATGCTTCTCGAACAACCATCGGCAGCGCGTGTGGATGGGATCATGCACATGGTAGTGCGACCACTGGAGAAAGAAGGGCCGCTCGTGCTTGCGGCGCAGAAAGGCGACCACTTTGTCCGTGAGCGAGTCCGGCGGGAACTCGCCCTCGCGCAGCGGCAGGTCGGCGCGGTCGCCACCTTTGAAATACGCATACGGATGACCGCCGAAGTCCGCGTCGCCCTCCGCAAAGCCTTGCTGCAACGGCCCATGCGTGGGCGACCAGCCGAGGTAGCCTCCGTGATGCATGTTGAGATGCCACTTGCCGAAAAACGCCGTGTGAAAACCGGCCTGCGACAGCACCTCCGCCGTCGTGGTTTCCGTCAGCGGCAGGTTGGTGGGATAAGGCGGCGATTGCAGCGGCTGGCCGAGCTTCTGCGTGCCGGGCTTGTCCTTCGTGACAAACTCAAAGTGCAGCCGCGCCGGTGTCTTCCCGGTGAGCAGCGCCGCGCGCGAGGCGGAGCAGATCGGCGCGGGCGCATAGGCCTGTGTGAAGCGCATGCCTTCCTTTGCCAGCCGGTCAAGATGCGGCGTCTCATGATGCGCATGGCCGTAGCACGCCAGATCACTCCACGAGAGGTCATCGGCGAGGATGAACAAGATGTTTGGGCGCTGCGCCGCAAAGGACGAGTGCTGAATGAGGAATGACGAAAGAAGCAGGAGAGCGAGTTTCATGGCTGGAGTAGATTCGATTGGCAATCGAATCGGTTTGGGACGTTCGGCTTCGATTGCCAATCGAAGCTACGGCAGACCGAGGACGAAATCGATCAGCTCCTGGCACTCGAAGAACGACGGGCCGACCTTGTGACCTTCGCCGGGGACGACTTTCACGCTGATCTGCCCGCCACCGGCCTCATAGCGTTCTTTGAGCAGCTTGGTGTTCAAATCATAGGGCACCACGACATCGGAATCGCCATGCACGGCGAACATCGGTACCTTGTTGGCTAGCAGGCTCTTCAAGTTATCGATGGGATTGAGCTCGCTGAGCTTCGCGACGAGTTCGGGCTCGGTCATCGCGAAGTCGGCAAGCGTCTGTGGCTTCGAGTTCTTCAGCGGCCAGCTCGCGAGATTGCACACGGGGTAGATGCCCACCCATGCGCGGACTTTGTCGGGATGCCGAAACGCCCACGCTAGCGTCATCATGCCACCGCGACTTTGGCCGAGCAGGATGGGCTTCTCGGAAAAGCCGCGCTTCACCATGGCATCGTAAAAGAGTGTGAACTTCGCCGAACTCGCGGGCGAACCGCGCACCTCGCCGAGGTCAAAGCCTGCGATGCTGATGCCCGCCTTCATGAATGCCTCGAAATACATCTTCCGCCCCACAATCGAAACCCCTCCATTCAAGGTCGGCGCATACCACAGCCAAGGCTTGCCCTCAGCAGGCTTCGGCGCGGCATGAATGACGGCTTTGTGTCCTTCAATTTCGAATATCTCGGGTGTCTTGGGCGGAGTCTCTTGCGCGAGCAAAGGCAGCGCGAAGAGAGACACGATGAGGCTGAGGAGGCGTTTCATGGTAGATTCGATTGGTAATCGAATCATGACCCCGGAAGGCTTCGATTGCCAATCGAAGCTACGGCCCCACTGGCAGCGCCTTCAACCACGCCAAATTAAAGACGTAGTGATTGCGGCTGCTGATGAGCTGAATGCGGCCGTCACGGGTTTGGATGGCGGCGAGGTAGCCGTTGTGCTCGGCGCGGGTGTCGCTGAGCGGGAACATGTTGCGGTCGATGCCGTTCACGGTGCGCTCTTTGCCACCGGGGGTGACGAGTCGTTTTTGTGGCCAGGTTTTGCCGTCGTCGAAGGACACTGCAGCGAAGAGGCCAGCGCCGTTGAAGACACCGTTTTGGCTCTTGAAGGTCATGCCCTTGGGATTGCGGGCATTGGCGGAGAGATCGGTGAAGGAGCAGAAGAGCAGCGGGCCTTCGCGCAGGCGGATGAGTGCTTGTCGCTGCACACTGCTAATGGCGGGGAATTCGGTCGCTTGATGCGTCCAGGTCTTGCCACCGTCACTGGAGAAGCTGGCCGGTGTTTTGAAGTCGAACGGCTTCTGCTCGGATTCGCTGTTGAGGCGGCCAAGTGTCATCAAACGACCGTCATTCAGCTCGACGATGGGTGCGTGGATGCCCGCGTGACGTGCGGCGCTGCCGTTTCGATGCGCGAGCTTCTTGTCGGTGATGTTGTGCGAGGTCCAGGTCTTGCCTCCATCGGTGCTTTTCGTCAGGCTGGTGGTCGTCGTGTCTTGCGTCATCCAAATCGTGCCGTCCTTGCTGCGCATGAGCTGATTGCCGATCTCGCTCCAGGGCTGGATGATCTGCGGCTTGCTCCAGGTGACGCCGTTGTCGGTGCTGTGGCGCACGATGTTTTCACGCAGGCCACGCACGAGGTGGAAGAGCGTCTTGTCGCCGTCCCACCAGAGCTTTGGCGCGTGATCATTCACGTCCGCACCATCCCAAAAGAGCGATGCAGGCTCTCGCTCGCGCCGACCGAGCCGCAAACGGCTCGCGAGGTTGTTCAGCTCCGTGCCAGCCTCATCAACGCAAGAATACCAAACCGCGAGCAGATCGCCATTCGGGCACTCCGCGATGGCGGGGCTGTGATTGTGCCACGAGAACGTCGGGCCAAACGAGTTCGGCTCCACTTTGACGAAGGGCTTCGGGCCTTCGAAGAACGGCACATCCTGCGGCGGCAGTTCGATCTTCGGCGTGCCCTGGGAAACATTTTGTGCATGCAAAGCAGGCTTCGGGAGCGGCATTTTCTCGCCCTTCGGCCATTCACCGAGCACGACGCGGAAGCCGATGCGATCATTCACCGCCTCAGGCACCCACGAGGTGCGGTTCGCCGAGCGTAGCAGCCGCGTCTGCACGGAATGACTGCCGCCACGGATCACGCGGAAGTCGCCATCCACGCGACCGAGCGGATCGGTCTGCTCAGCGGCCTCATACGGCCCATACCAGTCCGCGCACCACTCGGCCACGTTGCCATGCATGTCGAAAAGGCCCCACGCATTCGCCGGAGTGCGTCCGACCTTCAGCGAGAGCTTCGTGGCCTTCGGCTGATACTCCGAAGGCAGTTTTTCCTCCGGGAAAAAGCGGTCACGCAGGCCGGAGTCGCTCGGCCAGGCGTGAAAACCGGCCGGAAGTGCATCGCCTGTGTGAAACAGCGTCGTCGTGTCCGCTCGGCAGGCAAACTCCCACTCCGCCTCGGTCGGCAGGCGATACGTTTTGCCCTCCTTTTTCGATAACCACTCACAAAACGCCACCGCATCCTTCCAGCTCACCTCCGTGACCGCATCGTCATCGTGCTGGCCGCGATGCTTCGCCTCAAACTGCCGATACTGACCCACCGTGACCTCCGTGGCGCTCAGATGAAACGCCTGCGTGATCGCCACGCGATGCGCGGGCTTCTCATCCCAGTCCGCATCATCAAACTTCTCCGCGTGCTTCTTCACCTGATAGTCCGCCGCCGGTCCATCCTGCCCCATCGTGAAGTTTCCGGGCGTGATCGGCACGAGTTTCATGCCAATGGAGTTGGTGATCGGCTCAGCGGCAAAGGCCGCCGAGGAGAGAAAGAGAGCGAGGAGGGGTTTCATGGTAGATTCGATTGGCAATCGAATGGATTGGAGATGGGGAACTTCGATTCACAATCGAAGCTACTTCGGCGCGGTCCAGAACGTGGCTTCGATGGCGCGGTCGGAGGCTTGGGGGCCGTTGAAGTAGTAGGCGGTGAGCACGCGACCATCGGGCCGGACGACCGTGCGCGGGTAACCCAGATCGCCATCGAAGCCGTCATCGCGCAGGATGATCTCGGGTGTCCAGGTCTTGCCTTCATCAGCGCTGATCCGCGCGCGGATGCCGAAGGGCTTTTTCCGATGGCCATAAGTCACGCAGAGGCGGCCATCGGGCAGCAAAACGGTGGCGGGTGGATTGCCTCCGATGTTGCCGGTGACATCGCTGACCTTCGGCCACGTCTTGCCCACATCGTCGCTGCGCCAGAGCTCGACTGTGTAGTCGGGTTTGCCTTTGCGGAGCGTGGTGAGCAGCGCTCCATCTGCCGTGCGCACGCTGCTGGGCATGATGGCAAAGCCGCCCTTCGGTGGCTCTTCGCCGATGTGGCCCTGCAACTTCCACGTCAGTCCGCCATCGGTGGTGCGGGCACAGAAGACGCGGCCTTCTTTGTTGTCCGACTTCTTGCCGCAACTGCCAAACATAAGGCACTCACGCGGACCGAGCGGGATCAAGTCCGTGCGCGTGGAGATGCCGTCCACGCCTTCGACATCGAACTCGAACGGCCCCTGCCACGTTTTGCAGCGATCCTGCGTCGTGTAAAACCACGACGGGCCGACGTGCAGGCTTTTGAAGCGAAACATCATCGCAAAATCCGGCGCGGTGAAGTCGAGCTGCTCCTTCAAGGCGACAGCCTCGGGCTCGTTCTTCCGATCCGAGTAAGGCTGATCTGCCTCGACCTTCCACGTCTTCCCACCGTCGAGACTTCGAGCCTGCACGCGATGGCTCGGCTTGGTGCGGTCGATGCGATGATCGGTGGTCGTTTCCTTGTAGTAAGTGGCCGTGAAGCCCGCGACGAGCTCTTCGCCCCACTGCCACAGACCTTGGTTCGCCGGCCAGCCGCCATAGCGTCCGGGTTCTTTGTAAACGATGACGTTCTCGTGTGAAGTAGGCTTCAGCGTTGGCGCGGCGGTCGATTTGGCGGCTCGATCGCCAGTATCGAGGCGAGCGGTGTCTTGAGCAATTGCTGATAAAGACGCGAGCGATGCGGCGGCGATGAGAGTTGCGATGCGATTCATGGTTTGCGGTGACGGATGACCTGTCCTTGATCGACGAGTCGTGATTGAAGGGTTGTGACAGGCACCTTGCGCGGATCGATCTCGTTTTGAATCGCAAGATGCGCGGCGACACCTGCGGCTTGTCCGAGCGCCATCCACGTCGGCTCCATGCGGATGCTGGAGAAGGCGACATGCGTGGTGCTGGCGGCGACGGGGACGATGAGGCCGTCGATCTGCTCTGGGATCATGATGCGATACGGGATCTCGTAAGGCCGCGTGATGTAGTCGAGCATGCCGAGGTAGCCTTCGAGCACAATCGTGTCGCCGTGCTGGCGCTTGCGGCAGGGGAAGCTGTCGATGGGAAACTCGCCCACGGCGATGCTGTCGGCGTGATGCTTTGGCTCCTGGCCTTTGCCAGTGATGTCGTGTTGCGTGAGCGTGTATTCGCCGACGAGGCGGCGGCCTTCGCGCACATAGAGCTGCCAGGGAAAGTGCGCGTTGTCGGTGAACTCGTCCTTCGGCAGATGCATCTCGTTCGCCAGCGCACGATGCGCCTCCGGCACCTCGGGATCGTTCTGCAAAAACCACAGCAGGCCGAGCACGAGGCTGCGATGCCGCTGACGGATGCGTTCACGCGTGGCTTCATCCCCTTCGATGTAGCCGCGATTTTCCTCAGGGAATGGAAAGCCGAGCGGACGCGGGTTGATGTTCACGTCGCACTTCCCGTTCGGGATGTCGGCCACGGACAAAGCGCGCACGAGCGTGTCGAAGTGCTTCGGATTGTAGCCACGTCCCGGTTTGAAAACCTTTGGCCCGGCGAGACGACCTGCTTTGAGATCATCGAAGTAACCGAGGTAATCTTGGCGATCATACCCCTGTGGCGGCTCGGTCATGCGGGCCGAGTTCTGCGGGTCCTTGGTCAAACACAGTCGGTAGGTGTAGGCGGGCAAATCTGGTGCGGCCTCGCCGGTGCTTCCGGGAAGGAACTCGTGCGCCTGATAGTCGAAATAGACGACTCCTGCGTGCTCCTCGCCAAACTCGGCCTTCGACTCGCGACCAAGGCGGAACTTCGCTCCCGCAGCGGCATACAAATCACCTTCGTAAGTTGCATCGACGAACACTTTGGCCTCCAGTCGCTTCACATCGCCTTTCGTGCAATTCACGACCGTGATACCGCGCAGCTTGTTGTCGCTGACTTGGGCTGATTTCAGCCTCCAGCCCTTCCAAACCGTGATTTTTGGCTCTTTGGCGAGCATCGCCTCGAACACCTTCTCCGCCACATGCGGCTCGGCGTAGTAGCCCTCCTGGCAGAGTTTTGTGTTCTCATGCGCCGCGCCATATTTCGTCACATAATGCTCCAGCACACCCGCGACGAACTCCTTGAAGACTCCGCCGATCATCGCGCGGTTTTCGATGTCGCTCTTGCCGAGTCCGCTCGTCGTCATGCCTCCGATGTGGTTGTTGCATTCGACCAGCGTGACCTCACGGCCCATGCGCGCTGCTGAAATGGCCGCTGAGATACCACCCGGCGTGCCGCCGTAGATGACGATGTCCTGCGCGTCGGATTGGCCGCAAAAGAACGCAGACAGGGCAACGATGATCTTGATCCGTCCCATATTGGTTCTTTTGCGCCTAAAAACAGGCGCAGCAGCTTAGGCCAGCTTGTAGCAATCCGCCCACTCAGCGCGTGGAGGCGGGCCTGCCAGACGGGCGTTGGCCTCCTCGTTGCCGATGAAGCGCTTGGTCTTCGGGTCGAACTGGAGATCGACGTTCAGATACTCGGCGATGGTGCCCAGGTTCAGCACCTGCGTTAGCACGCCCGAGATGCTAAAGGGGGACTCGGTGGTGCCATTGCCCAGGCAGGCCTGGATGAAGCTTTCGAAGTGATTGTATTTCGGCGGATGGAGAGCCATCGCGTCCTTGAACTCCACCATCTTTGCTCGCGGATAGACGAGCGAATGGCGGTCATGGGAGCCGCGTTGGACGAGGTAGTCGCCCTGTTTCCGGTGCAGGAGTGATCCGGTGCCGCCGGGGTTCGGGATGAAGGTTTTGCCATCCTGGCCTGGGTCGCCGTACTTCTCCGCGATCTCGATCTTGGTGTCGCCACCGGCTTTCCAATGCAGTTCCACGGCGGGCATTTTTTCGCCACGTTCAGGGAACTCGAAGCGAATGTCAGAGCTCAGCGGGTAGCTGATGCGGTTGTAGTCCGCGAGCGCCAACGGCGTGATGCGCGTGGGCAGGCCGAGCTTCAGATGGTGATGGAAAAAATCAATGATGTGCGCGCCCCAGTCACCAAACATGCCGCCGCCGTAGAGGTGGAAGCCGCGCCAGTTGAAGGGGTGATACATCTTGCTGTAGGGCTTCACTTCCTGTGGGCCGCACCAGAGGTCCCAGTTCAGCGTTTCCGGCTTCGGTTCCTCTGCTGGATAGCCCTTCACGAGCGCACGCCCCGCTGCATTCATGAACCACAGCGAGGGCGACTTCCATGCATCAATCTTCACCACGTCATCGACGATGCCCGCCGCGAGCATTTGTTTGAACTGCTCCGCACCTGCGGAGGTGTGGCCCTGATTGCCCATCTGTGTCACTACCTTGAACTTCTTTTCCGCGCGCATGAGGATTTCCGCCTCCTCAAAAGTGTGCGTCAGCGGCTTCTCGACATACACGTGCTTGCCGAGGGCCATCGCGCTGATCGCGGCGGTGAAGTGCGTGTGATCCGGCGTGACCACGCTGACGGCGTCGATGTCCTTGCCCATCTTGTCGAGCATCTCGCGGAAGTCCTGGAACCGCTTCACATCCGGGAAGGCCTTCAGGTTTTTCTCCAGGCTCTTCGCGGTCACAAAATCCACATCCGTAAAGGCCACCGGTGTGGCGATGCCACCCGCCGTGAGCCCCGGAATGACACTCCCAGCGCGTCCACCGACGCCGATGCACCCCAGATTGATGCGCCGGCTCGGCGGCAGCTTGGGATTGTCAGCCGCGCGTGCGCTGGTGAGGTAGGCTGGGAGAAAATTGAAGCCGAATCCTGCGGCGACAGATTGTTTGACGAATCTGCGGCGGGATGATGGAGGGGATGTCTCAGTTGTTTTCATGGTTCAGTAGAAAGGGCAAAGTGATCAGGGTAAATGTCCGGTGGAAAAAATGCCAGTAGTGAATCCTTTTGATGGCGTGATAAGACGCGGTGTCACTTGCGAGGATATGGTCCGAGATGCTCGTGCGCGATGAGCCAGCGGCCATCGACCTTGCGCAGAATGGTGGTGCCGCGACCGCCGCCGGAGGATTCTTGGCCGCTGATGAGGCCCTTCCAGCGAAACTCGTAGCGGCAGGTGGCTACGTCTTCGGTGATGACGGTCCATGTGATGTCGTGAAGGCTGAAGACCTCGTTTTCGATCAGCTTGAAGGTCTTCTCGAAAGCCGCCTTGGCCGCTGCTTTGCCGACAAAGGTGTCCTCCGTGAAAATGAACACGGCATCCTCCGTGACATGTGGCGCGATCTGATCCCAGGAGTGCGTGTTGAGCTTTTCGACGTAGGTCGTGAGAGCGATTTCGTGGTTCATGACAGTTTCAGCGGCTGGAAGCAAAACGATGGATAGGCCGCAAAAGAGCGCCAGGAGGAGTTTCTTCATGAGGATGAGGTAGCTCGACATAATAAAACATCAAACGGCTTTGGCTGACGAGTGTGCATCCCACAGTCCGTATTTGCCACAAAACAGGCACAGACTCGACATGTCTCCGCGTTTCTGAATCATTCGCCCAATCATGAACCACTTCCATCCACGCACCATCCTGGGTTTAGTCTTGTTCAGCAGCCTCGCCATCATGGCGGCAGGAGCCGCCGAGCCTCCACGCATGTTGTTTCTCCAGGATGCCGGGCACGATGCCACCGCGCCGAGCGGCACACGCTCTGGCTATGCGATCCTGCGCCGCGAGGATGGCAGCTTTTGCTTCTACAATCCCTACGCACCCAGTGCGGACCCACTGCGCCTGCCTGACGCGCAGGGAGCAATACATACCTTGCTTCCCGCGTTGCCAGAGAGCCTCGCCAAATCAAAGACGCTGATCGACAGCGGCATCCTCAATAACGCGCAAACCTTGCTGGCCGCCGATGGCACCGTCCGCAGCATCACGGTGAAATCGGAACGCCTCAACAAAGCAGACGCGGCTCGCATCGGTCTGCCGATGTATTTGGACGTGTGGTATCAGCAGGGAACTGCGGCAGCGGTGTCCGCGCCGATGCGCACTTGGCGCGGCTACAATGGCTCGCAGATGGAGTATCAGCGGCTCGCGAGCGGTCGATTGCTCGTGCCGCATGGCAGCTTCCTCCCTCATGCCAAAGCGGTGCCGCCCTCGGGTCGCCACGAGACGGTGATCGAATACTCCGACGACGGTGGCGCGAACTGGCAGCTCAGCGCTTCGCGACTCACCACGCCTTGTTACGAAGGCTTCAATGGCTCGAACGAAGGTGCCTGCGAGCCTTGCTTGGAAGAGCTGCGCGATGGCTCCATCTGGATGCTCATGCGCACGCAGGCTGGCTGCCTATATGAGTCTGTTTCCAAAGATAGCGGCACGACGTGGTCAGCGGCCGCGCCCACACGCTTTCGCACCTCGACGGGACCAGCCAATCTGCTGCGCCACCGCGATGGACGGCTCGTTTTGACCTGGAACAACTGCGAACTGCCGCCGAAGCACGCAGGCGTGGGCGTGTATGGCGGACGCGATGCGTTGCACATCGCTATCTCCGCCGATGATGGCCGCACGTGGCAGGGCTTCCGCGAGATCTACCTCGACCATCGGCGCAATGACAATCCCTCGGCCTCCGGTGATCGCGGCACGGCCTATCCCCTCGCCGCCTTCACCGCCGATGGTCGGATCGTCGTGCTCGCCGGTCAGGGCAAAGGCGGGCGCAATCCCATCCTTGTCGATCCCGACTGGATCACCGCCACCACCGCCGAGTCCGACTTCCGCGATGGCCTCGCGCAGTGGACCGTGTATCAGCATATCGGCCCTGCGAAACGCTGGTGGCGTGCCCGGCGGACCGGCTGCGAACTCATCGAGACACCCGGCGAAAAAGACACTCGCTGTCTGCATGTGCGTCATGTTGCAGCCTCCGATGAAACCAACGCCCCCAGCGAGCCCGACACCGCCGTGTGGAACTTCCCCAACGGCTGGCGTGGCGAACTCACCGCCCGCATTCGCCTGCCTGAAGGATCGCAGGGCGCGGTCTTTTCGCTCAACGACCGCTTCTTCGATCCCTCCAACACCCTCGGCGAAGATGCCGCGGTGTTTCAGGCACGTGTGACCGCTGACAACGTCAAACCCGACACATGGCACATTCTTTCCATGCGCTGGGATCTCAGCAGCGGCCAATGCGAGTATCGTCTCGACGAAAAACTCATCTCCGCCCTTCCGCTCCGCTCGCGCACGCTCAATGGCGTCAGCTATCTGCGCATCCGCTCCGCCGCCACCAAGCCCGACCCACACGGCATCATCATCCGTCGCGTGCAGGCCAAAATCACCGACCCCAATGCGCCTGCGGTCACGTCAGAGGAGGTGGCCGCCTGGCAGCGCGAGTATGTGGAAACCATCGTGCCACGCTGGCGGGACAAGTGAGCGCCGTCCGCGCGAAGTGTGGTTCAGCCGTCCCGGCTGCGTCAGATGAGCCCAGAGGACTCAACCACCTCAGGCGGGAGAGTTTCATGGTGTCTTTTGCGTTAGCTCTTTCAGGGCAGAGTAGAAGACGGGATCATCCTCCGGGCCGTCAAAGTGGAAGGGAAAGTGCTGATTATGTCCCTGGAGCATGAGACCGTAGCTGGCGTTGTTTTCCACGCAGGCGTGGAGCGCATCGGCGGCGTTTTTGCCTCTCTTATTATCCTCATTGCAGACGATGGGCTTGGTGAACTTCTTCAGCGCCTTCAGTCGTTGGGGAATCTTCTCCACACCCGTGCCGTTGAAGTGCGGCGTGAGGAAATCACAGACCTCGGCGACCTCATCATGGATGGTGCCATTGCCGTAGCCGCTGGCGGTGACGAGCAGACCTGGGGCGGTTTCTTTCGCGAGCCGGATCAGGCTGGCCATGCCTTCAGGAGACTTGATCAGTTCATGTGTGAAACGTGGATGCGGATACTCGTTGGCGATCTCCACGAGCACGTTCGTGAACTTCTGCTCGGTGATCCAGCGCACCGCATTCACCACGCCGGCACGGATGGCGTCGTCACTTTTGAAGATGGGCGTTTGGCGCTGATAAAACAGGCCGAGAATGACAGCGGCTCCGTGCTCGTCACTGGCGTGGATGACACGGGCCACGCGAGCCAGCTCCTCCGAGCGCAATGATCCGTCGGCGTCGAAGGCAGAGTTCAAGGCCTTCTCGTAACCAGGCATACCGCCTTGCAGGCAGAGGGTGAATGCGCGCACGCCGGATGCGACGTAGGCGGGGATTTGAGCGATGAAGCGATCCGTGTTCGCATCTGCATCGAAACCCTTCGGCTGCGTGGCATCGTTGCGATCCGAGAAGGTGGAGTTGACCATGCGCACGTTCAGCAGCAAGCCCTCCACCGATGTGCCGGGGTAGGTGACGCTGCCATTGAGATGCCAGCGGTTGTTGACGATCTCGACCTTGGTCGCAGCCAGCGTGGAGATCGTCAGGCTAAGCGTGATGAAGAGCAGTAGATGTTTCATGGCTGGCGTGAGTTAAGAGAGTGCTTTCTTCAGGACATCCATGGTCAGTTGCTGGCGTTGCTGGACGAACTCACGAGCCTTCGCCGCTTTTGCTTTCGCGGCGGCAGGATCTTTCGCCATTGCGAGGGCGGTGGAGGCAACGCGGGCGAGCTCATCGGGCTTGTCGAGATCGAAGAGCCAGTCGCCGAGGCCGATGTCGCGCCACATGAAGCCCTTGGTTGTTTGCTCGACGAAGCGGCAGACGATGGCGGGGATGCCATTGCCGAGAGCCATGATGGGGCTGTGCATCTCCAGGCTCACGAGACCGGCGCTGCGTGTGTAGGTGCTGATAGCCTCGTCGGTGAGCCAGAAGTTGTCGCGCCAGACGACCTTCGCTTTCACATCATCGGGCAGCGGGTCAAAGAGCAGTTCTTTGCCGCTTTTCATCTGCGTCGAGTCTTCGGGCACGATCAGCGCTTTCATCGGCGTCTCTCGTGTGATGGCGATGATGGCATCGCGCAGCGGCCCGTGATCGTGTTGTTTCATCTCCTCGTTCCGCGTATGTTTGGCGGGATCGAAAGCGTAGCCGGGCTTCACTTCCCAGTAGGGCGCATTGCGCAGGTTCGGCAGGAAGCAGATGAACTTGCCTTCCTCAAGGCCGTGCTTCTTGAGGAAGGTGGTGGCAACCTCATCGTTGCGCACATCGGCGGCGAAGGCTCCGTCTGGGCCGAACTCGATGACAGGTGCTTTGACGCCAGCATCCTTCACCACTTTGAGCGAGGCGCTGTCGCGCAGGAAGACGAAGCTCGCAGTGTCGAGCAGCGACTTGCAGCGCTCATCGAGACCGTTGTTACGCATGATCTTCATGCCGGGATCACCCGCCGCGGCCATGCTGATGCCATAGACACCGTAGGGTTTGCCCGTCTCGTTTTTCCACGCCTCCACGTCCCGATGAGCGGTGAGATAGGGGCCGGAGCCGTGCAGGAGAAAATCATTCGTGAAGGCCTCGGCCTTGTCCTTCGTGATGCGCAGCTTGGGGAAGCGTCGGCGCAGCATCTCTTCCACGCCGTTGCGCACATCCATCGGCCAGAGAGTGACCTCGGCTTCGGGAATGTATTTTTCGATGAGGGCGAGCACGCCCGGCGTGTGGCCGATGTCGCCGATGTTCACCGTCTGCCATGAAGAACGCAGCACGATGCGCGGCGCTCGCTTCTCCGTAGCGAGTGAGCGGAGGCTGGCAAGAGCCACGGCGGCGGAGACGGTGCGGAGGCTGGCACGGCGGTTCATGGGAGGCGGGGAAATGGTGGAATACCGAAACGATGGGATGCGGAACGTAGCTTCGATTGGCAATCGAATCATGGGTCTGACGGCTTCGATTACCAATCGAAGCTACCATGCCGCCGCGCCTTCCAATAGGCCGCGAGGTGGTAAACGAGGCCGCAACTGGCGTTGCGCGTGTAATCGAAGCTGCGGATGAGATTTTGAAGCGCGGCTTGCTGTTCGGCGGTGAGTGTCGGTGAATCGACCATGAGCAGAATGAGCGCGGATTCACCGGCTTCACGCGTGAGGTGCCAGATTTCGCGAAACGGTCCCCACTGCGGGTTCGGGTAGCCTTTTTGGTTCTTCCACTCGGGAACCTTGCGCCAGTCGGGGCCGAGCATTCGCATGTCCTCGGGGCTCTTTTTCGCGATTTGGGCCAGGACGCTCGTGAAGCGCTTTGCGGCGAGATCACGCACATGAATCATGCGTTGATGAATCGTGGCTTTGAGCGCCGCATCGGGTTCCAGCGCGTGGAGCACTTCCAGCGAGCACTGCATTTGCAGCAAGGCATAGGCAGGCTTGTGCTCGCCGGGATTGGCGGACTGCTCGATGGCCTCGGCGGCATACTTTCGCCATTGCTCGCGATAGCGCCCCTCGCGCGTCACATCCCACGCGGCGGCGTAGATCATCGGCAAGCGCGCGGCCTCATGCGGCTGCACATTCCACATGCGACAGATGCCGAGCGGGCAGCGCGTGCCATCGGCGCGGCAGAAGTCGTAATCGTTCTCCGGCGTCACAAACTCGATCATGCGTTCGGCGACATCAGCGAGGATGACACGGATCTGCTGTTTCGTGGCCTCATCAGGCAACGGACTGTGAAAATACTGCCACAGGCCGTGGACGAAGTGCGTCACCTGATCGCGCGAAGAGTTGATGTAAACGCTCTTCGCGTCTTCAGGGCAGACGTTGCGAGCCACATAGCCGCGCACGCCATGCACGGTGACGCAGCGCTTGAGTCCGGCGAAGACGCTCGCGGCTTTTTCGCGCAACGACTCGTCTTTCGTCACCGCGAAACGATCACACAGCACGCTGAGCATCGCGCCGCCTAGGATCGCGCCGTCTTCCATGCCAGTGCTGTAGCCACAGGGGTTCGGATACTGCCGCTTCACCTCGTCCGCAGTCGGCAGATGGGCTTGTTCCTTGCCCTTGTCGTAGCTGCTGAGGTAATCACCAAAGGTCTGCACCTGCGGCAGATAAAAGCGTGTCCAGACCATGTCCCAGGTTTGCTCGATGTTCGTCGCGGCTTCCTCCGCATGAGTGAGTGCGGAGGGAATCAGGAGCAGGCAGGAGATGAGGAAGCTTTTCATGGGAGAAGACGGCAAGGAGGCCGCGTTAGAAGCATAGCCATGATGAAACACCCCACACGTCGAAAACTGCTCCAAGTCGCCATGTCTGGCGCGGGGAGCTTCTGGGCCGGAAACCGCCTGCACGCTGCGGAGGCCGATCCTCGCGTGCGCGGGCCGTTTCCGATCCTCTCGACGCCGTTCACCGAATCGGGCGCGGTGGACTATGAGGTGCTCGCGGATCAAGCTCGCTTCGTGGACTGGGGCGGCTGCCCAGGCATGATCTGGCCGCAGTCGGGCGACAGCGTGGACCTTTTGAACATGGGCGAAAAACTGCGCGGCATGGAGGTGCTGGCGGAGACGTCGCGCGGCCTCAAAACGGCACTTTGCCTCGGCGTGCAAGGCCGCGACACGGAGGAGATGCTCGTCTATGTGCAACACGCTGAAAAGCTCGCGCCAGCAGCCATCATCTCGCGTCCGCCGGACTCGGGACGCACCGAGGACGATCTGCGACAGTATTGGCGGGAGCTGGCGAAGGTGGCAAAGCGCCCCGTCATCTTCCAGACGACCGGCGGTGTCGCTTACAAAGGCCCGGTGCCCTCGGTGAAGCTCATGATCGAGCTGGCGAAGGAGTTTTCGCATTTCGGCTACATCAAAGAAGAAGCCGCACCCATCATCGCCCGCTCGCGGGAGCTGTGTGCCGCGAAACCCACGATCCGCCGCGTCTTCAGCGCCCGTGGTGCGCATGGCTGGCTCTACGAGTCCCACCTCGGCACCGAGGGCCTCATCACCGAACGCGCTGTCTATGCCGACGTGCTCACCCGCATCTGGGACCTCATGGAGATCGGCAAAGACCCCGACAGCGTGCGCGACATCTACGCGAAGCTGCTGCTCCTTTTCAATATCGGCCAGCATCTCCCCGGCGGCGACCTGCGCGGCTTCCAGCTCCACCTGTGGAAGAAGCGCGGCGTCTTCAAAAACATGATCTCCCGTCAATACGGCCCCAAGCAGTCGATCCCTGATAAGCCCATCTTCTCCGAGCTGAAACTGAGCGCGGATGAAATCGCCGAGATCGACTTCCGCTTCGAGGCGCTGAGGCCGTATCTGACGGCTGAGCGGAGGTAGTTGTTGCCATTTCGGGATATTCTCGGCGCTGGCTCGGCTATTTTGGGAGGGTTTGCTCACGACTCTAATATCAAACCCTTATTGAACTCGGCTGCGGTGAGTTCCATGCTTCCGTTGAGTATGGACGCAGGACAATGCGGACGCGCAAATGAAGAGAAAAAACCCAAATGAAGAACAGCAAAGACATCATTCACGCCACCAAGCCCTATGCCAAGGACTCGGCATGGGTCAGTTGGTGGCATGTCTTGTCCACGCTGGTGTGCCTCTTCGGTTTTCTCTCGGCTACTTTATTGCTGGAGGCTTTTTGGTTGAGGCTTGGGTGCAGTGTTTTGGCCAGCCTCTTTCTTCTACGGATGTTCGTGATTTATCATGATCAGCAGCACCACGCCATCCTGGCCCGCTCTCGTATGGCCGAGCTCCTCATGCGCGGTTTCGGCATCTACGCGCTCAGTGCCAGCAGTATCTGGCGCAGCTCGCACAATCACCATCACAATCACAACTCCAAGCTGCGAGGATCCCATATTGGGTCCTTCCCCATCATGACGACGAGTGGATTCCTCAAGGCCTCCTCCTCGGCTCAGCGGGGGTATCTCTTCATTCGGCATCCACTCACCATCTTGTTTGGCTACTTCACCATGTTCCTGCTGGGCATGTGCGTGTTGCCATTTCTGCGGTCACCCAAGCGGCACTGGGACTGTCTGGCTGCGCTCATCGTCCATATCATCATTGGCGTCACGCTCTTCCATTACTGGGGGCTGATGGGCGTGGTCTTGGCTCAAACCATTCCGCACTTTATCACCTACGCCATTGGCTCGTATCTATTCTATGCGCAGCACAATCTCCCCGGTGTCTCCTTCCATGACAAGGATGACTGGACTTACGAGAAGGCGGCACTTCTTTCCTCCAGCTACATGCGAACGGGGCCAATCATGCGCTACTTCAGTGCCAACATCGGATTCCACCACGTCCACCACCTGAATGCCAAGATCCCGTTCTATCGCCTACCGGAAGCCATGCGGGCGATACCCGACTTGCAGCAGCCCGTCGTCACCTCGCTGAGCCCCGTGGACATCTTCCGCTGCTTGCGTCTCAAATTGTGGCATGTAGAGACCCAGAAAATGGTGAGCCTTCGGGAACTGAGCCAACTGCAAAAAGCGAAGCGGGCTCACGATGCCGCTGCCCCGCCTGAGGAAGGCCTGACCGCCTAAATACTAGCAGACTAGAACTGTAGCCCAGTCATCCCCCCCCCCATATCCATGCCCTTTACTGTCGCCGAAATCTCCAACCTCGTGGGAGGCACCGTCATCGGAGACGCCTCACTCACCCTCACCGGATTCGCCACTGCCGTGGATGCAAAAGAGGGCCACCTTACTTTCGCTGAAAAGGAAGACTACTTTCAGGCCGCAGAAAACAGCGGTGCCTCGGCCATTCTGGTTCCCCCAGGCCTCAGCTCTAGCGCCAAGACCTTGATCCAGGTGCCAAATGCCCGGGTGGCCATGGCTAAGTTGCTTCCCCACTTCTTTCCAGAACCCGCCTACGCGGCCGGCATCCATGCCAGCGCTAGCATCGCCCCGAATGCGCAGATTGATCCCACTGCCCACATTGGTCCGCATTGTGTCGTCGGTGATGGCGTCACGGTCGGTGCCCGCTGCGTCCTCATGGGTGGGAATCATCTTGGCACCGGCACCACCCTCGGTGAAGATGTGCAGCTATTTCCCCAGGTCACGCTGTATAGCCGCACGGTGGTGGGTAACCGGGTCCGCATCCACGCAGGCTCCACCATCGGCTCTGATGGCTACGGTTATGTGTTTGATCAAGGCCGCCACCGGAAGGTCCTACAGGTCGGGAATGTCGTCATCCATGATGATGTCGAGATCGGTGCCAATGCCGCTATCGACCGCGGGGCGCTTGGTTCCACCATCATCGGCAAGGGGACAAAAATCGATAACCTCGTGCACGTGGCGCACAACGTAGAGATGGGGCAGCACTGCCTCATCATGGGACAAGTCGGGTTCGCTGGCAGCACTCACCTCGGCGACTACACCGTGATCGCCTCCCAGTCCGGCATCGCAGGGCACCTCAAGCTCGGACGCCAGTCCACGGTAGGAGCCAAGTCCGGCGTCATGCGAGACATCCCCGACGGCGGCACCGTCCTGGGCATCCCCGCCGCACCCGACAAACAGGCAAAACGCCAATGGATAGCCATCCAGAAGCTGCCCGAGCTAGTGAGGAAAGTCCGCGAGCTAGAGGCACAACTCCAGGAGCTAACGCAGTCACCCCAGCGCCCTCAGTAGCTCCCGAAAGCTTGTTTCTGTTGAGTGGGCCTGGAACTCGTCGTGATCGCGTTCGAGGAAGGTATCACCGAACGCGCTGTCTATGGCGATGTGCTCACCCGCATCTGGGACCTCATGCAAAGCGGCCAAGACCCCGACACCGTGCGCGACATCCACACGAAGCTGCTGCTCCTCTTCAATCTCGGCCAGCACCTCCCCGGCGGCGATCTGCGCGGCTTCTAGCTCCACCTTTGGAAGAAGCGCGGCGTCTTCAAAAACATGATCTCCTGCCAATACGGCCCGAAGCAGTCGATCCCCAACAAACCCATCTTCTCCGAGCTGAAGCTGAGCGCGGAAGAGATCGCCTAGACCGACTTCCGCTTCGAGGCGATGAAGCCGTATTTGAAAAACGAGCCACTGCCGTTCAGAGATCGCAAAGACTCGAAGTGAGTGATTGGATGTTCAGCCTCGATTGCCAATCGAAGCCCCTCTCGAGCCAGGCTTGTGAGCCGTCGCAGATTCCGTCATGCTGTTGGCATCATGAACCACGACCCCGCATCTCCCCCCCCCGGCCTTGCCCGTCGCCGTTTCCTCAAAACTGCCACCATAGCCTCTGCCGCCTTCGCCAGCTCTGGCAGCATGCGTCTGGCTGCGTTGGCACCGGGACAGGTCGGCGAGACGGACCATGGATTGACACGCAGCGCGGCACCCGGGCCTTTGGCTTCAGCGCAGGCAAAATCCCTCTCTCCGAGGACAACGCGCAAACCTGGAAGCACGAGGCCGACTTTGCCGATGCGGAAGACATCCAGTTCAGCAGTCTGCTGGCAAATGGCCGCGTCGTTTTCGCCACACAGCGTCCAGAGAGTCTGTCGCTATTTCTCCTCATGAACTTGTAGTGACACATCAAGAACTCTCATGTTGGTTCAAGATTCGGCATTCAGTGGTTGTACAATGTGGATAATTCTGGCTGGGGGAAGAGAGTTTTCGCCGTAGCTTCGATTGGTAATCGAAGCCTTTCCCGAACCGATTCGATTGCCAATCGAATCTACTATGAAGCCGCTCCTCCTTCTCATCCTCCTCATCACGGCCTGCCGTGCGGAACCTCATCTGCCGCCGGGCACGAAGGCGCTGCCTTCAGCGGCTCCGAACGGACGTGGGCCATTGGCGCTGGTGAATTTGAATCATCATGTGCTGGGGCATGGGCGGGTGTTTGGTGGCAAGGAGCCGGATTTGTTTGTGGCGGGCTATGGCGGGCCGCAGGCGGTGCATTTGTTTAAGTGGGTGGACACGGCGGCGGATGGAGCGCCGGTGTTTGCGCAGCCGTTGGTGGTGAAATGCGCGTTCAAGGACAAGGGCTGCGTTTTTCAGACGAAGGACGGCACGATCACGGGGCTGTGGATCAGCAAGGAGGAGCTGGTGACGACGGTGTTTGATCGCCAGAAACTGGAGTTTCGCGAAACGCGGCGGGAGAAGCTGCCGAAGGCGGTGAAGTCGCCATCGAGCCTTGGCGTGTTGGTGAACGGCGGCGGTTATGATCTCGCGTTTGAGGTGTCGAACGGTGCCAAAGGAGCAGAGGGCAGCCCGAACACGGAAGAGTGGCGGCCTTTCAACTCGTCGGGGATCGCCGCGGGTGAACAGCGGTATCGTTATCTCGTCGGCTGGCCGACGAAGGGTGAGGCAAAGCAGATCACGAAGACGAAGAACGAGGTGTATTTCTCGATGCATGGCATCACGGGTATTGATCTCGGTGCGGGGCATGAACGGGACCTCATCACTGGCTCGCGGCAGGGAAATCTCGTGTTTTACCGCAACAAGGCAGCGAACGGCTTTGACCTCGAAACAAAACGTCTCGTCACGGGTGAGGATGGCAACGCGCTACGGCATCCAAGCATCAATCCGAGCGTGTCGGCGTATCCCGGCGGGCTGATCGCGTGCGGGGAGGGTTCGCTGTATTTTTACCGCTTCACCGGGAAGTGGACAAAGACGGGCGCACCGGTGTTTGCGGAGCCGGTTTCCGTGTTGCAGGAGAACGCGGACCTCTACGCGGGCACGCTGCCATCACCGACGACGGTGGATTGGAATGGCGACGGCGTGCTGGACATCCTGGCGGGCAATTCGGAGGGTTTTGTGCTCTTCTTTGAAAACATCGGCAGCAACGACGAGCCGAAGTTTTTGCCTGCGACACGGGTGCAGGCCGGTGGACGCGAGATCCAGGTGCAGGCGGGTTATTCCGGCAGTTTGCAGGGGCTGCAAGAGGCACGCTGGGGCTATCTCTCGCCGAATGTGATCGACTGGAACGGCGATGCGCTGCCGGACATCATCACGGGCGACATCACGGGTGATTACCTGATCTATCTCAATCGCGGCACGAAGACGGAGCCGAAGCTCGAAGCAGCGCATCCGCTTTACTGCGATGGCATCGACCTGCACGGCATGTGGCGCTGTCGTCCGGCAGTAGCGAAGATCGGCGACCGCATGGCGCTGGCGATCGTGGATGGCGATGACCATTTTCACCTCTACTGGCGCATCGACGACTACAACGTCGAAGACGGCGGCAAGCTGAAGCTCGACGATGGCAAGCTCATCGGCACGAGCGGCGGCGTGGGAGGCATGAGCGGACGCTGCAAGCTGGACTTCTTTGATTGGAACCAGGATGGGCATCTCGACTTCGTCATTGGCACGGGGCGTGTCGTTTCGATCCCAGACCGAGAGACTGGCCTACCGATGCCCACCATCGGCAAGAAGACTCTTGGCACACCGCTGCTGATGCTCAACAAGGGCGACAACACCTTTGCGAGGCCGGTGCCTTTTCGTGATGGCGAAGGGAAGGTCATTCAGCCCGGTGGTGCGCATGAAACAGGCGCGGTGGGCACGATGCTTGGCAAAGACGGGCCGAATCTGCTGATCTGCAATGAGGCGGGGCGGATGTTTTTGATTCCGGGGAAAGTGTTGAAGACGACGCCGTGATTCTATTGCCAATCGAATCTACTTCAGAGCGGAAGCGAATCCGGCCTCGGTGCGTGTGAGTTCGGCTTTCATGGCTTCGCGGAGTTTGGCGATGCGGTCAGCGTGTGCTGTGTCGCCGATGAGGTTCTTGAGTTCTTCGGGATCGTTTTTGAGATCGTAGAGTTCCTCGCCGGATTTTCCGTCGAGGTAGTGGATGAACTTGAACTTGTCCTGCACGACGGCGGAGTAGAGCGGCACGCCGTGGTTGCTATCCTGCTTGTTGCCCCTGAGGATGGTTTGCGTCACTTTCGAGCCGTATTCATTGCCCATGTTTTCGTAGTAGCAGGCGTGTGGCCACGGGGAGTCGGGCTTTTCGAAGAGCGGCGTGAGATCGCGACCGTGAACCGGCCATGGCACCTTCACGCCGCTGAGGGCGAGGAAGGTGGCGACGAGATCGGGACCGTTCACAGCCACATCGCAAAACTGCCCGGCGGCGAAGCGCGACGGCATGCTGACGATGAAGGGCGAGCGGTAGTTTGCATCGTAGGGAGCGAGCTTGGTGCGGAAGCCGTGCTCGCCCATCGCGAAGCCCTGATCAGCGGTGTAAATGACGAGCGTGTTGTCATACTGTCCGGTTTCCTTCAGCGCGGCGATCAACTGGCCGACTCCCTCGTCAATGGCAGGCACGCATTCGTTCACCTGGCGCACCCAGTCGTCGAAACGCAGCGCTTTCTTTGCCTTGGCATTTTTGCCCGCGACGGGTTGACCGTCTTCTCCTTTCATCCACGCCTGGGTGCCGTTTAGGTAGTCGGGCTTGCCTTCGCGTGGCGGGAAGATGTCGGCGGGAACGGGTACTTCCGCGCTCTTGTAGCTGCCCTTGTGACGTTTGGCCGGCGTGGAGGGACCGTGGACGCTGCCGTAGCAGAGCCAGAGGTACCATGGCTTCGCGGCGTCACGCTTTTTGCCGCGGATGTAGTCGAGTGACCACTGCGTGTAGTTGTCCGCCGGATAGCCTTCGATGGTCTGCTCCTTGCCGTCGATGCTGGTGATCTGGGCCTGGTAATAAGCGCCGGCATTGTCCTGATGCAGCGGACGGTTCCAGACGATCTGATGATCCCAGTCGCGGCCCCAGCCAGTGTCGGTGCCGGTGTGCCACTTGCCGATGTGCGCGGTTTGATAGCCCTGCTGCCGCATCTGCGCGGGAAAAAAGGGACACTGCTTTGGATCGTAGGTGCTGCCGGGGTAAACACCCTCCATGGACATCGACTCAATGCCATGTGGATGACGACCCGTGAGCATGGTGGCGCGTGAAGGCATGCACCAGGAGCCGAGATAGGCGGCGTGGAAGCGCACGCCGTTCTTTGCCAGCGCGTCGATGTTCGGCGTCTTCACCCAGGGCCATGAGCCGGGGTAACAGCCGACGGTTTTCGTCGATTGATCGTCGGCGTAGATGAAAAGGATGTTTGGCGGCTTCGGAGCGGCGAAGGCCTGGCATGCCAGCAGGCAGAGGAGGAGCAGGACGTGTGCTTTCATGGTGATGCGCGGTGAAACGTCACGCACGGCGGAGTTGTAGCCGCAAAGAGGCTCAGACCGTGTTTCCTTGGGATGGAGGCGGCAGCTTGGCTGCTGGCAGGCGCGGTATTCCAGGTGGCGGTTTGGCCACCGGGGGCCGTGCCGTCGGTGGTGCGGGAGGGCGGGCGACGGGTTTGGTCACCACGCCTGATGCGGCCGGTCTGGCGGCGGTCATGGAAGTCGGAGGCGGCGGTGGTTTGGCTGCGGGCACGGGCGGGGGCTTCACCACGGTGGCGGTGACTGGCCTGGTCGCAGGATTGACGATGGAGGCAAGCACGGAGGCGGCTGGCGCGGTCTGCTGCGGCTGTTTGGGCGCGTGAATCTTTTGAATCAGCTCCCACAAGCGGAGACCGCGCAGCAACGGGTGATTGCGCAAGGCGGCGAGCACATGGTCCTTCGTCGCGGGCGGCTCGGTGGCGAGCTGGTCGTAGGAGCCTTCACGCTGCGCGGCAAGCATGTGGCCGAGCGCGGCCAGCACGGCGGCCTCCGAACCCGCGACGTGATGGAAGGTATTTTTGGCTTTGAATGTGTTCAGCAGCTCCATGGTGAGCTGGCCTGAAACGGGTGCCACGGCGTGGCGCAGCAGCAGGGTGTCGCCTGCGGCATCTTTCAGCCGCTCCAGCACGGCGATGAGGCTGCCGCGCATCGCGTCACTGGTGACGACGCGCACTTTGCCGCCGCCCCATTCAAACCAGCGGTCGGCACCGTCGAAGTTGTCGTAGCTTTTGCGGATGTCGCCTTCGCTGATCGTGACGGGCGGGGCGACCATCAGCTCGATCAAATCACGCGCCCGTTCGCCGAGGTCGATGGCGCTGGCGGCGGAGGTGTCCGCCTTTGCTGCATCGACGGCCTGTTTGAGCAATGCGTCGATTTTTTCCGCGAGCGGTGTTTTGACGGCCACCTGCACGACACTCGGAGGCGGTGGGATGACGACAGGCGCGGTCGCAGTCGTGTCTTTGGCATCTTCCACGACCAGCACGGCCACGGGGGCGGTTTCTGCTTTGGCGGGGATGGGTGGCGGTGCCGCCGCGGCAATCACGGGCGCTGGTGCCACTGCTGCGGCGACGACTTCCTGCGGCAGTTGCACCGGTGGTGCTTCCTGGGTGCGCGTGGCATACGCTTCTGCCGCCGCAGCGAGCAGATGACGCGGGAAGATGGCACCACCAGCGGTAAGACGTGCGATGTCCTCGTCCAGCAGCGGATGAATCGTGGAAGTGATGCCGTCCTTCTGACGCTGGGCAAGGAGGGCAGGGGCTTCGAGCCGGCAGTTGAGCAGCAGACGTTTCTGCTCGTTGGCGATGGGCAGCATGTCCACCACGGGCAGGCGGAAGCCGAGGGGTGCGTTCGAATCCGGCACGCCGACTCGGCCGCGCAGGGCCTGCGTGAGCGCGGCGTCCCACATGGCGAAGCGTTCGGCCACGAGGCCGATCAGGACGACCCAGTTCTCGCTTTGATCGATCAGGGAGAACAGCAGGCGCTGCATCTCATCAAACTGCGGCGGCGTGGAAATCAAATCGAGCTGGTCGAGCACCAGCACGGCGGGTGCTCCGGCCTGCGCGGCCAGTTTGCCGAAAAGCTGGATCACCAGCCCCATCTCCCCACGCGCGAGCGGCTCTGGCACGCCGAGGTATTTTAGCTCGTTTTCGGTGAGATAGGCCGCGCCGGAAAGCCACTGCGCAGCGAGGTGCTCCTTGTCCTCCCGCAGCACGTTGAGCAGGCAGCGCAGCACGCTGCGCGGGACCATGGGATGTTCGGCCTCCAGCAGTTGCACCGCCTGGTGGATCAGATCCTTGCGCGATTCGATGTCGATCTTCGCCCAGGCATCGTGCAGCGCAGGAAAAGTCAGCTCCTGCTCGATCACCGGTTTCAAAAGGGCGTAAGCGAGAAGCCGGAGCTGGCTGTAAGGCGACTCGGTGCCGTTCTTGCCCCGCGCTGGGTGACGCAGGCTGCTGACGAAGCGCGAGAGGATGAAATTCTCCAGCGCCTCCGGCTGCAGCGGCGGGTTCGGCGCGTAGGCGTAAAAAATGCTGTCCGCGCACTCACGGCGCAGCCGCGCAAAGAGATGCGACTTGCCGGAGCCGCCAGCGCCGCGCACGAAGCGCACCTGGCTGCGGCGCTGGGCGCGCACCTGATCCACGGCGATCTTTAGCGCCCCGAACGGCACGGAATGGATGTAGGGCACGTCAGGGACGGCGGCGGCGTTCCACAGGTCGTTCTCACCGACACTCGTGACGATGAACGGATTTAAGGCGGCGTAGGGAGACATGGTCTTGGGAGAGCATTGGGGAGCGGGGCCGCCTTCGTCAGGCGATCCAGCACCAGGAGTAACCGGGAGGGCCGAGAGACATGGGCACCAGCAAACTGCGCTCGTGCTCCGGGAGGTCTTGCGGCCTTTCGCAGGGTTCTAGCAGGACGCGGCCATTGTTGTAAAGCGTCTCAATCAAGTTTCGTAAAACCTGACTATCAGCCGTGCTCCCGCTGGCGGCGGCCCAGGCCGTGTAGCGCTCAAACGTGCGGGGGATGGGGATCATCATCGTGGAGGAGCGCACCGCGTCCTGCATGTACCATTCGTGCAGCAGCGCCTCGTCGGGAGAGGCCACGACTGGCATCTGCGGCGGCTTTGCGCTGGCAGGAGTTTCAGCATCGAGCCAGGCGATGAAATCCTTGAGCGTGGCGGCCTGTGGACGTGCGGGATTCACACCATCCAGGAGTTTTTGCAGCGCGCGCCGTTGTGTGGCGCTGAGGAGGGCGGAGGGGCGCGGTTTTTGCGCGTAAACCAGTCGTTTCGCGCCCGGCAGCACGAAGGCGTCTCCGGCGGCGGTGAGTTCGGTTAGAGCGCTCTCAAAATGGGGCTGCAACGTCGGGTGCAACTTCAGTTTCAGCCTGGCCGCCGGTTGTTCTTTCTTCGCCGCATGAATGAGCGGCTTTAGCATCGCTGTGGCGGCCTGTTCAGGACTCAGTGCGGTGAACAGCGCCGCCGCGCCTGCCGCGATGCGGTTCAATGAGCCGGACGTCACGAGTGCTTCGAGCACCGCCGCCACATTTTTCGGCGTGGCGGCACGGCCGATGCCCGGTTTGACGAGCTTGATGATCTGCGCGGCTTTCAGCGGCGCTGCCGCGCTTTTCAGGGCATCCAGAATGGCGTCTTCGAGTGTCATCCGCGTGTGCTGGTTTGAATCTGCCGGTCGAGCCATTGGGTGACATCGTTGACCACCTCCGCGTGCTGCACGTCATGCAGCAGCAGATGATACGAACGCGTGTACCACAGCAGTTTTTTGCTGCGGCTGCGTACTTCGGCAAAGAGCGCCTGAATTTGATCCGCCGAGGACAGCACGTCATTCGGCGAGGCCACGAACAGCACCGGCATTTTCAGCCGGTACGCCGCGTCGGTGTTTTCATCCAGCATGCCGCCGATGGTCGTCAGCAGTCGCAGTGAAAAGGCGCTGATGTGGTGCGGCGTCACCGCCATCTGGCCGCCGTGCGTGGATGTGGAAGTGACCTGGATTTTTTTCTCATCCACCCCGGCCAGCTCACCGAGCGAGTAACGTGTGCGTGGCGAGAGCTTGGCCGCTGTTTCGAGCAAGAAGCGCTGGAAGCCGCTCACCGTCATGCGCAGGCCCGCCACAGGAGAGGCGAGGATGATGCCCTGCGGATCTGCTCGATTGCCCAGCAAGTCCGCCGCCGTGTGCAGCGCGATGAGGCTGCCCAGGCTCTCTCCATACCAGAATACCGGGGTTTTCGGGTGCTTGCGCTTCACCAGGCCGTGAAACGTGGCCAGATCGCGCTTCCAGGCCTGTGCGCCGGAGATGTCGCCGCGCTCCGCCACCACGGGGTCGTTGCCTTGGCCGCGCAAGTCGTAGGCATAGACCGTGTAGCCGCGTTTCGGCAGTTCCTGCCCCAGATACCAAAAATCTGACTTCGCGCCGCTCAGGCCATGCACTGCGATGACCACGCCACGCGGCGTCACTCCCGCAGGCACCGGCCAGACTTGGCATGGCATCGTCTTGCCATCGTGGCTCACCCAGTTGTCCGCGTTCAGCACCGGGCGCGCGCCGGAGGGCTTGAACGTCGCACAACCGGCCAGGGCCAGCAGGAAAACGAGCGCGAGCAGCCTCATGACGCGGGCAGCACCTCCAGGCATGCCTCGATGAACCGCACCTGAGCGCGTACGCGGGTGTCGAGGTCAAACTCCGAGGGCGTTTCAAACGTGAGCGTTAGCGGGCAGCCGCGCTGGTGCAGCTCGATGGCCTCCGGCATGCCGGGCAGATGCGCGGGCATTTTGCGACGGCGAATCACACCGCCCTTGGCGCGTTGACCGTCGATGTTCGTGCGCGGATCAGGCGCGATCACCCGTGCGCAGCGCTCGATGATGCCATGCCCTGCTGTCCGCCGCGCATGATTCAGCTCATAGAGGTAGATGCCCTGCCCGTCGTAATCCTCGTGCAGGCACAGGCCGAAGCGCATCGCGCGTCCGGTGATCCAGCGCTGCCACGGGCCGCAGATCACATCCTCCGCATCATGGAAGCGGCGGTTGAGGTCGAGCCCGCGATGATCCACTCGCGTGTTCAGCGCCAGACCGACGGGATTGAGGCAGGGGGCGATCAAAAACGCGCCGCGCTTCAGCTCGCCCACATGCTTCTCAGCCCAAGCGAGCAGTCCCCACGCCGCTCCGGCCTCATCCCCATGCACGCCGGAGGAAAAATAAGCCGCAGGCGCTCCTTCGAGTGCCGCCGCTGATTCAAGCACGATCACCGGCAGATCGCCTGCCTTGCACAGCGTCCGCACCTGGCATCCGGCCTCACGCGCAAGCATGCGCCAGCGCTGGATGAGGTGCCGCGCGTCATGCGCGCGATGGTTGGGGAGCAGCTTCACGCGCGGAGGATGGCCGGGCTTCGTCATTCGTCATTCGGATTTCGTCATTGAGACTCGGGATTCTTCCCCGGCATCAACCTCAGCGTCCCCCACTGCCGCAGGTTCGTGCGCTTGTTCTTTTCACCCGCGAACCAGTCCTCGTGATGAAAATTCCCGAAGTTCCTCGCGCCCTTCTCCTTCTCATCCAGATCACCCACGGCGATGTTCAGGCCCATTGGCACCACCTTGTCGCCGGGTGTGAAAAATTGGCCGGGCGTGATCTCCAGGCACGGATCAAAGTTCACCGCCCACTCGATGATATAACCCTTTCCTTCCGGCAAAACCTTCGCCACAGCCTCCATCGCACCTGTTTTGATCCAGCGCTGATACGTTTCCCACGCCTTCGCATCGGATCGTGGCTCGCCTTCCATCAGACCGCCTTTTCCCACGCCACCGAGACGCGATTTCGTCAGATTGCACACCATCTGCCAGGATGAACCATCGCCCGCCGCGTTCTCATCACCCTTCCATTGATTCGAGGCGTTGATGAGCAGTTCCATCTCGTCTCCGAACCATGGCCAGCCCTCACGCGTCAGTTCGTGTGCCTTCGGATTCTTCTCCGACAGCCAGCGCGGGGTGTCGATGCCGTAAAGTACGTCGTCCGTCACTCGGAACGCGAAATACAGCCGTTTCGCATCAAACTTCACCCGGCCGACGAGCGACAAATCATCTGCCTTCGTTGTTGGCGAAAACTGCGGCGTCCATCCCTCCACGCCCTCAAACTTCACCGCGTCATCCCACTCTCCCTTTTCGATCACACCATCCATCTTTGGCGTCGTGCCGCGATACGCCTGCAATTCGCGCGGCCATTCGCCTGCCAAAGTCACTCCGCTCAATGCCAGCCAGATCATCACTCCTAACTTCATAACGCATCACTCCCCCTTTTCTTCTTTCCCTTCCCTTTTTTCTCCTGCGGCGGCTTCGTGCTCCCCTCATTATTCGCCACCTCCTCCGGCTCCGGGATGCGGCCTTGATCGTTCGTCTGTTCAATCCATGTCGTTAAAATACCACCCAGGCGTTCCAGGGCCGCGCGATGCTCGGCTTGGTTCGACTTCACGAGGTTTTTCACCTGATGCGGATCGCTTTCCAAATCGTACAGCTCCTCCGCAGGCATCGTCGGCGCGGCCAGTGCGGCTTGTTCCGGCGTCAGCTTGTCCTGCGCGGCCAGTTCCTTGATCAGATTCCACACGGGATACTGCTTCTCTTTGTAGGCGTTGAACTGCAGGAAAGGCTGGTCCGGCGTGAAGTTCCGAATGTAGCGATACCGCGTGTCACGCACCGTGCGCAGGCGGAAGACCGTCATGTCACAGCGATCCCGCGCTCCGAAAACGTGCTCCCGCGCCGGTTCCGCCTTCTTGCCCATGAACACCTGCCCCTGCATGCCTTTTGGTTTCGCAATGCCTGCCCACGAAAGCGAAGTCGCCGTCAGATCGATCGACATTAGCAACCGGTCGCTCACCTTGCCCGCCTCGAATCCTGCCGGAGCCGCCACACCTGACGGCCAGCTCAAGATGAACGGCACATTCAGACCTTCCTCATAGCAGAACTGCTTCGCGCGCACATGCGCCGCGCCGTTGTCGCCCACAAAGCAGATCACCGTGCTTTCTAGCAGGCCATCGCGCTTCAGCAGTTCCATGATCTTGCCGATCTTCCGGTCCAGCTCCGTCGCTGCGTCGAGGTACTGCGCCCAGTCTTTGCGCGTCACCTCATGGTCGGGATAATACGGTGGAATCTCCACCTTCGCCGGATCAGCATGCGGCGCGCCGTGGAAGGTGCGATGCGTCTCCTGGAAGTTCACCTGCGCGTAAAACGGCTGGTGCGTCTTCAGGTCATTCCAGTTTGAGGAATGAAACGGCTTCATCGGCGGCGCGAAGTTCCAGTCCGTCTTGCCCGAGCCTTTGAAGCCCGCCTCCGGCGGCAGTTCCTTCACGTTCGCCGTGAAATACCCCGCCTCACGCATTCGCTCGCTGATCAGTTTCACTCCCGCAGGCAGAGTGTAGCCGTCATCCCGATGCGAGCGATGATGGTGCGCCCCGATGGTCGTCTGATACATTCCGGTATTGAAAGCCGAACGGCTGGCCGAGCACACCGGTGCCGTGGTGTAAAACCGCGTGAAGCGCATTCCCTTTGCCGCCAGTCCGTCCAGCACCGGCGTCGAGACCTCCTTTGTGCCATAGCATCCCAACTGCGGCCCGAAATCCTCCGCGATGAGCCAGAGGATGTTCGGGCGCTTTTCCGCAGCATGCAGAGTGGTGGCAAACAAGATGGAAAAAAGGGCGAGGACTCGAATCATGCCGCCAGCATGACGGAAAACGCCGCGAGGAAGCAAGAAATCATTTCACCGCAGGCGAGGTGTGGAGGCACTCCTCACTCCCGCCTGCTCAGCAGATACTTCAACAGCTCCAGCGCCTTCCGTTCCGGCAACGCTTCGAACAAACCGGGCGGCATGATCGAAACTGGCAGCTTCTGGCGGTCCTTGAGGTCGGTTTTGGCGATGATGACAGATTCCGTCACGGTGCGTGCCGTGATCGCGGTGTCCGTTTCCTGCTCAATGACACCGGAGACGACACTTCCATCCTTTTTGGTCAAAACGTGAAGCTGGAAGTTGTCTCCGACCACGGCATTCGGGTCGATGATATTCTCCAGGAAGTAGTCGAGCCCGTTGCGCCACGATCCGGCGAGGTCAGGGCCGAGCTTGCCACCGACGCCGCCCATCGCGTGGCACACGACACAAAGCTGCTGGAAGGTCTGCTCGCCCGATTTCGCATTGAAGGCCCACAGCGGCGCGGACTCATACGCGTTCTTGAATTTGACAATGCTCGCCTTCGCGGCGGCGCTGGACTCGTTCACCTTGCCCCAGGTCGCATCAAGCAGCGTGTTGATCTCCGCACGGTTCAAATTGCGCATCTGGCGGATTTGCAGGCTGCTGAGGTGCTTCTTGTCGAAGGTGCCAGCCTTCACGGCTTCGAGCAGCGGTTTGGCGAGTTCCGAGTGGCTCGTGAGCGCGCCGAGCGCAGCGCTGCGGTCGGCAGGGTCAAGCTTGTCAAAGCGGTCAAGGAGGGCCGAGGCGGTGGCCGGATCATTCGAGCGTGAGAGCAGCGGAATCACCGCCGATGCGAAGGCCGCTTCATCGAGCAGCTTCGCGAAAATCGGCGTTGCTTCGGTGTCGCCGACGCGTTTGAGCAGATCGAAGGCACTGCGGCGCTGTGGAAGCGGTTGCGATGAGTCAGCGAGGATGCCGCGCATCTTCGCGAGCACCGTTTGATCGCCGAAGAGCGCGGAAAGCTCATCCGTAATGGGGGCATTCCTGCCCCCATTCTGACTCGGGGCAGGAATGCCCCGGTTACGCAGCTCCGGCCACGCCTTCGGCATCGGTGCCTTCGCCTCGTTCTTCATGCCGAACGCGAGGATTTGCAGATCACGCTCGGTCTTGATCGTCGGAACCAGCGCTTCACGCCCCTCGGCACTCGTGGCGGCAAACCAGCGGATCGAATCGGCCAGGGAAGGCATCGGTGTCTTCTCGGCCAGCGCCAGCCCCCGCGCCCAATCCTCCGCGATCACGCGTGCGAGGCCAAACCAGATCATCTTCGGCAGGAAGCGGTCGTCTTTGTCCTCCGCATGCATCGCCAGCGCCGAGGCGACCTCCCAAACCGTCTTCGCATCCAGATTCGGCAACGCGGACGCCAATGCGAGGCGCACGCTGGGTGAGGGATCGGTTTGCGCGAGCTTGAGGTGCGTCGCTGCATGTTTAATAGATTTGCCTGTTTCTTCCGTGGCAAGCTGGATGGCCCATGCTCGAACGATCTCATCTTTGTGTTTCAATTGGGAACCTGCCCAACCCGGAACTGCATTGTTCATAACCCATAGTGCGGGCAGCGCTAAGATTCTGTTTTCTTCTTGAGAGGCTAAAGAGCTAAAATTCGGCATGTTCCTAACTTCTGCCCTGCGTTCGTGCCAGAGGCGTATCGCTGTTCGGGCATGCCACTCGTTATTGCTAAATACACAGTCCATTAAAATGGTCTTTTGCACCTTACCCAAATCCACCTTCACCGGCCTGTAAGTCTCCTTCCACGAGATGCGGTAGATCCGCCCGTTGCTGCGGTCCCATTTTTCGTCGTCGGGGTTGTGGCAGTGCTGGGTGTCGGTCCAGTCGATGACATAGACGGCGCCGTCGGGGCCGGTTTGGAGATCGACGGGGATGTAGTCGGCGGCGGGGCTGTAGAGGAGGTCGTAGCCAGCATGAAAAGTCTCGTAGCCGCTGCCGGTGCGAACCATGTGCTGATGATTGAGCTGATGGCCGTGCAGGTTGTGCGTGAAGAGGTGGTCGCGGTAGATCGCGGGCCAGTTGTCGCCGTTGTAGATCATCGTGCCGACGTGCGAGTGGCCGCCATACACGGCCGTGGTGCCGGGTTTGCCCGCGCCGCCTTCGCCGCTGTCGTAGCGCGCGGAGGCGGGCAGGTAGTTTTGCAGATCGGGCGCAAACGCGGGCGCGGTGGCGGAGATGAAGGGCGCGTAGTTCGCGTTCGCCTGGTTCCAGAAGTGTCCGTTGCGGATGGCGTGCGTGGTGCCGCCCTTGCCGTGGAAGCTGCGGCAGTGCGTCATGAAGAAGTGGCCGTTGCTGTTGTAGTCGAGCCCCCACTGGTTCGATCCGCCGTGGCAGAAGACTTCAAAAACATGCCGCACCGGATGATAGCGCCACACCCCGGCCCGCAGTGTGACGCGCTCCTTCGGATCACAGCCCGGTTTGCCGATGGCGGCGGTGTTGAAAACGCCTTGATTGCCATACAGCCAGCCGTCGGGGCCCCAGATGAAGCTGTTGAGTGTTTCGTGCGTGTCTTGGTAGCCAAAGCCATCGAGCAGCACCTGCTGCTTGCCGGGTTTGTCGTTCGCGTCCTTCGGAATGAAAATCAGCTCCGGCGCAGCCCCCACCCACACGCCGCCAAAGCCGACCTCGATGCCGCTCACCAAGTTTAATCCTTCGCAGAACACTTTTTTCGTCTCAAACGAGCCGTCGCCATCCGCGTCCTCCAGAATAGTGATGCGGTCTTTCCCCTGGCCTTCCGGCTGGCGGTTTGGATAACTGAACGCCTCTGCCACCCACATCCTCCCGCGTTCATCAAAGCAAAACGCGATGGGCTGTCGCACGTCCGGCTCTTTGGCGATCAGTTCGATCTGAAAGCCATCCTGCACGCGCATCTCGGGCAGGTCTTTGGACGGATTCGGCATCAAATGCCAGAGCACAGGGCTTTCATCGCCACGCTTGTTGCGGTCGCCGCTGATGGTGAGCGTGCTGGCGGATAAGGAGGGCTTTTGGTCGTGGAAGACGAAGTCGTCGAAGTTCACATGTCCCCAGCCCGCAGTTCTTTGATCCGTGATGCGGATGAATATCTTCTTTCCGACCACGCCTTCGAGATTCACCGCTATACGCTTCATGTCCTCGCGATCCTCACCGCTGGCTTTGGAGATGACTTTGCCGCCTGCTTCTTCGACAATCTCCGTTTTCATCGAGCGACCCGCGCCGACGAGAAAACTCGCCCAGGGATGCGTGGCGACAAAACTCGCCGAAGTCAGCGTGCCGGTGCCGTTGTCGCCAAGGCGCTCGTAGCCGCCGAGCCAGAACTTGCCCGCGTGCTGCGAATTGCCGCGTTTGCGAGTCGCTACGGTGTCACCTTCGACAGGCTGGCCTTTCCACGCATCGCCTTCAGCCTTCCAGCCTTCGAGCGAACCTTTTTCAAAACCGAGATTCAGTTCCGCAGGCGGTGAGATACTTGTCACATCGTTTTTCACCTCCGCAGGCTTCACGTCGGCCCGCTGCGGCATCGCGGTCTTACCGAGATGCATGAGCTGGATGTTCCGAAACTGCACCTTGGCCGGTCCGGGACCGCTATGGAGCTGGAAGGCGATCTTGCCGCTCCACTCGGCCGCTTTCGCCTCGTGATCGTCGAGCACGCTCATGAGCACGTCATTCACGCGCACCTCGACATGCGAAGCGGTGGCGGTGATGCGGTAGGTGTTCCAATCGCCCGCCTTGATGACACTCGTGAGGCTCTTCGGCTCCGCGAACACATCCGCCCAGCGCCGACCATCTGGAGCGATGCTCACACGTGAGCCGCGTTCGCAGATCAGCGCACGACCGTGCTCGTCATAGATGCGGCCCAGCCACACTGCGCCCTGATCGAGATCGGCCTGGTAACCGCTGGCGTGGCCGTTTTCGCCGCTCTGGCAGCGATACTGGATGCCGCTGTTCGCACTCGGCCCGCCCGAGATGCGAAACTCGACGGTGAGATCAAAGTCATGCACCTCGCCGTCCCAAAAGATCCATTCGTTGCCCTTGAGCGGCCGGTCCGCTGGGATCTCACCGGTGATGGCACCGTCTTCGACGCGCCAGTGTTCCGCTTTGCCTGACCAATGTTCAAGTGTCTTACCATCGAAGATGGATTCGGCGCAGAGTGGCAGCGCGGGGATCAGGAGAGCACAGAGGAGCTTCATGAGGTAGTCAGACGAGTCTGACGGGTCGGGCCTGTCAGACAAGTCGGACTTGTCTGACCTGCTACGGGCCTTTTTCAATGCGCGTATGAGTCCTGACGACTCCAGCTCCGAGCATGATCTGCCACGCGTGCTGCTCATCGGCGATTCCGTGACTCAAGGCTACGAACCTTGTGTCCGAGGGGTGATCACAGCATGCCGTGCTCCTTGAAGCTGAAATAGGGCAGGGGGCGTGATTCGGACGGCGTGCCGATGATGACGTGGTCCTGGAGGAGGAGGCCGGTGGCGTCGGCGGCTTCGCGGAGGCGGCGGGTGATGCGACGGTCGGCGTCGCTGGGAGTGGGGTCGCCGCTGGGGTGGTTGTGGATGAGGATGAAGGCGTGGGCGTTGTGAATGAGCGCCTTCCGCAACAGGTCGCGCGGGGCGGCGGTGCATTCATTCAAACTGCCGCGGAAGACTTCATCGCAACGCGTGACGGCGAGGCGGGTGTTGAGCAAAATGACGCGGACAGATTCGTATCCGAGCGCCTGCATCTCGGAGCCGATGTAGCTGTAGATGCGCTCGGGACGGTCGAGGATGACCTCGGCGTGCGAAGGCTCCTGCGCGGCGCGGCGGCCGAGTTCGAAGGCGGCGGCGAGTTTGGCGGTCTTGGCGGGGCCGAGAGCTTTGATCTTGCTCAAAACGGCGGGTTCGAGGCGGGAGAGATCGCGGAGGGACTTGTGATCGCACAGGATGCGCTGGCCGATTTGCAGGGCGTTTTCGCCTTTGGTGCCGGTGTTGATGAAGAGAGCGAGGAGTTCGGCATCCGAGAGCGCCTGGGGGCCGAGGCGGAGCAGGCGCTCACGCGGGCGGTCGTTTTCCGGGATGTCGTGGATGCGGGACATGGCTCTGTGCGCGGTTCGCGGCGGCGAATGAGACGAATGCGACTGATGGGAAGGATGTGCTGCTGCCGGGCGCTTGCGCGTGGGTGCTGGCGAAGCGGAAGAATCGAGGACGAGGACGATTTAATGGATCGCCCGGCACTGGTCGAGAAGACTGTGAAGGTAGCCGACGATGTCATTGAGCGCTTGCTTGTGTGGCGTGGCGGCAAGACCGATCAAATCCTCACGGGCGGAGGCGAGGAGATCCTGGGCGAACTTGACGGCGCGTTCGACGGCGCCTTCGTAGTCGGCGATGCTGGCGAGGATGGTGGTGTCCATCGGCTCGCCTTTGAGAAGCATGCGGCTGAGCTTTTGCTTCTGCGCCTCGGTGGCACCCTCAAGGAGGTAGAGGATGGGCAGGGTGAGCTTGCCACGGGCGAGATCGGTGCGGAGCGTTTTGCCGACGGTTTTTTCGTCGCCAACGATGTCGAGGCAGTCGTCGTAGATCTGGTAGGCGGTGCCGAGCTTGAGGCCGTAGTCGCGCAGGGCGGCCTGGATGGCCTCGGGCTGCTGATTGAGGCGGGCGCCGAGTTCAGCGGCGGCGGCGAAGAGCGCGGCGGTCTTCATCTCGATCATCTTCAGATAATCGGCGACGGAGAGATTGAAGTCGAAGCGGCGCTGGGTTTGCAGGATTTCGCCGGTGCAGACATCGCGCGAGGCTTTGGCGATGGTGCGGCAGACGTGAGTGTCGTCAAACTCAGTGGCGAGTTCCAGCGCGTAGGCGAAAAGGCTGTCTCCAAGCAGCACGCTGAGGCTGCTGCCCCATTTGGCGACAGCGGTAGGCTGGGCGCGGCGGATGTCGGCTCCGTCCATGATGTCGTCATGCACGAGGGAGGCGATGTGGACGAGTTCGAGGATGACGGAGAGGCGCGTGTGGCCCTCATGCGTGCCGCCGGTGGCACCTCCTGCGAGAACAGCGAGCGCGGGGCGGATGCGCTTGCCGGAGGTGGTGCAAACGTAGCTCACGTAGCCTTCGACACCCGGATCAAAAGCGCGGGCCTGCTCCAGGATGGCGGCCTCCACATGCTCCAGGTCCGTCCGCACCAGGTGAAAGGGAAAGACGGGGTTGCTGGCGTTGACGGCGGGTGAAGGCATGCAGACGAATGGACTACGATTCCATCACTCACGCAGATTCATTCGTCAACTGCTGTGCCGATGCCTCGGAAGGGCAAACTTTCAAAAGAAATGAAAGCCCGGGGCGGCTCTTACCTGGCCCGGACGGCGAGGATGCCGTTCACAATGGCGTCAGCGAGTTTCTGGCGATGCGCGGGCGTGGCGCAGCGGGCGGCTTCGCGCTTGTTGCTGATGTAGCCGCATTCGACGAGCACTGCGGGCATGCTGGTCTCTCGCAGCACCTTGTAGTTGCCGTGGAAGATGCCACGGGTGCCGCCTGTCACACGAGATTTGATGCTGCGGCTGATGGCGGAGGCGAGCGTCCGGCCTCGGGAGCTGCGGTAATACACCTCGCCGCCGGAGATGATGGTCTTGCGGCTGCCGTTGAAGTGGATGCTGACGAAGATGGAAGACGGGACGCGGTTGGCGAGCCGCGCCCGCTGAGAAAGCTCCACGAACGTGTCTGTGCGGCGCGTCATGACGGTTTTAAGGCCGCGTGCCTTCAAACTGGTCTCGACACGCTTTACGACGTCCAAGCAGAGTTTTTTTTCGATCAAACCGTTCCAAACGGAGCCGCCGTCCTTGCCGCCGTGGCCTGCATCGAGGACGACGGTGGAAAAACGGAGTGTCTGGGCCGCCGCCGTCGTCGTCCAGGCACCCAGCATTAGCGCCAGGAATGCCGCAGCGATGCGTGGGCGGCCAGTGGTCACCATTACTTGGGAATCTTGAGCGTTTTACCGGCGCGGATCATGTCGCCTGACAAACCGTTGGCCGCCTTGAGCTTGGCCACGGTGGTGCCGTTCTTGCGGGCGATGGTGGAGAGCGTGTCGCCGCTTTTGATGGCGTAGCTGCCGCTTTTGCCGGTGGATTTTGACTTGGACTTGGTGCTGGTGGTTTTCTTCTTGGTCGAGCTGCTGCGGGAACTGCTGCTGCGCGAGGAAGAGCCGCCGTGGGAGGTGCGCCAGGAGGAGTAGTCGGTGCCCGCCGACTGCCCGCCTTCGGCGGCCCAGGCGGAGTTGTAGTCACCATCCGGCTCAAAGGGATAATCGCTGTGCGCCATGCTGTGCGCTGGCGTGCTGGGGGAGCCGTGCAGATTGATGACCGGCAGGTTTTTTGGCAGCCCCCGGATGTGTGACGAGGTCTGGCAGGCGGCCAGCGCCAGGGAGAGGAGGAGGACAGGGCTGCTTTTCAGCAGATGCTTGGCTAGATGACTCATGCGGTTAATGGGCGGCACTCTCGCGCAGTTCGCGGCTGAATCAATCCGGCGTGTGAAAACGGCTGATGCGCTGTTTCACGCGGGGGATGCCGTTTTTGTCCTGCGCCATGATGATCGTGCGCTCGTGGTAATACTGCGTGCCGCTGGCAGGCAGGCTGTAGCGCCATTCGGTGTCCTCAGGGACGTTGCGCTCCATGGGCACCTTGAGGGTGTTGAAAACCGCGTTGCCGTCCATGCCGACGCGCACCATCTTGAATTTGCGCTCGGAGAAGCCCTGGCCGTAGCGCGTGCTGGTGACGCCGAAATGGCGCACGGCCTTCATGGCTTCAGGAAGTTCGTAGCCGTAGTTCACCATGCAGAAGGCGATCATCAGCATGGGCACAAGCACGAGGGCCGCAGGGGTCAGCAGATACCAGTTCTTTTTGAGGAAGGCGATGTTCATGAGTCTTCATGCTGGAAGAAACTGCGGCGGCAGGCAAGATAAAACCCGTCATGCTTGTGGATCAGCCGGTGACTGGCTCTCACATGCGCTGCTCGCCGGGCACATGGGCGGTCTCGCCTTGCGTGTAGCGCAGCTCGCCGTTCTGAAGCTCAAGGTATTTGGCCGCGCCCTGGATGTCTTCCTCACTGAGGCCTGGCACGACAAACATACGGCCCTTCAAGGCTCCCTGCCCCGGCATGCCGCCACGGACGAGGGCGCGCAAAGTTTCGATCACGCTTTCTTCCTGCACAAAGTCCAGCCCGGCCGCCTGGGCCATCATGCAGGTGGAGGCCAGTTCCTGAGCGTTGCGGCGGTCACGCGCGGCATAAATGGAATCATGCTGGAACAGCATCGGCACCGCGAGCGAAACCATGACGCCGAGGATGGCGATAAACATCAGAACTTCAAAAAGGCTGAACCCACCGCGAGAGATCATGAGTGGGGAGGTGGAAGCGTGTGTTTTCATGGCTTTTTGTGTCAACGATTACAATTTATGATAATTATCACATGAATGCAATAAGAAAGTATCATTTTTATATAAAGATTGCTTTATTGATAATCAAAAGTGAGAAAACAAGGCCTTCAACGACTGCGATTTCGGTCAAAAACAAGGAATCCTTGCGGTTGTTCCTCGATCCCGAGGCGGGTTTGCTCACTCCGCGACGCTAAACCAAGCCAGAAACTCCCGATTGCCATCGGTGCCCTGGAGCGAGGACTCGACCAGCCCCTGCCAGACGAGTTGTGGCTGCGAGCGCACGAAGTTTTCGATCCGGGCGCAGGCTTTGGTGTGCAGCTCCGGCTCACGAACGATACCCCCGGCGCCGACTTCCTCGCGGGAAAGCTCGAACTGCGGCTTGATGAGCACCACCGCGTTCCCGCCGGGCCGCAGCACTTGCAGGACGGCAGGCAGCACCAGGGTGAGGGAAATGAAGGAAAGGTCCGCCACCAGGAAATCCACGTCCTGGCCCACGTCCTCCCGCTGCATGTGCCGGAGGTTGAACTGCTCCCGCGAGATCACGCGCGGGTCGCTGCGTAGCTTCCAGGCGAGCTGATTGGTGCCCACATCGTAGGCGAAGACCTTCACCGCCCCGCGTTGCAGCAGGCAGTCGGTGAATCCGCCGGTGGACGAGCCGGCATCGAGCACGGTCAGGCCGCTCACGTCGATGCCGAAATGATCCAGCGCCCCCTCCATCTTCAAACCGCCGCGGCTGACGAATTTGGGCGGCTGGCGCACGACGATCTGATCGTGCTCCTTCAACAAGGTGCCGGGCTGGGTGACGCGTCGGCCCATCACACTGACCTCGCCGGCCATGATGAGGCGCTTCGCCTGCTCCCGCGAGGGCGCGAGGCCAAGCTTGACCAGCGCCAGATCGAGTCGTTCGCGGGACATGAGAGCGGCACCAGACGTGTTATTTGCGCACAGGCAGGATCAGCTCGTCTCCGGCCTCGATCCTGACGCCTGGCAGAGCGGCGGTGTTGTCCACGTCCACTGCGGATTCGGCGGCGTCGATGGATTCTCCCACGATCACGCGGCCGACGAGTCCGTCGCCACGTCGCACATCAAACTTCATGCCTTTTTCGAGATGCTTGTCTTTTCCAGCATTGATGACGCCGAATCCCTGGTCGTTGTGAATCTCCAGGATCTTGGCCACCGCAGGCATGCCGATGAGCTGCTTTTGCAGCGCGGTCAAAGGCGCGGGCGCCGCGGCAGGGGAGGGGGTGCCCGGCATCAGGCCGCTGCCGGACATCGGCGGCAGGGCGGTGGCGGGCACGCCTTCAGGAACAGGTGGAATGGCGGAGACGATCGAGGGCGGCTGGGGCCGGGAGGACTCCTGGGCGGCCTGCTGCCTGCGCACGAGCTCCAGCTCCCGGCGCGCGCCTTTGGCCTCCTCCTGGGCCTCCCAGGCCAGGTAGCCGGTGATGGCGAGCAGGATGATCGTGAGGGCCAGGGCAAAGTGGGAAAGACGCATGACCGCCATGCTAGACGCAAGCCTCGCGCGGATCAACCCCGCTTCCGCTTCAGCGCAGCAGTCCCAGCAGCTCGCGCATGCGCAGCTCGACGTTCAGCAGGCTGGCCTGCACGCCTGCGAGCCACTGCATGTCCGCTCCGCCGGGATTCTGCTGCACCAGCTTGTCAGTCGCGTTCAGCGCGGCGGCGAAAAGCGGCAGGCTCTGCTCCAGATCCACCACGAGAAAATCCCAGTGCTCCTTTTCCGCCTCCGCAAACTGCCGCAGCACATGCACGAGGTGCGCGGCGAGGTCTGACACGGTGGAAAGCAGCCGCAGGACCGCAGGCCGCGTGCGCACCTCCTCGCTGAACACCAGGAGTCCCTGAAACCGCCGCAGCTCCTTCGCAAGGGCCGCCGAGCGTGTCACGGGGTCTTTTTCCGCAGGATTCTGGGTCCGGGCACTTTTTTTCTGCGGCGGCCTTGCTTCTGGCGGCTCGCTTCTCGTCGGGCCGAAGGGGTCACAGCCCGGTTTGGTCGGCTGGAACGGATCGTCATAACCGGGGCTGTGCAGCGCGTCGGCAGACCGGGAGTTCGGGCTTTTGCCCAGCAGGAAATGCTTCCGCCGGGCGCGGTTCTGGCGCAGCAGAGCGGCCTCCTCGTCTTTCGTAAGCTGCCAGCGCGGGGCTGAGACCCGCAGATGAAGATGCCATGACTGAATGAGCACCCGCTGTTGGTCCTGGTTGAACCACTCAAAGAACAGCAGGTTTTTCAATCCAGGCGGCGTCGGCAGCGAAGAGGCTCCGTCGCCCTGGGAGCGACGCCGTGGCAGCTTCGCCACGCGATAGGACGCCGTCATGAGTCCGCTGTAGCCGTGCTGGATCGCCGAGATGGCACCGGCCTGCTTTTCATTCAGCTCCGGCAGCGGATTGTGGAAGTCCACTCGGCAGCCGGCGATGTCGCGCAGAAAATTGCCCACCAGCTCAACACGCACCGGCTGCGTCTGAGCGGCCAGATGCAGTACTCCAGTGACCAAACCTGGCACTTCGTTAGAGAGGTACCCACCGAGGAGGGACGATTCGAGGCAAATAATCATTACTTGTCATATAAACTAGAGGGCCGTGGCGGGTGCCGCAAGCACCGCCCCAGCCTTTTTTTGAGAATCAAGGCGTGAGCGGCATGTGACACATCCTTTGCCAAAGTTCTGTGGAACTGTGGCAGGATTGCTGCTTGTTCCACAAATCATCAGGTGCTATAGCCCCAATCCCCCAAAACCTAAACCCAAGAACACAGACCCATGAAAGACCTCGTTTACCTCAGCCGCTCCTTCGTCGAATTCGGCCCCTTCGCCAAGAAAGAAATCCTCGACTTCCAGAAGCGCGGATTGCTCACCGACTCCGACTACCTGCGTGATGAAGGCAGCGAAACCTGGCTGCACTACCAGGAATGGCTGACCATCGTCCCGATGCCCGCTCCGAAGCTGGTGAAGAAGCCCGCTGCTCCCAAAGCCGCCCCCGCCAAGGCTCCTGCCGCCAAGAAGTCGAAGAAAGCCGCGTGAGCCCGTTTTTGCAAAGCCGGTGGGCATGACTCACCGGCTCCCTGCTGGACTCTCCGCCTCACGCATGCGATGAAGCCCGCGTGACTGACGCGACCTTCCGGACCCTGCGCAATGAGCTTTGGCGCTCATTGCCCTCCGGTGTCATCGACACGCTGACGGCCACCTTTGGCATGCTCATCGCCGTCCGCGTGTTTCACATGGGCGATGTGGCAAAGTCTGTGTTCCTGAGCGCCACCAGCGGCGGCATGGTCGCCAGCTTGTTCGTCGTGCCCCTGCTCCTGAGGGCCAAGAGCACCCTTCCGCGCACTGCGGCGAAGGTGCAGATGCTCGGCGGAGCCTGCATGGCCGTCTCCGCCGCTTTTTCGCACGATCCGCTGCTGTACATCGGCGGTCTCAGCCTCGGTTTGTTCTGCCTGTCCATGCAGATCCCGCTGCTGACGCAAATCTACCGTATCAACTACCCCGCTGCCGCGCGTGGGAAGCTCTACGCCGTCACTGGCGTCACCCGTGCCGCCGCAGGCATGTGTTTCGGCTTCCTGGGCGGGAAGCTTCTTGGCTGGGACATTGAAAACTACACCTGGCTGCTCTGGGCCTTCGCCGCCAGCGGCTTCATCTCCGGTTTCTGGACCTACGGCCTGCCCGCCACGCCCTGGGAAGCTCCTGTAAACTCCAGCACCAGCCTGTGGAGTTCCATGCGCTGGGTGCGCGAGGACCGCGACTTCCGCACGCTGCTCATCTCCTGGATGATGATGGGCATCGGCAACCTCGCCGCGTGCAGCCTCTTCGTCGAATACCTCGCCAATCCGCGTCACGGCATCAATCTCCCCACCTTCGAGGTCGCCTGGATCACCGGCGTCGTCCCGGTGCTCGCGCGTCTGCTCTTCTCCTACCCGTGGGGGCTGGTGTACGACCGCTTTCATCTCTTCACGGTGCGTGCCGTGCTGAATCTCTTCTTCGCCGCCGGCATCCTGTGCTTCTACCTCGGCCATGGGATCGGCTGGTGGACCTTCGGCATGGCGCTGTGGGGCATGGCCAACGCGGGTGGGAACGTCACCTGGGCGCTGTGGGTCACCAAACTCGCCCCCAAGCACGCTGTGGCCGAGTACATGAGCGTCCACACCTTCCTCACCGGCATGCGCGGCCTCGTCGCCCCCTCGCTCGGCTTTGCCATGGTCAAAGTCATGTCCTTCGACACCTTCGCCATCCTCTGCGGCCTCACCATCCTCTCCGCCAGCGGCTTCATCACCGTGCGTCGCCGTAGCAGCGATTCCAACTCCGACCGCCTCCGCCCTGGAGCCAGGCCCGAGCGCTTGTGAGCGTAGAACGAACTTTTCCAGTTCGGTCTCAAGCGGAGCCACGCATCCAGGAAACGAGTTTAGAAGTTCGTTCTACGCCTCCACCAAGACAGGCTTCCAAAATGCGCAATGGGGTATTCACCCCATATCCAAAGGATGAAAATTACGGTAATTATTAAAAGTTATGCAAAATGAAATTCACACCACCACCGAAAGGTAACAGCCATGAAAATATCTGATCCTACAAACACGATCTCAGTTATCCGCTGGAGGATGCTTCGAGCATTCGCCGCTTCTCTCTTGATGCCGGGCATGATGACCTCAGGCGCCCTGGCAGTTGATCTGAATTCCGCCGCAGGATTTGGCGTGCTGGCCGGGTCTGGAATCACCATCACCGGGCCGACCACCATTGCCGGGGACATCGGCTCCTTCCCCACGGCCTCCATCACCGGCCTTGAAAACCTCACCTTAAATGGCGTGAATCACGCGGGTGATGCGACCACGCAGGCTGCCAAGACGGACCTGCTCGCCGCCTACCTCGACGCCCAAGGACGCACGCCCACGACCACTTATGGGCCGATCTTTGATCTGGGCGGACTCACGCTGCTGCCCGGCGTTTACAATGACCCGACCTCCTTTGGTCTCACCGGCACGCTCACGCTGGATGCCGATGGCGATCCCGACGCGGTCTGGATCTTCCAGGCCGGGTCCACGCTCATCACCGGCTCCAACAGCCTAGTCGATCTGATCGACGGCGCGCAGGCCCGCAACGTCTTCTGGCAGGTGGGCTCTTCGGCAACGCTCGGCACAGGCACCGACTTCGCCGGCAGCATCCTCGCCTCAGAATCCATCACGCTGGCGACCGGAGCGTCGATTGACGGCGGCCTGTACGCTCTCAACGGCGCGGTCACTTTGGATAACAACAACCTTGTTGTCCCGGTGCCTGAGCCCGGCAGTCTGCTGCTGCTCGCCGCTGGTGCGGTGTCTCTGTTCTCCATGAGAAGGCGTTTACGCGCGGTTTAGGGGTTCAAAAGCCTGCGTCAAAATCAGAGAGGGTAGAATCATTTTGAGCCGAAATGATTCTACCCTCCCTGATTTTCAGGCTTGTATGATGCCATGTCCGCCCCTCTCACCGTTCATCTCGTCCAAATCGACTCCGTCTGGGAAAACCACGCCGAGAATCACACCAAGGCGCGCAAGCTCATCGCTTCGGCGAATCCGCAACCCGGCTCGCTCATCATCCTGCCGGAAACCTTTTCCACCGGCTTCAGCATGAACCTCCCCGTCACTGCCGAGCCTGAAAGCGGTCCCACCGAGCAGTTCCTGCGCGAAATCGCCGCCCAATACCAAAGCTGCGTCATCGGCGGCCTCGTCACCCAAACCAACGACGGTCGTGGCCTGAACCAATCCCTCGCCATCGCTCCCGACGGCAGCATTCTCGCTCGTTACACGAAAAACCATCCCTTCAGCATGGGCGGTGAAAACGAGGCCCATGTCGCAGGCACCAGCGTCAGCATCTTTGAATGGCAGGGTTTAAAAATCGCCCCGCTCATCTGCTACGACCTGCGCTTCCCCGAACTCGCCCGCAAAGCGGTTCGTGCTGGAGCCGAAGTGCTCATCTACATCGCCGCATGGCCGGTGAAACGCATCCAGCACTGGATCACGCTGCTCCAGGCCCGTGCCATCGAAAACCTCGCCTACGTCATCGGCGTCAACCGTTGCGGCACCGATCCCCAGTTCACTTACACCGGCCGCAGTCTCGTCGTCGATCCCCACGGCATCATCATCGCCGATGCCGCAGAACAAGAACGCGTCGTGAGCGCTCAACTCTATCCCACCATCGTCCGCGACTGGCGTGCACAATTCCCCGCGCTCAAAGATGCGGGATTGCACTCGTAATCAGCGCAAACTCGTCCGCATCCGCCCTGCCTCAAGGATCGCGTCAAACCGCTTAGCGTCATCTTCACGCGCACCGCTGACCAGCACATAGCCGTACTTGCGCCAGTGCTCCATTTCCGCCGCCGCGTTCTGCATGCGCAGCTCAAACGCCGCCGCGTCCTCCGTGGCGCGGTCAGAAAGACGATTGCGCAGTTCATCCAGGCTCGGTGGCATCACAAAGATCTCCAGCAGGCAGCGCTTCACGAGTTCGTCCTCACACGCGCGGACCTGCTCCGCCCCCTGCACGTCGATGTCCATGATCACATCCACGCCCAGCTCCAGATTTTCATAGACGTAGCGTTTCAGCGTGCCGTAGAGCCGGCCATGCACGCGGGCGTGTTCAAACAGCTCGCCGCGCTCCACCCGCGCCAGGAAATCCTCCTCCGTGAGGAAAAAGTAGTCTTTCCCATCCATCTCGCCCGGCCTCGGCGCACGCGTCGTGCAGGATACCGAGAACACCGCCTCACCGCGATCACACACATTCCGCGCCAGGGTCGTCTTGCCGGTGCCCGAGGGGCCGGAAACGACGATCAACTGCCCCAGACGCTGTTTTGAAAACTCCATGCCTGTCGGATACGCACGCCAACCGCGAGTGCAAGAGACTTGGCAAACCGCCAGTAATGCTCCACCCTCAAATCCCACCCAACTCAACCCATGCAACACGCATCCTCACGCCGTCAGTTCGTCAAAGTCGCCGCCGCTTCGGTGGTAGCCCCGTTCATCCTCCCCTCACGCGTTTGGAGCGCTGAAACCGCCCCCAGCGAGCGGCTCACCCTCGGCTTCATCGGCAACGGCAAGATGAACAGCGGCCATCTCAACAACTTCCTCGGTCGCAAAGAAATTCAGGTCGTCGCCGTCTGCGATGTCGATACCAACCGCCGTGAGAACGCCAAGAAGACCGTCACCGAGCGCTACAGCAAGGACCAGGACACCACCTTCAAAGGCTGTGAGGCCTATGGGGACTTCCGCCAGCTCCTCGCCCGCAAGGACATCGACGCCGTCGTCATCGCCACGCCGGACCACTGGCACACAATCATCTCCATCGCGGCGATTGAGGCCGGCAAGGACGTGTACTGCGAGAAGCCGCTCACGCACAACATCCATGAGGCCGTCACCCTCATCAAAGCCGTGCGCGGCAGCAAGCAGATCTTGCAGACCGGCTCCCAGCAGCGCTCCAGCAAGGAATTCCGCGTCGCCTGCGAGCTCGTGCAGAATGGCGTCATCGGCAAAATCCAGCGCGTCGAAACGCAGTTTGGCTCTCCTGCGAAGCCGAACGCGAACAAGGAAGAGCCCATGGAACCCGGCCTCGACTGGGACATGTGGTGCGGTCCAGGCCCGCTTGCACCTTACAGCAGCGTCCTCAGCCCGCGTGGCGTCCACAATCATTTCCCCGCCTGGCGCCAAACGCGTGAATACGGCGGCGGCATGGTCACCGACTGGGGCGCGCATCACATCGACATCGCTCAATGGGGCCTTGGCGAGGATGAAAAAGGCCCGGTCGAGATCATCGCCCCTGAGAAGCACGACGAAGCCAAGGAAGGGGCGAAGCTCATCTATGCCAGCGGCATTCCCCTCACGCATGTGAACGGCGGCTTTGGCGTCTCCTTCTACGGCGAAACCGGCGAGGTGCATGTGAACCGCGGCAAGTTCAAGCTCGTCATGGGCGGCAAGGTCGTGCATGAATTCCTCGGCAAAGACACCAAGGGCACCAGCCTCGACCGCGAGGTCATCATGGCCGAGCGCACCTTCCTGGCCGACGCCAAAGTGAAGCTCTACAACTCCCCCAACCATCACCAAGACTGGCTGGACTGCATCAAGAGCCGGAATAAGCCGATCTGCGACGTCGCCATCGGCGCCAGCACCGTCATCTCCTGCCACCTCATGAACCAGGCCTACTACCATGGCGGCACCATGAAGTGGAATCCCGAGAAGCATGAGTACACCAGCGGCGGTGACGCCAAATGGCTCACACGCGATTATCGCGGCGAGTGGAAAGTCTGACCCGGAGCGCGGATGCCCTCATCCGCATTCATTCAAACACCCAGGCGGCCTCGCAAGAGGCCGCTTTTTTCATCTCGCCTCCGTCCGCTTCACCACCTCGCTGCCATCGGTCACGCTGTCCGGCGGGTGCATGAGCACTTCGTCGCCTGGTTTCAGGCCTTCGAGCACCTGCATCATCCGGCCATCCGTGCGTCCGGCTTTGACGATGACGGATCTGGCCTTTCCGGCATCAAACACAAAGGTCTTCCACTCGCTGCCCTCGCGGAACAACGCTCCGGCGGGAACCAGCAGCGTGTCATCGCTGTGCCACACGGCCACGCGGACTTCCACGCGGTAGCGGTCGCCCAGTGCCTTGAGCGCGGGCGTCTGCTCCACGAAATCACTCAGCACCAACACGCGCTGCTCCTCCACGCCGAGTGCGGAGACTTTGGTGAAGGCGGCCGGCTCCACACGCCGCACTCGCGCCTTGGCCGGTTCGCCACCCCACTGCTCCACCGTGACCAACGCGCCGGGTTGAATGGCCACCGCATCGCGTGAGAGAATCTCGGCCTCGATCTCCAAATCCGTCGGATCACCGATTTCAAGAATCGGCGTGCCTGGGGCAACGATCGTGGCGCTCTCCTGCTGCACACGCAGCACCACACCGCTCACTGGCGCATGCACTTCGATGAACTTGCCGCCCTCGATGGGTGATTCGAGCTGCAGTAGCGCCGCTTTGGCCTGCGCCAGCTCGAAGTCGGCCACTTGCAGCGCGAATTCCGAGGCGCGCACCTCGCGGGCCTTCATTTCGGCTTCGCGCTCGAAGGTGTCGCGGTCGGTTTCGGAGATCGTGCCTTTGTCCGTGTTGTTCTTGATGCGGTCCCAGCTCGTGTTCGCGTATTTCAGGCCGGTGCGGGCCATTTCGAGCGCCTCGTTCGCCCGGCTGCGCGCGGCGGCGGCTCCATCCACCCGCGCCTGGGCCTGAGCGATGGAGCGTGAGTCCAGCAGCGGGGCTAGCACCGGCTCGATGCGCGTCAGCACCGTCTCGCCTGCCTTCACGGCATCACCTGGCTTCAAAGTCACACGCTGCATGCTGCCTGCCACCGGCGCGGCCACGATGTGGCGGTTGCGGATGCGCGTCTTGCCCTCCTCGCTCACATTCACCGTTAGCGGCCCGTTTTGCACCATGCCCGTCTCGACTTCAATGGGGCGCGGCTTCAAGGCAAGGACCACCAGGCTGATCACACCACCCACCACGAGCAGCATCACCAGCTTGCGCAGCATGCCACGGCCTGACGGCGGGCGTTTCGCCTCCCACGGCGGGGTGGCACTGGCAGGAGCGGCAGGTTTGGCTTCGGACATGAGGGCACTGCTATCATGCACGCACTTCGTCATACAGCAGGTGATTTTTGCTTGTCGCCATGCCTCATCCCTGTTCAAATCCGCGCCTGCTTTGCACTTCTGACTTTTTACCTCTCACTTCTCACCCCTCCAACCTGCCATGCCCCACGTCGAAACCAACGGAATCAAAATGTTTTATCAGGAACGCGGCAGCGGCGAGCCGCTCGTCTGCATCATGGGCGTCACCGCCCCCGGCGGCGTGTGGGACGCGCATGCGCAGGCCTGGGAAAAGCACTTCCGCTGCATCCTTGGCGACAACCGCGGCGTCGGTGAGACCGACAAACCCGCCGGCCCCTACACCACCGCCATGATGGCCGATGACTACGCCGGCCTCATGGACAAGCTCGGCATCAAGCAGGCCCGCGTCGTCGGCTGCTCGCTCGGCAGCGTCATCGCCCAGCAACTTGCGTTGCGTCACCCGGAGAAGGTGAAAAGCATGATCCTCATGTGTACCTGGGCGCGGCAGGACCGTTTCGGCCTCTACACCTGGCAGCACCTCATGAAGGCGAAAGCGAACATGCGTCCCGAGGACTTCATGCAGTGGATCCAGATGCTCATCTTCACCAAGCCGTGGTTCGACAACGACGACTGCTGGAACAATATGCAGCAGGGCCTCAAGGACGCCGCCACCAATCCCGCGCCGCAGCCGCTGCATGCCACCGAGGCCCAAAGCGCCGCCGCCATGACCCACAACACGCTCAACGAGCTCAAGAACGTGAAATGCCCCACCCTCGTCATCGGTGGCAAGGATGACACCTTCACCCCGCAGTGGATGGGCAAAGAAGTCGCCGCCGCCATCCCCGGCGCGGACTTGCACCTCTACGACAACGCCGGCCACGCCTTCCACTGGGAGCAGATGGGCGACTTCAATCCGCGCACGACGGAGTGGTTGCTGAAACATTAATCACAAAAAAATCGTTCACTCGGACATCTCTATGAAGAACATTACATCGTCAAAAATCGCGACGCTCACTCTACTACTGCTCACAGTTCTAACCGTGCGAGCATCATCCGCGATTGTCGTGCTGAATTTCTCAGGGACCTACGACACCGCAAACCCAGTCGCAGGAGATTACAACAACCCAAGTTATCCCAACATCTTTGGTCTCTCCACGAGCGCGTCATCAGCTTATTCGTATTCGATCACCTACGACACCTCGCTCGACACGAACAGCCAATTTGTCGCAAGCGGCTCGACTCTGAGTGTCAACGGCTTTTCCAAAACCACAACGCGTGATTGGCATGCCTACTCCAAGTCAGGAATCATCGCCACAAACCTGACGGTGGGCACTGAAACCTGGACGGTCTCGAACGATTTTCTGACAAGAAATCTGGGCGACTCAAATGCGGCTGACCTCTGGTTTGATACCGACATCAGCCTGCTCGCCCCAACCAGGGCTTGGTTCGACATCGACAAGGACATTAATGGTGTTGGGCCAAGTAATGGAGATAGTTACTTGGTGACCGGAGACATTGTGGTGACAGGTGGGGAGACCTCGAATGGTGGAACCTTCGATATTCTCGCCGGATCCTCCATTGGGAAGTACGCCGAACCCAACGATATCGAAGTCGCATCGTTGAGCTTCAACATTGCCTCATCTGTGCCTGAACCCAGTCGTGCGATGTTTCTGCTGGTCGGCCTGGCAAGTTTGAAACTGCGCAGGAAAATACGCTGACGCGCCACCCCGCAACACCGAGCGGGCATGCAGCGTTTAGCCAGCATGCCCGTTTTGCGTTTCAGCCCGTTCATTCTGCTCGTTTCAAGCCTCCACGCCGCGCCGGTCGATTTTGCCCGCGATGTGCAGCCGCTCTTTGCCGAGCACTGTCTTGAATGCCACGGCCCGGATGATTCCAAAGGCGGGCTTGTGCTTACCAGCCGCGAACTCGCGCTGAAAGCGCTGAAAAGCGGCGCGCATGGCATCGTGCCTGGAAAGCCGGACCAGAGCGAGATGATCGCCCGCCTCGCGTCGGATGATCCCGAGGAGCAGATGCCACCGCCGAAACATCGCGCCAAACATCCGGTCAAAGCGCGAGACATCGAAGTGCTGCGCCAGTGGATCGCCGAAGGAGCCAAGTTCGTGTCGCATTGGGCTTACACGCCGGTCACACGACCCAAAGGCGGCGGCATTGACGGATTCATCCGCGCCAAGCTCGCTGAAAAGGGCATCCCGCATTCTCCCGAGGCCGATCCCATCACCCTCATCCGCCGCGCCACCTACGACCTGCACGGCCTGCCGCCCACTCCCGAGGAAGTCGATGCCTTCCTGCATTCTTCCCATTCCTCCCCTCAGTCCTATGAAGACCTCCTTGACCGCCTCCTCGCCTCCGAACGCTTCGGCGAGCGCTGGGGTCGCCACTGGCTCGACATGGCACGCTACGCCGACAGCGACGGCTATGAAAAAGACCGCCCGCGTCCCGACGCGTGGCGTTTCCGCGACTGGGTGATCCGCGCCATCAACGACGATCTACCCTTCGATCAATTCACCATCGAACAACTCGCCGGTGATTTGCTGCCCGATGCCTCGCCCGAGCAAATCGTCGCCACGGCATTCAACCGCCAGACGCTCACCAACACCGAAGGCGGCACCGACCAGGAGCAGTTCCGCATCGAGGCCTGCATGGATCGCACCGAGACGCTCGGCACCGTCTGGCTCGGCCTCACCGTCGGCTGTGCCCGCTGCCACACGCACAAGTACGACCAGATCACGCAGAAGGAGTACTACCAGCTCTTCGCCTACTTCAACAACGGCGACGAAGTGAACCGTCAGGTGCCCACAACGCCCGAGGCATGGACCGAATACGCTAAAAAGAACGGCGATGCCGTGAAGAAGCTCATTCCACTACGCGAAGCCCTCGATGCCGCAAAAGCCGAATTGCCGATCAAATTGCCCGAATGGGAAAAAGGCATCAAAGAGCGCCTCACCAAGGCTGCGGCGGCCAAAGCGGTGCAAAAGTTCGAGCCGTTGCCGATCACGAATGCCAAAGCGATTACCGCGAAGCTGCAAAAGCAGATGGATGGCTCCTTCCTCGCGCAAAACAAAGCGCCAAAGACTGACAGCTATACGCTCGAAGTCAGGGAGCATGCCAAACCCATCACCGCGCTGCAAATCGAAGTGCTGCCGGATGATTCGCTGCCCGGCAAAGGCCCAGGCTACAACAAGGGTGGAAACTTCGTGCTCACCAAGCTCGCCGCCACGCTGCAACGTGGCAAAACCACGCAGGAACTCATCCTGCACTCTCCGAAAGCCGACTTCGAGCAAAAGACTTTCACCGCCGAAAAGACGCTCGATGCCGACGATCAAACCGGCTGGGCGGTTTCCGGTGCCACCGGCAAGAAACACACGCTTACGCTTCAATTCGCCGAACCCGTCATCTTGCAGCCGCAAGATAAACTCACGCTGCAACTCGATCAAAACTACAAACAGCTCGGCCACACCCTCGGCCGCTTCCGCATTCTCGCCGCTAGCGAAGAAACCGAAGACAGCATCGCGCCCGAAGCGATTCGAAAAATCCTCAGTGAGGAACCGAAACGCCGCAATCCGGTCGTCATCCTGCCGCTGTGGGAGTGGATGGCCAAGGTTGATCCAGAAGTCGTCGCCGCGGATCGTGCCCTGAAGGAAGCAGAGTCCAAACTGCCCAAACCGCCGCTCATGGACGTGCGCGTGATTGCCCAGCGGAACAACAACGCGCGTAAAACAAACCTGCTGCATCGCGGCGACTTCCTTCAGCCTGCTGACGAGGTCGTCCCTGCGGCTTTGGGCATTCTTCCGCCCGTGAAAGGTGCTTCGCGCCTCGATCTGGCACGCTGGCTCGTCAGCCGGAACAACCCGCTCACGCCACGCGTCACCGTGAACCACTTCTGGAACCGTTTGTTCGGTGAAGGCCTCGTGCGCACCGTCGCCGACTTCGGTGTGCGCGGCGAGCCGCCCACACATCCAGAACTGCTCGACTGGCTGGCCGATGAGTTCATGAAACAAGGCTGGAGCCGGAAGAAAATCCTCAAGACCATCATGATGTCGGCCACTTACCGACAAAGCTCAGCCGTTCCGGCGAATCTGCCCCCGAAGGTGATGGAGATCGATCCGAAGAACGCGCTGCTCTGGCGACAAAACCGCCTGCGTGTCGATGGCGAGATCGTGCGCGACCTCTATCTCGCCGCCAGCGGACTGCTTTCAGCGAAGATCGGCGGCCCGAGTGTCTTCCCGCCGATTCCCGAGGGCATCGACGCGCTGAGCTACGCGGGCAATTTCAAGTGGATCACGAGCAAAGGTGAGGACCGCTATCGACGCGGCATGTACACCTTCTTCAAGCGCACCGCTCCGCATCCCGATCTCACCACCTTCGACTGCCCGGATGCCAACACGACCAACGTGAAGCGCACCGTCTCCAACACGCCGCTGCAAGCCCTGACCACGCTCAACGCCGAAGCCTTCGCCGAGGCGGCGCAAGCCCTGGCGAAACATGTTTTGACCGACGCCACGCTCAAAGATGACGCCTCCCGCCTCATTCGCGCCTTTCGTTCCTGTGTTTCACGAGAACCGACGAAGCACGAACTCACCGCGATGACGAAGTTGCTTGATGAAGCACGCTACACATACAAAAGCGGTTCTGCGGATGAGGCAAAGGCCGCGATTGGCGCTCACGCCGTTTCAAACGTTCCCGCGTCCGAAAACGCGGCCTGGGTGGCGACGACGCGCATCGTGCTGAACCTGGATGAGCTGATCACACGGGAGTGAGCCAGCCTGGTTACTTGGCGGACTTCCGTTTTTTCGGCGACTCCGCTATTTTGGCCTCATCGCATTCGAAGTGACAGGTGACGATGACGCCGTGCTTGGGCTTGTTCTGAATTTTGAGCCTGCCGCCGATGAGGTTGGCGCGGTACTCCATCACACGCATGCCGATACCGTTTTTCTGTGTTGATTTCGACTTCCTGATGCCCGCGCCATCATCCTCCACTCGCAGCTCGCATTCGCGCTCGTCGGTGCCGTGCAGTGAAATCTTGACCATGCCGGGTTTGCCGTGACGCAGCGCGTTATTCACCGCCTCCTGGGCGATGCGAAAGAGATGCGCCTCCTTGTCCTCGTTGTTGATGGCAAGCCCTGCGTCCACCTCGCAAGTGCAGGGCGTGCGGAAATTCGTGCGCACGGTTTCCGCCAGCAGGTTCAAGGCACCGGCCAGACCGCGATATTTGACGCTGGTGGGCGAGAGGCCGTGGGACATGCGGCGCACTTCTGAAACCGACTCGTTCATCAGCTCGTGGATGCGTTTGGCGCTGGCCCTGGCCTCTCCCTGAAGCTCCGCCTCCAGCGCCTCCATCATGATGACCATGCCGGTCATGGTCTGGCCCACGCCATCATGCAGGTCATGCCCCACGCGGGCCTGCTCCTGCTCGATGACACGCAGCACCTCGCGCTGGAGGCGGTTGCGCTCGGTCATGTCCGTGCCGGTGATGATGATGCGGTCCGGGCTGCCATCTGGCGCGCGGGTGGAGGTGCTGCGCAGCTCAATGGTGCGCCACTCGCCGTTTTTGGTGCGCAGCCGCACATCGGCGGGCGGGTTGTCCTCGCCGCGCAGCAGACGGGCAAAACGTGCTTTGGAGCGCGTCACTTCCTCGGCGTCCATCAAGCCGATCTCCCAGGCTGTCTTGCCGATCACTTCCTTTTCCTCATAACCCATCGTGGTGAAGAAGGCTGTGTTGGCATGCGCAAAGCGGCCCGCGGTGTCCATCACGACGATGAAGGCCGAGGTGTGATTGACCAACGCCTGATTGTAGGCCAGCTCCCGGCGGTAATTGAACTCCGCCTGCTTGCGCTCGTTGATGTCCTTCACCACGGCGATGTGGCGCAGGGGCGGCTCGCCCGGACGCCACATGGGGGCAACGGTTAGGTGAATCCAGGTGATGCGGCCATCTGGAGCCACATTGCGTTTCTCCATCCTGAAGCTGCGGATGCGACCCGCCTTCAGCTCCTCCATCTGGCCCAGATCGTCCTTGAGATCGTCGGGATGGGTCATGTCCATGAAGGTCAGCCGCAGCATGTCCTCGCGGCTGCGGTGGTTGATCTCGCACATGCGGTGGTTCACGCTGAGGTATTGCCCCGTGGTGGTGTCGATCACCGCGATGCCCACGGCCGCGAGCTCAAATACCTCGCGGAAGCGCTGCTCGCTATGCTCCAGCGCCTGCTCGGCCACCTTGCGGGCGGTGATGTCTGAAATCGTGCCGCTCATACGGGTGATCTCGCTGCTGTCATCCCGCTCGGCCTGGCCGCGGGTCAGGAACCAGCGGTAGCCCTCGTCTTTGGTGCGCAGGCGGAACTCCACCTGGTAAGGAATGTTCTGCTCGAAATGCGCCTGACGCGCCGCCTTGACCTTCGGCACGTCGTCCGGGTGCAGCCGGGAGATGAAAAACTCCTGACGACTGGCCAGCAGCTCATTCTCGGCAAAGCCGAGCATTTCCTTCCAGCGCGGGGAGAGGTACACATCCCCGGAGCGGATGTTCCAGTCCCACAGGCCGTCCGTGGTGCCGCGCAGCGCGCGGGCGTAGCGCTCCTCGCTGATGCGCAGTGCCTGCTCCCTCCACTCACGCTCGAGCGCCAGGGCGGCGAGACGCGCCGCGTTTGCGACGGTGTGAATCTCCGTCGGCGAGGGTTCGTGCGGATGATTGTGGTAGCAGGCCAGTGTGCCCAGCACCTTGCCGGCGCTGCTCATGATCGGCTCCGACCAGCAGGCGCGCAGGCTGGCTTTCGCGGCCATTTTGTGAAACGGCTCCATGCGCGCGTCGGCCAGCACATCTGCGGAGATCACCCGCATGCCAGAGTGCGCCGCCGCTCCGCAGCAGGCCACATTTGGGCCGACGGGCAGGCCGTCGATGGCCGCTCTGACATAGTCCGGCAGGCCGGGCGCGACCTTCAACTGCAAGCGCGTGCCGGACGCGTCCACCAGCATCACGCTGCACCGCATGCCCGGATGCCCCGCCTCCACATTACGTGTGATGGCCTCCAACACCGCGCTGGAAGGCGCTCCTTCGGCGATCAATTGCAGGCTGTGCGCCTCGCGCTCTTCTGCCGCCTTGCGTTTCGAAATGTCCGCCGTGGTGCCGATCATGCGCAGCGCGCGGCCTTGGGGATCGCGGTCAATCACCCGGCCCCGGCTCAGCACCCATTTCCAGGAGCCGTCTTTGCACCGCAGGCGGAACTCGCTGGAGAAACTGGGCGTTTGTTCAGCCAGATGCTCCTGAACCGTGTGGCGTAGTGCGGCCATGTCACCAGGATGCAAAATCTCCTGAAATTGTGTATAACTCGCAGGTGCCGGCTCATGCGGCTCATGGCCGAGCATTGCCTTCCACTGGGCAGAGAAAAAGATCCGGTCGTTTTCGACATCCCAGTCCCACACACCAAAGCCTGAGCTTTCCAGCGCGAAGCGCCAGCGCTGCTGGCTTTCCTTCAGCTTCTGCTCGGCCTGCACGCGGTCCGAGATGTCACGCCCGACCGACTGCATCTCCACGAGACGGCCGGCATCATCGAACAGGCCGCGGTTCACGAACTGCATCCAGCGCACCTGCCCCTGGTCGTCGTGGATGCGGTTCTCGATCACCACCACCGGGTTTTGAGGCGAGATCGTGCGTAGCTTCTCCTTGATCATCGGCAGATCCTCCGTCACCACCACAGGTTGCCAGTGCTTGCCGATCAGCTCATCCACCGTCTTGCCAAACAACCGGCAGTACACCTCGTTCACATAGGTGTAGGTGCCGTCTGGCAGGAAGCGGCAGATGGTCTCCGTAAGATCCGCCACCACCAGGCGATGGTGATCAGCCTCCGTCAGGGCAGCGGCGGCAGGCGGGGACTGCGGACGAGGCTTGCGGGGCTTCATGGCATCAGGGGATGTAACCCATCGACTTCATCCACTCTGCCACGCGGTTCGGCCAGTCGTTCACCGGGCCGCCGCTCTTGCGCATGCCAAAGCCGTGGCCGCCTTTGGCATAAATGTGCAGTTCGCAGGGGATGTTGAGTTTTTTGTACTCGAGGTAAAGCAGGGCGCTCGCGGTGGCAGGCCAAGGATCATCACCCGCATGAATCAGGCACATTGGCGGTGACTTCGCCGTGACCTCGTAGCCTGGCAGCAGCTTCCCAGGCTCCTCCTTGCTCACGAGATAGGCCGGATACACAGGAATCGCGAAGTTTGGCGTCGCGTCATCGACATCCAGCGCAGGATCGGTCGTGTAGGTGCGCTCGTTTGCGTGCAGCGTGGTCATCACGGTGAGATGACCACCGGCGGAAAAACCGAGAATGCCGATGCGGTCCGGCTTCAAGCCCCATTCGGCGGCGCGATGACGAATGATGCCCATCGCGCGTTGCGCGTCTTGCAACGCCTCGCGGCCTGGATCGCTCGGATCACGCTTTGGCACGCGGTATTTGAGCAGGATGCCCGTCACGCCATGCTGATTGAGAAAATCACACACCTGCGAGCCTTCATGTTCATACGCCAGGATGCCATAGCCACCTCCAGGACACACGAGAACCGCTGTTCCATTCGGTTTTTCCGGCTTGAAGACCGTGATCATCGGATCGGTGACGTTCGTGATGCGCTGCACGTCATCAGCGGATTTTTTTGGTACCTCTTTCTCCGCCTCAATCTTCACGCCTGGCTTTTCCGGCGCTCCGCCGGGCCAGAGTTTCACCACCATCGGTTCAGCGGCAAAAACGGAGGTCGAGACGAGGAGAAGGGCGGGAAGGAGCTTCATGGTGCCGCCATTGGAGCGGAAATCACCGCGCAACGCAAGGCAGCATCATCGCGTCCCGCATGCCGTGGAGGATTTTTTTGTCCGCCGGGCAAACCGTGGCCAGCACGCCACCGAGCGCGGGATTATCGTCCTCGTTCGACGTGGCAAAATAATACGGGCACAGCCGCACCCGGCTCTGCATCGCCCGCGTGGCCTGTTTCTCCTCATCCCAAGCCGGATGCGTGACGACCTTCGCGCGATGAAACTCCTGCAGCACGAATGGATTCGTCGGGAAACTCGCCAGCGCCTCGTCAATCGCCGCGCCCCACTGCTCCTGCGACAAATCATGGCCGATGAACACGCCCCGCGAACCCCAGCCACGTTCCGAGAAGCCGCTGATCTTCAACACCAACTGCCGCTGCTTGCCGCCGAACGATTTCATCTCGCGCCAGTCCTGGATGTCGAGCTTCGGCCAGACTGCGAAGGGCGGCAGTGGTGTTGGATCAACGACCCAGCCCTGGGGGATGCACTTTTTCAGAAGTGCCAAGTGCTCAGTGCTCAGTGCTGAGTTCCAGAAGTCTTCCAAGGTGGGCGACCAGAATAACGCGAGCCACAGCTTCTCTTCGAGGAATGCTTTGATCGGCGGTGTGAAGCTCAACTCACCGCGCTCGGCCATGCGCAGCATCACGTCGGCGTTTTCGACGTTGGCGAGGTCGAACAGCTCGAAGAAGCGGTAAATCGCCGCGCCATTGAGTTCAAACGGCTCCACCTCCCATGGCCGCAGCACGCGGTGCCCCAAGCGCTCCGCCAGCCAGCTCATCTCCGGCATGTAATCGCCGGATTCACGCGAGATGAGGATGTCCTCACTCGGAAACGCCGCTGCAAAGCCATCCACCATACCCGCAGCGCCACCGATCACATTCTGATCCAGCGCCGCATACGTTTCATTCAGCCACCCCGTCAAACCGATGCCTCCGGGCAGTGAATCGAGTTCCGAAATGCTCACGCCGGTTTCCGTCAGCACCAGATCCGGCCGCAGCACGCGAGGGAGGTCCTCATGCCAACGCGGATTCCTGCCCAGCTCGATCACCCGCTGCGGCTTGCCCTGATCCAGTAGCTTCGCCACCCAAGGATGTGCTTCATCGAAGTACAACTGGTTGCACGCCCGCTGAAACCCCCGCAACGCCGGTCCCAGTGCTCGAATCAGCTCCACCGTCGCCGCATCCAGCGCAAACGCCTCCGGCGAAAGCACCGACTCCTTGTCCTGGAAGAAACCTTGCTCAGGAAACGAGGCGCGAATGCGGGAGATGGAGTCAGCAGGTGAATTCACAACACCTCCTCGCCAGTCGCCGCCTGATGCGGCAGCAAAAATGTCTTCACCAGCTCACCCTCGCCACAAACGGTCATGCCGGGGAACCTCTTGAACCATCGACCCTGCGGCACCTCGGGGCTTTCATTCATCCAGTCACTCAACATTTGAATCTGTGCGGCCGAGATGTCGCGATCACGCACACGCTGGATCAAGTGAAACATGACCCCGGCGGGCAGATCGTGATTCAGAATCTTCGGCATCCGCGTCCTAGCTTACTTGGTGCCGTAGAAACCCTTCATGATCTCGTCCGCGAGGCGCTCTGCCTCGGCATGATCCGGTGTTTCCGCCAACTGCCGTGCCAGTTCGCCCAGTTCTTCAGGACTCAGTTTTTTGTGTTTCTTGAGTTCCTCCATGTCATGAGAAATCCCGGGCTTCAAACGACGACGGTCGGCCTTCGGCTTTGGTGGGTCTATGGCGGCAATCATATCCAGATTGTAACCGTTTTGCCAAGGCGGTCAAAGCGGGTTTTGGCGTGTCGTGTCAGTCAGTTCATGCGCGTGAGAGCTTCGAGGTGCAGCCGACGGTTTAGCTGACTTTTTCACCGATGGCCGCCTGATGGGGCAAAAGAAACGTCTTCACCAGCTCGCCCTCGCCACGGTCAGATCAGCTCTCCTGATCGCCCTTTCCTGCACCCGCAGGTGACGCAACTGTGCAGTCGGATGGTTGCGACGAAGAATCTTTGGCATCGCTCACTTAGTCCCGTAGAAACCCTTCATGAACTCATCGCTCCAAAAAACCGCCTCCTCTGCGGTGCTGGCATCACACGTGCGCTTGGCGATGAGATTCAGTTCTTCAACGCCGAGACGCTTGTTTTGCTCCAGACCGTGGAGGTTATCTGAAATCCCCGTCTCCTCGGAGATGTCGGGCATCGGTCTGGCAAGGGGTGCAATCATGGGGAAATTGTATTTCCTTCCAAGAAACGGTCAAAGCGACATTTCTGGCGGCGCAAACGCCTCCGGCGTCAACACCCACTCCTTGTCCTGGAAAAAACCTTGCTCAGGAAACGAGGAGCGGATGTGGAGATGGTGAATGCAGGAACTTACGGTTGAGCTTGTGACATATAGGCGATGATGATTCCGCAGCCGATCATAATCGACAACCCAATGAGTGTTGCTATCAGAAACCAGAACATCCAAGGGGCTGAGTGTTGGTGGAACACTTGATTTTGACCGCGCCACCAATGTTCAACCCTGCCTGTTTTCACGGCTTTCACTGCCAGCCAAACGAGATAGACCGGCAGACACAAGAGCATTAACAGCAACCAAGATCTCATCGGCGTCTGCTGACGTGCATGTCATTTCTCCGCCACCTTCGTATTGCCCGAAGGCAATGTGCGAATGCGCTGGGTCGGGCTGAGGCCGTATTTGTCGGGTTGATACATGGCTTCGATTTTTGCGGGCGGGGCGGTGGTGTCGCCTTCGGCGATGACTCGCGCGAGATATTGGAGGCTGAACTTGCCCTTGGCGGGCGCGTAGTCGGTGAAAAACAGAGCGCGGTCGGTGCGGATCTCGCGGTGGTCGCAGAACCAGGGCTGGGTGCCGTCGGGGAGTTGGTCACCTTCGCGTTCGCTCTGGGTGCCGAATTCGGGATTGATGGCCTCGAAAACGGCGGGCAGCGAGTCGTCGATGGCGAGATAGCGGTCGCCGCCGCCGATTTCGATTTTCAGCGTGACGACGACCATGTCGCCGACACGGAGGTCGTCGGTGCCGGTGGTGGAGCCGTCCATGTTCAGCTCCTCGTAGGTGCGCTCGATGGCGTAGCCTTTGTTCTCTCCAGCGAAATCACGCTGCGGCAGGAAGCTGCGGGCCTCGATGCGGCTGAAGATCTCGCGACCGGCGGGCAGCTCGACGCTGAGCGGCTTCGCGCTGAGCGCCTCATTGAGCGCGAAGTTCACACGGGCGCTGGAGAAGCCGGCGGTGAGGTTCAGCGGCACGGCCTGCGTGTCCCAGCGGCCGGTGGCGGCCAGCGGCTCGCCGACTTTCTTCAAGCTGCGCTCGTAGGCGGACAAGGCGGTGAGCGTCCAGGCATTGGTGAAGGTGTTGCCCCATTCGCCACGACCGTTGCGAGATTGCAGGATCGACAAGGCGAGCGCTTCGGCATCGGTGGTGAGGCCGAGATGCGTGTAGCAGATCAAACGCAGCGCTTTGTTCGCGCCGTTGCCGGCCCAGTGGCTCCAGATCACTGGTGCAGGCGCTGGAGCGGTCGTTTTGGCCTTCGTGTCGGTCTTGGACTTCGATTTCGCCTTGGACGCGGCGACCTTGGCCTTGCTGTCGGTTTTCGGCGGAGCTGGAGGCGCGGGTGGTTTCCAACCGAGCGTGTCTTTGATCTGCTGGGCGGGTGTGTTGCTGATGCACATCGAGAGCGCGAGGTAGAGGCGGGCGATCTCAGGCAGCTTGTCGCGTTTGCCAAAGAGCAGGTTCTGATACGCAGGCTCGGGTTTGCCGGCCTTGGCGAGCGTGTAGAGCGCCAGGGCGGAGTCGGTGATGTTGTAGAGGTCTTTTTCCTCCTCAAGGCCACGCAGCTTTTTGGAAAGGTATTCGACGAGCTTGTTGATGGCATCGGCAGGCACGTCCGCGCCTTGATCTCGCGCACGCAGCAGCAGCAGGCCGCCGTAAGCGCTGCCCCAGAAGGTGGGTTCGGTGCCGCCGGGCCAGTAGGCGAGGCCGCCTTCGTCGGTGGTCATTTGCAGGAGCTTGTTCACGCCGGATTGAATCACGAGCTTCGCTTTGCCGCCGCCGAGTTGATCGGGGAACAGCGGCTCGTATTTGCCAAGCGCGAGCCAGGGCATCGTGGCGGAAGTCGTCTGCTCGACGCAGCCGTAAGGATACTTCAAGAGGTAGTCGAGCGCGTCGCGGGCCTCGTAGAGACGGCTGTTGCTGATGCCGAGCGAGAGCGAGCCTTCGCCTTCGAGCAGTGCTGGATTCACGTCCTTGATGAGGTTATCGACGGGTTCGTCGGCCTTGAGACGCGTGTAGCTGACGTAGCGCAGCTCGGGCACGGGATGATTTACCTCAAAGGTCGATTCGGTGCCGTCGCTGGCTTCAGCGGCCCAGTTCACTCCGCGTGCGATCCATTTCCATTTCGCGGTGCCGAGCTGCACAAACTGCACGGGGAAGGCGGTGGCGGCGGTTTCACCGGCTTTGATTTGCAGGATGACCTTCTGCTGCTTCGCGCTGCCGCCGGTGTCTGCGGTTAGTGAGGCGGGAATGAAATCGCGCTTGTCCTGGATGAAGTTCGCGCTGCCATCGAGTTCGAGCGTGACCTCAACAGCACCGGCATTTGGCGTGGTGTTGTGAACGACGGCTTTGACGAGGAATTCATCGCCAAGGCGTGCGAAACGCGGCACCGCAGGCTCAATCATGAGCGGCTTGTTGATCTTGAAGGCGGACTCGCCTTTGCCGAAACGATCCACGCCATGCGCGGCGACGGCCATGATGCGGTAGCGCGTGAGATTGTCCGGCGCGGTGACGCTGGCGGTGAGTTTGCCCTGCGCATCGGTGATGCCGGAGGCCAGCCAGAGTGGCGTGACGATGAAGTTTTTACGAATGGTCGCGTTCGCGCCGTTGCCGTCGCCGCCTTTGTCACCCACGACAAAGCCTTTGTTGCCACGGTCGCGAGCAGCGAGTTCTTCGGAGAGCAGATTGTCGAACGACGTGAAGCTGTCGATGGCGAGCGGCAGTTCGGCGTGGAAATAGGCCGAAGGATCGGGCGTCTCGTGACTCATGAGGCTCAGCACGCCCTCATCGACGGCATAGAGCGTGACATCGCTGCCAGAAACAGGCGCGCCTTTGGCATCGGTGATGGTGGTGGTGATGCTCACCGCCTCAGCGGGGCGAACTTCTTCACGATCCGGCTTCACGGCGAGTTTCAGCTCCTTCGCATCGGATTCGACCTTCAGGGCACAATAACCGACGCGATACTCGGGCATCTTGTGCTGCTTCGTGCTGGCGTCGGAGCCGCGAATGACGATAACTGACACGAAGACATTCGGGAACTCGTTTTCACCGAGCGGGATGCGGATGATCGGATTGTCGAGCGTGAGTTCGGTCACAAATTGACGATGCAGCTTGTTGCGCTCCACGGTGACGAGCGCGGTGCCTGCGATGGGCGTTTTGACCACGATGACAGCGTCTTCGCCGGGTTTGAGCGTCGTCTTTTCCGGCTGGAGGTTCATGCGGTTGCCGTCTTCCATCGCCCAGGGGAATTCATTGCCACCGACGGCGTAAAACGGCATGCGCGAGATGACTTTGGTGCCTTTGGCATCCACCGCTTCCGCCGTGACGAAATAAACACCGCCGCGTGCCGGCGTGAACGGAATGCTGATCGCAGGAGCGGAACCGGCGGTCGGGGATTTCAAATCGAGGCTCTGTTTCAGTTCCTCGCGAAGGATGACTTGGTCCTTCGTCGTGCTGCCACCGCCTGCGGTGGCGATCTTGAGTGTGTGATACTCCTGACGCTCGACTTTGACATCGACATGCACGTTACCGGACGCGGGAGCGCCTTTGGAATCAATCGCGACGACTTCAAGCTGCAGCGCCTTGCCTGCGGTGCCGAAGTAATCAGGGCCTTTGAGGCCGAGCAGGAAATTCGCACCGGGGACTTCAAACTCGGCGGCGGAGCTGATCGTCTGCTCGTTGATGTCGGTGACTTCGGCATTCACGCGCACGCGCTGCGGCAGCGCGGCACGATCTGCGGGCGGCTGCGGCATTTCGAGCGTGGCGGTGCCGTCGTCGGCGAGGAACAGGTCGCCGTTCACGAACCACTCGTCTTCCTCATCGTCATTGTTGTGCCCGGCGTAGTCGCCATCGGCATCGCGATCCTGGGCATAATGCGACCACGCGGGCGCTTCGCCGAAATGATACTGGCGGTAGGCCTCCGGCGGCTGGTAGTCGCGCTGCGAATTCGCGCTCCACTGTACTTTCGCCACGGAGAGCGCCTTGCCCATGAAGTAATTCGCAGTAAGCGGAAGCTGGATGCGGTCGGGTTCGAACTTGATCGCCTTGGTATCGAGCTTCACCTCGAAGGTGTTCGGCTTGTAATCGTCGATGCGGAAGGTCATGCCGCCACCGTCATCGCTTTGGCTGTTGGGATTGGTGGATTTGAGATTGATTGAGAGATCGTACCAGCCCGCAGGACCGGTCGGCAGCACGACATCGTCCGCCCAGGCACCGCTGGCGGTGAATGTGACGGGTTTGTCGATGACGACGCGGTAACGTGGATCACGGATCACGAGACGACCTTCGGCAGGAGCTTGATCGAGGCTCAAATCATCACCGATAAGCAGACGCGTGTGCGCTTTGAAGTGCGCGGTGTCGCCGGGCTTGTAGAGCGGACGGTCGGAAAACACAAAGGTGCGTCGCTGTGCCTGCCACACGCTTTCATAAGCCTGCAAAATGTCGTAAGGCACGCCGATGCCACTGTTGCCGCACTCGATGACGGCGCAGTCGCCGTTTTTCTCCGCCATCACAAACGCGGGGGTGGCCCCAGGTGCGGTGGCGATGCCGCTGGCGTCGGTGTCGCCATAGCCGACGAGTTTCAGGTCGGAATCCACGAGCGTGAGACGCACGCCGGGGACGGGCTTGCCGGTTTCGAGTGAGGTGACAAAGACCATCGTCTCCTTGCCGTTGCTCTTTTGCATGATGCCAATGTCGGTGAACTGCACGAGCGACTGTGTGATGACGCCCTTCTGTGAGATGCCTGCGGCGGCGGTGCCTTCGATCTCGATGAACAGTGGCGCGGCAGGCTGGTCGCCGAGCACTTCGCGCCAGTTGAGCTTCACTATCTCGCTTTGATCCAGCGGCTTGGTGATCGGGAAACTACGATCAAACACCTGGGTGCCTGGATAGGCATCGATGGCCTGCGTCTTGTAAGCGGCCTTTTGCTTCTCATTGCCATAGTAGGCGGTCTGGTAGGCGCGGTAAAGATCCAGCGCCTTGAGCAGTTCCGGGCCGTTGAGGCGCTTGGCACGCACGCGCACCTGACTCACGTTCGCGGCGCTGAATTCGTAATTGGCGGCTCCTTTGGCAAGCTGCGCGTTGATGAAGGTCGGTGCGGCGACGTAGGGTGGGTTTGGGACGAAGGTGACGCTGTTTTTCACCGGAGCGCCGAGCACCATGCCATCGCCGGAGGTCATCGTGGGATCCACGGTGACGGTCTGCGGCTGGTTGAGCGGAAATTTGCCGCTGATGCGCAGCGTGCGGTGATACACCTCGGCTTTTGTCTCGCCGGCAGGAATCGGGTCGATGTGAATGAGCGCCGCGAGTTTCTTTGCGAAGGCGGCCTGCTCCTCGGGTTTCATTTCTTCATCGGAAGGCGGCAGCAGGCGCTTGTTGAAATCGATCTCCAGGTAGTAGTCGCTGTCGAACGGCGTGTGGGCGCTGACATGCGTGACGGCGAAGGGCTTGATCTCGCCCAGTGTGATTTCGTCGCCGGTGGCGAGCTGATTTTGACCCGAGGCGTTGGCGAGCGTCTCCGCGACAGTGAGCTTCCATTTGCCGATGGAGAGCGGCGACACCGGCTCCACCACGATGGCGCTGAGACGCGGCGCATCGTCGGTCACAGCCGGTTTGGCTTTGGAAATCTCTTCCGCCCAAGTCGGCTGCGCCTCGGCGCTCCAGCGGGTGAAGTCCTTGCCCGTGGCGTGGCGCACTTTCGCTGAAATCGGCTGTGGTGACGATTCGGATACGAAACGGATGTGCTTCGCGGCTTCCGCAGGCGTGACGCCATCGTTGAACTCAAACAGAAAACGCGGGCTGCGGTTCTGCGCGTCGTCATCGAACCAGCGCGGATGCTGGTCAATGATGCGGAAGCGGGCGCTTTCGACGGAATCGAGTGTTTCGGTCGAGAGCGGCTTGCCTGCCAGATCGGTCAAACCGCTGCGAAGCTTGAAAGCATAGCTGCTGGCGAACTTCGGAGCCTGCGTCAGGTGAAAATGCCCGCTGCGCGTGCTCGTCCACTCAAACGTGCCGGTGAGTTCCGGTGTGACGAGGAGCGGCGAGGTTTCTTCATTCTTGCCGATCCGTTCTTTGGCAACCATCGGCGTCGGAAACACGACCTCAATGGTCGATTCGGGCGAAAGCTCGGACGGATTGATACTGATCTCGGCTTGGAGAGCCTGCGGCGGTGGTGTTTTGGAGTCGGTGCGGCCCTTGGTGGGGGCTGCGGTGGCGGAGACAAACGCCAGTGTCATGACTGGCAGCAGCGCGAGGCTGAATGTGGTTTTCATGGCGAACGAGTGGTTCGCCGTGAGAGTAGCACGCGACCGAAGGGGGCGAGGATATTTTTGGAGAGATTTTATTCACGTTTCCTCAGCGGGGCGCTGGATGACTGACGTGAGCAGGAGATGCCATGGTTGGCTCGATTTCGCCGCAGAGGGGCGGAGGAGCAGAGAAGGCAGAGTTTTTGTTCTCCGCGCCCTCTGCCTCTTTGCCCCTTTGCGGCAACTCCGAGGGAGGAAGGCTTGCGGAAAGAGCAGGGGCTTACTTCAAAGCCCAAACCTTCACGTTGTCGAAGGCAACCTCCTGACCGTCCTTGCCGCCCATGCGGAAGACGAGGCCGGGCTTTTTGACATGGAAATCGGGGGCGGTGGCCTTGAGCGGCTCTTTTCCGGCGATCTGGGCCACGACGTTGTCGCCTTTGCACTCCAGCAACAGCGTGTAGGTCGTGGCGGGGTCAAAGTCGGTCGCGGCTTTGGCGTGCGTCTTCGTTTTGCTCTCTGGATTGGCCTTGTCGTTGTGCTCGATGAGACTCCAGCCGGTTTTGCTGATGACGACAGAGAACAGGTGGCCCTTTTTCTTCAACTCACCCGGCGTCGGATCGAAACCGAGGTTGATGACGCGGGCCTCGCCGAGCTTGAAGTCGAGCTGCACGGCACAGTCCTGCACCAGCAGTCGGTAACGAAACGCTCCGATGTGCATGTCGCTGGAATTCTCGGCGGCTCGCAAAGTTCCATCGACGATGCGCAGCGAGCCGGTGTTCGCGTTCCAGCCTTTAGGCACTTCGGGAGCGCTGAAGGTTTCTTCGAGCAGCTTTTCGCCCAAGGTGCCGAGCTGCGGGGTCAGATCGGCTGCGTTGACGACGCTGGCAGCGACAACGAGAAGAAGTAGGTGTGCAGGATTCATGAGCGGGGTGAAACGCGGCTCAGGCGACGAAATTACGCGATGAATCCGAAGCCAGCCATGGAATCCAGAATCATACGCTCCGGTTGCAGCCAGCCACCCTTCTCGACACTATTCGATGCATGAGCAATCCCAAGCGCGCCTTCATCTCCCATTGCAGCCCCGATGATCGCTACGTCGCCGAGTTCGTGCAGCTTGTTCGCAGTCTTGGCTACGATCAAGTCTTCAACGACAGCCACACCATCAAGCCGGACGTGCTGTTCTGGGAGCGTATCGAGCAAGGCATCCGCGAGTGTGATGCCTTCGTCGTCATCCTTTCGCAGGCATCGGTGAAGTCCTATTGGGTTGACAAAGAAGTCCAGTTCGCCCGCCGCGAAGGCAAGAGCGTCATCCCCATTCGCATCGACGATTGCACGCTGCCAGCCAGCTTCGATGGCCGCGATGTCATCGAATTGAAGCACGCCGGAAAAGGCCAGCGACTTTCCCCACCCCGCTTCATCCACCACGCCGCCGAGCACTTCCTCGGACGCGAACCGCAATTGGCATTGCTCGATGAAGCCTGGACCAACTGCACCAACGTCTTCTCCATCATCGCCTGGGGCGGCGGCGGTAAGACCGCGCTCATCACCGAATGGGTGCAGACGCGCTTCATCGAGAAGCAATGGAAAACCGATGACGGCCGGCCTGCCCTCGCCGCCTACTTCGACTGGACCTTCTACGACCAAGGCACCCGCTCCCTCGGCGACGGCACCGAAGCCCGCACCGGCAGCGTCGGCGACTTCTTCGAGCAAGCCCTCGTCTTCTTCGGCGACCCAGACCCCAATCTCCCTGGCAAAGGCCGTCGCCTCACCGACCTCATCCGCCAGCAGCGCAGCCTCATCATCCTCGACGGCCTTGAGCCCTTGCAACAACCACCCGGCCACCCGCAGGCCGGACGCCTCCTCGATCCCGACCTGCGCGACCTCCTTGCCTCCCTCGCTCAATCCAACCCCGGCCTCTGCCTCATCACCAGCCGCCAAGCCCTCACCGACCTCCACGCTCTCCGCCGCACCGTCCACCGCGAGCACGAACTCGAAGACCTCCCCGTCGCCATCGCAATCCGCCTCCTGAGACAACTTCAGATCAAAGGCACGGACAAAGAACTAGCCGAAGCCAGCGAGAAATTCGGCTGCCACGCCCTCAGCCTCACCCTCCTCGGGCGCTACCTCTTCGACGCCCACGGTGGCGACATCGCCCGCACCGACCGCATCCGCGACCTCCAACGCGCCGACACCCTCACCCGCGAAGACCGCCACCGCACCGCCTGGCGCGTCCTGGAAACCTACGAGTCCTGGCTCGCTACCGCCCAAGCTGACGGCAATCCCAAGACGCTCGCCGTCCTCCGCCTCACCGGCCTTTTCGACCGCGCCGCCACCGCCGACTGCCTTGCTCCGCTCCGCTCCGCACCCATCATCCCCGGCCTCACCGACGCCATCTGCGGCATGGCTAATGACGAATGGAACATTCTCCTCAAGCGACTCGAACGCGCGCATCTCATCAAGCTGCGTGAATCAACAAATCTAGGATCTCAAATCGCGGATCAACTATCCATCGATGCCCACCCGCTCATCCGCGAATACTTTGCCAAGCAGTTGAAGCAAGCTCAGTTCGAGGCATTCAAGGCGGCTCACTCGCGCCTTTTCGATCACTTGTGTAAGTCGACGAAATACCAACCAGACACGCTTTCAGAACTCACCCCTCTCTACCAAGCTGTTGCTCATGGTTGCTTTGCAAGTCGCCAACAAGAAGCGGCGCTTAAGGTCTTTAGAGAGCGCATTCTTCGCAGCAGACGTTATGACGGATTTTATAGTTGGAAGAAGCTGGGATCGATTGGTGCCGACTTAGGTGCTCTAGCATCATTCTACATCAATCCTTGGAACAAGTTGCTACCAAACTTAAGTGTTGAAATTCAAAATGAAGTCCTGAGCGATACTTCCATTAGATTGCGTGCAATGGGCAGGCTCAAGGAGGCATTCGAGCCAATGATAGTTACAACAAACTTCATGGTGGCCGTGTCAAACTACGAGCAGGTCGCAATTTCAGCGAGCAATTTGAGCGAGCTTGAACTAGTGATTGGTGATCTGACCGCTGCGATAGAGAACGGCCGACGTGCCATCAAATACGCCGATTGGTGTGATAACGAGAATTGGCAATGGGCGCTCCGCACAACAGCCGCAACAGCCTTCAGTCACGCTGGGCAACTTGATGAGGCAATGGAAATTTTCGTTGAAGCAGAAAAAAGACTCGCCAGGGCACAGCCACAATTCCCCAAACTTTACTCTCTTTTTGGATTTCGGTATATTGATCATGTTCTCGTTCTTGCCGAGCGTAATTCGTGGTTGAAGTCGGTCGATATTAAATCAGCAAGATGTCCATTTATCCAACTTAGTCGATGTCTCACGGATTGCGCAGAAACCATGCGGAGAGTGGAGTATTGCTTCGCAACTCGACAGGCTCACCACTCACTTCTGACCATAGGTCTTGATCACGTTAGTTCTGCACGCTCGTCGCTATATATAGCCATATTGAAATCAGTTCCCAATATGTCTTTAGAAATTGCTAGTCTCCCGCAAAAAGTAGCGTTGGCGCTCGCCACAATGAGGCAAGCCAACGACCTCACCTACCTTCCTATTGCCCTCCTCACCGCCGCCTTCTACCACGGCACCTTAGGCGAGAACCTGGAGGAAGCCGAGCGGCTACTGGAGGAAGCGCAGCAGATCGCCGAACGCGGGCCGATGCCGCTCTACCTCGCCGACGTGCATCTGCATCGCGCCCGACTCTTTGGCCGATTGCCGAAGGACGAACGCCAGGAGAAGTTCCCCGACATCGACCCCAAGGCCGAACTCGCCGAAGCCCGCCGTCTCATCGAGAAACACGGCTACTGGCGGCGCAAAGAAGAACTCGAAGACGCCGAGGCTGCGGCTATTCATTGGTGATCCCTTCGCCTTCGCTCGATGAACCTGGATGCCTTCCAACAACTTCCGCTGCGCGGTGGGTTCCTGCTCCTGCGAGTCACCATGACTTCGGAGCCGATGGTTGATGCGATGGGACGACTCGCTTTGGCGAAAACGTCAATTGCCGGCTTCAAACTGGAGATTGAGCTGGGCTGTTCCGTGCCCGATCCCAATGAAATCTCAATCTCCCTCTACCACGAAGTGCTCGAAGCTGCCGCTGTCGCCGCAGCTCATGCGCCCCATGCGGTTTGTGAGCTGAATGAAGCTGGCTTCGAGGCTGCTGCGCGTGAATGCCACCTTCGCCTCGGCATGGTCACTCCAGCCAAACTCAATCAAATGCTGGAAGAATTTGGGTTTTGATTCCATACTAGCCGCATGAACAACAATATCAGCATACAACTGATCACGCTCACCACGGGCGGACGGTTGTTACGAATGGATGATCCTGGAACGGGGCTGAGCCTGGAACGAAAACTGAATCCTGATCGTCCGGTCGTGGCCCAGAAAGCTAGGCTCCTGCAACTCTTTGAAGCCATGCTTCAGAGCGAGCTTGCCGCCGCCTGACGCCGCGCCCAAGCATCGGCGTCGATCAACTCATCCAGTGAGGGATGCGCGATGACTTGATGAGCGGTCATGACGCGTTCGACGTTCTGCCAGATGCCGGGGAAGGGGATCTTGCCGTTGAGGAAGGCATCGACGGCGACTTCGTTGGCGGCGTTGAGGACGGCGGGGAGGGTGCCGCCGATGGTGCCGGCGTGGCGGGCGAGGTTGAGGGCAGGGAAATCATCCACGCGGGGGGCTTCGAAGTGCAGGGCGCCGACTTGGGCGAAATCGAGCGGCTTCAAATTGTTCGGGACGCGGTCGGGCCAGGTGACAGCGTACTGAATCGGGAAGCACATGTCGCTGTGGCTGAGCTGGGCGATGACGCTGTTGTCGGCGAACTCGACCATGCTGTGGACGATACTTTGCGGATGCACGACGACCTCGATCTTGTCCATCGGCACGTCGAAGAGCCACTTCGCCTCGATCATTTCGAGGCCTTTGTTGAACAGCGTGGCGCTGTCGATGGTGATCTTGCGGCCCATGGTCCAGGTGGGATGCTTTAATGCCTGCGCGACGGTGACGCCCGGCAGTTGATCGGCAGGCAGCGTGCGGAAGGGACCGCCGCTGGCTGTGAGCAGGATGCGCTGCACGTCGCTGTGGCGATGGCCTTCGAGGCACTGGAAGATGGCGTTGTGCTCGCTGTCCACAGGCAGGATGTTCACACCCTTGCGCTTTGCGGCCTCGGTGACGGCCTCGCCGGCCATGACGAGGATTTCCTTGCTGGCGACGGCCAGATGCATGCCGCGCTCGATGGCAGCGAGGGCTGGCGCGAGTCCGGCGGTGCCGACGATGGCGACGAGGAACATGTCGGCGTCGGATTCGTTGACGAGATCGACGAGGCCCTGCGCTCCGGTGTGTAAAACGACATCCGCAGGCAGCAGCGCACGCGCTTTGGCCGCCGCGGCGGGATCGGTGAGCGCGACCTGCTTCACACCCGTTTCACGCACTTGCTCGACGAGCGCCTCGACACTGCTGTTCGCGGCCAGACCGACGATCTGCATGCGCTCCGGGAGGTCACGCGCGACTTTGAGGGCGCTGGTGCCGATGGAGCCGGTGGAGCCAAGGAGAAGAACTTTGCGCATCAGAGAGCGTGGGTTTGGGATCGTTCTCGTCCTCCTACTCGAACTCGTCCTCGATCACAGCGGATTCGATGAAACGATGAGGGATCGAGGTGCCGTAAATCGGTCGCTGGATAGCTCGAAAAGTTGGAGAGATGGCGGAGTGGCAGAATCGAGGACGAGTAGGAGTAGGAGGACGAGTAGGATTCGCTTAGCGGGCGATGGCCGAGAGATAGAAATAAAACACCGGAGCAGTGAACAGCAGGCTGTCGGTGAGATCGAGAATGCCGCCGATGCCGGGCAGGGCGTGGCCGCTGTCTTTGATGGCGACGCAGCGTTTGAGCACGGATTCGGCCAGATCGCCCGTCACGGCGGTGGCGCAGAGCACCGGGGCGAGGATCATGCCGTGCATCCAGGTGATGGGGGCGAGTTTTTCCGGCATGAGCGCCAGCAGGATGGCGGCGGCGCCGAAGGAACCGATGAAAGCACCGACAAAGCCCTCCCAGGACTTCGCCGGGCTGATGTGCGGGATCATTTTGTGTTTCCCAAACAGCACGCCGACCACATAAGCGCCCATGTCGCTGAATTTCGTGACCATGACGAGGAAGAGCACGAGGAAGATGCCGGTGATGCCTTTCCCGTCGGATTGAAAGTACATCAGGCGGGCGATGAAGCCGAAGAAAATGACGGTGTAAACGACACCGAAGACCGTGTTGAAGATGCGCTGGAGCGTCAACGCGCCCTCAAGTTGGTGCCGGTAGCACAGCAGGAAGGAACCGTGAACGCTGGCGGTCAGCGCCGCCAGATCCAGCCACATCGGCGGCACGTTATGCCGCGTGGTCGTGTACCAGATCACCGAGGCCCAGTAAGTGATGCAGATGACAAAACCGAGCGCGTTGAAAGAGCGGGCATGCGGGTCGTTGCGCAGCAGGCGGTAGTACTCGACCGCGCCCGCGACGCCGAAGAAGCCGGTGATCGCGATGATCAGCCAGGCGTTCTGCCATTGAAGAAAAGCGACGGTGAGCAGCGACCACAGGAGCAGCGTGCTGAAAAGCCGGGAGGCAAAGACGCGACGCCTGCTGGGCGTGGTCGGTGGGGCTGCGGCGGCGGGTTCGGACATGCGGCGGGTTGGGAAGCGCCCATTTAGAGCGTATCCCGCTCCGCAGGGCAATGCGATTTCGCATTTGTGTGCGTGCGGCACGTTTCATGTTCGCCACCCGCATGCCTCGTCGGGGAGCGAAACGCGCGCACAATGCCTCGCAGAAAGCACTGTCACGAGAAAAGTGTGCGTGTCGGCGGTGCCGGGGCGTTTCACCTGAGCCATGTCCACCACGCCCGTCACCTGCCCAAGCTGTTATCAGGAGTTCGAAGTGCCAGCACCACATTTTGACGAGATCCCGTGTGATGTGGACTATGACTGCGAGGTGTGCTGCCGTCCGCTGCGGATCTTTTTTGAGGAGGCGGAGGGTGAGGTCGTCGGCTCGGCCTATGGGCTGGGCGCGAGCGGCCCCTACGGTTGATTTGGGGTGGCTGAACTTCTGGCAACTCAAATTTTTGCCGCTTTTGCGTCTTTTTGTGTGTTTTCTCAGAGAATGCATTTGGCTGTTTGCAAAAGCAGAACTTGTCGTTACTCTCGAAAATCCCGCTGCCAGGAATCTGGTGGATGGGCACTTAACAAACTGGTTAACACCCACACACACACATGAAAATCGCTATCCTCACCCTTATCGCGGCTTCCGCCGTCCTTAGCTCCTGCCAGCAGACCCCTCCGCCGCCGCCACCACCACCAGTGTACTCCGGCAAGTAAGTCCATCGGCCGCTCAAGGCGGCTGATCAACCATCTTACTTTAGATTAAATGATCCGTTTTGCCACTGTTCTGATCGCCGCGTCCTCGATGCTTCTCGCATCCTGCGCCACGAAGAAGGATTGTGCGACGTGCGACTCCAAAGCCAAGGCATGCTGCTCGAAAGACAGCAAAGCCTGCTGCAAAGAAGGCCACAAGCACTAGTCTGACAGGAAACTGAATCCACGCCGCCGTTCCCTACCCAACCGGGGGACGGCGGCTTCTTTTTTACTAGATGCTGGTGACTGGACGCTTGATCCTGGATGACAGCATCTCCCCAACTTCCGATGTCCAGCATCCAGCGTCCAGCATCCAGCGCCCAGCCTTGCCTGCTCGCTCTTGAATCCTCCTGCGATGAGACCGCCGCCGCGCTCTGCACGCTGGACGGGGTTTTGATCGCCAGCCGCATCGCCTCGCAGATCGAGATCCACCGTCAGTATGGCGGCGTGGTGCCGGAGGTCGCCTCTCGCAATCACATCCTGCATGTGCGCCCGCTGGTGGCACAGGTTTTGGCCGATGCTGGGAAGAAACTCGGCGACATGGCCGCTTTCGCCGCCACCAGCGGTCCCGGCCTCGTCAGCTCCCTCCTCATCGGTACCTCGATGGCCAAGGCGCTCGCCATCGCGGAAAACAAACCCTTTCTCGCGGTGAATCACATGGAGGGGCACCTGCTCTCGCCTTTCATGCATGACAACGGCCCCGTGCGGCCTTGCGTGGCGCTGATCGTCAGCGGCGGTCACACGATGCTCGTGCGCGTGCGAGATGTGGGCCGCTATGAATTGCTCGGCCGCACGCGTGATGACGCGGCGGGCGAGGCATTCGACAAGGTCGCCAAAATGCTCGGCCTGCCTTATCCCGGCGGCCCGGAGATCGACCAACTCGCCCAGCGCGGCGATCCGGCTGCTTTCGCCTTTCCGCGCAGTTTTCTCGACGGCTCCAGCCTGGAGTTCAGCTTCAGCGGATTGAAAACAGCCGTGCTCTATGAGCTGCCGAAGATCGATGTGAAGAACGAGCAGACGCTCGCCGATGTCTGCGCCAGCGTGCAGGCGGCGATCATTGAGGTGCTCGTCGAAAAGCTCGTGCTCGCGGCAAACCGGTGCGGCGAAACGCTGGTGACTGTCAGCGGCGGCGTGAGCTGCAACCGCGGCCTGCGCGAGGCATTGACCGCACGCTGCGGCAAGGAAGGGCTGCAACTGCTGCTCGCACGGCCTGACCTTTGCACCGACAATGCCGGCATGATCGCTTTCGCTGCCGTGCAGCGTTTCAACACCGGCCACACGTCGCCGCTGGAGGCCGATGTCGATCCCAATCTCTCGCTTGTCAGTTGATCCACCTTCAGATCCCATGCGTCCGCTTCTATTTCTCCTATGCGCGTCGATTTCGCTTCAAGCAGGCGACTGGCCGCAATTTCTCGGCCCGCAACGCGATGCCACCGCTCAGGACGAAGCCGTGATCACCGGCGACTCTGAGCTGGAAATTCTCTGGAATCTCAAAATGGGCAGCGGACACGCCGGCCCGGTGGTTTCAAAAGGACGTGTGATCGTGTTCCACCGGCAGGGCGCTGACATGGTCACCGAGGCGCTCGATGCCACGGATGGGAAAGCGATCTGGAAACAGTCTTACCCGGCCACCTATAGCGACAGCTTTGGCATGGACAACGGTCCGCGTGCCGTGCCCTGCATCGCCGAAGGCAAAGTCGTCACCCACGGCCCGGAGGGCATCGTGCAGGTGCTCGACTTTGAAACGGGCAAGTTGCTCTGGGACTACGACACCGTCGCGGAACTCGAATCCCCGCAGGGTTACTTCGGCCGCGCGTGCTCACCGCTCGTCGCTGAGGGCAAGGTGCTGCTCAATGTCGGCGGCAAAGGCGGCGCGGGAATCATCGCGCTCGACGTGCTGAGTGGAAAGCCCGTCTGGCAAGCCACGGACCATGAGGCGGGCTATGCGTCGCCGATTGTGATCCCCCAAGACACCGGCGTGAGCGCCTTCTTCACCCGTAGTGGCATCGTTTTGACGCAAAACAGCGATGGCAAGGTTCTCGCCGATGAGTTCTTCCGCGCCGAGATCGACGCTTCGGTCAATGCCGCCGCTCCCGTGCCCTGTGGCGATGGCAAACTGCTCTTTTCCGCCGCCTACGATGTCGGAGCTGCCTTGTGGCAATGGAACAAGGCGGATCGCAAACTGGTCAATCTGTGGAAAAAGGCCGACGCGCTCGACTGCCACTACACCACGCCCGTTTATCACAAAGGGCACGTCTATGGCCTGCATGGCAGGCAGGAAAGCGGCATGACGCTGCGCTGCATCGCCGTGGCCGATGGCAAAGTCGTGTGGGAGGCTCCAGACAGCATCAAGGGCGGCACCTTGATCGTCGTTGGCGACAAGCTGCTGCTGCACAACGAATCCGGAGAACTCTGGATCATCCAGGCCACACCTGAAAAATTCCAACTTCTGCGCAGCAGCCAGATCACCCGCGCCGGTCACCGTAGCCACTCGGCTTTCTCCAACGGCCTGCTCTACGCCCGCGACGCTGAGAAAATGGTCGTGGTGAAGGTGAAGTAGGCGCTGGATTGATCCGCCGCCGCGTCTAGTCTGCGGATCATGGCCCAGATCGGCAAACGCAACTCCCTCATCGTCCTCCACAGCACGCCGCATGGCATTTATCTAGATGGTGGTGAGCATGGGGAAATCCTGCTGCCGAACCGCTACATCCCGAAGGGCACGAGTCTGGGCGATGCTCTCGATGTGTTCATCTATCGCGACTCGGAAGACCGGCTGGTGGCGACGACGGAGGCGCCTTTTGCCACCGTGGGTGAGTTTGCGACGCTGGAAGTCGTCAGCGTGAACCGCAACATCGGGGCTTTCTTGAACTGGGGGTTGCTGAAGGATCTGCTGCTGCCGTTTCGAGAGCAGGCGGACCCGGTTCGGGTGGGTGACAAAGTCGTCGCCTACATCCTCCTGGATGAAAAAACCGACCGTATCATCGCCACCACGCGGCTGAACCGGCATCTGAGCCGCCAACGACCGCCGTTTAAGCCAGCGCAGCCCGTGGCGTTGCTCATCACCGCCCGCACCCCGCTCGGCTACAACGCGATTGTCGAGGGCACGCATGTTGGGCTGCTCTACCACTCGAATGTCGGCGCACCATTGCAGGTGGGGCAGCAGCTCAACGGTTTCGTGAGCGCCGTCTATCCCAGTGGGAAGATCGACCTCAGCCTCGACGCATCTGGTTATCAGCGTGTCGCGTCGTTGACAGACCGCATTCTCGAAGCGTTGAAAAACAACGGCGGCAGGCTCGCCTTCGATGACGACAGCCCGCCCGAGGTGATTCGCAATCACTTTGAAGCGAGCAAGAAAGCCTTCAAGCAAGCCCTGGGCTCGCTTTACAAGCAGCGCCGCATCGAGTTCACGCGTCCGGGAATCGTCGCCTTGGACATTCGCGAGGAAAAGCCGGGCGACTGGAAGCCTTCGGGGAGTTGATGGTGAGTGGTTGATTGTTGATGGCCGGAGATTCAACAGGCCAATGCGTCCGAAATCTGGGTTCCGACCATCAACCATCGACTCTCAACCATCAACCACCTCACGGTGCCGGATACTTCTTCACCTCCGACTTCGAGCCGTCCACGAAGGTCAGTTGCAGGGCCACGAACTTCAATCCATCCGGCGCTTTGAGGTAAGGCAGGCCCTCGCCGATCTCGTAAGGCCCTTCGCCGGGCTTCGGCGGCGAGAAGGGGAACTCCTGGTCGAGCTTTTCGCTGTCGAACGAGTAGCGGATGGATTTGAGGATGCCGCGATGCGTGAGCACGCCGGTGAAATAGACATTGCCCTGCTGGATACTGACCCATGAAGTGGCGCTCAGGTCCAGCATCGCCTTGCCGGCCTTGAGCGCGGCTTCGGCGGTGTTCAGCTTTAAAACAAAGGGGCCGTTCATTTTGTCCGTCATGTCGGTGTAGCGCACTTCGAGCGTGTGCTCGCCTGGCGCGAGCGTGGCGACCATGATGGTCTGCGACGGCATCGGCAGGCCAGTTTGCGGGTTGGTCATGTTGGCGAAGCCGGTGGGCTTGAACTCGCCCGCGCCATCGAGCTTGTACTCCACGTTTTTGATTTTGTAGTCGGCGAAGCCCAGCGTGAGCATCCAGCCCTGGTTTGATTGATTCGCTGAAAGCGTCACCGGATTCTCCAAGACCGCCGCTGGCATTGCGGTGAGCTTCGCGAGGCGCGATTCCGCATCGTCGAGCCAGGCTTTCGCCTGCTTCTTGTCCATGACGTAACGCTGGAACTTCCCGGCAGCGTCCAAGGCTCGGAATTTCTCCAGCAGCGCCTTTTCCTCACGCTTGTCGGCAAGGGTCTGCTCACCCAGCTTTTCCACGGAAAACTCACGGCTTAGCAAATACACCGCCGGCGCGAAGTCCGCGTATTTTTCGACTCCTTGCTTCAATGCGGCGATGCGCTGCTCCTTCGGTAACAGCAGGGCTGCCGCGATCTCCAAACTCGTGCTGGTGTTGTTCTTCCGCATCGCCGCCACGACCTCGCGGGCACCTTCCAGGCCGTCCTGCACTTTCAGCATGTCGGTGTAGGCCAGATAGGGGTCGATGAAGTCCACGCCGCTCGCCAGATAGGCGTTGTAGCTTTTGCGGGCGCTGGCGAAGCCGGACTTCAGCTCAAACATGCGCGCGTTGTGGTAGTGCTCAGCCGGAGTCGTGGCATTAGCGATGATCGCGCCGCCTTTCGCCGCCTGTTCAAACACCGCGCTCATGTCCTCCAGCTTCGTGAGCACCTGCTCGGTCTTGGATTCGATGCGCTCCGTCGTCTCCTTCACCTCCACCACGTCTGTTTCGATCTTGAACAGCGACTTCTGCACCTGCTCCAGTGCCGGGACGAGTGTGGCCAGCACCCCCTTGTCCTCCTCCGCCGCGAGTTTTTGAGCGCCCATGAACAGGCACAGCACCACCGTCGAAACGAGACCAAAAGCAAAGCTCACGCTCCACACATTGTGTTCGGTGGCCTGCTCGAGTTCCTGCTGCGTCACCTTTCCATCCGCCATCGCGCGCCGCAGTTGGCGCTGATGCCCGCCAAACCACAACAGGCCCGCGATCACCGTTAGTCCCGCCGCTCCAATCGTGAGCCAGAGAGTAAAATTCGCCACCGGCGTGCCCAGATCCGCCGCCAGCCCGACCATTCCCGAAAGCGGCCCGCCCGCCTTCGCCGCCCGCAGCATCAATGACTGATAATTTCGGCCACAGGTGCCGCAGAGTGAGGAAAGCAGGGAGGCCATGATGCCGCATCATGCCTCACCTGGGAGGATTGTTGAAGCGCAAAATGAAACGTCGGTGAGTGAGGATTGCAGCTTCCCGTCCTGGCGCTAATCATACAGGATGCGCGCCATGTTCCGTGTTTTAATCTCATGTTTGCTCTTTCCGTCCATGCTGCTGGCGCAGGAGCCGGTGGAACTGATCACGCTGCCGGTGCAGGTGCATCGGGTGCGGTCGGCGGTGCATCCCTGGCTGCAATGCGCCATCACCGAGGGCGAGATCCAGGTGGTCTTTACGGAGGTAAACCGTATCTGGGAGCCTGCGGGCATTCGTTTTGAGGTGACGGGCATCCGTGACATGCAGGCGCTGGACATCGCGCCCAAGCGCTTCTTCCAACGCTCGCGCAACTGGGTGAAGGAGGCGCTGCCGATGAACCAGTTGGTTCCTGGCGCGCTGGACGTGTGCTTCATCCATGACATGGGGCCGAACGGCTTTTTTTATGGCGAGCCTGCGGTCGTGAGCGAGGTGACAACGTCCAGGCGCGTGAGGGGCGGCTCGGAGCATCCGGTGGGCCGTGTGGCCGCGCATGAGCTGGGTCATGCGCTCACGCTGAAACATCGGGAGGATCGCAAATGCCTCATGGCGCCCGGCCTGCGCGGCACGGAGCTGAACCAGGAAGAGATCAACGCGGCTCGTCTGCGGGCGCTGCAAATGAAGCAGCACGGGATTCCGTGAGCGCCTTCTTCAATGCGTCGATCTGCGCCATGTCGTGCGCCGCGCTGACGGTGAACCGCAATCTGGCGCTGCCGCGTGCCACGGTGGGATAGCGGATGCAGGGCACGAGAAATCCGGCCTCGTTCAACCTCTGACTGGCCGTCATGGCCGCCGCCTCCGCGCCGAGAATCAGCGGCAAAATGGCCGCCCTCACGTCCAGGCCATGCAGGGCTGTTTTTAAGGCCTCCGCATTTCGATGCAGCGCCTGTCGCAAAGCATCGCCCTGCTCACCCCGCAGAAAATTCAGCGCCGCAAGCGCCGCGTGCGCCAGATGCGGCGGCGGTGCTGTGGTGTAGATGAAACTGCGCGCCCGGTTGATCAGCAGGTCAATGACCTGTCGTGATGCGGCCAAGTAACCGCCGCTGAGGCCGAAGGCCTTGCTCAACGTGCCCATGTGCAGCTCTATCTGCTGATCCACTCCGAGTTCTGCTGCCAGACCACGCCCCTGCGGCCCGAGCACACCCACGGCGTGGGCTTCATCGACCAGCAGCCAGGCTCCGTGCTTTGACTTGAGCTCGACGATCTCCCGCAGCGGCGCGGCATCGCCATCCATGCTGAAAATCGACTCGGTGACGACGAGCACGCGTCCTTTCGCCGTGCCGAGCAGGCGTTCGAGCTTTTCCAAATGATTGTGCGGAAACACACGAATCGTCGCCCCGCTCAAACGTGCCGCATCGACGAGGCAGGCGTGGCAGAGCTTGTCGAGAATGATCGTGTCCCCTGGCCCCATAAGCGCGGGGATGGTGCCCAGCGCCACCGCAAAGCCGCTGCTGAAGGTCAGCGCGGCCTCGGTGCCTTTGAAATCCGCCAGCGCTTCCTCCAGATCGAGATGCGCGCGATGCGTGCCGCACACGAGACGCGAGGCACCCGATCCACCGCCGTGTTTTGCCACCCCTTCTTCCAGCGCGGCACGGATCTCCGGCGCACTCGCCAGACCGAGATAATCGTTCGAGGAAAAATTGACCCACTTACGGCTGCCGGTGCGCACGATCACTCCGCTCGCCTCATCCAGAGGCCGAAGCTCGCGCCACAGGCCCTGCGCGCGCAGTTCATCGAGCCGTGCGGCGATGTTCCAGGAGTCCATGCGCTTTATTCCTTCAGGCGACGCTCCACCACGTCATCCTTCGCCACGCCGAGGGCCAGCGCCTTGTCATAATGCCGCCGCGCCAGCTCGATCGCCGGTGGCCGACGTTCCAGCAGCATGAGCGCCAGGTTGAAATGCGCGATGCCGTAGTCCGGCTTCAGATCAATCGCCTTTTGCAGCTCTGCCTCCGCCGCGTCGGCCCAGCCGAATTCCTTCATCGTGATCGCCAGGAAGTTATGCGCCCGCGCGTCCTCCGGCTCCTCGTGAATCGCCCGTGTGAAGCACGAGATCGCGCGGTAGATGTCGCCCTGCCGTTGCAGCAGCAGACCCAACGCTGTCCAGGAAGGGGCGAGCCGCGGATTGAACTGCACCGACTTCTCAAAGCACTCGATGGCGCGTTTCACCTCGCCCGCCTGCTGCTCCACCGCGCCGAGATTGGCCCACACGAGCGCGTTGCCATCGTCCATCTCCAGCATCTCTTGATAAGCTTTGCGGGCGGCGGCCCAGTCTTTTTTCGCAAAGGCCGCCACAGCGCGTTCTCCCAGCACCTTCGTGTGTGGCGGCAGCATGCCTGTCTTGTCCATGTTGGCCGGTGTCATCGGCGCGATCTCTTGGGCATGGCAGGCCAGGGCCAGCAGCGAGAGCACAGCGATTTTCATCAATGGGAGGAACCTCATGCCCTTGATGATGCGCAGAAACCGCCGCAGGAAAACTCCTTGCGCATGTCTTGTGAACAGGAATGTTCGCCCGAACAGCCAAAACATAGTCATGATGCTCGACACCGACACTCGCCTCACCCTCCGCCAGCAGGAGCTGCTCGACTACCTCCGCAGCTACCAGCGTACGGAGGGCGTCATGCCCTCCACGCGCGACATCCAGCGCCACTTCGGCTTCTCCAGCCAGACAGCGGCCATGAGCCATCTCAGAGCGCTGGAAAAGAAAGGCGTCATCCAGCGCCACGCGCACAAGGCCCGCGCCGTCGTCTTTCCCGAGGATCTTGATCGCGCCGAGATCATCGACATCCCTGTCTTTGGCCAAATTCCCGCCGGCATGGCTGCGGCGGACATGGTGCAGCACGCCGAGAAATGCATCTCTGTCGATGTGAACACCCTCGGCATCCCGCGCAGCGCGAAAAGCTTCGCGCTCAAGGTGCGCGGCGAGTCCATGATCGGCGCCCTCATTGGCGATGGCGATCTCGTCATTCTCGAAATCCGCGAGCCACGCCCCCGCGACATCGTCGCCGCGCTCATCGACGGTGAGACGACGCTCAAGCGCTACCTCGTCAAAGACACTCAGCCCTTCCTCAAGGCCGAGAACCCCGAGTTCCCCGATCTCATCCCGGCGCGTGAGCTGACGATCCAAGGCGTCATGATCGGACTCATTCGGCACATGCGGCGGGAAAATTGAGGGCGGTAACTTTTTTTGAGGGATGCGCGCAGGGGCGGGGTAGCACGAAATGAGCATGTCCATTTGGACGGCTCAACCAACCAAACCCAAACCCAACCATGAAACCCATTGCTTACACCCTCCTCGCCCTCACCACCCTCGCCTCAGTGTCCTGTGCCGGTCGTCCCAACGTACCGAGCCTGACACAGACCTACAACGGCAAGCCAGTGCTCACCCGTTCCAGCCATCCCTCCGGCGGGTCGATGAAGGAAGTCGATGGCGTGTATCTTGGACGCCGCTATTTCACCCCGCAGGGTGCCAAGTCAGGCCTCGCCTGGACCGACGTTTATGGTCAGCGGTAACGCATGACCCGCTTCCTCCCCAAAACCACAAGCTGCACCTTCCATGAAAGCCGACGATCCCGATCCACTCGATGATCTGCTCGCGCAGTGGCAGGTGCAGGCCGAGACACCGCCAGACTTCCGTCGTGAGGTCTGGCGGCGCATCGCCTCCGAGACACGTGATCCCGGCTGGGTCGAGCGTTTTGCCTGGTGGCTGCTGCGCCCGAAGCGCGAGGTCGTCATCCTCGCCAGCGCCGTCGCCATGGCGGTGGCCTGGGGACTCACTCACCCGCCTGAGGAGCTCAATCCCCACGATGCCTATGTGATGTCGATCAGCCCCTTTGACCCGAACCACCTCGAAGGCCGTTGATCATGACACCTGCGGGACGACTCATCGGCTTTGCCATGCTGACCGCCGCCATAGCGGCCATCTCCTTGTGGACGACGCGTGAGAGTCTCCGCTCGCGCGAATCGCCTCAGGATGTCGGCCTGCGCTGGCTGAAAGACGAATATCATCTCGGCGACGCTGCATTTGAGCGCGTCAGCATCCTGCACCGCGATTACTTTCAGCAGTGTGACAAGATGTGCCGCCAGATAGACGCCGCTGGTCGGCCGCTGCTCTGGCGCTCACGCCATCGGGGCAGCAAAACGGGGCAACTCGACGCCCAGTTTAACAAGGAGCAGGCCATCTGCGCCGACTGCGAAAAAGCCGCCACCGACCACCTGAACCAGGTGGCTGCACTCATGCCGCCCGAACAGAGCAAACGTTTCCTCGACGACATCCTGCCCATTCTTCAGCAGCAACGCCGCGAGCACGACCGCCGCGTCTCCTCCAGCATCCGCCGATGACACGGGACCGGGACGAATTCGACGTCGAACTCATGCGCTGCCTCGCCGAGGGGGATGATCTCGCCCTCAACCGGCTCATGGACGCCTGGAATCCGCCGCTCATCGCCTACCTCACCCGTCTCACCAGTAACGGGGCCACGGCTCAAGACCTCGCGCAGGAAACCTTCGTCCGCGTGTATCGCCACCGGCTGGAGTATCGCTCCTCGCAAAAATTCTCCACCTGGCTCTTCGCCATTGCCACCAACCTTGCCCGCAATCACGCCCGCTGGCGTGGACGGCATCCCGAGACACTCCTCGGGCACGAAAACCTCAGCGAACTGTCCTTACCGGCCCAAAACGCGTCGCCTGACGAGCAAACCATCGCCAACGAGCGCATTGCCGCCGTGCAAAAAGCCGTCTCGGAACTCCCACAGGACATGCGCGAAGTCCTCATCCTCTCCACCTGGCATGGCATGAGCCATGCCGAGATCGCCCGCGTGCAGGACACGAGTGAAAAAGCCGTCGAACTCCGTCTCTACCGCGCCCGCAAGCTGCTGCGTGATCTGCTTTCCGAGCAGTTGAAGCCGTGACACATCTCACTTCTGACTTCTCACGTCCTGCCCTTCACCCCACATACCTCTCGCGCAGGTGCGCAATGTGCCACTTCGCATCCGTCGGCTTGCCCGTCGCCTGCGTGATGATCTCCTGCGGCAGCAGCGCACCGCCTTGCGAATGCACATTCTCGCGCAACCACTTCAGCAGCGGCGCGTAATCGCACTTCTCCAGTGCGGCGGCGATTTTCTTCTGTTTCTTCGCCGTGGCGAAGAGTTGAGCCGCGTTCAGGTTTCCAAGCGTGTAAGTCGCGAAGTAGCCAAGTCCGCCCATGCTCCAGTGAATGTCTTGGAGGCATCCACGCGCATCATCCGGCGGTGTCATGCCGAATAGCTCGCGATACTCCTCATTCCACACCTTCGGCACGTCCTGCACGGCCAGTTCGCCCTTCACAAGGCGACGCTCGATGCCAAAGCGCAGCAGGATGTGCAGATCATACGTCGCCTCGTCCGCCTCCACGCGGATGAAGCTGAATTCCGAGCGCAGCATCTCCTTCATGAAGGCATCCAGCTTCACTTTCTTCAAATGCGGGAACAGCTCCTTCGCTCTTGGCAGCCACTTCGCCCAGAACGTGCGGCTGCGGCCCACATGATTCTCCCACAGGCGGCTTTGCGACTCGTGAATGCCCAACGAAGCCGCTGAGCCGCTCGGCAGGCCGTAATCCAGCCCCGGCAACCCCTGCTCATACAAACCGTGCCCCGCCTCGTGCATCACGCCAAAGAGCGACGACAGAAAATCCGTCTCGTCATAGCGCGTCGTCAGTCTCACATCGCCCGGGCCGAGCGTGGTGCAGAACGGATGTGCCGTGGTGTCGATGCGGCCCGCCTCAAAATCAAAACCCAGGCTCGCCGCGATCTCGCGGTTCAAAATCTGCTGTTTCTCGATAGGATAGCGCCCCTTGAGCACGCCCGGCTTCACCTTCTTCGACTTTGCCACCGCCTCACGGGCGATTTCGGCCAGTTGCGGCCTCAGCTTCGCAAACAGCGCCGCCACCTCGCGCGTCTTCGCCCCACGCTCATACAGATCCAGCAGCGCGTCATACGGCTCGTCCTCGTAGCCAAACAAATCCGCCTTCTTCCGCGCGATGGTGAGCACTTTCTCCAGATGCGGCGCGAACATCGCGAAATCCGACTTCCCCCGCGCCTCCACCCACGCCGCCTTCGCCAGCGTCGTGACCTGACTTTCCTCCTCCACCAGCTTTTGCGGCAGCTTCGTTGCCCGGTCGATGTCACGGCGCAAACCACGCACGTTCGCCGCTTGTGTCGCATCCTCCGGCATCTCCGTCTCAGCCCGTTCCAGCAGCTTCAGTGTGCGTTTCGAGGTCAGCAGCCCGTGCGCCTTCCCCGTGAGATACGACAACTGCCGCGCCCGATGCTCCAGCGCCTTCTCCGGCATGTAAGTCTCCTGATCCCAGCCCAAAACGGACTCCGTGGAGGTGATCAGGGCGATTTCGGAAACAACGTCGCAAAGAGATTGGTAGGCGGTCATGGAGGTCGCCATAGTGAGTCGCCATCGTCCAAGAGCAACCTCAAGCACCCACCGGATGCCAGGTCGTCTTGAACTCGATCAGCGCCCGAATCTCCTCGGCGCCCTGCATCTTGTCCGCGAACCAGTCGATGGGCTCCTCACATTTCATCAATTGTGTACCTATGGTAATGGCACTTCTCAGCTTCGATTCGGTTTGTTGTAGCAATACCTGCCAAAGTCGGTACACTCATAGTGATACTCGCGCCTTGGAGGCGACACTTCAGGAGTCACACAACGAATGATTCCAAGATCAAGCAGCCGAATAGTGGTCTGCTTCTCCTGATCATTGAGTCCCTTCGATGAGATTGTGAACGGCTCAAAATTCTTTCCATCGTCACTGATCTTGACCATGAGATTCATTGAATCGACATCTGTTCGATCCCTCAAAAAGGACGCCCTCAAGCTTTTGGCATCCTCTCTTTGCCCCAGGCTGTCGCGCAACAATTTTGCGAACAATCTACGCGCCCCCGACAAATCACCTCGGCTATAACTATGCACTCGAATATGATTGATGTCGAAAGTGAGGCTTTCTCTATCGCTTCGCACAACAACCAAATCAGAGGTAGGGCGCACGGCTTGTGCAATTCCCAGTTCAAACATCACGTTCCCGTTTCGTTGCCCCTTCCATGGCTTCGTTTTCATGGTGGAAATATCCGTAAAGACAACCATCGAATGCGCGATGCCATCGAGAATCTGGTGATGAATGCTCCCCGAGATTTTTGATACGTTTAGGCACACGGCCTTGAATGGCATGGATGGATCTAGGTCTTCCTCAATGGCCGGGATAATTGCCTTTTCTCTGATGTCTTTGAATTCATTTGCAAAAGAGATCGCCACAAAAAACTTCTCTTTTGAGGGTGCCGCGCCAATAGGTATCGAAAAATTCTCGTGGGTACATAAAAGTTGAAATGATGACCGTTGCTACGCCCCCACCGGGTGCCACGTCGTCTTGAACTCGACCAGCCACGGATCTCCTCCGCGCCCTGCATCTTGTCCGCGAACCAGTCGATGGGCTCCTCGGCCTTGAGCAGGTGCACGCGCTTCATGCTTTCGGCCGCGCCGAGGCACAGCGCCTTGCGCTCCGCCTCCGTCACGACACCGCTGATGGCCCGAATGTGCTCGTGCGTGGCAAAGGTGGGGATCAACTCGCTGCGCACGCCAGTGAGCAGGTTCACCACACCGCCGGGCAGGTCGCTCGTGGCGAGCATTTCGCCCAAAAGGATGCTCGGATACGGCTGCGTGTTGCTGGCGAGCGCCACCACGCTGTTCCCGCTCGTGATGGCCGATAAAATCAACGAGATCAGCCCCAGCAGCGGCGCGTCGTCCGGCGCGATGACTCCGATGATGCCAATCGGCTCCGTCACGGTGAAGTTGAAGTGCGCCGAAGCCACCGGATTCACGCTTCCAAGCACCTGCTCGTATTTGTCTGTCCAGCCCGCGTAATGCACCACGCGCTCGATGCTCGCCGCGACTTCGCGTGATGCATGCGCTTTCGAAACACCACCTAGCGTGATGCTTTCGGCTAGTTCGACCCCGCGAGCCTCCATCATCTCAGCGAGTCGATACAAGATCTGCCCACGATTAAAAGCCGACCGCTTTGCCCAGCCCGGCCCTGCCTTCGCTCCCGCTTCGACGGCATTGCGCAGGTCTTTGCGCGTGCATTGAGGGATGTTGGCGAAAAATGCTCCGGAGACGTCGTGCAACTCGCTGACTCGCCCGCTCTCGCTGCGAATGAACGCTCCGCCGACGTAGCACTTGGGGGTTTTGGTGATGAGAAGTCGGCTCGACATATTTTTTCCTATTTAGCTTTGGCTTTCATGTGAAGTTCGATCTCAGGGATCGCCTCGGCCGAGTCAAAAGACGGTCCGATATATTTTGCCAAATCGATTTCGAGTCTCTCATAACCGTCTTTTTCGATCACCAGAATTCCACGTACCTGACGGCGATATTTTGATTTTCCGTTCTGATCCGTTTCCGAAGTGAATCCGCCATAATAATACACGAACGCATCACCAAACTCGCTAGTCTCTTTTGGCGCAAGCATTGGGAGCAGGTGCTTCAACTCCGGATGGCCATTCAGTCCTTCAGCACCTGCGTCTTTCATCGTCAACTTTGCACCTTGAATGGGCTTGTACGTTGTTGAGTCATGCAGCGCAATCGCGACTCGGAACACACCTCTTCCATCTGCGGAGATATACCCGCTCAAAATTGGTGCCACCAACCATGTTGCCAATAAAGCCAATGTGGTTGAGCGAATGTTGGGGAATGGATTCTTCATGATCTTGCTCAGATGAGTTTGAGATACTCGAGCAAGCCCTGCTTCCCGCCTTCGCGGCCGAAGCCGCTCTCCTTGTAGCCGCCGAAGGGGCTGGTGGGATCGAACTTGTTGTAGGTGTTGGCCCAGACGACGCCGGCTTTGAGCAGGGTGCTCATTTTGAGGATGCGGCTGCCTTTGTCGGTCCAGACGCCGGCGCTGAGGCCGTAGGCGGTGTTGTTGGCTTTCTCGACGGCTTCTTCAAGCGTGCGGAAGGTGAGGATGCTGAGCACGGGGCCGAAGATTTCTTCCCGTGCGATGCGGTGGCTCATGCTGACACCTGAGAACAGCGTTGGCTTGAAGTAGAAGCCCTTTGTTGGCAGTCGGCACGCGCTCTGATGCATCTCCGCACCTTCTGCGACGCCGGTCTTCACGAGTTCGGTGATCTTGGTGAGCTGTTCGCGGCTGTTGATGGCGCCGAGGTCGGTGTTCTTGTCCATCGGGTCGCCCACGCGTAAAACAGCGATGCGACGCTTGAGTTTGGCGAGCACTTCATCGGCGATGCTTTCCTGCACGAGCAAACGCGAGCCCGCGCAGCACACATGACCTTGATTGAAGAAGATGCCGTTCACGATGCCTTCCACCGCTTGATCCAGCGGCGCATCGTCGAAAACGATGTTCGCGGCCTTGCCACCGAGTTCCATCGTCATCTTCTTCTCCGTGCCCGCCAGCGAGCGCATGATGATCTTCCCCACCTCCGTGCTGCCGGTGAAGGCCACCTTCGTCGTCAGCGGGTGGTTGATCACCGCCGCACCGGTCTCCCCTGCGCCGCTGACGATGTTCACCACGCCATTCGGCAGCCCCGCCTCCTGACAAATCTCGCCAAACTTCAGCGCGGTGATGCTGGTGGTCTCCGCGGGCTTCAACACGACGCAATTCCCCGCCGCGAGCGCCGGGGCGATCTTCCACGCGAGCATCAGCAGAGGAAAATTCCACGGGATGACCTGCCCCACGACGCCATGCGGCGCGATCTGCCTTCCCGGCGCGAGATACTCCAATTTGTCCGGCCAGCCCGCATGATAAAAGAAATGCGCCGCCGCCATCGGGATGTCGAAGTCGCGGGACTCCTTGATCGGCTTGCCGCCATCCATCGTCTCCGCGATGGCGAACTCACGCGCATGATCCTGCAGCAGCCGCGCGATTCGATAGAGATACTTGCCTCGCTCCTTGCCCGGCATCTTGCCCCATGCGCCAATAAATGCTTTCTGTGCCGCCTTGCAGGCCGCATCCACATCAGAGGCATCCGCCAGCGCGATTTCGGCGATCTTCGTTTCATTCGCCGGATTGATCGTGGCGAAATATCTGCCCTTCTTCGGTGCCACGAAGGAACCGTTGATGAAGAGATCGTAGCGTTTCTTCAGCTTCGGATCGGCCGTCTCCGGCGCGGGATCAAACTCCCACAGATCGCCAAACACGAGTTCGCGGGCGGGATTCGGGCGTGCGGGGGCTTTTTTGGCAGCGGCGGGCATGACGGACGGATTGTGAGAGGTGGCCGAGGTTTTGCCAAGGTGGATTGTGCAGTCTGGCGGGAATGATGGCTTGATTTCAAGGCCCGCTGCCTCTGTAATTGAGGCATGAAACGTGTCTTCGCCGTTCTGCTTTTGTCTGGAGCCTTTCTTCATGCGGATGAGTTCGATCCCGCTGACAACACGATCGTTCTGGGCCAGCGGGTTGGTTTGATCAAGCCCGGCATGAGCAGCAGCGACATTGAGCGTGCCTACGGGAAGAAGAACTTCAAAAACATAGATCTTCCCGGACCCGAAGGATCGACTTTTCCCGGAGCCAAGCTCTTCGCAGACAGCGACCGCGAGCTGGAGATCGTCTGGGATCCTGAGAACGAGTCGAAGAAGATCGTCTTCGACGTGCGTGTCATTGGCAAGGCATGGAAGTTTGAAAACGGGCTCAAGGCGGGCATGACCATCGCGGAGGTTGAGAAGATCAACGGCAAGCCCTTCAAGGTGATGGGCTTCAGTTGGGACTACGGCGGCTACGCTGACTTTGAAGGTGGTAAGCTGGAGGCCAAGGTGAGCCTGCACTTCCATCCGAGCACGGATGAAATTCCGGATTACCTGATCGGCGACAAGCAGATCTCCTCCACGGACAAAAAGCTCCGCGCCGTGAAGCCGGTCGTCGAGGAGATGATCACGGTCTTCATGCGCTGAGCCGATCAGCCCAGGATCGCTTTCAACTTCGCTGACACATCCGCGAAGGCTTCATCACTCAGCCCCGGTGTCGCCGCAGCGGCCATCGACAGACCTTCCTCCGGCAGCGTGATCCACGAGCGGCAGCCGCCGTAGCTCTTGGCATACGGGAAGTGCCAGCGTTGCGGGAGCTTGTAGGCGCGGACGAGAGCGACATGCAGGCAGGTTTCGTCGTCGTAAATGAAGCGCTCCTTCACCACGTCCTCGTTCCAGATGTGCAGCGGGGCCAGCGCGGCCACTTTGTCCCAGTCGGTGACTTTCCAGACCTGTTCCAGCGTCGCGCAGCCGTCGATGTCCACGGTTTGCCGCTCTTCCTCCGGCGGAAAGGCACGCTGGGTGTTCTCCGGTGCCCAACTCAGCTTTTCGGCCTGGTTGTGGAACCACGTCGGGAACAGGAAGAACTCGCGGTGCTTCCACTCGAAGCCGCCTCGCCCTTCATGGATGCCGCCTTTGCGCAAAATGAGGCTGAGTTGGCCTTGCACGAGGGCATCGCAGACGAAGGACCATTCTTTGAATCCGGTGGGGGCGGTGAGGTTGGGCATGATGCTTGATTACCCGGACGATTCACGAGGGCAAGCGCTCTAAATGACCACGCTGGGTTCCAGTGCGCGAATCTTGTGCTTCGCCGCCTCCAAATCGGCCGCCGCGCCATTTTCCACCAGCCAGTGCGCGGCGATGAGCGCGGAGCGTTGCAAGCCGAGCTGGCAGTGCATGAAGACGCGGCGGCCAGCGGCACGCTGTTCGCGGATAATGCCCAGTGCAGCGGTGATGTGTTCTGGTTTGAGCGGCACGAGGTCCAGCAGCGGCAGATTGTGATAATGCGCGTGCTCGCGGAAGGCCACGGGGGCGTTGGTTTCGGCGGTGAGGTCAAGAACAGCGAGTTCGCCTTCGCGCGCGAGTGCTGCGGCCTCCTTGCCAGTGACTTTGCGGCCAAAGAGCACGCTGGGAGTGACTTCATGCCATTCGGGTTTCCGTTGGAGCCACTTGCGCTGGATTTGCGCGGTCGCAATGAGCACCGGCAGCAGGCACCACTCGGCGGAGGGCGATAGCGTGCCGTTTTCTTTGCCCAGCAGCCGCGACAGGCCCGTGGCATAGGCCAGCGCCATAATCCCGCAGGCCACGGCGGGCCAGACGAAGAAGATGGCGGCAAAACTCAGCGCCGTGCATGCCACGGCACCGATGCCATAGCGCAGCGCGTATTTTGAGGAAGGATTCTTGGTCCCGAGCTGCCGTGAATCGGGAAAGATGGCCGCGATGGCCCAGCCCATGACGAAACCGCCCGCAACATCAACGAGATGATGCTGCCACACGAGCAGCGTGGAGAGGCCGATGAGGATGAACCACACTTTCACCGCCATGCGCAGCCGGCCGGTGAGATGCGCGCCGTAAAACACCCACACCAACGAGCGCAGGCTGATGTGCAGCGACGGCGCGAGGTTGTAGGGCAGGTCGTTGAAGTAGAGCGCGTGAAACAGCGGCGCAGTCCAGCCAACTGGCTCCGGCCTGGGCAATGCGAGCTTGAGCGGAAACAGCAGGTAACACACACCGCTGAGCACGGTCACGGCGATGAGGCGCTTCGTGAGCAGATTCAGCTCCACCTTGCTGCCGCAGAGAAAAAACGCACCGCAGAAAAACAGATCGAGCGACCAATATGGCACCACCAATTCGCGTACGAACGGGATGTGTCGCTCCCATTCGAACATCAGCGTCGGCACATCACCGCGTGTGGCGGTGAAGTGATTGCAGCCGCTGTACACGAGCACAAACGTGGCACCCGCGAGCGCGAGCCGCCAGATCGCGGGCCAGAACAGGCCGGGTTCGCGGGGAGCGCGGTTCATGCAGGCTTGCGTGCGATGCTGACGGTGAAGATGCCGAAGTCGTCGATCCACTGCTTCTCTTTTTTGAAGCCTGCCTGTTCAACGAGCGCGTCCATCTCGCCCTGCGGACGGCGGCGCATCACCCAGAACTGTCCGTCGCGGTTGGTGAGCGTGCGGGCAATCATTTCCACCTGTGGATGCCATGGCTGGCCGGTGTAGATGAGCCAGCCGCCCGGATTCACGGCGCTGAAGAGACCGCGTAGCGAGCGCTGGAGCTTGTCGTTCTCTGGAAACAACTCATACAGGCCGGAAACGACGGCGATGGAGGGCTTCGGCTCGACGGTGGCCAGCGATTGCTCGTCAAAGGCATCGCCACGCAGATGCGTGATGCGCTCACTGAGACCCATCTGCTGCGCGGACTCACGGCCTCGTGCCAAAGCGGATTCGCTCCAGTCGCGGCAGAGGATTTTCAAATCAGGCTCGTCGAGCACGTCCAGCAAGTAACGCCCTGCTCCACCGGCGATGTCCATGAGCTGCAAGGGCATGCCCGCCTCTCGAACTTGCTTCAGCGCAAAGCGCAGCGCCTGATTCATGCACGCGCGGCGCTGGCGGATGCCGCGCCAGCCGATGGCGTTGAGGTAAAAGTAGTCGATGACCTTGCCGACGAGCAGATTCCCACGCGGCTTGTTTTCATAGACGTAGTCGAGCGATTCGCCGGAGTCGAAACCCGTCGCGTGGCCGATGCGGATGCCCTGGCTGAGCCTGCCGGTCGTGCCGAGAGCCGCACGCTGCACGATGAATGAAAGCCCGCGCAGCGAAGGGGAAGGCAGCGGCTTCTTGATGCTCGCATACTCGGCGTTCGTGGCCGGATGCGTCAGATCGGCCTCCAAACGCGGGGGCGTGAAGTTCGCGATGCAACGCTCGGCGAAGCGTTTGATCGCGCCGCAGACTTCATCGCGGCAAAGATCGTGGAAGATGGCGTGGCGCGCGCCTTTGAGGGTGAGATGCGTTTTTTGCTCGCAGCCGTAGTTGGTATAGAGCGCGTCGATGGCCTCGCGTTTCACCACTTTGTCAGCTCCGGCGGAAAAAAGCAGCAGCGGCCGGTCCATCACTTCCGCGTCGCTGATCACACGCTGCGCGGTGTCGAAAAGATCGACGAGAATTTTGGCCGAAATGTCCTTGGAGATGAGTTTGTCGGCGTCATAGACGGCGGCGGCGCTCAGATCGCGGGTGAGCCAGGAGCCGCGCACATAGCTCTTGATCGTGGCATCGGGTTTGAGCTTCTGCATCATGCGGATGCTCGTGAGAGCCCCCGGAACGATCAGATTCACCTCCAACGCCGGCGTGGCGAGCACGAGACCCGCGATGCGCGGCGCGAAGTCATGCACCCAGGCCGACGCCACGACGCCACCAACGCTGTGCGCCACCACCACGGTGCGTTCTGGCGTCAAACCGTGCGCTTTTTGCAGATGGTGGAAAAACGTGTCGAGATCGCGCACATACTCCATGAAGCCCGCCGCATGTCCGCGACGGCCCGGTGACAAGCCGTGGCCGCGTGCCTCCCAGGCATAGATCGCCGTGTCCGGCATGGTGAGGCTGGGAATCACCGTGTCCCAGCGGTCCGCGTGCTCATGGCCGCGATGCAGCAGCACCAGCGCCTTCGTGGCTCCCTGTGCGTTCCAGGCTTTGTAATGCAGCGACAATCCGTCGTCGGTGGTGAATTGGAGGCGTTCTGAGTTCATGATGGCGGAGTTTGGTTCAAACTGGCGGCGAGATGGCTGACGCGCCGCCAGCCGGTGATGACGATGCCGACATTGATGACGACCAGCGTCCAGAGCATGAGCGGCCAAGTGATGCGCAGCAAATCCAGCACCATCATGCCAAGGCATCCAAGTGTGGCTGCGGCCATGCGATGCGGTTTGGCCATTGGACCGCAGAAGTCGTGCTTGCGAGTCTGCGCAGCGCCAAGCGCCCGCACATACGCCGTGAAAACTGCCCCGCAGGCCGCCGCCCAACTGAGCGCGATGCCCCATGGGGTGCCGACCGCGTAGCCAAGCGGCACCAAGATCAGCGCATCGGCAATGCGGTCCGGGATTTCATTGTAAAGGTCGCCGGTGGCCGATTTCAGACCACCTTCGACGGCCAGCAGGCCATCCATCAAGTTGCAGAACAGGCGCAGTTGAATGCCTGCGGCGGCGATGAACCAGAACACCCATGCCGGTTCAGTTTGAGCCGCCCAAAATGCCGAGCCGCCACCCACAGCGGCACAAACAAGGCTGAGGAGCGAAACCGTGTTCGGCCGCAAGCCAACCTTTAGCATGCTGCGCGAAAAAAACTGCGCCCAAGCCGTGCTGCGTGATTTCAAGGGACGACGTGCCGAGGGATCGCTGCTCATGGCAGTCATGCAAGCAGCCGGGTCGCCGGATGTCAATCCGCCTGCTGGTATCGCGAGGAAATAGCGCCATGCTGCACCACGTTTGATTTCACACATGTCCCCTCGTTTCAACCCCACAGGCGCATGTTCGCCTCTCAGCCGCCGCCAACTGCTCTCGGCGGGCGGTTTGGGGATGTTCGGGCTGACGATGCCGCGCTTTCTGCGGGCGGTGGAGCATCAGCCGCTGGAGAAGCTCGTGGCGAAGGCCAAATCGGTCATTTTTTGCTTCCAGTGGGGAGGGCCTAGCCATCTGGAGACCTTTGACATGAAACCGGATGCTCCCGAGGGCATTCGTGGTTTTCACAAGCCGATCAAGTCGAGCGCGGATGGTATCTGGGTCTCTGACAAGCTGCCGAAGACGGCGAAGGTGATGGACAAGGTCACGCTGGTCCGCTCCGTGCATCACACGATGAAAAATCACAACAGCGCGGGCTACTACGCGCTGAGCGGCCACGCGCCGCCGAGTGATGACCAGCGGCTCAAGGACTCGCCCGATCTTTTCCCGGCCTACTCGTCCGTGGTGGACGCGTTGGCTCCGTTGAAAGGCGAAATTCCGACTGCGACGACCTTTCCTTACATTGTGAGCGATGGCTCGGTGACGCCAGGACAACGCGCGAGCTTTCTCGGCAAGGAGCACGACCCGTTCATCGTGCTGCGCGATCCTTCGGCGAAGGATTTCGCGCTGCCGGAGTTGAGCCTGCCGAGCAACGTGAGCTTCGAGCGGCTCAATGCGCGGCGTGAGCTGCAAAAGCTCGTCGATGCGCAGACGCGGATGCTCGATTTCTCCGCCGAGGCCCGCGGGATCGAAAGCTACTATGACAAGGCGCTCGCCATGCTGCACAGCGAGAAACTGCGCGCCGCCTTCGATCTCACGAAGGAGCCGGACAAGGTGCGGGATGCGTATGGCCGCTCGCCCTATGGCCAGAGCCTGCTTATGGCGCGACGCTTGGTCGAGGCAGGTGTGAAGTTTGTGACGGTCAATTTTTCCCAAGGCATCGGCGGTCAAAGCACGACCGAGGGCGGCTGGGACACGCATGGGTTCAACGACACGCGCATGTTCCCGATCATTGAAAAGTATCACCTGCCGATCACCGAGCAGACGCTGCCGACGTTTTTGACTGATCTCGATGAACGTGGCCTGCTGGATGAGACGCTCGTTGTGTGGGTCGGTGAGTTTGGCCGCACGCCGAAGATCAACAAGAACATCTCCCGCGACCACTGGCCGCAGTGCTACACCGCGCTGCTCGCCGGCGGCGGCGTGAAGCGCGGCTATGTGCATGGTGCCTCTGACAAGAACGGCGAGCATCCTGCCCACAAGCCCGTGAAGCCGGACGACCTGGCCGCCACGATGTACCACCTTCTCGGCATTGCACCAGACACGGAGGTGCATGACGTGGTTAACCGTCCGGTACCGATCAGTTACGGCAAAGTGATCCACGACATCATCGCATGAAAACGCTCCTCCTCATTTTTCTGCTCGCCACGCCAGCCTGGGCGGATTTGTCCACGCATGTGTTCTTCAAGCACTTTGTCGGCACCTGGAAGGCGGCGGGTGAGTTGAAAGGCGAGAACGACAACCTCGTCACCATCGCCGAGGAGTGGACGGGCAAGGTGGATGGCGAGAACACGTTTCTCATTGAGGGCACACGCACGATGAACGGCGACACGCAGCCGTTCAAGTGGACGATGACTCACAACGCAGGCACGGACATGTTTGAGGCGATCCTCAGCGGGCCGGACGCCTCCCAAACGATCCGCTTTGAAGGCAATGTCTCCGAGGTGAACCTCACGCTTGAACTGAAGGCCGTTACCGGCAACGGGCAGAGCAGCATTACCGTGCTCGATAGCTTCCAAGGCGAGCAGAAAGACGTGATCGAAAGCAAAGTGCTCTTCACCGGTGACGCTGGGCAGACGACGCTGGAAGGAACGATCAAGCACGAGAAGCAAAAAACGCCGTGAGAAGTTATTGGGAGCTTGCGAAACGCATCTGGCGCGCGCCAGGAAATCGTGGGCGGCAGCTAAAGGTGATGCTGCGCAGTGTGCTGTGGCTGGCGAACAAAAAGACACTGCGCAGACCTTGGACTCTCCGCGTGTATGGCGACATGCGGCTCCGCTGTCATCCAGACAGCATCATCGCGCTGCATGTGGTGCAGCGCGGGGAGTTTCACGACTGGGACACGGCGAAGTTCATCACGGAGTTCTTGAGGGCAGGGGACAGGTTTGTGGATGTAGGGGCGAACATCGGGTTGTACACGCTGCCTGCTTCAAGGATCGTCAAAAAGGGTCAAGTGGTGGCGGTGGAGCCGAGTTTGCGGAACCGGGGCCGGCTGGAGGAGAATTTGCGGCTCAACGGCATCACAAGCGTGAAAATCGGGGCATGCGCTTTGGGCGAAAAAGCGGGCGAAATGGCCTTCTGCGACGCGGACGCGCTCGCACATGTCGAACTGGCCGGAAACGGCCCGAGGGTGCCGGTGCGCACGTTGGACTCGATCCTGCCCGAGGGCGAAATTTCGCTGCTGAAGGTCGATGTGGAGGGCTTTGAGCTGGCAGTCTTCAAAGAAGCGGAATACGCGATGCGCGCCGGAAGGCTGCCGGTGATCCTGTTTGAGATGAACCGCTCGCATGAGCGCTATGGCGTCACCGAGGCGGATATTTTTGGCTTTCTGCGCTCACGAGGCTATCAAATCGCCCGCTACGAGCACGATGCGCGTCAACTGGTCACGCATGGCCTCGAAGGCGATGTGGTGGCCTTCACGCCACGCGGCGAACAACTCATTCAGGAGCGACTTTTGACATGAAGATCACGAACTGGGACCAAGCTTATCGGGAAAACGTCACGCCGTGGGACAAGGGGCAGCCCTCGCCGCCGCTGGTGGAGTGGTTTTCGCGAAACAAACTCTCAGGGCGTGTGCTGGTGCCGGGATGCGGCGTGGGGCATGATGTGGCACACCTCGTTTCGCTTGGCATTGATGCGCACGGCCTCGACATCGCGCCGACGGCGATTGCGCGGGCGAAGGAGCGATACCCGCAACTGGCGGAGCGCTTTGTGCTGGCGGATCTGTTTGAGCACCAGGGCGAGTTTGACGCCATCGTGGAGCACACCTGTCTCTGCGCCTTGCCGCCAGAGTGGCGGGAGAGGTATCGGGACGCGGTGGCAAGACTGCTGAAACCGTGCGGGCTGCTGATCGGCACTTGGTTCGTGAATCCCGAGATGGACCCTGGTGAAACCGGGCCGCCGTTTGGCATCTTGCCTGAGGAACTGGCCGCGCTTTTTGCGGAGAAGTTTGAGGCGGTCGAGAGCTACACGCCAGCAGCCGCGTATCCGGGCCGGGAAGGGCGGGAACTGCTGCGCGTGCTGCGGCTCACTTCTTCTTGAGGTCATCCACGAGTGGCTGCGTGGCGGGCTGCAAGCGCCGGGTGATGAACTCCTGGGGCACGAGTTTTTTCACCGTGCCTGCGATGATGCCCTCGATGCCGGAGGCGAAGCGTGTGGGGCGACCATAGTAAATCATCGCGCCAGCAGCCTCGTAGCCGCCTTCCTCCCACACTCGCTGGGAGGGGATGTAGCAGGGCACGTCGTTGGTGTAACCGTTCACCCAGGTGCGGGCGGGGTCGAACTCGCGCTTGAAGCGCAGGCTGTAATCCACCACGACCTCGCCGGGCAGGTTGATGGTGAGCAGGTCGTCGCCGTAGTGCCACACCTGCACCATGTAGGGCAGGGCGGGTGGGATTTTTTCACCGCGTTCGAGCATTTCGAGATGCTTCTTCGCGTGGTGAGCAGTGTGTTTGTTTTTGTCAGCCGCCTTGGCCTGCCACTCTTCTTGGGTGGGCAGCTTGTCGTAAGGGAGCATGACCTCGCTGGTGGCGCAGTTGAGCGGGCCGGCCAGGGGGCGCATGGGCTTGTTGATGACTCGCACGATCTCCTTCGCGAGATGGACCCCATGATCGCTGGCGAAGCGCAGCTCACGTCTGGGGTAGGGATTCTGGTCTGCGCCGCAGCCGATGGCAACCAGACAAACCGTCCCTGGGAAGCGCAGTTCCATCTCGGCATGCGCCATGCCCGCCCAATCGCCGTGAATCTCGTCGATGCCCAGAGTGGTGCAGTGGCAGGCGTAGCTCACATGGGTGGCGATGAGCTTTTTGCCATCGGCGGACCGCACACGCAGCACGGGCAGGGCGCGATCGCTGGGGCCGCTGAAGTTTTGCGCGTTTTGAAAGCCGGTTTCGGTCTTCAGGCGGCGGTTGTAGGCGAAATAAACTTTTCCACCGCCCCAGTCGAGCTGAGCAGGCTGCATCTGGCCCAAGGCATCGATGATGGTTTTTACCATCTTTTCGGTCAACGTCTCGGTGTAGCGATCCACGCGCTCTTGCTGATCCGCAGGCAGGTCGGCGCCGAACATGAAAGGCAGCACCCCTTTGAGCATGGGGGCGCAGTGTGTGTGCGTGGAATGCAGGGCGAAGCGCTCATCCTGCACGGGTTTGCCGGCAGCGGCGAGGCGTTTGAGCACCTCAGTGCGCACAGAGGCGGGCACGCCGCAGTTGTCCACGGTGATGATCACCGCCGGGGCGTCGTCCTGCCACTGGAGCGCCAGCGCGTTGGCGTGGATGCGTGCCGCCACTTTGTCACATTCCGTCGTGCGGTTGCCGTAGCCGCTGAGCCGCACCGGATGATCCGGGGTGATGTCAATGTGGGCCGCTCCAGCCTTCCAACCCGCGCTGTTCTGCGCCGACATCAACCCTGGAACGACCAGTAACAAGAGAGCCGGGAGGAATTTCTTGTGCATTTTTTGATCATGCACAAATCCCCCCCTTTACACAAGGCTGGATTTTTCCAGACGCCAAATATGGCATCTGCCGCTACGCGTTGGCGTTCGCCCAGTCGATGGCGGCCCGGCAGATTTCCCAGAAGGAGCCGGGTTCCATGCTGGCTCCGCCGACGAGCGCACCGTCCACGTCCGGCTGGCTGATGAGCTCGGCCATGTTGTTCGGCTTCACGCTGCCGCCGTATTGGATGCGGATTTTGACGGCCACATCGGCTCCAAACATGTCGCCGAGCACCTTGCGGCTGAAGGCGTGCGCCTCCTGCGCCTGCTGGGCGCTGGCGGTGCGGCCGGTGCCGATGGCCCAGACGGGTTCATAGGCAATGACGCAGTCGAGGATGCGGCGCGGGCCGACTTCGGCCAGGGATTCACGGAGCTGGCTTTCGAGCACTTGCTCGATCTGGCCGTTGTCGCGCTCAGCGAGGGTTTCGCCGATGCAAAGGATCGGGTGCAGGCGGGCTTCGAGGGCGGCGAGCACCTTGGCGTTCACGATGGCGTTCGTCTCACCATAGATACTGCGGCGTTCGCTGTGGCCGAGGATGACGTGCTTGCAGCCGCATTCCTTGACCATGCGGGCGCTGATCTCGCCGGTGTAGGCACCGGCGGTGTGCTGGCTCATGTTTTGCGCGGCCAGCTCGACGCTCTGCTCACGGGCCATGGTCAAAGAATCCTGTGCTTTGGCCAGACTGACGAAGGGCGGCGAGACGACGATCTGCACGGGGCATTTGTCCGGCACGAGACGGGCGAAGGCACGGAGGAAATCATCCGTCTCCTGCGGAGTCATGTGCATTTTCCAGTTGGCGGCGATGATCGGTTTGCGGAAGTGGGCGAGGGGCATAGGGGGAGGGGGCGTTTATAGTTGTTTACGATGGTTGACGGTTGTTTACAGTGGATTGGCCAAACCATCGTCAACCACGGTCAACGACTGTAAACCACCGTAAACGGCTCGGCTCATTTCTCCTTCAAGCAGGCGACGCCGGGCAGCACTTTGCCTTCGAGGAGTTCGAGGCTGGCACCACCGCCGGTGGAGATGAAGGTCATTTTGTCGCCGAGCTTGGCTTTCTTGACGGCTTTCACGCTGTCGCCGCCGCCGATGATGTTTTTCGCGCCGGAATTGGCCGCCATGGCCTCGGCGATGTCGAAGGTGCCTTTGGACGCCTCTTTGATCTCGAACACGCCCATCGGGCCGTTCCAGATGACGGTCTTCGCCTTGGAAATTTCTTCGCTGAAGAGCTTCACGGACTCTGGGCCGATATCGACGCCTTCCCAGCCGTCCGGGATGCTTTCGCCCGCGCCGGTGAACTTGATGTTTCCGAACTTCTTCGCATCGAAATCGAACGCGTCGGTGATCATCGCATCCACGGGGATGAGGATCTTCACGCCACGCTCCTTGGCCTTGTCGAGCGCGGCCTGGGCGATGGGTTCCCACTCGGGCTTGTAGAGGCTTTTGCCGATGCTGATGCCTTGAACGAGCTTGCGGAAAGTGTAGGCCATGCCGCCGCCGATGATGATCGTGTCGGCCTTTTCGAGCAGGCGGTTGATGACGCCGATTTTGTCACTGACTTTCGCACCGCCGAGGATGACGACAAAGGGACGTTCGGGTTTTTCCAGTTCGTCGTGCAGCCAGGTCAGTTCCTTCTCCATGAGGAGGCCGGAAACGGCAGGAAGATAGTCGGCGATACCCGCCGTGGAGCTGTGCGCACGGTGCGCGGAGCCGAAGGCGTCGTTCACGAAGATCTCGGCGAGATCGGCCATGCCCTTCGCGAGCGTGGCGTCGTTCTTTTCCTCACCGGCGTGGAAACGGGTGTTTTCGAGCAGCAGCACGCCGCCATTGGGCAGCGCCAGCGCCTTGGCCTTCGCTTCTTCGCCGATGCAGTCGCTGGCAAAATCAACCGGCTGGCCGATCAGGGCGCTGAGAGCCGGAGCGACGGGCGCGAGGCTCTGCTTTGGATCACGCTGGCCTTTCGGGCGGCCCAGGTGGCTCGCCAGGATGATTTTGGCCCCTTTTTCGATCAGATACTTGATCGTCGGCAGCGTCTCCTGAACGCGGGTGGCGTCAGTGATGACCATCTGGCCGTCTTTTTCTTCAAGGGGGACGTTGAAGTCCACGCGCACAAATACGCGTTTTCCGGCAAGGTCGAGGTCACGAATGGTCTGCTTGGGCATGGGTTTTGAGGGGGCTGAAAACAAAGCCGCCGGGCGGCGGGGGCGGGATGTTTAGCACATCGCGTGCTCGTTGCGCATCGAATTTTTCCCGCCTTCCGGCCTGTTCTGGAAATTTCAGCCCGGCTTACCGTTCCCCGAGGTCCAGCTTTTGGATTTCTTTGGGAATCTCCGCCTCCAGATACTCCAACAGGCTCTGCACGCGCTGCGGCAGATGCTCGTGAGAGGCATGGGCGAGCTGAAGATCGACGGGCTCGATATGCCAGTCCGGCAGCAGTTGAATGAGGCGGCCGGCGGCGATGTCGCGGGCGGCCATCCATTCGGGGAGGCTGGTGAAGCCTGCGCCTTCGATGGCGGCCTCGCGTAGGGCGGTGACGGTGTCGAGAAGCATCACGGGGGCGAATTTGAGCTTCACGACCTTGCTGTGCCGCACGAGATCCACGCGGTCGCGGGCGTAAAAGTGCGGCTGGAGGATGCCCAGCCAGGGGAAGCGGCTCAAGTCGTCGGGATGGCGCGGCGTTTCGTGCTGCTGGAGCAGCGATGGCGCGGCGACGATGCGGCGGTGCAGTTGCGCGATGGTTTTCACATTCACGCGGCGGTCCGTCGGGCCGCCGACCATGATCCCGCAGTCAAAGCCCTCCTTCACGAATTTCGTCGGTCTATTAATAAGATGCAGCTCGGTGGTGACATGCGGATGCAGCTTTTGAAAACGGGACAGCACGCGGGAGACGATCCACTGGCCCACATCGACCACGGAGACGATGCGCAGATGGCCGCGGAGCGAATGTCGCTCGCTGCGCAGTCGGCTGCCCATGCGGTCGGCCAGGGTGAGCAGCTCGCGGGCATCGGCCAGCACGATGCGGCCCGCGTCGGTCAGGCTCATCGTGTGAGTGTCACGACGGATGAGCGGGGAGCCAATTTGTGTTTCCAGGGCGGCGAGGTGGCGACTCAGGGTGGGCTGCGCCATGCCGAGAATCTTGGCCGCCGCTGAGATGCTGCCCGACTCGGCGATTTGCACGAACTCGCGGATCTGCTGGAGGTCATTCAGATTGGTCATGCGTTTAGTGTATAAGCAATATGTCGGATGCGCACTGTTTAAGCTCGTCCCAAGTTCGTAGATACCAGGGAAATGCACCCCATGTCATCCTCACGCGCTTCATCCAGGCTGTTCTGGCGGTCTTTGGTCGCCGGACTTCTCATCGCTTCCAGCCTGTCGGCCTGCAAACCAGATGCCAAAGGCCCGCCGGGTCCGCCGCAGGCCATGATCCCCGATGTCACCGTCGCCAAGCCCATCGCCCGCCGTTTGACGGACTGGGACGAGTTCACTGGCCGCCTGACCTCGCGTGAGAAGGTCGAAGTGCGTGCCCGAGTCTCGGGTTATCTTACTCAAGTCAGCCTCAAAGAAGGCACCGAGGTGAAAGCGGGAGATCTGCTTTTCACCATCGACCCGCGTCCGTATGAGGCCATCGTGCAACGCGCCGAGGCCGTGCTGGCCCAGGCGAAGACGAACGCCGAGCTGGCGAACATTGAGGCCAAAAACGCCACCTCGCTGCGCCAGGGACAGGTCATTTCGACAGAGGAATCCGAGCGCCGCCTGAAAAGCGCCGCAGGGGAGCAGGCCGCCGTCCGCGCCGCCGAGGCCATGGTTAGCTCGGCGAAGCTCGATCTCGAGTTCACACAAATCCGTGCGCCGATCAGCGGCCGCATCAGCGATGCGCGAGTCACGGAGGGCAATCTCGTCACTGGTGGCACGAAGGACGCGACGCTGCTCACCACCATCGTCGCGCTTGACCCGATCTACTGCGACATTGAGGTCGATGAGCGCTCCGCTTTGAAATACCGCGAGATGCACAAGAACGGCGAGCGCGAAAGCGCCTTGTTTGGCCTGATCCCCGCCGAGATGGCGCTCGTGAACCAAGTCGGCTGGCCGCACCAAGGGCAGATCGACTTCGTGGACAACCAGATCAATCCCGCCACCGGCACCATCCGCGCCCGCGCCGTGTTTCCAAACAAGGACCGCCTCATGTCGCCGGGCTTCTTTGCCAAGGTGCGCATCCCCGGCAGCGGCGAATACGACGGCCTGCTCATCCGCGATGCCGCTGTGGGCGACGACCAGGGCAGCAGCTACGTCTGGGTGCTCGATGCCGAGGACAAAGCCGTTTATCGCCCGATCACGCTCGGGCCGCTGCTCGATGGCCTGCGCGTCGTGCGCGGCGGCTTGAAGGCCGATGACCGGGTCATCATTCTCGGCCTCATGAGCGTGCGCAATGGCAACAAGGTCAAGCCCACGCTCGCCGACATGGCTCTCGCCGCACCCACGAAAGACAAGCAGCCATGAACTTCGCCCGCATCTTCGTGGACCGCCCCATTTTCGCGGGCGTGCTGAGCATCGTCATCACGATGCTCGGTGCCTTGTCCTATTTCGCGCTGCCCGTGGCGCAGTATCCCGAGGTCATCCCGCCCACCGTCGTCGTTTCCGCGACGTATCCCGGCGCGGATGCCCGTACGCTCGCGGAAACGGTCTCCACGCCGCTGGAGCAGGAGATCAATGGCGTGGAGGACATGATCTACCTCTCGTCCTCATCCACCAGCGACGGGCGCGTGCAAATCACCGTCACTTTCGCGCTCGGCACAGATTTGGACAAATCGCAGGTGCTCGTGCAGAATCGCGTGAACGCCGCCGTCGCGCGACTTCCCGAGGAGGTGCGGCGTCTCGGTGTCATCGTGAATAAACGCTCGCCCGACCTCACGCTCGCCGCGCAGTTCTTCAGCCCCGATGGCTCGCGCGAGGTCGGCTACCTCAGCAACTACGTCACGCTGCAGATTCAAAACGAGATCGCCCGCATTCCTGGTGTCGCCGAGGCTTCGTCACTCGGCGGTTTGGATTACTCGATGCGTGTCTGGCTCGATCCCGAAAAGATCGCCGGAGTCCGACTTACCGCTGGTGATGTCGTGCGCGCCATCCGCGAGCAAAACGTGCAGGTCGCCGCCGGATCACTCGGCCAGCCGCCTGCCGCAGAAGGTTTGGAGTTTCAATACACGCTCACCGCGCCGGGCCGCTTGAAGAAGGCCGAGGAATTTGGCGAGATCGTGCTCAAAACCGGTGACATCGGTGATGTGGTGCGCCTGCGCGATGTCGCGCGCATCGAGCTTGGCTCCCGCGACTACTCCAGCAAGACCTACATGGACGGCTACAACGCCGTCTCGCTCCGCGTGTTCCAGCTTCCCGGCAGCAACGCCATCGAAACCGCCGATGCCGTGTACGCACGACTTGCGCAGCTTAAAGAGCGCTTCCCGCCCGGCATCGACTACCGCATCAACTACGACACCACGAAGTTCGTCCGCGCCTCGATCAAATCCGTGCTCACCACGCTCGTCGAGGCCGTGCTGCTCGTCGTTTTCGTCGTCATCCTATTCCTGCAAAGCTGGCGTGCCTCCATCATCCCGCTGCTCGCCGTTCCGGTGTCGCTCATCGGTACACTGGCCGTCATGCAGGTCTTCGGCTTCTCGCTGAACAATCTCTCTCTGTTCGGTCTCGTGCTCGCCATCGGCATCGTCGTCGATGACGCCATCGTCGTGGTCGAAAACGTCGAGCGAAACATCGCCAAAGGTCTAGCGCCTCGTGAAGCCTCCATCCAAGCCATGAAGGAGGTCAGCGGAGCCGTCATCGCCGTCGCGCTCGTGTTGTGCGCGGTGTTTGTGCCCACTGCCTTCGTCAGCGGCATCACGGGTCAGTTTTATAAACAGTTCGCGCTCACCATCGCCGTCTCCACGGTCATCTCCGCCTTCAATTCGCTCACGCTCAGCCCCGCGCTTTGCGCCCTGCTGCTCCAGCCTCACGGTGCCAAGACCGACTGGCTCACGAAGCTCATCAATTTCTTGTTCGGCTGGTTCTTCCGTCTCTTTAACAAAGTTTTCCAGTTCGGCTCCGACTTGTATGCCGGACTCGTGCGCAAACTCATCCGCTTCGCGTTGTTCGTGCTGATCGGCTACGGCGGCCTCGTCTTCCTCACTGGCAAGGTGTTTGAGGCCGTGCCCTCCGGCTACATCCCCTCGCAGGACATGGGCTACGCCATCGTGCTCGTGCAGCTCCCGGATGCTTCCGCCTTCGAGCGCACCGACGCCGTCGTGCGCCGCATGGACGCCATGGCGCGGGAGATTCCTGGCATCGCCCACACCTTCGCCATCTCAGGTTATTCCTCCATTTTGCAGGCGAACCAGCCAAACGTCGGCGCGGCCTTCCTCGTTTTCGATGACTTCACGAAGCGCGGCGATCCTTCGCTCAAAGGTGATCGCCTGCTGGCCACGATCCGCCAAAAATTTGCCACCATCCAAGAAGGGCGTGTGCTCGTGCTGCCACCGCCCGCGCTGCGCGGTCTCGGCAATGCCGGCGGCTTCAAAATTCAGGTGCAGGATCTCAACAACGCCGGTCTCGACGCCCTCGAAGCCGCCACGCAGAAGCTGCTCGCCGCCGCGCAGAACGAACCGGGTCTCATCTCCCTCGTCACCGGCTTCCGCGCGCGCACGCCGCAGTTCAAACTCGAAATCAACCGCGCCCAGGCCAAGACGATGGGCGTCTCGCTCGCCGATTTGAACGAGGCGCTGCAGGTCTATCTCGGCTCCGTCTATGTGAACGACTTCAACCTCTTTGGCCGCACCTACCAGGTCACCGCGCAGGCTGATCCGATGTTCCGCAAAGACCCCGCCGACGTCTCCCGCATCAAGATCCGCAATCAAACCGGCGACATGGTGCCGCTTGGTGCCTTGGTAAAAGTCATCAAGACCGGCGGAGCCGATCGCGTGCAGCGCTACAACCTCTACTACTCCGCCGACATCAACGGCAACACGCTTCCCGGCGTCAGCTCCGGCCAGATGGTCGAAAAAATCGAGCGCCTCGCCAAAGAGCATCTGCCCACCGGTTTCGCCATCGAGTGGACCGATCTGACCTACCAGCAAATTCTATCGGGCGACACGCTCATGTACATTTTTCCACTGTGTGTCATCTTCGTCTTCCTCGTGCTCGCCGCGCAGTATGAGAGCTGGAGCATGCCCATCGCCATTATCCTGATCGTGCCGATGTGCCTACTCTCCGCGCTCCTCGGCGTGTGGCTGCGGGCGCAGGACAACAACATCTTCACGCAGATCGGATTGGTGGTGCTCGTCGGCCTCGCGGCCAAAAACGCCATCCTCATCGTCGAGTTCGCCAAGCAGCTTCAGGATCAGGGCATGGATCGTGTCAAAGCCGCCGTCGAGGCCTGCCGCCTGCGTTTGCGCCCTATTTTAATGACCAGCTTTGCCTTCATCCTCGGTGTGCTTCCGCTCGTGCTCGCCACCGGTGCCGGAGCCGAGATGCGTCAGGCGCTTGGAACGGCGGTGTTCTACGGCATGATCGGCGTCACCGTCTTTGGTTTGCTCTTCACGCCCGTTTTTTATGTCATTCTCCGCGCCATCGTCGAACGTCGCGAGCGCAAGCAGCCTCCCGCCCACCAAGACTCCACCACTCCAGCACTCCATGCGGCCCCCTAAATCACTCCCGCTGCTTCTTTGCGTGCTTTCGAGCTGCACCGTCGGTCCGAAGTTCCTCAAGCCGCAGCCGAAGATGCCTGCGGACTACGCTTCCAAATCCTCCAACGCCACCGCTGTCTCACCCACCTGGTGGCGCAAACTCAACGACAGCACGCTGAACAACCTCATCGCGCAAGCCACCGAGCAAAACAAAGACCTCGCCGTCGCCAAATCGCGTCTGCAGGAGGCCCGTGCCTTGTGGCGTGAGGCCCAGTTCGACTTCGCGCCCACCGTCACCGCCAGCGGCACTTATGACACGACGCAACTCGGTAACTCCATGAACGCGGCATTCCGAGGACGAACCGTCGATACCTGGCGCACCGGCTTTGACGCCGATTACGAGCTCGACTTCTTCGGGCGTGTGCGCAACAGCGTGAAGGCCGCCAAGGCGACCAGCGCCGCCGCCGAAGCCAACGTGCAGGACCTCCTCATCACCCTGCAAGCCGAGGTCACCATCAATTACCTCGAACTTCGCGGTGCCCAGGCTCAACTCAACGTCGCGCAGGAAAACGCCGGCAATCAAAGCGAAGCCCTGCGCATCGCCGAAGCCTCGCTCAAAGGCGGACGCGGCACGCAGCTCGATGTCGCGCGTGCCAACGCCCTCTTGAATGCCACCCAGGCCCAAATCCCCACTTACGAGGAAAGCGTCGCCAAAGCCATCCACCGCATCGCTGTGCTCTGCGGTCGCAATCCCTCCGAACTGCGCTCCAGCCTGCAAAAAAGCACCCGACAACCCGCCGTGCCCTCCAGCGTCGCCATCGCCAAACCCGCCGAACTTTTGCGGCTGCGTCCCGACATTCGCATCGCCGAAAACGCCCTCGCCGCCGCCACCGCGCGAGTTGGCATCGCCACCGCCGATTTGTTCCCGCGAGTCACCTTCGGCGGTCGCCTCAATCTCGAAGGCCAGACCCTTGCCAGCCTCAATCAATACGGCTCACCGGCCTACAGCCTCGGCCCGCGCCTCAGTTGGGCTTTCTTGAACCTCGGTCGCGTGCGCCAGCAGATCAAAGCCGCCGGTCATCGTGCCGACGCCGCCCTCTCGATCTATGAGCAAACGGTCCTCCTCGCCCTCGAAGAAGTCGAAAACGCCCTCACCAGCTACGACCGCGAGCGCCAGCGCCTCCGCCACCTCGAAGCCAGTGCCGCCAGCGCCCGCGAAGCCGCCACGTTGGCACGCCAACGCTATCAAGACGGCGTCGCCGACTTCCTCACCGTCCTCGACGCCGAACGCGTCGCCCTTGCCGCCCAAAACGACATCGTTCTCAGCCGCACAAGAGCCACCGCCGCCTGGGTGAGGATTTACAAAGCGATGGGCGGTGGCAATTGATCTCCAAAGTGGTCCGCACAATCATCTGTGCGGCGCTCCCGGGTTCACTCCAAGCTCCATGCCAGAAAAGTGCCTCTGTGAACTCAGTGGTCAAGCGGCCTGCGATGCTCACGCACTTTGGACAACTCTCATGACTGCGGAGCGCCGCACAGAGGACTGTGCGGACCACTATTTCCCATCACTTCACGCTCACACACACCATGTCCCCCGCAGCGTTGCGGGCGTAGATGCGTCCGTTTGCCAGCACCGGCACGGCCCAGCAGCGACCACTGAGCACCTGAGTGCGTGAAATCGGCTCAAACTTCGCCGGATCAGCCTTGGCGATGATCAGCTCGCCCTTCTCGGTCAGCACGATCAGTTTGCCATCTGCCGCCATCAGCGAGCAGAAGTCGGTGCCGGCCTCGCTCCACTTTTCCGTGCCTGTGGCGAAGTCGATGCACTTCAGCGAGGCGCTTTTTCCTGCATCACCATCACTGCCGTAAAGATGACCGTCGATGAGCACGCTGGAGTTGAACTGATTCCGCATCACCCGGCTGCGCCAGACCTCCGTCGGCGTGGCGGAGGCGAGATCGAGCAGGGCACAGCCTTTGTTGTAGCCCGAGGAGATGAAGAGCTTCGTGCCGCTGAGGATCGGATCGGCCGCGTTCACGCCGTAGCTCGTGTTCCAGGTGTGCTCCCACAAAACTGTGCCGTTGGATGGATCGACGCCTTTGTAGGCGCGGCGTGTGCTCAGCACGACCTGCTCTTTGCCGTTCACCGTGATCAGATGCGGCGTGCTGTAGCCTGCCGTGTCTGCCTCCGACTTCCATACCAGCTTTCCGGTGGCTTTTTCAAAGACCGCGCCGTTCTGGCCGATGTTCAGGATCAAATTCGCGCCATGAATCAGCGCGGAGCCCGAGAAACCCCACTCGGGAATCTCCGCCTCGGTTTCCGCGAGGAAATTCTTCTGCCACACGATCTTCCCCGTCGCCGCCTCGAAGCAAATCAGATCGCCCCAGCGGCTGAGATGCCACGCCTTGTCGCCCTCGATCACCGGACCAGCCGAAGTGCCGCCTTCGTAATACTTGTCGCCGAGATCGGCCTTGTAGGAGTGCTTCCACACCTCCTTGCCCGTCACCGCGTCGAAGCAAAACACCGTGTCTTTGCCATCCTCATGCCCCGAGGTGAAGACGCGCCCATCCGTCACCGTGAACGATGCGAAGCCGATGCCAATTTGAGCCTTCCAAAGCGGCTTCACCTCGGTGCCAGCCAGCTTTTCCGAAGAGATGCCATTCTTGTCAGGCCCGCGCCAGATCGGCCAGTCAGCGGCGTGAACGAAGGAAGAAAAAGCGGCGAGGAGGAGGAGCGTGGTTTTCATTGGGATAGCTAGATCAAATCCATTAAAACGCCCGAAAGCGGCAACTCGAAGCTTATTTTCACTAGAGTTTGGGCGATCAGAAAGAGGAATTTGGCAAAATTTCTCGACAGATGTTCGTTCCTATTGTTAGAAACGTTTCTCGGCAAAAATCGCATCTTAGCCAAATGCGAGGGCTATGCAAAAGACAGCCATGAACGATATACATGCAGATACTTCTAACGATCAAGTGCTGAAGATTTTCATTGGATGGTCGGGCAAGGATTCGGCCAGCCACCGTACCGCTGAAGCGCTCAAGGTTCTTATTAGCTGCCAAAGCCCTGCCGAGATTGATGTGTTTGTTTCCAGCGATAACCTGCATGTCGGTGATTACTGGTTTCCGAAGGTGCGTAAAGCTGCAGCAAATGCAGACTTGGGCATTTTCTGCATCATCCCTGAACGGGCTAGTTCGGAATGGATCCACTATGAGGCCGGATTGGTGGAAAACAGCATGGGATACGAATATGGGAAGCCGCCCCGTCGAGAAACCGACGCCAGCAGGATTTTTCCATTGTTGCTTGCAGGTGCAAGGGAAGAACATTTGATCAACAGCCCCATCAAGCATTCTCAGCTTTTACGTCTGAGTTCGCCTGACAATGCCGACGAGGCCGAAAAGCTCAAGGAATTCATCAGACACCTCTGTAAACAGAGCTGCGAGCGGAAAGTGGATAATCCCTTCAATGACGTAGTGTTTAACCGCCGATGGAAAGGAAGCTGGAACGCCTTTGTTGACGCATGCGGTGAGTCGATTCGGGATACATTCAATCAACAGCAAAAGATTATTGAAGACTACAACTCATTTGAAAGGGAGTTGTGGAACTTGGTAAAAAGATGCGAAGTGCCCGAGGAGTTTTTGAAGCGTTTTCGGGATGCAATCAGGCTGAATCGGTTAGATCTTGGCGAAGTGGCGGAGGTTTTTGGGTATGCCCAAAAGCTGCTTGAAATGCAGCAGAAAACCAATCTTGGACATGAAGCGAATATCACCTGATATGAATGCGGCTTCTGATTCAGATCCAGGCTCAGTTGAAGTGACCGCTAAGGGGGCTCATGTTTTGTCGTCAGAAGGGCGAAACATGTATGCTGGATTGTTCGGATCTCCACCCTCGACGCCTGACAAGGATTATCCACGCTACTGCCGGGCCTGGGCAAGATATTCGGGTGCCGCATCTGTCTGGCTCTGGCTCTGTCATGACGACCACGGTACGGAAAAGAAATGGCACTTGGTGGGCTTTCACAATGAAGACCCGCTCTTGCCGGAGCCCAAGCCAATGATCTGCGGTGGTCTGGACAAGGAGACGAAAATCGAGATGCTGGGTGCCTTTGACTACTGCCAGCTGACCGGTAGGATAGAATCCGTTGAAGATCCACAGACTTGGGAGAGATTTCACGAGGGCAGGCACTACAGCATTCTTTCCCGCGATTATCTGACCAGTTGGTGCCGGTCTTTTATTATGGTTCCCTTGCCGCAGGTAGGCAGCTCCCAGGAGGACGATGAAGGGCGCAGCAGTGTGGGGGTTCGAGGTGCTATCGGCCTGCACTTCACAGGTGGGTTGCCTGTCCACTATAACCCTGGGTCTTCTAATTGGCGGGAACTGGTGGAAACTCTCAATTGGATGGGGCGCTTCACTGCCATGGCGGTCTATGGAACCCACCAGGCACTACAGCGCGAGATTCTTTTACAACTCAACGATCTGGCAGGCCGGTTCCTGACCCGTTCCAGCCGGGAAGCCAAACAGGCACGCCGGGACTATCTGGAGCATTTGACTAGGCTGATTCAGAAGCGACTGAACGTGACGGGTGTTTCGGTTTTCTATCGCAATCCTCACCGTTACGACGAGGTCACCTGTCTCTATTCCACCGGCCTGTACCGTTCCAATCCACGGGCTGCTGAAGGCGGACAGCCATCAGGTATTTTAGTTTCCGAGGAGGACTGGTCGCAGGTGCGTTATAGACTAAATGAAGGAGCCACCGGGCACTGCTTCCTCACCGGACTGCCCAAAAATATGCCAATGGGTTTGCTGCACAACCCATTGACGTGGAACTCTAGCTCGGCTGATATTGATCGAACTGCGCCCGCCATTATTTATCCTATCCCGTTGCCTCCCTCCGAGCCTGCGCCTAGGGAAGGCGTGGAGGGGCGTGCTCTTGGTGTGATCCGCTGCACGGAGCACAAAAGCAGACGCTTCAAGGAAAAGCGGGCCTTCGACCCCTATGAGATTGAGACACTGGATTTCATCGCTCATCAGGTAGGCCCTGTGCTGGAGACGATGTCCCGCTACGCAGAACTGGAGCTGAACATCGCCGTCACTCGCCATGAGCTGCGCAGCACCATCGGTCTGATCCACCAACTGGCGGAGGACATGTCTGAAGATCTAGACCCGAAAATTGCCAAGGAGACCCAGGTGCGGTCTTATGACATCATTGACATTAAGCTCAGCAGTATGCTGGCGCGCAGCCAAGTGCAGCGGCTGTTCACCGATGGATGGGAAACCCGGTCGCTGCATATCAGCCTTGTTCGGCTGAGGGGCCATATCGTGGCGAGGATCGCCAGCGTGATGAGCCGATATGCTGAACAGGAGCGTGAGATGCGAGTGTTGTTTGACAACAACTCGTTTGACGAAATCCCTCCGCTGCTGCTGGACCGCTATCTCGTTGAGCAAGCACTGATCAATTTGATCATGAATGCTGTGAAATACGGTCGGCGTGGATCACATATTAAAGTGGCCGCGATAACAGAGGGAAATCAATTTTTGATCACTGTGTCAAATGTGGGGTCGGGTGTGACGAATGAAGAAAAGGACAAAATTTTTACTGCGGGATATCGATCGCCACGGACAGAGGCTGATGCTGAAGGCTCTGGTCTGGGGCTCTCCATTACGCGCATCATCATGGAACGGCACGGTGGTAATGTCCGGCTGTTGAATCTCAGTGATCCGACTATCTTTGCCCTGGAGTTTCCGCGTGCGCGCAGCAAATATCCGCCGGACTCGAATGATGGACACCACTGATCTCATCGGCACAGCCGGCTGGATGTTGACCAAAATATGAAACCAAAAGTCTTGTTTGTAGACAACGAAAGATGGTATGTGGCACGTCACATAGACCGGCTTGAGGAGGAGTATGAAGTGGTGTTTCTCCACAATGTGAGCGAAGCCGTTGAAGCCCTGCAAAGCTGCGATATATATTCCTGTCTGGTTGTCGATGTCATGATGCCTGTCAGTAGTGAATGCGCAGCACGGACCAACGATGGACTCGACACAGGGATCTGGCTGATCAAGCAAGTAGAGGACAAACTGGCGGAATCCAGTGTTCCGGTCATCCTGTTAACCAACCGGCTGCATTCTGACGTGCTCAAATGCCTGGAGCCATTCGGGCTGCCGGAGGGTCAGGTTATCGTGAAGGCCAAGGACGAGACCAATCCGAAGCGTCTGCTGGAGCTGGTACGCGAACAGATTAATCGCTGGATTCGGTAAAGCTCAAGCCTGAAATCACACCGCGTTTGCCAGCACCCCCGGCAGAGGCAGCGCGAAGATGAATTTCTTCGCGCGAAGTGGCGAGTGATCCTCGCTTTGATGAATCACGCTCTCCGGCGGCGCCATGCGAAGGCCAGTAGGCCGAGCATCAAGAACAACGCACGGCCAGGTTCCGGGATCACGACGAGGGTGAGAGAACCGCTGCCGCTGAAATCGTGGATTTCCCAGGCGAGGCTGTAGGAGCCGATGTCCGGCAGGTCGAGATTGCCCTCGTTGCCAATGTTGGCTCCGGTGCGGCCATTGGTGCCGGTGCTGAAGACGGAAGTCGTGCCGGTGTCGAGCACGGTGCTCCAGTCCAGCAGGACAAACGTGTCGCCCAAGGTTGGGATGTAGGTGTCTCCATTGACGGTGATGTTGCTGCTGCCGTTGAGCGTGAGGGAGCCGTTGATGACGATCTTATCGGCGGCGAGGTTCGTGGTGCCGCTCGAACCGGTGATCTGAAGCTCTGCCACGGTGGTGGATGAGGCAGGTGTGAAAACGAGGTCTCCGGTGGTGAGGGTGCCAACGTTTGCGCCGCCGTTGTCACCCGGGCGAAGGGTGCCGGTGGTGACCGTCACGGGGCCTTGCACCACGCCGGTGCCGGAAAGAACCGTGCCCGCGCCATTCAGATTCACCGCGCCGGGGCCGGTCTGGCCGAGGCTGTTGATGCCGACCTGGAGATTGCCTGCGGTGACGTTGGTGGCGCCTGTTTGCGTGCTGGTGCCGCTCAGGGCCAGGGTTCCTGCGCCGGTCTTGTTCAAGGTGCCGTCACCGCTGATGGAGCCGCTGACGGTGAGCGTCTGGCTGGCGGCGACATCGAGTGTGCCGCCGTTGTTTCCGAGCACGATGTCGCGCTGGTTGCTGCCAGCGTTGTCCAAAGCGATCGTGCTGGTGACGGCAAGCGTGCCGCCATTGAAATGCACCGCCGCACCGGTGGCGACCGAGCCAAGATTGGCGTTGCTGGAGATGGCGGTGACGCCGCCGTTCAGATGAGTCGCTCCGGTGTAGTCATTGCTGCCTGCGAGGATCAACTGGCCGTTGCCGCTCTTGGTGACGCCGATCGCACCGGTGAGGATGGCGTCGATGGTGAGCGCGGCGCTGGTGTTGTTTTGGATGACGATGAGATCCTGGGTATTCCCTGAGGTGAGCGTGCCGCCGGTGATGAGGGTGGCATTGGCTCCGACAGTGCTCGTGACCAAAATGCCGCCGCTGTCGATGGTGTGGGTGCCATTGAGCGTGAGCGTCGGAGTGGTAATGGCGTTGTTGAAACGCACGCTGCCGACGGTGACGTCGGCGTCTAGGGTCACGCTGGCGGTCATGTTCAAATTCGTCGTCGCCGTGGCGGCGGCGGTGTGGGAATAGGAACCGGCAGCGAGTGCCACGATCCTCCCGCTGCTGAAGGTGGCCCAGTCGATGCCGTTGGTGAAATTGGCGCCGCCGTTGGTGGTGAAGTAAGTGGCGTGGCCGCCGATGATGCCGGAGGCGGTGTTGGTGCCGGTGGCGACGATGCCCGAGGTGCCACCGCCGTTCGCGCTGAAGGCGACAGTGCCGCCGGTTTCACGAGTAACCGCACCTAGAGTGAGCAGCATCGTGCCACCGCCCACGCGGATTTGATTCACCACGGAAGAACCCGCGCGGACGGTCACACCGTTCAGGGTTTGGGAGTGCGGTCCAGCCGTGCTTTGCTGCTGCAAAAAGATGCCGCCGCCGAGGATGAGCGCGGAACTGGAATCAATGATGTTGCTGGCCGGTGGCGCGCTGCCGAAGAGAATCCTCAAGGTTCCACCGTTCACCGTCGTCGCGCCTGTGTAAGTTTGGGCGGCGCTGAAGGTCTGAGTCCCTGTGCCCACTTTGGTGAGGCCGCCGGAGCCGCTGAGGATTCCGGAATACGTTTGTGCGGTGCCGTTGTTGCCGATGGTGAGAGCCACCGCGTTGGACGCATTGTCCTCCAGCGCGAGATCGGCACTGCCGCTCAGGCCACCGAAGGTAAAGGCATGTCCTGACACTGAGGAATCAAACACGATGCCGGTGCCGCCGGTGGTGAGCGTGCTGTTTTGCAAAGCCTGCCGGTGTGCGAGGATCAAGCTGCCGCCACTGACGGTCGTATTGCCCGTGTGGGTGTTCGCCCCTGCTAGCGTCAGCGCCGCACCAGTGCCGCCATTCAGCGTGAGGGCCAGCGTGCTGGAGCCGCCATTGCGCAATGTGCCGGCATAGGTGCTGGTGCCGCTGACGGGCAGCGCCACGGTCAGTGTGGCCGCTGTGGCAGAGCCGTTTTCGACCGCAGGTGCTCCAGGAGTGAGCGTGTTGGTGCTCAGTCCGGTCACGGTGAAGCTGTTGCCATTCAGTTGAAATTTGGTGCCTGAAGTCGCGCCCGGGCCAAAGGAGATCGCTCCATTGTCCGTGCCGTAAACCGCGTTGGCGGCGGGAGCGCCCAGTTGCAGGATGCCACCGGTATTGATCGTCAGCGTACCGCCAAAATTCACCGTGGCCGTGCCAGAGCTGCCACCATTCGTCTGCGGTGAAAGAGTGACGCGATTGCCTGCCGTCACCGTGATCGCATTCGCGAGCGTCATGACGCTGCCGCGCACCACGGCCACTTGAAGGGTGCCTCCGGAGGCTTGGATCGCGTTGGTGCCTGCTGCTGCCGCATCGCGAAGCTGCACAGTGCCACCGCTGATGGACAGGCCGTTGGTGATCGTGTTGGCCGCGACGAGAGTCAGCGCTCCGCTGCTCACGTTGAGATCCGTGAGGGTGATCGCGGTGGCAAGGGTTTGCACCGCTCCGGCCACGCTGAGGCCACCCGTTCCAGCAAAGGTGCCGCTGTAGGTTTGGGTGCCGCTCGATAGCGTCAGCGTATGGCCTGCGGCGATGCTCACCACACTGAAAGCCGCCGTTCCCGCGCCCAATGCACCGATGGTCTCGCTCGTCTGCACATCAAAAGTGTTCGCCGTGCCGCCTGTGCTCAGGTTGACCAGCCCGGAGTCGGCGATGGCCTTGCCGCCTGTTATGCGCAGAACCGTTGCGCTCACGGTTGTCGTCCCCGTGTAGGTGTTCTCACCGGAAAATACCATCGTACCGGATCCTCCAGCGGTCACGGCCCCGGCCCCGGAGATGTTGCCGGCGATGGTGAAAGTGTTGCCCGCTGTGGAGGCGGTCAGGGTGGCAGTTTTGCTGCTGGCGACTGTGATATTCCCAAGCCAGTTCGCCGAAGTGACACCCAGCGTGTACAAACTCAACGAGTTGACGAAATTGAGCGTGGTGCCAGCCGCATAATCGTAGCCATTTTTGCTGGTGCGAATGTCGAGTCCGCCGCTGAGGAGATTGATGACGGACAGTCCATTCAACGCTCCGCCATCCACCAGAAGTGTATTGTTGCTGGTGCTGACATTGAGCGTGCCACCGCCCGCAAACGAAGGGTTGTCCAGCCAGATGCGGCTGCCGGTCAAGGCCACTGTACCGGATGTCACTAGCGCGGATGAAATGCGTGGAATAACACCCGTCGTGTTGTTGATGATGGCGCCATCGCTCAGTGTGATCGAGCCGCCGCTGAGGGTCAGGGCGCTTTCCTCAAAATACAGGCCGCCCGCGAGCTGGTTGCCGCTGACGGTGATAGTGCCTGTGGTGCCATTCGTTCCTGCGGCGAAATGCAGGTCGTTGTTCCCGGCTGTGGAGATCTGGAAGGCGTCGGCCAGACCGTCGATGTCAGTGCTCCAGAAGTTGCTGGTGCCCCAGGTTCCGGTGGCGGCCCCAGAGCCGGCCGCGGTGCCGTTGGTGTCCCAGTAGAGATCGTTGACGGCATGCACAGGCAGGCAGCAGCCGATCCACAAGCACAACAGCAGCCGTGCAGGCCAGCGGCTTGCGGCGTATGATGTGGAGGCTCGGGGGTGAGACTGTGTCGAAAAAAGTGTGAGGAAGCGGGGGCCGAGGGCTTTCAAAGCAGGTTTTTACCATTCACGCATTGAGGGAGGGGCATGCCATACGCTCATTGCAGCGCTTTTGACACCAAATGATGCGGGTAAAGGCAGAGCTTCTCCACTCAAGGTGGCCGCCACAAAAAAGAGGCGGAGACTCAGACCAGCTTTGCTAGCACGCCCGGCAGCGGCAGCGTGAAGACCATTTTTTCATCACTCACGGGATGGATGAAGCGCAGCTCGCTGGAGTGCAGGCCGAGACGCTTGGCGGGATCGGTCACGGCGCCGTAGGGCTTGTCTCCGACGATGGGGTGGCCCATGTCGGAGAGGTGGACGCGGATCTGATGTCGGCGGCCGGTTTCGAGCTTCAATTCGACGAGCGTCGTGTTGTGGCTGCGTTTGAGCACCTTGAAATGGGTGATGGCCTCGCGGGTGTCGTCGCCGGGCGGGACGCTGCGGACGCGCAGGGAGAATTCCTCGTTCACATGGCAGCGCAGGGTGCCGGAATCGCGTTTCACGACGCCTTCGACGACGGCAAGGTAGGTTTTCTCGAACTTGTGCCAGTTCTGCTGGAGCACGCGTTTCACGGGCTGCGTTTTGGCAAAGACGATGAGGCCGGAGGTGTCGCGGTCGAGGCGGTGAACGATCCAGACGCGGTTGCGGGCGTCAGTGGCGCGGACGTGTTCGGTGAGCGCGGCGTAGGCGGTGCGGCCATTGCCCGAGTCAAGCGCGACGGTGAGCCAGCCCGCGCCCTTGTCGAGCACGATGATGGACTCGTCCTCATGCACGATGTTTAAACCGGAGGGCAGGGGCTTAGCTGCTTTCTGCGCCACGCGCTCGACCTTGATGGTCACTTTGTCCCCGGGCTTCAGCGCGTGATCGTGGCGGGTGATGGCGCGGTCGTTCACGCGGACGCTGCCGAATTTGAGGCATTGCTTGATGCGGGTGCGCTTCATGTCCGGCCAGTTTTCGAAGAGAAAAGGCAGGAGCGGGGCGGCTTCGGTGACGGTGCGCTGGGGAGGCATGGGCTTTCATGCCACGGGAAGAACATGCTGGCTAAGGAAAAGCGGGGTGGCACGTTCTCAGCGGACCCCCAACGCGCCTCATGATTCTGCTCCGCCTCACGCTTCCCCTGCTGTTCCTGTCTTCCGCAGCCGCGGTGGATTTCAAAAAAGACATCCAGCCGATCCTGGAAAAGAACTGCTACGAGTGCCACAGCGAGAAAAACAAAAAGCGGAAGGGCGGCTTCGTGTTCGACGAGTTGGAAACCTTCAAGCTCGACATCGCCGACAACGACGTGGCGCAAATCCGTCCCGGCAAACCGGGGGAAAGCCACTTTTTGGAGGTCATCGCCAACCCCGACCACGAGCGGCACATGCCGCCGAAAGACCAGCTTTCCAGCGGCGACATCAAAAAAATCACGGATTGGATCAGTGAAGGCGCGAGCTTTGAGAAAAGCGACGGGACGAAGCCGATGGTGGTCGCCGCGCCGAAAAAAGATCTGCCGCCGATCATGAGCTGGACCAATCTGGAGGGTAAAACGATCCGCGCTGGCTTTGTGCGGCTGGATGGAGAGAACGTGGTGCTGCGCATGCCCGCGAACGGTGCCGAAGTGCCCTATCCGCTGGCGAAACTGAGTCCAGAGAGCGTGAAGCAGGCGCAGGAGTCGGGCGCGCCTTGAACGGAGCTTGGAAATTCATCAACTGGCATGGTTTTGAGCGAATTGCTCACGAGCGATCAAAAATCGCCGCCTCGTTTTTGACGTGGGCACCGCCACCTGGTTTTTCCCTCGTGTAAATGCGTGAAATCATCGCGCGAAAAGCGCGGTTTTTGGTGCTACTTGCTTCACTTGTTCTGTGCGGTTGTAACGGCCAGGGCAATCGACAAACCGCCCCGTTTTTTCGTCCCCGCCATGCATTGTGTTGTCTTCCCCCCATCTCCTTCCTCATCCCTCATCAGCGCGAGCCGCAGGGCGGCATTCCATCTGGTCTTGAAAGTCCTCGTCATGGTGGCGCTGTTTGCGCCGGCCCTGCCTGTGAAGGCGGTGACGCTTTTATGGAACCAGCCTGGCGGCGGAGATTTCAACACGACAGGTAACTGGACGCCCAACCAGATTCCAGGGGCGCTGGACACCGCCCTTTTCAATATCGGCATGGCGGGTGACGTGACTTTGTCCGCTAACGCCGAGCCGGGCAGCATCAGCTTTGACTCAGGGGCCACGAGCTTCACCTTGGGCAGCCTGGGCGGCAACACGATCACCACGGCCAACGGCGGGGCGATCTCGATCCTGTCCACGCTGACGGCAGCGGGCCAGACCTTCACGATCAACGCGCCGATCGTGCTGACGCCGGATTCGACGACCACCCCGGGGACGTTCACGATTCAAAATGACGGCTCGGACGCGACGACGGTGTTGAACATCGCCGGAGGCATCTCAAGCGCCACGACCAGCAGCACGATGGCGTTGACACTGGCCGGCGGCAACACGGGGGCGAATCTCATTAGCGGCATCATCAGCAACGGCGGCGCTTCGGCGCTTTCTGTGGTGAAAAGCGGCCTGGGGAAGTGGACGCTCACGGCCGCAAACAGTTACACAGGAGGCACCAGCATCGCGGGAGGCACGCTGGCCTTGAGCGGAGGAGACAACCGGCTGGCCACCACCGGCACGGTGAGTTTCACAGGCGCGGCCAGCAGCACTTTTGACGTGGGTTCCACCAGCCAGTCGCTGGCCGGGCTGAGCTTTCTCACCACGGGCACGAGCAGTGTGAACACGATCACCGGTGCCGGGGGCGCCTTGACGGTCACGGGCGGCAACATCCAGATCGGCGGCGGTGACAGCACCTCCACCTCCAATGCGCAGACCGTGGACATGAGCGGGCTGGGCACGTTCATCTACAATCGCAGCGTCGGGAGCTTCAACGTGGGCGGCACGACGAATTTCGCCTCTGCAAGCACGACGGGCAGTGGCACGCTGACCCTGGCGGGGACCAGCACCATCACCGCGGCAAGTTTCAACGTGGGAGGCTCCACCACCGGGCTGAACTCGCTCAACAGCGGCACGGTGCATCTGGGCCAGACCAACACGATCAATGCCTCGAACCTTGTGATCGGGGTCAACAAGACCTCGGGCGTCCTGGATTTTATGCCAACCCTGGTCAACCCCACGTTGAAGATTCGCGGGACGGACGGCGTCAGCCGTGCTGCGATCACAGTTTCCACAACAGACAGCGGTGTCAGAGGCTCGGACGGCTTGGTGGACCTGACCTCGGGCGGCGCGGTCAGCAGTTCACTGGACGCCCTGGTCAGCACCCTGCTCATCGGGCACAACGCCAGAAACGGTGCGGCCGGCAGAGAGTCCGTAGGCACGTTCATCATGAGCGGCGGGCTGCTGGACGCCACCAGCATCATTCTGGGGCGGCAGAGTGCGGTCTCGGGCAGCAACAGTTCCGGCAACGCGACTGCCACGCTGAGCCTGAATGGAGGCACGATCACCGCGGGCACCTTCACGCTGGCGGACAAGCTCGCTACGGCGACCGCGCAGTTGATCAACAGCACCTTCAACCTCTTCAGCGGCACGTTGAACGCCACGAGCATCCAGCGTGGAGCGGCTGGCACCGGAGCGGGCCTGAACACGGCGACGATCAACTTCAACTGGGTGGACGGCACGATCAGCAACATTGCAGGCTCGAACCAGACGGTGAGCGGGAACACGGCGGTCAGCGGGTTGACAGGCGGGCTGAACATCGTGCTCAACAACATCGGCAACACCTCCGGCACGCACACCTGGAACGTCAGCGGCACGCAGACGGCCAGCGTTCAGAGCACCGTGACTCTCAGCGGGGCAGGCGGACTGACCAAGGCCGGCACAGGCATGCTGATTTTCTCAGGCGCGAACTCATACGCGGGGCCAACGATGGTCAACGTCGGCACGTTGCTGTTTGGTCAGGCGTCAGCGCTTTACAACGGCACGGTGGCGAGCTGGACGGGCACCAACCTTGTGGTCAGCTCCGGTGCGATGGCGGCTTTCAACGTGGGTGGCGCGGGCGAGTTCACAGCGGCGCACATGGATGTGTTGAAGTCGTTGGGCACGCCCTCGGGAGGCTTCAGCAGCGGCTCCTTCATCGGTCTGGACACCAGCAACGCCGCAGGCGGAGTGTTCACCTACGGTTCGGTGATCGAGGACACCCACAGCCGGCAAAACACGCTGGGCCTCGTCAAAATGGGCGCGGGAACGCTGCTGCTCACCGGAGCGAGCACTTACACGGGCGGCACTAGCATCGCCGAGGGCACTCTAGCTCTTAGCGGGGGAAACAATCGCCTGCTGGCCACCGGGGTCGTCAGTTTCACCGGCAGCAGCGGCGCGCTGGACATTGGCTCCACGAGCCAGACACTCAGCGGCCTCACCTTTCCAACCACGGGCACGGGCAGTCATGTCATCACCGGGGCTGGTGGCACCCTCACGGTGAACAAGGGGAGCATCCAGGTCGGCGGCGGCAGCGCCACCACGAGCGGCTCGGAAACTTTGGACATGTCGGGCCTGAGCGCCTTCATCTTCACCAACACCACCGGGAATTTCCATGTGGGCGGCCTCGCCAACAGCGCTTCGGGTTCGATCACCGGGAGCGGCACCCTGAGCCTGGCGTCAACGAACACGATCACGGCGGCCAGTTTCAAGATCAATCCTTTCAGCACGGGCCTCAACTCGTTGAACACCGGCACCGTTCATTTGGGACAGACCAACACCATCAACGCCACGACTTTTTTGATCGGGGAGCAGAAGACCGTCGCGCTGCTTGATTTCCAGGCCGGGCTCATCAACCCGACACTGAAAATCCGCGGCACGGGCGGATCAGACACGGACCGCGCGGCAGTGACCCTGGGATTCAACGCGAGCGGCATCCTGGACTCCGTTTCCACCGTGGACCTGGTCACGGGTGTCACAGGCTCCAGCATTCTGGACGCCAAGATCAGCACGTTGCTGATCGGCCAGTCCATTCGAAACGGCTCTGCGGGCAGGGCGGCCACCGGGACGTTTTTGATGGGCATGGGGACGATGGATGCCACCACGATCATTCTCGGGCAGCAGGCGGCTGTGACCGGGGGCAATTCTTCCGGCAACGCGACGGCCACTTTGAGCCTCAGTGGTGGAACGATCACCGTCGGCACCTTCACGCTCGCGGACAAACTCGCGACCACGACGGCGCAGACGATCAACAGCACCTTCAACCTCTTCAGCGGCACCCTGAACGCCACGACCATCCAGCGTGGCACGGCGGGAACGGCGGCGGGAGCTGCCACGGCGACGATCAACTTCAACTGGGTGGACGGCACGATCAGCAACATCGCGGGAGCAAACCAAACGGTGAGCGGCAACACGGCGGTCAGCGGGCTCACGGGAGGCCTGAACATCGTGCTCAACAACACCGGCAACACCTCCGGCACGCACACCTGGCAGGTCACAGGCACGCAAACTTCCACGATTCAAAGCACGGCCATCCTCAGCGGCGCGGGCGCTCTCACCAAGACCGGCACGGGAACGCTGCTTTTTGAAGGCGCGAACCTTTACACCGGCCTGACGACGGTGACAGAAGGCGAGCTGCGCCTGAACACCACGGGTGGCCAGGCCATTGCCGGTGATGTGGCCGTTTCAGGCGGCACTCTGCGTCTGCTTCAATCGGATCAGATCAATTCATCAAGCAGCCTGCTGGTCAGCGGCGGCACATTCGCCTTGCAGGGCTTCAATCAAACCCTCGCAGGTGTGCAGCTCACTGGCGGCAGCATCTCCAGCAGCTCGGGAGTGCTCACCAGCGCAAGCGCCTTCGATCTTCAGTCCGGCACGGTCAGCGCCATCCTTGGCGGCACGACGGGCGTGGTCAAAACAAGTTCAGGGGTCGTGACGCTGTCGGGTGCCAATGTGTTCTCCGGTGGCACGCAGGTGAACGCGGGCATGCTCATCGGCACCAGCACGGCGGCGCTTGGCTCGAACAGCAGCTTGAGCGTGGCAAGCGGCGCCACCTTTGCCTACCGGCCCACCGCCGCTGGCTCGCTCAATCTGGGAACCGGGGCGATCACCCTCGTGGGTGGCAGCACCATCGGCACGGCGGTGGGCGGTGCCTTGAGCCAGTCCGTCATTCAAAGCTCCAGCGCGGCGACCGCCAGCGGCAGCATCAACGTGGATCTGTTCATCATTTCGGGAGGCAGTGTGACCTCGGGCACGCACAATCTGATCACCGCGTCGGGCGGACTGACCTCCGGTGGCGCCAGCTACACCCTGGGCACGCTTTACAACGCGACAAACTTCACCGTGAGCAGTCTGAGCGCCACCGACACGACGGTCAGCATCAATGTGGCAAGTGCCGCCATCCTCACTGCGGCTTATTGGAAGGGCGGGCTCAGCGCGGGAAACAACGTGTGGGCCTTGTCTGACGGCACCACGAGCAACTGGGTGACCAACGCCAACGGCACCGGCGCCACCCCGCTGGTGCCCGGTGCGGGCGCGACGGTTCATTTCTCCGCCACCGGGGCGGCCAATCAAAGCGCGATGACCCTCGGAGCAGCCATGTCCATCCGCAATCTGGTCGTGAACGACACCAGCGCGGTCACCTTGAACGCCGACGGCCATTCGTTGACCATCGCCAACGCGGCGGGCATCACGGTCAACAGCGGCGCGGGAGCGGTGACACTGAACGCCCCGGTCATCCTCGGTGCCAACCAGACGTGGACCAACCACAGCAGCAACGCGCTGACCGTGGGCGGCGTGGTCAGCGGGGCGTTCTCGCTGACGAAAAGCGGCGGCGGAATGCTGAACCTCGCAGGGGTGAACACCTTCACCGGATCGCTTTCCATCACGGCTGGCCGTGTGAATGTCTCAGGCGGCCTGGCAGGGGCCAGCACGGTGAACATCGCGAGTGCAAGCGGCTCGAAAGGCATCCTTGCCATCGAGTCGGGAGCCACGGTTAGTCTGACCAATAGCAACTCTCTGCTCATCGGTGCCGCAGCCGGCAGTTCGGGGGCGCTTTATCAAAGCGGCGGGGATGTGGTGCTGACCGGGCAGATCAATCTCGGCAGCGGCTCCACCTCCGTCTCTCCCTCCTACGGTTTCTATCACATGAGCGGCGGCACTCTGGCTGACAACGGAGGAACCGGCTTCCGTTTCCGCATGGGTGGCGGTGTGAGCGGTGCCACGGGCGTCTTTTACCAGTCAGGAGGCTCGATCACCATCGCCATCAACAACGGTCTGGAGATCGGCGGCAACGCGTCCACCGGAGTCGTTTCAGCCCGAGGGGTGGGCTACCTCACAGGCGGCAGCTTCACCGCGGTCAGCAACCGCATTGGTTACAACAACACCACCGGCAACACCGGCGGGGTGCGCGGGGAGCAGACGGTGGACGGCACGGCCTTGGTCACGATCAACGGCACCACCGTTCTCGCCCAGGCGATAGATGATGTCGGCATTCTCAACCTCAACGGCGGTGTTTACGCGACGAAACAGATCACGCGTGGCAATGCCGGCGGCCAAAGCCTCGTGAACTTCGACGGCGGCACGCTGAAGGCGGCGGTCTCGGCCAATAGCGGGAGCTTCATGACTGGATTGACTCGTGCAAACGTGCTCGCCGGTGGTCTCATCGTGGACACCAGCAATCAGACCCTCACCATCGGCCAGGCCTTGCTCGCGCCGTCTGGAAACGGTGTCACCACGATCGAGGTGACCGATGGCGGCAGCGGCTTTGTCGGCGCGCCTTACCTTTCCATCAGCGGCACCGGCACGGGGGCCACGGCGGTCGCCAACATGGTCGATGACGGTACAGGCAACGGCACTTTCAAAATCGCCAGCATTACCATCACCAGCCCCGGCACGGACTACACCGGCACTCCCACGGTCACGTTGATCGGTGGTGGTGGCACCGGCGTGGTTTTGGGCACCGTCGCCACAGCGGCGAACGTTTCTGGCGGTGTCACCAAAACCGGTCTGGGCACGCTGACTCTGAGCGGCGCGAACACTTACACGGGCGCGACCGTGGTTCACGCGGGCGGCACGCTGGTCGCGGGCAATAACAGCGCCTTCGGGGTGAATTCGGCTGCCACGGTGGACGGCACGCTGCGCACCGCAGGACGCAACATCGCCCTTGGCTCGCTTGCTGGCTCCGGGACGGTCGAAAACGCCAATGCCACCTCCGCCACGATCACCACCGGGGGTGATGGCAGTTCCACCGCATTCAATGGCACGATCCGGGATGGCTCCGGCGGCGGCACGTTGTCGTTTGTGAAGGTCGGTGCTGGCACGCAGACCCTGACGGCGGAAAACACTTACACCGGCACCACTTTGATCAGCGAAGGCACGCTGCAGGTCGGTTTGGACGGTGTCGGCAGCACGGCCGCCGCTAGTGCGGTCACCGTGAACGGTGCGTCTGCGACGCTTGCGGGCAGCGGCATCGTTGGCGGCAGTGTCACCATCACCAGCGGCTCGTTGCGTCCGGGGGACGCGGGCGGTGCCGCCACGGGCAACCTCACCGTTGGCAGCCTGAACCTGGCGGCAGGAGGCACGGGATTCCTGCAAATCGAAGGCTCTTCCAGTCACGACAGCATCTCGATCATCAGCTCCGGCGGTCTCACACTGGATGGCAGGCTTGTGGTCAGCACCTCGCTCACCGGGATGAGTCTGGACACCGTCTTTGCCGATGGGGCCACCTTTGACCTGCTGGACTGGAGCGGTGTCGTAAACGGAACTTTTGACGTGGGAACCCAACTGCGTGATGGCAGCGCGGACACCGGGCTGCAATTCGACCTGCCAGACATCAGCAGCCTTTCGCGCTTCTGGGATGTGAGCAGCTTTCTCACCCAAGGCACCATCACCGTCGTCGTTCCGGAGCCTGGTCGCGCCATGCTGCTGCTGATGGCGCTCGGAGCCATGGCTGCCCGCCGTCGCCGGGCTCGTTGAAACCGTGAGCGCGGTTTGTTGGATCACCGCTCCGCCAGAGCGTCACTGACAGCGGCCTCCAGCGGCCGTGAGCCGCTTCCGCCGAGGCGTTCGTCGAGGGCTTCGAGGCGCTGGATCAGATCGGCGAGGTGTTTGCGTGGGTACATGCCGCCGGCTTCGGCGCAGAAGTGGGTGCGGCAGCCGAAGGGGCGGTGTGTGTAGATGGTGCAGCGGCCATCGCGTCCCAAAAGCGGGCAGGCACCGTCGGGATGCGGTTTGAGGATTTTGCGGCCGCTGCGGCGCACGCCTTCGGCCGCGTGGAGCGCCTCGCCACGCGTGAGAAGCGGGGTGTGGCCTGCGATGCGGAAATGGCAGCAGCCCGTGCGCATCTCGCACTGGCGGGGCAGGGGACGGCGCTCCAGCTCGGCGTAGATGGCCTCGATCTCGGCGCGATGAGCCTGCGGCTTCGGGTTTTTCATGCTGCGTGGAGTGGGCATGGACGTGCTGGCAGTTTTGGGGCGCGATTTTCGCAAAGAGGCATTTGAGATTTGAGATTTCGCATTCCGCCCCCATCGTACGCGCCCTTCGCCGCCGTTCCAGCCTCTTGTGCGCGGCGTCAGGCTCCAACCCTCCACTCCTAGAGACCACTGAAGCACGCATGAGTCTGCCCGAAATTGCCGGACATGAATTGCAGGACCTGGTCGGCAGCGGACGGTGCGGCGCGGTTTACCGGGCGGTCTCCACCCACGGCAAGGCCTGCGCGGTGAAAGTCTTCAGCTCGATGGCGATCAACCGCAAGGCGCTGGCCACGGCCTTCCGCGCCATGCAGCAGATGCCGCATCATCGCGGCGTGCTGCCGGTGGAGGACTTCAGTTTTGACAGGACGCCGTATTACTGCGTCATGCCGCTGGTCGGCGTGATGACGAAGGACAACCACGGCCGCCGCATGTGGCAGACGCCCACGCTGGAGTCCGCCTGCGGCGGATTGCCGCCGGAGCAGGCCTGGCGGCACATTTACGAGGTGGCGGACGCGCTTTCCTGGCTGCACAAGCACGGCCTGCCGCATGGCAACCTGCGCCCCTGCAACGTGCTGCTGGAGGATGACGCGGAATCCTCGATCCGTCTCACCGACATCGCGCAGGGCTGGGTCGGCGGCATTCACCACCTGGAGCTGACGGATCACTTTGTGCATCTCTGCCCCGAGCAGGCGGAGAACCCGGACGGCGTCTTCGCGGGTTACGGCCCCTCGTGGGATGTGTACAGCTTTGGCGTCCTGGCCTACCGCCTGCTGAACGGCCACCTGCCGCGTGGCGCGGAAATGTGGGACAGCGAGGTTGAGCGCGCCAACCAGGCCGCCGCCGCCGGTCTCGCGGTGCAGATCGACAGCAACGCGCTGCTCGCCGCCGTCAAAGCCCAGCCCAAGATCGTCTGGCCGCAGCCCTCGCAGTCGAAGTGGGAGGAGCGCCGCCGCAACATCATCGAGCGTGCTCTTGATCTGAACCCCGCCGCGCGCTGGGCGGACATGCGCGAGATCGTGCGCGAGTTCGAGGTGCTCGAAGGCGACTACCTGCTCGAAGAAGCCCGTGAGCAGACCGTCCGCGAGCGCCAGAAGCAGGCGAAGAAGGTGCTCACGCTCCAGACCACCGCCATCTCGCTGCTCACTCTCGTGGTGTTGTCGGTCATCTACGCCTTTGTGACCCTCCGCCGGGCGCAAAAGGCGGAGACGACGAACGCGAACATCCACGCGAACTACAAGATCGAGATCGACGCGCTCCAGGACCACAACGCCACGCTGACCAGCGAGCGCGATGTCTCGCGCAGCGAGAAGGCTGTGGCGGATCAGAATTTGCAGAACTCGCAGAACGCCGTCGATCAGTTCCTCACCCAGCTTTTGCAAACACCGACCGGCAACGAGATGGAGGCCGGTTTTTCACGCGACCAGCTCAAGGATGCGCTGGCCTACTGCATGCGCGGCCTGCCCGCGCTGGAGGAGGCTCCCGCGCTCGGCGTCGAGAGGCTGCGCGCCTATGGAAACATCGGCCAGCTTCATCTGAAGCTGCGAGACGCCACCAAGGCCGTGGAATACCTCACCAAGGCGCGTGAGCAGGCTGCCGAGCTGATCGCCAAAGGCTCCGCTGAACCGGCGCAGCTCGCGCTCTACCAGCAATGGCTGGGCCGCTACAGTCTGCTGCTTTCCGACATTCGCGGACGCGAGGGCAGGCATGCCGACTCGCTCGCGCTGCTGAAGGAGGCCACGGTGAATCTCGACCAAGGACTGGCCGCTGCCCCCCAAAACCGTCTCGCCCGCAACGAATGCGCCCGTGCGTGGCTCGAATACGGCCTGCGCACCCTGCGCAACGGCGACATGGCCGACTCCGAGCAGGCGCTGGCCCGCGTGCCGGTCATCCTCGATCCGAAGCTCATCGGCCACGACCTCATCAACGACGAAAAATTCATCCTCGCCCGCGCCAAGTATGCCAAGGGCATCAGCCAGCGCGAGGCGGGCAAGATCGAGGAGGCGCTCAACACCCTCATCGACTCGGTGAAGGACATGGGCGAGCTCGTGCTCGGCAGCAGTCCGCGCAACCAGGAGCAGGCCTTGCTCCTCTCCGAGGCCTACACGGAGCTGGCGGAGCTGATCGGCCGCCATTTCAGCGGTACGGACGCCAAAGAGGCTCACAATCAGGCCCTGCCCATCCTGCTTGAGTTGAACCGCCTCCTTCCTGAGTGGGGAGAGGTCAAATACCTCCTCGCGCGCAACTACGGCGCTCTCGCCTCCCTCGCCCGTGATGCGGGCAATCCCTCCGAGGCTGCCAAGAAGAAGCAGGACGCTATCGAACTCGTGAACGAGATCCTCTCCAATGATCCGACCAACGCCCGTTACGGCTTCCTGCTGGCCAAGCTGCGTGGTGAATACGCCGAGCTGATGGCCGACGGTGGGAAGACCACGGCAGCCATTCCCATCGCACAACAGGCCGTGGCGGCGCTGGAGGCGCTCATCCAGGCCCAGCCGCCTTCGGACAAGCTCACGCCGGAGCGCCGCATGTGGGCGGGGCAGCTTGCTCAGCTTTACGGGGCGCTGGGGCACACCAGCGAGAGCGCAGGCAAAAAAACCGAGGCCAAGGTCGCCTTTGCCAGCGCCGTCGCCATCTGGGAAAAGCTCGCCGCCGCCATGGCCAGCGACGAAGCCGTGCAGGCCGGTCTGACCTGGAGCAAGGGCCGCCTTGCCAAGATCAAATGAGCCTGGCGGAGAAACAGCAGGCGCTCATCGACGACCTGAACATCATCGAAGACCTCCACGAGCGACTGAACGCCGTCGTTTCCCGCGCCAGCGCCATGAAACTGGCCGAGGAGCACAAAATCGACGCCAACCTCGTCCCCGGCTGTGTCTCCCGCGTCTGGCTGCATGGCGAACTTGTCGATGGTCGCGCTCACTTCGCCTGCGATGCTGAATCCCCCATGGTCAAAGGCCTCGCAGCCTTGCTGTGCGAGGTTTACACCGATTCCGATCCCGCCGAAGCCGTCGCCATCGAGCCAAAAATCTGGGAAGCCTGCGGTTTCACCAAAATGCTCTCTCCGACGCGCCTGAACGGCCTCGCGAACATGCGTAAGCGCATTCGCGAGATGGCGGAGGGCTTCGCCCAATGACGAAACCAGAATGGCGAATGACGAATGAAATCTGAAGCCCGAAGATTTGCCGTTGCGCCTTGATTGGAACTTGATTCGTCATTCTCATCATGCTCCGCCTCCAAAACTTCCACGGCTCCGAAATCGAGCCGCATCTCGACGCGCTCGGCACCCTGCGCATCTCCGTCTTTCGCGAGTATCCCTACCTCTATGACGGCAGTTTGGAGTATGAGCGCGACTACCTGCGGGTTTATCTGCGCTCCAAGGGCAGTCTTGTCGTCCTGGCCTTCGATGATGACCACGTCGTTGGCGCCACCACCTGCCTGCCCATGCTGGATGAAGGCCCGGAGTTTCAGGCCGCCTTTGTGAAGGCCGGTTACGACCTCTCAACGATCTGCTACTTCGGCGAGTCCATCCTGCTGCCCGAGCATCGTTGCCAGGGCATCGGCAAAGAGTTCTTCACCCGCCGTGAGGCGCACGTTCAGGCTCTGGGCCTGAAACTCAGCACCTTCTGCGCCGTGGACCGCCCCGCCGACCATCCTCTGCGTCCCATGGGCCATCGTCCGCTCGACGAATTCTGGCGCAGCCAGGGCTACACAAAGCGTCCCGAACTACAGGCCACCTTCGAGTGGAAGGAAATCGGCGAGGAGATCGAATCCCCGAAGACACTGACGTTTTGGACGAAGGTGTGGGGATGACTTGTCAGATCTCAAACTCCGGTTCGTTTTTACCGGCATCTCTTTCCTCAAAAATCTTTTATACAATCGGATCAGGACAAACGTCTCGACGCTGGCACTTGAGGCAGTGGTCGCCGAGGAAGTAGGCGTCGAGGAACTCCATCAGTGCGCGGATGGTGGTCCGGTCCTCGGTGACGATCCCGGCTTCGAAATTGCGGCGGTGGTCGCTCTTGGCGCCCAGACCGGCGCCGGTGAGGTTGGCGGAGCCGATGTAGGCGATGCGCTCGTCGGCGATCACGCATTTCATGTGCATGCGCGGGCAGAGGATGCGCGTGAACAGATCAGTGCCGATGAGCTCAGGGAAGCGGTCGAAGTCCTTGCGGAAGCGCGGCCCAGGCTCTTTGGCATGCACGAGCCGGACCTCGACACCTTCACGAATCAAGCCGGCGAGCACCTCCAGGAACGGCACGAACTTTTTCCGCCCGCCTTCGACGTGGAGATCCTTGATGTCTGCCGTCACGAGCCAGAGAAGCCGTTTGGCCGAAGGCACAATCTCACGCAGCACCGCTGTGTAAGTGTCGTGGTTGAGGACAAGTTTCACGGTCGAAGTCATTGCTCTTGCCTTATTCAAACTGGCCTCCGCAGGCATTGTGTTGTGGGGGGATGGAAGGGGTATGGAGCGGCAAAGGGTATGATGATGAAAAATGCATGGCGTAGCCAAGGCTACACGAAGCATCTCAAGTTGCAGGCCACGTTTGTGTGGAAGGAGATCGGTGAAGAAGCTGAATCGCCGAAGACGCTGACGTTTTGGGTGAAAGTTTGGAGCGGCTTCAATGCCGACGTTTGCTCTTCTCCTCCAAATAAGCCTCGCGCAGCTTGTCGAGGGACATGAACTGGTACTCCAGGGCCAGGGAGTAGAACCACTCCAGTTCCTTCAGGTTGGTGGTGCCGGTGATCGCCAGAGAGCGTTTCCTCCAGTAGGCCAAAGCGCCGAGCAAGTAGATGCTGGCAAAGGCGGCGGCCAGGATGAGTCCGAGTCCCAGATCGTGGAAGAGCTGCCATCCGGCGCCCAAGCCAGCGAGTCCCATCAAGAAGGAGTTCCAGTAGGTCTGTTTCAGTTTCATGGGGGAATCATCAGAATGAGGCCATGCAGGCTGCCTGACTCGTGGGCGGCTTTTGCGCGGGAAGATCGATCAGGAAAGTCAGACGAAATCACGCCGCGTGATAAACGGCAGCTTCCTCTGCCAGCCAGCATTTTTGATCCCCGCGCCATTCTTCGGATGATGCCTTGCCTTCCAGGGCCGATTTCAGCGAACGCGCCACTGCCTCGCTCAAGGCGGGAGGGACCGAGTTGCCGATCTGGCGGAATTTAGTGCATTGGCTGCCGGCAAAGCTCATTCCAATCGGAAAACCCTGCAAACAGGCTGCTTCCTGCACGGTGAGTCGGCGCAGACGTTTCGGGACACGAGTGGTGATTTCGCCTCCCGACATCAGATTGGCATGATAGGAGGCCACCCACGGTTCGGAGCCATTTTCCAGGCTTTCCTGGTCGAGGATCGGAGTGCGATTGCCGCCCATGGATGCCGGGAGTGTGGGAGCCGTTGCCTCCAGGTCGATGGGGCGGCCCTGGCCGTTGAAAAGCATCCCTGCAAAAGGACTTTTCCTCAACACTGGAGTCTTGGCGGCGGTGACGATGGCTTTGCAGATCGCATCATTTCCCGGTTCGCCATACGCGGGCAGTTGCTTCAAAGCCTGCCTCACCGTTTTGCGCTGCTTTTTTCCCACGGGTGTCGGCATCAGCGCACCCTTGATGCCGACGAGAAACATCCGCTCGCGGAGTTGCGCCACGCCGTGGTCTGCCGCGTTGAGGATCAGAAGCCGGGTGCGATAGCCGAGTTCCTCTCCTTTGGCTTCGAGCGCCTGGATCGTGCCCTGCCATCTCGTGTTGGTGGCGAGCGCCTTCACGTTTTCCATCACGAAGGCACGAGGCCGGACATGCTCCACCACGCGAAAGAACTCCCAAACCTGCCTGCTGCGCGGATCGTTCGGGTCCATCCTGCCCGCGACAGAAAATCCCTGGCAAGGCGGGCCGCCGATGACGACCTCGGCAGAGCCGGGGGCGGGAAGAGGTTTGCTGGAAATGTCCCCACAGTGAATCTCAGGCAATGGAGATTCTTTGCGGCGAAGTTCGTTGGCGTAGGTTTCAAGCGCGAACGGGTCGATGTCATTCGCCCAGATCGTCGAGAAGCCTGCCGCATGGAACCCGAGGTCCAGCCCGCCGCAACCGGTGTAGAGGGAGACACATTTCATTATGCTTAATTGGCCTGAGCCCGCTTTTTGTCAACACACGTCAGGCATTTTCTGCAAGGTGCCGATGTGACCCAAAAAGCATTCGATGAAGAACTTGGGCGAAGACTCGCGGAACACCGGAAGAGTCTTGCTCTTTCGCAGGACTTCCTGGGCACCATGCTCCGAAGAGACCAGACCTACGTCTCCAAAATCGAAAAAGGGAAAAGAACGCTTTCTGTCTATGAACTCGTCCGCTGGGCGAAGGCTCTCAATCTCGCATCCTCCGATGTGACTGAACTTATTTCCCAAGGAGAATCTGATGTCGAATAGCCTTTCCATCCTGCCGCTGACTCCCGGGCAGTTGAGCGCCGCGACTGATGCGGCGCTCGCTCATCTGGCAAAAGAGGGCTTGTCCGCTGACGAGGCTGTTTTGAAGCTGGGGTTCGAGTTCGATGCCTGGCTTGATGACGCCTCGCCCGGGCGTTCTTGTCCATCCATTGTGGAGATTCTGCTCAGCGAGGCTGGCTGGACGTCTCCTGACGGGAAGACACGAGGGAAAAGTTACGCGTCCCTGTTGTTGAAACTCGTTGAGCGTTTTCAGATGCGACGGCGTGAGGCCGCCATGGTGCTGTCCCACCTGCCGCTCGTTTTGCTGCTGGCACGGGATTTTCGTGCCTCGCCTGCCAGAATAGCCGGGCTTCTTCATCAAAGTGACGGTCGTGCGTCGGTGAGCTGGCGCATTGTTGATGTCATTTTGCGGGAGTTTGGCATCCAATGTGATCTGGACGCCAAAGCAGTGACCGAACTCCTTGTCAAAGACCGACAGGACTCGGCGGCGGAACTGGGTGACGCCACCATCACATCCATGGTGGAAGACCTTTCGTCGCAGGCTTCGGCTCTCGGGTTTGATCATCGCTTTCAGGATGCGTTACGCCTGCTTTTTTCACCCGATGACAAGGTTCGCTTTGTCCCGTATCTCCAGATTCTTTTGTACATCTCGGTCATCGATCACTTCTTCGATCACCCGCCTGAGTACATCTACACCTTCAAGCCTCGGGGTGATGTCGGGAACATCATTTTCGGCACTTTTCCTCCGGCGCTGGCTCCTGGTGGCAGTCCGATGTTGAACAACTTCAAGGCCGTGGACCGGCTCTCGTACGACTGGGCGGAATCGCGGGAAGCGCAGGCCAAGGCGCTCGCCGAGGTTGTGGCCGCGCTTTCATCGCTGGCCTATGCGCCGAGAAACCAGATGACCGGCTCGATCCGCCGCGCTGTCATGCGCTACATCGAGATTCAGACGCCAGCCGAGATCAGGCTGGAAACCCAGGCTGATCTCGCCGTCATCAAGCGATTCCTGCAACGCGTGGGCGAGGCTGAAACCGGAACACGCGGAGTCATCGAGCAGCGCGTTGGCGATTTTTTCGGAATGCTCGACCATCCGCTGCCTGACTGGCGGTCCCGTGGGCTGGGAGATCCGGTGAATGCGAGCAACTCCTCCTCGGGAAAGCTGGGGGACTGCGATTTTCAGAATGTGAGTGCTCGGGAATGCGTGGCCATCGAAGCGCACGCCGGTCGGCTTACCGATGTTTATATGCGCGAGCATCTGCGTACTCTGAGGCTCAATCTGCCCTCGCGCCTCGAAGAATGGTCGCGCATCTCGGATGTGGATGATTGGAAGCTGCGCATTCTCTTCTTTGCGCACGAGGACGCGCGTTCTGCACAACAACTCCAGGTGCCTCTGCAGGTCGAGTCGCTTGTGGTCGCCACTTATCGCGAACGTTACGAGTTGCTGCTGCCTTTGATGGACAAGAACCAGGAGAGGGTTGTCGAGTTGTTTAACCAATGGATTATCGCCCCGCTGGACGCCCCCAACACTCCCATGGCTACCAAGCAGAAAGCCTGTTCGCTATTGCAGGCTTGATGCATCTGACGAACCGTGTCCGCCCCGTTCGCTAAAAACCAAACCAGCCAGGTTTTGCAATGAACTGGATGTCTTAGAGATTGCGAGTGACACTCCACTTAGGAGGCAGTGCCGACAGGCGGATTCAAATGCCGGTCCAATTCATACTTCCCGAGCGCTAACGCACCGAGCAAACCCGAACGTGCTCCCAAACCGGGTGCGACGATGAAGTCGTCGAGGTTGCGGCCGAGTTCGGGGACGCGGAGGTAGTTGTTCATCACCTGCATGAGGCGTCCGCGGATGAGGGGCAGGATGTGCTCCTGGCTCATGACGCCGCCGCCGAGGATGATGCGCTTCGGGCAGAGGCTGAGCGTGAGATTCATCAAGGCGTGAGCCATGACATCGGCGACTTCCTCCCACGCGGGATGATCAGGCGGGAGGGCGTCGGCTTTCACGCCCCAGCGGGAGGCGAGGGCGGTGCCGCTGACGTAGCCTTCGACGCAGCTCTTGTGGAACGGGCAGTGGCAGGCCTGCTGGATGGCGGTGGAGTTGTGCGGCGGCGGCACCATGAGGTGGCCGATCTCGGGATGCAGCAGGCCGTGGAGGAGCTGGCCGTTGATGAGCACGCCGCCACCGACGCCGGTGCCGACGGTGATGTAGATGAGCGGATCGGTGTTCTGACCCGCGCCCCAGAGGAATTCGGCGAGCACGGCGGCGTTCACATCGGTGTCCCAGGCGATGGGGACGTGGTAGCGGTCGTGCAGCATGGGCACGACGTTGGTGAACTGCCAGCCGGGCTTGGGCGTGGAGGTGATGTAGCCATAGGTCTCGCTCTCTCGGTCGAGGTCGATGGGGCCAAAGGAGCCGATGCCGATGGCGGCAAAGGGGCCGTGCTTGGATTTGGCCGTGGAAAGGTAGCGCGTGACGGCGGCCAGGGTCTCCTCGGGCGTGGTGGTGGGGATGCGGACGACATCCCGCACGTCATGCGGCCCGGTGCCGATGGCGCAGACGAATTTCGTGCCGCCGGCCTCGATGGCGGCGATAAGCGGAAGTTCCTCGCTCATGATTGTGGACGCACGGCGGCGGAGTCACGGATACCGAGGCTGGCGTAAATCTCGCGCGTGGCGTGGGATTTGTTCAGCGTGTAGAAATGGATGCCGTCCACGCCGTGGTCGAGCAGGTCATGGCACTGCTCGGTGGCGTAGTGGATGCCGACCTTCTGCACGGCGTCCTCGTCATTGCCGCAGCGCTGGATGGCGCGGAGCAGCTTGGCCGGGTAACGCGCACCGGCGGCCAGCTCGGCCATGCGGCGCATGCCAGAGGCGCTGGTGATGGGCATGATGCCGGCGATGATGGGGATCTTGATGCCGGCAAGCTGGCAACGCTCGCGGAAGTCGAAGAAGTCGTGGTTGTCGAAGAACAACTGCGTGCAGATGTAGTCTGCGCCGGCATCGACCTTGGCCTTGAGGTGGTCCATTTCGAGCACGCGGTTCGGCGTGGTGGGATGTCCCTCGGGGAAACCGGCCACGCCGATGCCGAAGCCGCGCTTGTCAGGATGCGCACCGCTGTCGTTGAACTTCTTGATGAAGGCCACGAGATCGGCGGCGTGCTGGAAGGCATCCTTCGCACGGTCGTAGTCGGCGAGGTTTTTGGGCGGATCGCCGCCGAGGGCGAGGATGTTGCTCACACCGGCCTTGGCGTAACGCTCCAGAATGGAGGCGATGTCGGCCTCGCCGTGGCAGACGCAGGTGAGATGCGGAATGGGGTCAAGCGAGGTGGTGGTCTTGATGCGGACGACGAGGTCGTGGGTTAGCTCACGCGTGGAACCGCCCGCGCCGTAGGTGACGCTGACAAACGAGGGCTTGAAGGCCTCCAACTCGCCAATGGTCTGATACAGCGCCTCAAAGGCCTCGGCGCTCTTCGGCGGGAAGAACTCGAAGGAAAGAGTGGGGCGCTGGGCTTGGAGGATGTCGGCGATGTGCATTCTGTTGTTCGCTGTTCTCGGTTCGCTGTTTTTAAACCACTAATCGGACACTAATGATCTCTAATGGATGAGGTTTGGGACATTAGTGAAGATTAGTGGGCATTAGTGGTTTCAAAAGCGTGCTTCACGCGATGTGCTCGCCTTTGAGCACGTCGTCGAGGGTCTGGCGCTCGCGCACGACGGTTGCCTTGTCACCTTCGACGAGGATTTCGGCGGGCATCGGGCGGGTGTTGTAATTCGAGGCCATGGTGAAGCCATACGCACCGGCGCTGAGCACGGCGAGGTAGTCGCCTTCATTGACGAGCGGGAGTTCGCGGTTCTGTGCCAAGAAGTCGCCGGATTCACAGATGGGGCCGACGACATCGACTTTCTCGATCTTGTCGTTCGCAGGCTGCTTGAGCGGCACGATTTGATGCCAGCCTTCATAAAGCGTCGGGCGGATGAGGTCGTTCATGCCGGCATCGACGATTTTGAAGATTTTGGCGGAGCCGCGCTTTTCATACAGCACCTTGGTGAGCAGCACGCCGGCGTTGCCGACCATGAAGCGGCCGGGTTCGCACAGGATGCGCAGGCCGAGCGGCGCGAGATGTGGCACCACGGCGTCGGCGTAGGCTTGAACGGTCAGCGGATGCGTTTCCGCATTCTCCTGCCACCAAGCGGAGTCACCGGAGTCGAGGCTCTGGCGGTAATTGATGCCAATGCCGCCGCCGATGCTGAAGAACTCGATGCCGTAGCTTTTTTTGACCTGCGTCACGAGCGGGATGACCTTTTGCACGGCTTCGAGGAACGGGTCCACGTTGGTAAGCTGGGAGCCGATGTGCATTTGCAGCCCCTTGATGAGGAGATTCGGGCAATCAGCCGCCACTCGTGCGTATACATCAAGGATCTGGTCGAAGTCGATGCCGAACTTGTTTTCGCTCTTGCCGGTGGTGATCTTGGCGTGCGTTTTCGCGTCCACGTTCGGATTCACACGCACCGCCACGGGTGCGGTGAGGCCGAGTTCGCCGGCGACTTTGTTGATGTAATGCAGCTCGGCCTCGGACTCGGCGTTGAAGCAGTAAATGCCCTGCTTGAGGGCGTATTCGATCTCGTCGCGCGTTTTGCCCACACCAGCGAAGGTGCATTTCGCGGGATCGCCCCCGGCTTTGATGACGCGGTACAATTCACCGGCGGAGACGATGTCGAAGCCGCCGCCGAGCTTGGCGATGGTGTTGAGCACGGCGAGGTTGGAGTTCGCCTTCACCGCGTAGCAGATGAGGTGGTCCAGCCCGCTCAGCGCCGTGTCGAGGCGGGTGAAGTGCCCTGAGATCGTGCTCTTCGAGTAAACATAGAGCGGAGTGCCGTGTTGCTCGGCGAGGGACTGAAGCGGGACGTTTTCGGCGAATAATTCGCCCTGATGGTAGCGGAAGCTGTGCATAAGCGGGCCGCGTAGATAAGCGGGATTCACGCCCGCGCAACATCACGCGTTCTCACTTCGCCGGGACTCCACCAGGTTTCTCCCGGCGGAAAGCATCTCCACGAGCCACTGCCGCACCGCTTTGAGGCCGCGCAGCAGCGTGCCATCCACGATCTCCTGGCAGCCAAAGCGCATGGCGATGACCTCCTCCAGCCTGCGATAGCGTGGCAGCAGGATGACGCTGCTGCGGGCCTGTGCGCCGCTCTCAGCACGATGCGCCAGCGATGGGTGGAGCAGCCCCTTGCACAGCACCATCTCCGCCTGGGGCGCCACGAGGCGGCGCTCCGGCAGCACCAGCCAGGGGCGATAGCTGAGCGCTGGGCGGCCTTCAGGATCGCGCTGCAATTTGACCAAAGTGCGCACCGGCACGCCTTCTATGCGGCGGGCGAGAAAACCCCGCGCCCCGGTGTCGAGATCGGCGGCTGTGGCCCGTTTGTTCAGCAGAAAATCGCCGCCCATGAGCATGCCGAACAAGGTGAGCCGGAATGACCAGCCTGCCAGCAGCAGGCCGATGAAAATCAGCACCAGTGAGACAAACGCGCCAGCATAGGGATGCACGATCGTGCTGCCTGCGACCAGGCCGATGAGGCCGAGCTTGGCGAGCTTGAGCCCGGCATCGACGATGCCGAAGGGTGAAAGCGCGATGAGCACATTGAGCGTGTGCGAGCTGAGCCAGACCACGACGAAGGCAACGATGGCGACAGGGATGGACACCCAGGGCGTATGCACGCCAAATTCGATGAAACCCGCCAGCGGCATGACGGCGAGGCCGGAACCGGTCAGGTCCACGGCGGTCTGCGGCGCTTTTTCTTGAGTCTGGGCGATGGCGAGCGCGACGAGCGGCACAAAGCCGACGCTGGCCACGAGGGCGCTGAGCTTGTCCTCAAACAGCTCGGCGAAATCGAGCGGCTTCTTGACCAGCGGCGGCGCGGCGGCACCCAGGAAGTCCTTGAGAAAGCAGATGGCGATGATGGCGAGGCCTGTGCCCCAGACCCACGGGTTGCAATACCAGGGCAGCCGGTGCCGCAGTTCCGACTCCGTTTGGTAATAGGTCCAGGCTCCCATGGCGCTGACTCCCAGCAGCGGGCTGATGGCGACTCCGGTGATCTCGGAAATCCCCTCGGACAAGCTGACACCCGGCAGCAGCATGGAATGGCTCTCTTTCACCGGGGCGCTGTCCTTTGCGCTGTCGGCGGCGGCCAGAAGAGACGCGCTGCTGGCGAAAAAGAGCACCAGGGCAAGCAGGCGGAGAAAGTGCGGGGCATTCATGACGGGCCATGATGTCCGCAACCGCCGCCAGAAGGCGAGCACAAAAGTCCGGCTACTTTGTCACCGCCTGGGTGATCGCCTCAGCCACTTTCCGCGCCAGATGCTCGCTCCCGGCTTCGGTGTAGTGCAGATCCTTGGGCTTGTGAAGCTCCTCGAAGCGGGGCGTCATCCAGGCATTGAGATCGTTGATGGTCACGCCGTTTTCAGTCATCACCTTGGCGGCGATGGCGTTGTATTCCGGCACCAGACCGAACTTGCGCTGAGGATTGAGCTCACCCTCAGGGATGGGCGTCGTGCTGGCCCAGATGAGTTTCGCGCCCGTGGCCTTCAGCGTGGCGACGAGGCTGCGCAGATTGGCCTCGTAGTCGGCGGCTTCGACCTGGCGCTTGCCATCGGGCATGAACTTGAGGTCGTGGATGCCCCAGTTGAAGTGAATCACGTCCCATTTGCCGTCTCCGAGCCAATTCTTGATGTTCGCGATGCCGTTCTTCGTCGGTCCGCCGTTGGCGGGGATGCGGTGGACGTTGGCCTTGCCCTCCAGCAGCTTCCGCGTCGGCTGGGTGTAGCCGATGGAGATGGAATCACCGATGAGGAGCACTCGCGGCAGCCCTGCGACATCCTGAATCGGGTCCATGGTGGGATTCGGGGCGCGTTTGGCCTTGGCCGGGGCGGCAGGCTCCTGGGCGGAGGCTGAAAGAAGGCTGCTGAGCAGAAAGACGAGAGTGAGGGCAGGGAAGTGGCGGCGCATGGCTTGTATTCACTGTTTGAGCAGCCAAGACCTTTCATTTTATGAAAATTATAAACTAAACATTGATTTAGGCTGTTATTTCCATAAAATAAGCGCTTCTTAATAGTTTGGATCACCCCTTCAAGCCGTGAAATCTCTTCGAACTCCGTTTTTCCTCCTCTTTGCCTGCCTCGGCACGGCGGGCGCGGACGTGATCACGGATTGGAACGCCCTGATGCGCCAGACCTTCGCAGCCGAAGGCAGCAGCGCCACCCCGCCGACGAATTCGCGCACCATGGGCATGATGGGCGCGGCCATGTATGACGCGGTCAATTCCATCAGTCGCACGCACAGTTCCTACCTGGGCTATTACGATCCGACGACCGCAGGGGCGGGCATTGACGTGACAGCAGCGGCGGCCACCGCCGCCTACAATGTGCTCGTCTCGAACTACAGCGACATGTACGGCGGCAGCAATTCGTACGCCGCCAGCTTCACCAGCCTCTACAACTCGCAGATGAGCGGCATCGCCGACAGCGAGGCCAAAACACGCGGCATGGAGGTCGGTCTGGCGGCCGCGCAGGCCATGATCACCGCCCGTGCCGGAGACGGCTGGAACGCCGCCTCGACCTACTCGACCCAACCCTTTGGCACACCGGGCGCATGGCAGCCGGGCAACACCGCAGGCGCCTGGGGAGCCTCCTCCGGCACGTTCCTGCGTTCCGAGTGGGGCTATGTGACGCCTTTCACCATGAGCAGTGGCGACCAGTTCCGCCCTGCCACTCTCGCAGGCTTTCAGGCCAATCAGATGACTGCTTTCGTCGGCAGCCAGACCTACACAGATGGCTTCAACGAGGTGAAAAACCTGGGCGCGTCCACCGGCTCCACCCGCACCACGGACCAGACGAACATCGCGTATTTCTGGGTCGATGGCCCTGGCACCGCATCGCCGCCCGGGCACTGGAACCGAATCGCCCAGACCGTTTCCGCCAGCATGAACCTTTCGGTGGAGGACAATGCGCGTCTTTTTGCCCTGCTGAATCTCGCCGAGGCGGACACCGGCATCGCCACCTGGGACGCCAAACGCGCCTATGACCTCTGGCGGCCCATGCACGCCATCAACACCGCGAGCACCGACGGCAATGCCGACACCCTCGAAAATGCCACCTGGGCGCCGTTGATCCCCACGCCCTCTTTTCCGGCCTACACCAGCGGCCATAGCGCCTTCAGCATGGCCGCGGCCACGATCCTCGCAGAATTCTTCGGCACGGACGACATCGCCTTCACCACCGACTCTGAGTCCCCCTTCCTGCCGCTGGGCTACACCCGCGATTACAGCAGCTTCAGCGAGGCTGCTGAGGAGGCCGGCATGAGCCGAATCTACGGCGGCATCCATTATTCTTGGGACAACACCGATGGTGCCATCCTCGGCGCGAACGTGGCCGACAACGTGTACAACAGCTACTTCCTGCCCGTGCCCGAACCCGGCAGCTTCTTGCTTCTCCTGCTTGGCCTCGGATTTCACCAGCGCCGCCGGCGTTGAGCTAGGAAGGGGATCATCCTGATCCCCCCAGGTTGAAGGAACGAGGGATCAGGAGGGACTGGCACCGGGCAGGTGCAGGTGAGGCTGCCTCTGCGCTTGGCTTGACTCAATGTCGGCATTCCCTATATCATTCCATCCATTCTCGCAGCTCTTGTCCGAACAAACCTCCGTAGGTGAGTTTGGATGAAGCAAAGAATCAGGATGTCATCTGCCTCGATGGCCCGAGTCATTCGTCCACCCAGACGCCCCATGCAGCCATGAGTTCCACATTCCCAAAGTTTTTGGTCACCGTTGTCGTCTTGGTGATGATCTCCGGTAGCCTGACCGCCCAATCGACGCGTTCGGAGCCGGAGCTGCAGGCACTGATGCTCGCCTACAAGTCCCGGGTGAAGCAGGACGTGGAAACGCCGCGCGCCACGGCTCAGGCTGAACTGAGCCAGAACTACATCAAGGCGCTGGAGCGGGCGCAGCAGGAAAACACGCTGAAGGGAAAGCTGGATGAGGCGGCAGCTCTTAAAGCAGAGAAGGAAGCGGTGGCTGCAAATCACGCGCAGGATTTGCCGGCGCTCCAGCCCGGGCTGCGGGAGCTTCCTCCTCTGCGGCGTAAATATCTCGACGCGGAGCAGGCGCTGCGCGGCTCCATGCAGCGCAAGCTTGAGCCGTTGCAAAAGGAGCTGGTGCGGCAGCTCGACGCCCTGGCTGTCAAGCTGGCCCGTGCGGGCAAGGCAGACGCGGCGCTGGACGCACGGCAATTGGCCAAAAGCTACTCTGAAAACACGGGTTCCTTGGAGGGAGACTGGGTGGACCAAACCCGAAAAGTCACTCCCAAGCCCAAGAGCCTGCCAATCGTCATCAACAAACGTGAGATCGTCAACACGGAGGAGAGTTTCACCCCTCCCATCGAAATCGAGGTGGTCGCCAAAGTGGAAAGCCTCGACCTGCGCCTTGGCTTCGCGGCCGATCAGGTGATTTTTAACTGGGAACGGAAGCCTGATGAGCTGCGGATCGACGGTGGTCCGGCTGACCAAATCTACACCCCCATGCAGGGCGAGTTTCCAAAGGGGAAGTTTGCGGTGATCCGCTGGTTTGTGGACAAGGGGCGGCAGACCATCTCAGTGGATGGAAAGCAGCGGTTTGAGCACAAGGGCGACTATTCGGGCATCAACCGCCCGATCTCCATCCAGGCATTTGGCTCCGAAGTCGAGGTACAGTCCATCAAGACTCGCCGTCCCGCGTCACCTTGATTGCCAAAGATGATCTCCTGCCTCAGACGATCTCCACGCTCACCTGGGCGCTCGTGTCCATCGTGCCGATGATCTTCGCGTTCTCGCCGCAGGCCAGCGCCTTGTCTGCGTCGTCTGGAGACACAATCGCCACCCAGCCGAGGCCCATGTTGAAGGTGTCGAAGGCGTCCTTCGGGTCCGCATGACGCAGCACCTTCTGCACCACGTCGTTTTGCCAGAAAGGAATGCGCAGGCTCGCGCCGAGGCCCCGCTTGAGGAAGATGCGGCCGAGATTTTCCGGCAGACCGCCACCGGTGATGTGCGCCATGGCCTTCGGCCTGATGCCAGCGGCTTTGAGGGCCTTCGTCTGCTCATGATAAAGCAGCGTCGGCAGCAACAGCGTGCGCATTTCGTCCTCGCTGAACTGAAGATTTTCCTTCTCGATGATGCGGCGCACGAGGCTGAAGCCGTTCGCATGGAAACCCGCGCTGGGCCAGCCGATGAGCACGTCTCCGGCGGCGATGGTGCCGGGATCGAGCATGTCCTCCTTTTCACACGCGCCGATGGCGAAGCCGCTGAGCTCGACCATGCCCTCGGGCACCATGCCGGGCATCTCGGCCGTCTCACCGCCGGCGAGGATGCAGTTGCAGGCCTCAAGATACTCCGTCATGCCAGCGATGATGCGGGTGATCTGCCGCTTGTCGATTTTCGGGATGCCGACGTAGTCGAGAAACATGATCGGATCTGCCCCCGTGGTAAGCACGTCGTTCACGTTCATGGCGACGAGATCTTTGCCGGCCGCTTCTAGCTGGTCGTGCTTCAGCAGCAGCTCGATTTTCGTGCCCACCCCGTCACAACCGGTGAGGATCATGGGGTGCTTGTAACCGCTGAGATCGTAGGCTGCGGCGAACAGGCCAAAGGGGTTCGCCAGCTTCCGCTTCTGCTGCGTGCGCTTCACCAGCACCCCGATGTCATCGACCAGCGACGCTGCTTCGTGAATATCGACGCCGGCTTCTTTGTAAGTGTGTGCGGAGGGGCTGCTCATGGGGAAAAGGTGGCCCGCTGACTAGCCCGAAAGCACGGGCGGCTCAAACGGAAACTCATTCCGCCCGGGGCGCGAGGCAGGCGGGTCGATCAAGTTTGGCATGGATCAGCGCCCGAACCTGCGCATTCATGCGCCGTCCACATAATCCTATATGGCAGATTCATTTGTCTAAAGACCGGCGTTATTCAAACCCCACACCCAGACACACCATGATCCGCCTCCTCTGCGCCTCCCTTCTTCTCCCCATTCTCGCTCATGCTGACAAAATCGTCCTCGTCGCCGGTGGCGATCAGGACGCGGTCGGCATTCCCGCCGTGCAGGCGAAGCTGAAGGAACCCTTCGGCACCGAGTTCGATGCGGCGGGCAACCTGTGGATCGTCGAGATGGTCTCCGGCAACCGCCTGCTCAAAGTGGATGCCAGCGGTGTGATCACGCACGTTGCCGGGCAACCGAAACCCGGCTTCAGCGGCGATGGCGGCCCGGCTTTGCAGGCGCAGTTCAACGGCCCTCATAATCTCGCCGTGCTGCCGGACGGCGACATCCTCATCGGCGACACCTGGAACGGCTGCGTGCGCAAGGTGGCCGTCAAAACCGGCACCGTCTCGCTGCTGCCTGGCTTCAAGGCACCCGAAGGCAAAGAGCGCGGCAACGGACCTTACTGCATCACGCTCGATTTCACCGGAACGAAGCTATATGTCGCCAATCTGAGCCGCGTTTATGTCGTCGATCTGGCCAGCGGCGAGGTGAAGGTCGTCGCGGGCAATGGCAAGAAGGGCAAGCCGGAGGACGGAGCCGTCGCGGTCGATGCGCCGCTGGTCGATCCACGCGCCGTTGCACCAGATCGCCTGGGCAATGTGTATATCCTCGAACGCGGCGGCAATGCGCTGCGCGTGGTCGATCAGGAAGGCCGCATCCGCACCGTGGTGAACGCCAGTGGCAAAAAAGGCGGGGAAGGGGACGGCGGCCCGGCCTTGGAAGCCACGATGAACGGCCCGAAGCATCTCTGCGTGGACAAGGACAACAGCGTCCTCATTGCCGACGCGGAAGCACATCTCGTGCGTCGTTATGTTCCTGCCACCAACAAGATAGAACGCATCGCCGGCACGGGCAAAAACGGCAGCGCCGGAGTGGGTGGCGATCCCAAGCAGTGCCAGCTCGCGCGGCCACACGGCGTCACGGTGCATCCGCAGACCGGTGAGTTGTTCATCACCGACAGCTACAACAACCGCGTGCTGAAGATCGTGAAGGAGTGAACGGCACAAAAAAAAGCCGGACGCTTTGAGGCGTCCGGCTTGAGACAAATCAGGCGCGATCAGTTCGTGCCATAGGTGCGGCGCCAGCCTTCCTGGAAGGCGTTGCCATAGTCCTCGGTGCCGGTGCCGAGAACCTTGCCATCAGCGCCAAAGCGCACCACCTGCTCCTCGACATGCGCCCAGGTGCCATAGACTGGCACATGGCGCTTCCAGCCCTGGCCCGCCCAGCGCCAGACTTCGCCTGCGGCGGTGGCTTTTTTCTCACTCGGCTCGCCCCAGGCGGCGATGACCTGGTCTTTCGTCATGCCAGGTTTGATGGCTCCATCACTGGAGGCGGAGCCTGCGGGCGCGGACTTGCTGGCGTCAGTGCCGGCGGGTGCCGCGCACTGGCTGAGCGTGATCGTGAGGGCGGCGAGGGACAGAAGTGAGAAGGTTTTGAATTTCATCGGACTGCTTTTTTAGCAATGGGTTTTCATTCGTCAAGTCAGCGGCACAAAACTGCATTCAGGCGCTTTTTAAGCCCTGGAAATGCGTGGGTTGTGTTTGCGCCGTTCATTCCACCAGCCCAGTGACAACGAGGTGGTGAAAAGCACCACAAAGATGAAAAACACCACCCAAAGCGGCTGTGTCATGCCGATGAGATGCTGCAACGCCTGCCGTGGAAGCGGGACGGCATGAATCAGCATCAAATGCACGACGTAGAGCAGCAGCGATTCACGGCCAGCGAGCCGCAGCCAGCCCGTCGCGGCGTTGATTTGATCTGCCACGCAGGCCACGACCACCGCGGCCAGCATCACCCATCCCAGGCGTTCCAGGAAGAACTCCGGCGCACCGCCGGGCCAGGGAGAATACGGCTGCGCGAAGGCTAGCAACGCTCCCAGCACGAAGGTCAAAGCGGCACCACGATTGACTGTGCCATCCCAAAGCCGACGTGACAAAAATCCCGCCAGACCAAAACCCACCCATGGAAACAGCACGAACCACGAGCCTTGGCTTTGATTGAAATACTGGTCGATGAGCAGCACGCCTGTGCGCCAGCTCTCGGCAGAAGTTTGCAGGCCGACAAAGAAGATCAGCAACACGGCAGCCACCGCATCGCGCCAGCGGCCAAAGCGCTCGGCCACCAGCATCAGCATGCCGCTGATGGCGAGGCAATGCAGCACGTTCACCGTGCATGCGGCACGCCAGGCCTGCGCATCGAAAAGGTTTAGCCAGGGAACATGCATCAGGTAGCCGATGAGCAGCACCAGCAGCAGGCGTTTGAGCGCAGGCCACGCAGGCTTGGATGTTCCCGTGGTCACATGCGCGCGCACGAATCCGGCGATCCAGAAAAACGCGGGAGCGATCAGGCCGTGGTAGTAATCCAGCTCGTGAAACCAGGCCGTTTGTCGCAAACGCAGGTCAAGAAACGTGTGCGCCGAATGTGTCCAAACCATGCCCAAAACGGCGAGCCCTCGAAACAAATCGAGCCAGACGAGGCGTTTTGCGGGAGCGGTCATGCGCGCATGAAATAACAAAGTTGTCTCCAATCACAAGATGACTCTCCTGGGGTCGTTTGATAGGGCTTCATTCGTCCAACCATGAAATTCATCCTCCTGTCCGCGTTCCTGGTCGCAAGCTTCGTGCCTGCCGCCGAAGTCTTTGAAGCCGCGCTTGGTCGCGAGGCCGAACTGCCCAAAGGCAAGGAAGCCGATGGCATCCTGGGCGATTTTGTTTTGCGCAGCGACAAGGTCGAGGCCGTCATCTCGCACAACGCGCCGAATCGCCGTGCGAACATGAGCACCTTCTACGGCGAGGACGGCGTCTCACCTGGCTGTCTCTATGATTTGACCCTGCGTGGCGCGAACAACGACCAGCTCGTGGCTTACGGCCCCTGCGGGCACGGTTCCGTGAGCTATGTGAAAATCGCCAACGTCAAAGAAGACGGAGCCGCCGCTGTTGAGTCCGTGACCACAGCCGCGAAGAACGGTGGTGTCTTCAAGCGCCACGAATACCGCGTCAAAGACGGTGTGCAGGGCATCTTCATCACCACCGTGCTGCGCAACGAGTCCGACAAGCCGCAGAAGGTGAACACCAAGTCCGATTTCACACGCTTCGACTCCACCGGCATGACCTCCGATGGCATTTTCTGGGTGGATGCCATCAACCCTGCGCACAACTGCGGCTACGCGCTTGGAACTCTCAACGTCACCGGCATCGACAAGCTCGCGGACACCATTGAGATGCAGCCCAAGCAGGAAGTCGTCATCTCGCGCTTCTTTGCGGTGGGGACGTCGCCTGCGCAGGCGGTGGGGGAGGCGCGAGCGGCCAAAGGTGTGAAGCTGGGCAGTGTCGAGGTCGAATTGACAACACCGGATCAAAAAGCAGTGACCACGGCAAGCATGTTTTTCTCGAACGAGAAAAGCAGCCCTCCTGCTTACCTCGAAGCAAACGGGCGGAGCCAGTTCAAAGTCGTTCCGGGTGAGCACGAGATTGTGATCACAGATCTTGGCCGTTCTGAATTAAAGAAAACAGTCATGATCGAGGCTGGTGAAGTGTTCGGTTTCAAGACGGCTTTGTCAGCCGCCGCAGGCATCCGTTTTGCCATCACCGACGAATCCGGCAAACCCATCCCCTGCAAAGCGCACTTCGCGCCGCTGGATGAAAACGCGCCGAAGCTCAATCTCGGCCCGAAATGGCGCGCCCATGGCAGTGTGGACCAATATCACAGCGAGAACGGTCACTTCACGCAGCAGCTCCCACCGGGCAAATATCGCGTCGTCGTCGTGCGTGGGCCGGAATACGGCCATCTCTCGCAGGAAGTCACCGTTGAGGCAGGAAAGACGGTCGAGTTTAAAGGCACGTTGAAGCGCCTGGTCGATACGAAGGGCTGGATCAGCTCGGACTTCCACAATCACAGCACGCCTAGCGGCGACAACGTCTGCGACACCGACGGACGAATCATCAACATCTCCGTCGAGCACCTCGAATTTGCGCCGACCACCGAGCACAACCGCCTTTACGACTGGGAGCCGACGATCAAGGCGCTGGGACTCGAAAATCACATCAAGACCGTCAAAGGCATGGAACTCACCGGCAGCCGTCAGCACTTCAATGCCTTCCCCTTTGAGCCTGATCCGCTGAAGCAGGATGGTGGTGCCCCGGTTTGGAATGATGATCCGCGCATCACGGCTCTGACACTGCGCCGCTGGCAGGGCGAGCGTGCGGATCGCTGGATTCAGTTCAACCACCCCGATCTCTCAAACATGTTCGTGGATCGCGACAGTGATGGCATCGCCGATGGCGGTTTCGTCGGCGTGGGCGGCATGATCGACGGCTCCGAGTCACAAAACGGCCCCGGCACCGATATTTTGGCGGATTCACCCTTCAAGCTGAGCCGTCCGGCCGGTTCGCTGGCGATGAAGGCATCCATGTGTCGCGAGTTCATCTGGCGGCAGCTCTTGAATCAAGGGCACCGTCTCGTCGCCGTGGGGGTGGCGGACGCGCACAGTGTTTATGGCAACGGCGTCGGCTGCTGGCGCATCTATCTGCCCTCCAGCACCGATGAACCCTCCAAGATCGACTGGGCGGAACTCGCCCCGCATGCCAAGGCTGGCCACATGGTGCTCACCACCGGACCTTTCCTCCAAGTGACCACGCAGAACGGCAAGATCGCCGGTGATGACGACCGCAGCACCGGCGGCATCAACCTCAACGTCCGCGTGCAATGCACCGACTGGATGGACATCGACCGCGTGCAGGTGCTGGTGAACTCCAGGCCCGATCCCACGCTGAATTTCACCCGCGCGTCGCATCCGCAGATGTTCAAGGACGGCGTCGTGAAGTTTGCCGAGAAGATTCACGTTCCGCTGCAAAGCGACGCGCATCTCATTGTCGTCGCCATCGACGAGGACGGCAACCAGGCCATCGGCTACGGCACCAGCGACTACGCCAAGATGCGCCCCTGCGCCTACAACAACCCGATCTACGTCGATGCTGACGGCAACGGCTTCAAACCCAACTATGACACCCTCGGCTTCGACATTCCAGTGGGACGTCTGACGGCGGACAAAGCCAAGGCGCAGCTTGTGAAGGCGGGTTTGATGCCGGCGGAGCCAGCGCCTGTGCCCGCAATTCCGTGAGGCATCACGAGTCTTCCTGATCCCCCCTTCCGGGTCGGTGATCGAGATGAATGGCGGTCTGCGACGCTCTATTTTTTGCTCAGCGCGAGGCCACACGCTCAAACACGCGCGGCGTTTCGATTCCTGCGTTTTTGGGCTTCGGCGCGGGCTTGGGATCGAGGTTCTGCTTCAAGTCATCCGCCGTGACGGCCGACTCGACGCCTTGCTCCGGCACTTCGACCTTCGTCACCCACAGCAGCGCGTTCAGCACGGCTTTGCGCACGTTGTCATTGCCCCAGTTGTCATGGAAGTGGCCGCCGGTGAAGCCGAAGCCGCGTCCACCGTCCTTTCGCTCGATGGCCCACATCATCGTCTCCGGCTGGCCTTTTTCGGCCTGGATGTGTGGATACGGGCCTTTGGGGTAAACATACGGGCCGTCGCGCGTCGCATCACTCGGCGTCGCGGTCAGGATCGGCGCAAAACTTGCCGTCGCATCTTCTGCCACGGCGATGCCGTCTTTGAAGGCCGGGCGGAAGCGCATCTGGAAGTACCATTCATCCTTCGTGCTGAACGGTTGCACGCCGCGTGTGATCACATGCTTCGGCAGTTGGGTGTAGTTCGCGTCCCAGATCGGATTGCAGGAGAAACTGTTTTCGTAGTGCCCGCCCAGCCACTCCTGAAACTCCTTGCCCGCCTGATCAGCCACCACTTCGACACCGTAGTGCATGCAGCCAAAGCCCACGCCCTTCGCGATCAGTTGGCGCATTGTTTCGAGATGCCCGTCCACCACCGCCGGATGCTTGCCACCTCCATCCGCGTAGATCACCACCGCGTCGGCGTCGGCAAAGGTCTTCTCATCGCTCACCCAGCCCATCTCGTGGCGGTCCACCACGAGGTTGGGCACGCTCTTGAGGCATTGTTCCAAGAGCATCGTGCCAGCACGAAATTCATGCATGCCCGGCGGATGCGAAGGCTTTCCAGCAATGAACACCAGCTTCTGCTTCCCGTCGGGAGTGACAGCTTGAAGCGTGGAAAGAGTGGTGAGAGCGAGGGCGGCGAAGAGGAGCGGCTTCATGCGCTCATCATTCGTCGCTGCCGCGTCAAATCAAGCGCCGCTAAGCCGTAACCCTGCGGTCGAAGCGGCTGCATTGACGGCATGCCGAATCGTAGGTCGGGAAGGTTTGGGGAACGTGCGAAAGTCCTCACGCTGCCCGAAGAGACTCCAGGGTTACTCAGGTAGGGCGTCTGGTCCCCCAGCCGCCGAGTCGGCGCGTTGAGGACAACGCGCCCTACCTTCTCAGCGCGTGAGTCGCTGAATTCCGCACAAACCACCGTCAACGGCGCGAAGCGCCCTCAACCACCGCAAACAACCGCAAACCTCTCCCCGCACTGTAGTCCCGCCTTTAGGCGGTTCCGGGAGCGTGCCCAGACCGCCTAAAGGCGGAACTACAATACTCAGAGCCGCGAACCGCGAGCCTCATCGTCTCAGCGCATTGATCAGCTCATCCAGCTTGTCCGCGATCTGCTGCACCTCCGCCTGCGTCGGTGGCTCACTCACCACCATTCCCAGCGTGTCCACCCCGTTGCTGTTCGCGCTGCTGCCGCTGATGGCATCCTCCAGTTGCTGAAGCGAGACCTCGCCGGGCGCTCCATCGCTGCCACTGGCGCCATCATAGCCCGCCGGGATGCCAAAGGTCAGATGCACTGTGCTGCCGTCGAAGGTGGACTCCACGGTGGCTTGGTCGCCGGGCGACAGGGTGTCCACACTGTCCACCACCGCAGACGCAAAGGGTGGGCCGTCCATCCCATCTCCGCCATCCGCGCCTTGGGGAATGCCGAAGGTCAGATGCACCGTGCTGCCATCGAAGGTGGACTCCACCGTGGCCGGTTCACCCGACGGCAGGGTGTTCACCGCGTCCACCACCGCATTCGCAAAGGGCAGGCCATCCTGCCCCTGGGGAATGCCAAAGGTCAGATGCACCGTACTGCCGTCGAAGGTGGAGTCCACCGTGGCCGGTTCACCGGCGGGCAAGGTGTTCACCGCGTCCACCACCGCCGCCGCAAAGGGCGGGCCTTCCGCTCCATCGTTGCCGCTGCTGCCATCCTGCCCTTGCGGGATGCCAAAGGTGAAGTGCAGCGTGCCGCCGCTGACCCCGAGCGTCACCGTCGCCGCTTCCCCCGGCGGCAGCGTGTTCACGCCGTCCACCGTGGCGCTGCCGATGGTTTGAATGGCATCGATGAGGTCTTTGAGGCCGTTGAACTGGCCGCGAAACATCGCCGAAGTCGCTTCGGCGTTCGTGGCGGGGATGTTGGGATCGAACATGGGGTTGGCAGTGGTTGACGGTTGTTTGCGGTGGTTGACGGTTGTTGATGGTAGCAGCGGACGTGAGTCCGCATTCCTGTTCGCGGTTCTCAGTTCGCCGTTCGTAGCAGCGGACGTGAGTCCGCCTCCGGCTCGTCAGCTTCAGGCGGTTTGCGATGGTTGGAAAACCACGGTCAACGGCGCGCAGCGCCCTCAACAACGGCCAACCACCGCAAACGCCCGCGCCCGCCTGCAACGCTGTGCGAAGCACTGCGGGCAGGCAGCGGGCCTCCGTGCCTCCTAGCCGCCGAAGACGATGCTCACGATGTCGCTCGGCTGGCCGATCTCGACATCGTCGATCACGCCCATGCCCATGTACTCGCGCGTTTCCGGCACGTTGGGGTTGGCCAGCGGGGCCGTGTCATAATAGGGGCTGCGGCTGTCGGTGCCCAGCTTCGTCCAGCCCTGCGACCCGCGCGGGCGGCAGTACACCGCCACGGAGTCGCAGCCGCCCTTGGTGAAGTCCACGCGGATCTGGCCGCCCACGATGCTGAGCTTCAGCACCGGCTTGAAGGTGGACGGATCAAAACCATCCACCGTCCCCTTCAGCTTCAGCGAGCCCTCGACGCCGGAGCCCGAATAAGCAGGCAGTGTCTTCCAGTTGCGCACCGCCGCGCGAATCGTCTGATCGTTGGCGATCGTCGCGCTCTTCTCCATGGACCGGGCCGCCGCCAGCGCGGCCTCCGCATCATCCGTGGCCTGCATTTTCGCCACCTGGTCGGTGGCCGTGGCCACGGCGGCGGTGATGTCCGGCGCGGCGAGGTTGATCTTGGCGAGTTCCACCGTCCCGTTGTCCTTGAGGTTGGTCCACCAGGCTTTGAGTTCGGCGCGTTTTTTGGGCAAGTAGTCCATATGCTTGATTCCTTTTGTTCGATTGAGGAGCGCTGGCACAGGCGGAGCGGGCGGGTTGGGAATGAGCTGGTCCAGATGCCATCCGGCGTCCAGATGCCAGCCCTCATCAAGTCTGATGATCCCGTCGGCCATGCGCGTGTCAGTGCTTGGTTGGTTAGAATTTCCTGACGGGCGGATTTTTCTCAAAAAACCGTGCGCGTGACAAGCCTAAATAAATAACGCGGGAGAACACAAGCCAAAGACTCTAATTACCTACGCTTCCCAAGTGGTTCAAAATCAAGATCATGCCGAGGCATCGGGAAGAGAAGAAAAAAATCACGGGGCCAGTCCTCCACCGCCTCGTTTCAGCCTGCCAAACCCGCTGGTCCGCGCCCGGAACGCCAAAAATCAAAAAAATCCCCGTCCGGCCCCTCCACCGCCCGACAAGGCTGTTTCCTGGCGCCACCCGGTCACGGCCTCGTCCCGTCCGGTCACGGCCTGACGCCACCCGGTCGCGGCCTGACACCACGTGGTCACGGCCTGAATCCACGCGGTCGCGGCCTGAGGCCACGCGGCCACGGCCTTAGACCACGCGGCCACGGCCTTAGACCACGCGGTCACGGCCTGACACCACGCGGTCACGGCCTGACGCCATGCGGTCACGGCCTGAAACCACGCGGTCACGACCTGAAACCACGCGGTCACGGCCTGAAGCCATCCGGTCGCTGCCTGACGGCACCCGGCCACGGGTTGGGGCTGTCAGACGGCGGTTCCAGGCCTCAGACCCGAATCTCACGCCCTCAAACCCCGGCCCGACCACTCCGACCCTCGGATTCCCTTTCCGCCCACGACCAGCAGCGCCGCCTCGAACGCTACCACCAGCAGCAGCCCGGCGGGTTGTGAGGTCCGCATGCTTTCAGGAACACGGATGTTGCACCGCGAGAGATGAGTATGACGCGAGAGAACCGCATTCGTCATTCCGCATTCACACACGCCTTGCCTTCAGATTCATTCCCCGCTTTGATGCCGCCGCCTTCCCAGCAAAATTCGGATGTCTCCCGCCCTTACTACCCCCGCCGCCTTCATCGACCACTGGTCCAAAGCGGAGGCCAATGAGCGGGCGAACTCGCAGAGCTTCCTCCTCGGCCTCACCCAGCTCCTCGGCGTGCCGCCGCCCTCGCATAACCACGCGGACGGCTACAGTTTCGAGTATCCCGTGAAGGTGCCCGGCGGCCAGAGCACGAACTTCCTCGACCTCTACCGCCGCGCGCACTTCGTGCTGGAGTCCAAGCAGTTCACTGCGCAGAAACTGGAGCAGTCCGCCCTCCAAACCGCCGCCCTCCAGGCAGGAACGCTCGTCAGCGCGAAGAAATCCGGCCCCATGCGCGGCACCGGCTCCTGGGACGACGCGATGATCCGCGCCAAGGGCCAGGCGGAGCGCTATGTGCGCTCCCTGCCTGCCGAGGAGCCGAATCCGCCCTTCATCCTCGTTTGCGACGTGGGCCACAGCATCGAGCTCTATGCCGACTTCACCCAGGCGGGCAAAGCCTACCTGCCGTTCCCCGATCCGCGCACCTTCCGCATCCAGCTCAAGGACCTGGAGCGCGAGGACATTCGCGAGCGCCTGCGCCTCATCTGGACGAACCCCGCCGCGCTCGATCCCGCAAAGGTCAGCGCCGAGGTCACGCGCGAGATCGCCGGTTACCTCGCCGAACTGGCGAAATCCCTCGAACAGGAAAAGCACGACCCCGAAGTCGTCGCCCAGTTCCTCACCCGCTGCCTGTTCTGCATGTTCGCGGAGGATGTGGGCCTCATTCCCGACCACGCCTTCACCGAACTTCTCAATCGCGTGCCAAACGATGGCATCGGCTTTCCCGAACTGCTCAGCACGCTGTTCCGCGAGATGAACAAAGGCACTGGAAAAACTATTTCCGTAGTCCTGTATAAAAAGCTGCTGAAGTTCAACGGCGGCCTGTTTGCCGATGACACCGTGCTGCCCGTGAACGGCCTCCAGCTCGGCCTCATCAAGCAGGCCGCCAGCAAGCAGTGGAAAAACGTCGAACCCGCCATCTTCGGCACCCTGCTGGAGCGTGCGCTCGTTCCGGAGGAGCGCCACGCCCTCGGCGCACACTTCACCCCGCGTGCCTATGTGGAGCGCCTCGTCCTGCCCACCGTCATCGAGCCGCTGCGGGAGGCATGGGAAAACGTCCGCGCCGCCGCCATCACCCACGCCAACAAGGGCGACCTCAAAAAGGCTCGCCAGGAGATCAACGCCTTCCATGACCAGCTCTGTCGCCTCCGTGTGCTCGACCCCGCCTGCGGCAGCGGAAACTTCCTCTACGTCGCTTTGCAGCAGATGAAGATCCTCGAAGGCGAGGTGCTGGACTTTGCCGCGCAGTTTGGCGAGGACATGAAGCTGGAGCTGGAGACCCACACCATTGATCCCCATCAGTTCCTCGGCATCGAGCTCAATCCGCGCGCCGCCTCCATCGCCGAACTCGTGCTGTGGATCGGCTACTTGCAGTGGCACTTCAAGATCCACGGCCAGCGCACCCCGCCGGAGCCGATCCTGCGTGCCTTCAAGAACATTGAATGTCGCGACGCTGTGCTGGCCTATGACGGCGAGCCGGAGCCCGATCGCGATGCGGATGGCAACGTCGTCACCGTCTGGGACCGCCGCAGTTATAAAGCCGATCTCGTCACGAATCGCGACGTGCCGGATGAAACGAAACGCGTGCCGCTGCTGACGTATGTGAATCCACGGCCTGCGGAGTGGCCGGAGGCCGATTTCATTGTTGGGAATCCACCGTTTGTCGCCAACAGGAGAATGAGAGCAGATTTGGGTGACGGTTATGTAGATGCAGTTTCCTCTGCATTCCCAGACATCGGACAAGCGGTTGATCTTGTGATGTATTTTTGGAAGCACGCTGCGCATGAGGTCTGTTCCGGCAAAGCACAAGGCGCTGGTTTGGTCACAACCAGCAGAATCAGGCTGCCACAGAACAATGTGGTAGTTTTAGAAGCACTGAAGGCGGGAGCGAAGCTCACCTTCGCTATTCCAGATCATCCATGGGGGACTGATCGGGGAGATGCGGAAGTCCGAGTAGCCATGACCTCGGTAAGTCTTTCGGACTCAAACCGTGAGCCACTGATGCTGATCGCACCAAACCACGACAAGGTTGCAGTCGGACAAGACAACATCAAAGGCGAGATCGACATCGGCAGCTTTGCTGAGATTCGAGGCCGGGAAATTCCGTCTGATCTCTCTCCACAAGCAGACATTTCAGACCTCGTTGAACTCAATGCTTGGAGTTCACTCAGTCATACAGGCATGAAGCCGTATGCTGAGACACTGATTATCTCGGAGGAACTGGCAGATGAGCTTTTGCCCGACCCAGATCATTTTGCAAAGCACGCACGTCCCTATCGTAACGGTCAGGACATCGCGAGAACGCCCAGAGGAGTTCGTGTTCTCGATTTCTTTGGCTGTTCGGAGGACGACATCCGCAGCCAGTGTCCTGCGGCATATCAATACCTCCTCACTCACACGAAACGTGAACGTTCACAGGAACGCAATCCAAGGCTTCGCGATGAATGGTGGCTCTTTGAAGCCAATCGCGCAGAACTACGAGCTGCCGTGAGCAACTTGGAGCGCTTCATTGTGACCGTAGAGAACTCTCCGAACCGCTACTTCACTTTTGTGACCAGCGATGTGCTGCCAGACCAGAAATTGCGGGTCATTGCGTCAGATGATGCCTTTGTTCTAGGCGTGCTTTCGACCAGAATTCACGAGATTCATGCGATGAGAGCTGGAGGTCGGCACGGTGTCCGCAACACTCCGGTTTATAACACGCGTTGTCTTATCACCTTCCCATTCCCGTTGTGCGGAGAAGCGGAGAAAGCGCGCATCCGGGCCGTGGCGGAGGAACTCGACGCGCACCGCAAGCGCGTGCAGGCCCAGCATCCCGGCCTGACGCTGACCGGCATGTACAACGTGCTGGAGAAGCTCAGAAGCACTGTAGTCCCGCCTTTAGGCGGTGCCTTGGAGTCCCCGGAACCGGCTCAAGCCGGGACTACAATGGCCCAGCCCTCCGCACTCACCGACAAAGAACGCCTCATCCACGACCAGGGCCTCGTCTCCCTCCTCCAGCAGCTCCACGACGACCTCGACGCCGCCGTCTTCGCCGCCTACGGCTGGCCTGCCACGCTGACGGACGCCGAAATCCTCGAACGCCTCGTCACCCTCAACGCCCAACGCGCCGAAGAAGAAAAACGCGGCATCATCCACTGGCTGCGGCCGGAGTATCAGAACGCGGCGGGGAAGAAGACGGAGACGCAGGACACGCTGGAGTTGAAGTCCAAGCAGGGTCAAGAGGTCAAAGGTCAAGGCGTCAAGAAGGTCGGAGCCAAGACGCCCTGGCCGAAGCCGCTGGCGGAGCGCATCCGTGCGACGGAACAAGCGCTGCATGCGGCGGGTCATGCCGTGACTGCGGAAGAACTCACGACTCAATTCTCCCGCGCCAAAACCGCCGACCTCCAGGAGATTCTGGAGAGCCTCGTTACCCTCGGAAGAGCGCGGCAGGACGGGGACAAGTTTGAGGTTTAAATTATTCTTTTATGAGTTCACCCATCGACGATTTATTCTTCAAGTTATATGGCTTCCGACCCAAGAAAGAAGGGCAAGCCTATGAAATGCTGCTTGCAGCTGCTTTTAAACTTTTGGAACCCGGCAAAGAAGTGGGACATGACGATTTTGTACGAGGTGTGCATTCTGGCACGATCTATCAAGTGGATGCGCTTCGGAATGACGGCGCAGAAAGAACAATGGGTGAAGCAAAGGACTACACCGCTAGGATGTCTAAAGTTGGTCGTGGTGATGTTCAAAAGCTTGCAGGAGCATTACCAGACTTAAAAGTGCAGTCTGGTGTACTCGCCTCTGCCACGGGCTTCACAAAACCAGCGGTAAAATATGCAGCGAATGCGAAGGACATCGTTGGGAGTGGCATTTCCCTTTGGGATGTCAGGCCCGTTATCGAAAGTGACATGGACGGTCGTGTGAAAACAATCGTTTTGAGAATGCATGTCATGACGTTTGACTACCCTAATTCAAAGTTTGATTTGATTTATACACATGCGGGGAAGTTATCGTTGAAAGACATGCTAGATAAGGGCTTAATCGGTGAATCAATTCAGATGGAAATTGATAATATTTTCAATGCAGACGGCTCGGTCCTGATAACTTTAGCGGACCTCACACGAGGCGGATTTGGCAGCTACGATGACAAAGAACATCATGGATCTTTTCTTCTCGGTGGTGGTCATGTGTATGTGCGTGACAGACTGATACCGATCAAAGCAATCACATATAAAGTGCCTGTTATCGAGGCGGAGGTGCGTGAGATTGAGATTCGCGGTGACGGCGTCGCGACACTTTTGGTTAAGAGTATTGATGGGTCCGTTGATAAAGTGATCAGGGATGCGGACTTGAAGCGAGTTTTGTTTGAAGCGGACGGCAAAGTCGAGATTAAACCAAAAGGAGCCAAATAGGCGCGAAATTTTATGCTCTGGACACCCCAACACCAATACCATCCGTGGCCCTTCGACAAGGAGGCAGAACTCGAAAGTACCATTGCCGAGGTGAAGACGGCGCTGTTTGGCGAGAGCCGCATCTACCTGGAACTGAAGAAGCTCATCGGAGAAAAAGGCAAGACGCAGAACATCCCAGACGGGTACCTGATCGATCTTTCCAGCCCGAAGAAACCCGTTCTTTATCTCGTGGAAGTGGAACTGGCAAAGCATGATCCGCTGCGGCACATCGCGCAGCAGTTGTTGAACTTCTCCCTCTCGTTCAAGAGCACGCCGCAGAAGATGAAGGGCCTCCTGCGCGAGCACTTGCTCAAAAGCCCGGAGACCGTGAAACGCTGCGAGGCCTACGCGCAGCAGAACGGCTTCAGCAATCTGGACTACCTGCTGGAGCAGATGATCTACCCGGACAACGCGTTCAACTGCCTCGTCATCATTGATGAACTGGAGGACGAACTCGAAAGCATCCTGCGCCGCTCTCTAGCCTTTCCCGTGGAGACCCTGACGCTGCAACGCTTCCGCTCTGCCGAGGGGGCGAGTGTTTACCAGTTCGAGCCCTTCCTCTACGACCTCAGCTTTCAAAGTGCCTCCACCGCTGCCGACAGCGGCAACACGCCCGCGATGGATCCGGCAGAGATCGACACGGTGGTCGTGTCCGCCCGTGAGGACGGCTTCAAAGAAACCTTCCTCGGTGAGAACCGCTGGTATGCCATCCGCATTCACTCCAGCATGCGCGACAAAATCAAATACCTCGCCACCTACCAGGTCGCTCCAGATTCCGCCATCACCCATGTGGCCGAAGTTGCGAACATTGAGCCGTGGAAGGACAGCGGCAAATACGTGCTCAACTTCAAAGAACCCGCCAAGAAGATCGGCCCCATCCCTCTCGTCTCTGGCGGCAAAGTGATGGCCCCGCAGGCACCGCGTTACACCTCCTACGCACGTTTGCAGAAGGCGAAGAATCTGGACGAGGTGTTTTGAATCGACGCTCGGTCGGCCTACGGCCAATGCTGCGCATTTCCTGTCCCGCACGCTCCGGCGTGCTCCGCTCCGTGCAAGCATCGCAAGATAGGGGCGGGAGTCGATTCCTGAGAGCAGGCTGGATACTGGAGGCTAGCTGCAGGAACGAGTCAGGGAACGATTCCTGACAGCCGCAAGGTGTCCCAGTGTCAGAGCCGCCAGCCCGCGTGGCGGAGTCGTTGCAGGAGATCGAGCTGCCGCTGGCCCATTCTGTCTCGTTTGCCGATGTTCAGCCGTAGCGGCATCAGCTCCAGGTTGGCGATGACCTTGTCCAACTGCGGAGCCACGGCGAAGGGAATGACCCGCCTGCATCGCTGATGCGAAGCCCTGCGGGCAGGTGTGGTCCACGGACAACTGGTCCCCGGTGTAAGGGCCGCGCGTGATGGTGGGGCGAATGGGAGAGAGGGCTGTTGGCGGCCCGCCTGCATCGCTGTGCGAAGCATTGCGGGCAGGTGGTTGACGGTCGTTTGCCGTGGTTGACGATGGTTGGCCGAACGGCACCGAGACGGGAGACGGCTGCGCAGGATGAATCCGCTGTTGAATCACGACTCTTCAACACTACTCTGCTGAACACTTGAAGATGATGCTCTACAAACGCCAGAAGCTCCTGCTCGATCTCGTCCACGCGGCGGGCGGTGAGCTTGCGGCGACGGACTTCCAAAAACTCCTCTTCCTCTACTCCCGGCAGCATGAAGCGGAGCCCAGCTTTCAGTTCGTGCCTTATCGTTTCGGCTGCTTTTCGTTCCAATCCTATGCAGACCGGGCGACGCTCCAGCACAAGGGGATGCTGTTTGCGTCCGACGAACGTTCCTGGAAACTGACGCCCAAGGCCCAACCCTACCTTGATCCCAAGCGGAAAGCCGCGCTGACCCACTTTCTGACCCGTGTCGTGCCCGAACGGGGCCATGATCTGGTGCGCCGCATTTATCGGCTCTACCCTTACTACGCCATCAAAAGCGAGATCCTGGACCGCGTCTTCCCAAACAAGGAAGATCAGAAAGCCATTCACGACGCCCGCCCGGCCAACATCGGCCAAGCCCTTTTCACCATTGGCTATGAGGGCGACAGCGTGGATGGATACCTGGAGCGTCTGATCCGTCATGGCGTCAATCTGCTGTGCGATGTGCGCCGCAATCCGCTGAGCCGGAAGACGGGATTCTCCAAAGGCCAGCTTTCCAGCTACTGCGCCAAAGTCGGCATCGAATACCGACATCTGCCGGAACTCGGTATCCCCAGCCACCGCCGCCAGGAGCTGAACACCCAGGCAGACTACGAAGCCCTCTTTACCGACTACCGAAGGGAAGACCTGCCCCAGGCCAAGCCAGCGATTGAGGAACTGGGAACGCTCTTGAAGCAATACGACCGTATCGCCCTGACCTGTTTTGAAAAGGAGCACCAGTGCTGCCACCGCCATTGCGTGGCTGATGAAATGAAGCGCCTGCTCAAAGACTGCCCAGAGCCTCAACACATCTGACCCATGCCCACCGAGAGGATTTTGATCACCGTCAAAACCTACCCGACACTGTCGGCGAAATACGGTGAACTGGTCTGCACCGCAGGGCTGAGACAGGACGGCTCCTGGATTCGCATTTATCCGGTGCCCTTTCGCCAGCTCGAAGCCTACCAGAAGTTTCCCAAATACAGTTTCATCGAGGCGGAGGTCATCCGAAACACCAAGGATGCCCGCCCGGAAAGCCACAAGGTGAACACGGACACACTGAACCTGACCGGGGACGTGCTATCCACTGACGATCACTGGCGCGAGCGACGGCAATGGATTCTGAAACGAGGAACCGTGCATACCAATCTCACTGAGCTGATCGAGGCGAACAAGCAGGGCGTGCTTTCCATCGCCACCTTCAAGCCCGCCAAGATCGTTGATTTCAAAGTCGAGGCCGACAAGCCGGACTGGGGCGATGAAAAGCTGGCGGCCGTGGATGCCCTGGCGAGCCAGGGAGACCTATTCGCAGGCTGGAAAGGGGCAGACCTCGCTGCCTTGATTCGGAAACTGCCCTGGAAGTTTTCATACACCCTCGAAGACGACGCAGGCAAACGCAGCACGATGATGATCGAGGATTGGGAGATCGGAGAACTCTATTGGAACTGCCTCAAAACTTCCAACTCCCCCGCTGAAGCTGTGGAGAAGGTCCGGCAGAAGTATCTCACCGAGTTCACCACCAAGGACCTTTACCTCTACCTCGGCACGACCAAAAAATACGACCGCTGGGCTAGCAATCCCTTCGTCATCATCGGCGTCTTTTATCCACCGATCCAACAGCAGGCAGAACTCGACCTGTTTGGCTGAGATAGTGGAAGCAGAGCGGAAGCACCAACAACAAAACCAAGAACTCACCCAACTCCGGGACTGGCTGCTGCCGATGCTGATGAACGGGCAGGTGACGGTGGGGTGATTGGGAGAGAAGGCCGTTGGCGGTGGTTGACGATGGTTGGCCGAACGGCACCGAGACGGGGAGCCGAGCGCGGCGGCGACGTGCGAAAAACGCGGAGGGATCGGAGGCGTTTTGGACAGCCGAAACGGATGGGGCAAAGCCCCGACAGCGCGGGGAGCGATGGAGTCAAACGGGGAGCGCTGGTGACTTGAAACCTGAAACTTGAGACTGGGAGAGTTCGAGTTCGAGCAGGAGGACGAGTAGGAGTAGGAGTAGGACGAGGAGGCTGGGAGAGAGGGGCGGGGAGATCGGGAGATCGGGAGAAGGGCACGCGGGCATTCCTGGGGTTGCTGGTCGGGCCAGGCTCGGCATCCTGATGTCCACACGATGAAACGTTCTTTTCTCTCTTCTTTGGCTGTGAGCCTTTCCGTCATGGCGGCGCTGCTGCTGACGTCCTGTGCTTCACCGGCGAAGCGTTACCTCGCGATTCGCAAGAAACAAACGGACCCGAAACATTCAGAGGGGCGGTGAAGGAAGGTGGGAAGTGGCCTAGCCGAAAGAGGACGAAAAAACGGAGTTCCAAGTCCATTCATGGACCTCCCTGGTTGAGGCGATCGGTCATTGCGGACGGTTCATCCTTCGCAGTCTTGCTACGGAGCACCTGAATCCCTGGGGCCGGGATGTGGAACATGGAGTAACTTCGGAAGATTTGGCTGACAGCAAATGGGGGCAGAAAATAGATTCATTTTTTTGCCCCCATTTGCTGTCAGCTCGTTTGGAAGGGACTCGATAGCTATCACCGAGTCGCCGCGACTTTGGAGGGAAGTTATTCGGGAGAATGGAGGGCGTCCGCGCTCCTGTCCTTTCTCTGCGGCGTTCCCGACTCTGCGGTGTGAATCAGTGTTTCCCTAAGCGACGATGCCCTTCACCAGGCTGCCGTGGATGTCGGTGAGGCGATAATCGCGGCCTTGAAACGGGAAGGTGAGGCGTTCATGATTGATGCCGAGCAGGTGCAGGATGGTGGCGTTCAAATCATGCACATGCACCGGATCACGCGTGATGTTGTAGCAGTAGTCATCCGTCTCGCCGTAGGTCGTGCCCTTCTTCACGCCCGCGCCGGCCATGAAAACCGTGAAACAGCGCGGATGATGATCGCGACCGTAATTCGTCTCCGTCAGCGCGCCCTGGGAGTAGATCGTGCGGCCAAACTCGCCGCCCCAGACGATGAGCGTGTCGTCGAGCAGGCCGCGTTGCTTCAAATCCTTGATCAAGGCCGCCGTGGGCTGGTCCGTGTCGCGGCACTGGCCCTTGATCGCATTCGGCAGGCCGCCGTGATGATCCCAGCCCATGTGGAAGAGCTGGATGAAGCGCACATCACGTTCTGCCAGCCGGCGGGCCAGCAGGCAGTTGGCGGCATAAGTGCCGGGGGTCTTCACATCCGGGCCGTAGTCATCAATCACATGCTGCGGCTCCTTCGAGATGTCGATCAGGTCAGGCACGCTCGCTTGCATGCGGAAGGCCATCTCATACTGCGCCACACGGGCGGTGATCTCAGGATCGCCGAACAACTGATGATCGTGCTGATTCAAAGCGGCAAGTTCATCCAGCATGCCGCGCCGCATGCCACGGTTGACCCCGGCGGGATCGGAAAGATACAACACCGGATCGCCCACGTTGCGGAACTTCACGCCCTGATGCTGTGTGGGCAAAAAGCCGGAACTCCAGAGGCGGTCGTAAAGCGGCTGGTCCTCACGACGGCCCGTGCCGAACGAGGTGAGCACCACATAGGCTGGCAGATCACGATTGGCGCTGCCCAAGCCGTAACTGAGCCATGAGCCGATGCTCGGACGCCCTGCGAGCTGCGAACCCGTCTGGCAGAAGGTGATCGCTGGATCGTGATTGATCGCCTCCGTGTGCATGGAGCGGATGAAGCACAGTTCATCGGCCATCTTCGAGATGTTCGGCATCAATTCGCTGATCCACGCGCCGCTCTGACCGTGCTGCGCGAATTTGAACATCGACGGTGCCACCGGAAACGTCTTCTGGCCCGAGGTCATGCCTGTGAGCCGCTGTCCCTGACGAATCGAGGCTGGCAGGTCTTCTCCGCGCCGTTTTTCCATCTGCGGCTTGGGATCAAACAAGTCCATCTGCGAGGGCGCACCGCTTTGGAACAGGTAGATGATGCGTTTCGCCTTCGGAGCGAAATGCGTGGGCGCGGCCGCGAGTTGCGAGGCCAGCGCGGTGGAGCCGAGCGCCAGGCCGCTGTGCTTGAGGAAGGCGCGGCGATTGAGGCGGTCTTGAACATTGAACAAGGAATGTTGAACATTGAACATTGAATCGTCAGACATGGTGATGCGTGGGCTTGGGGATGATCGGAAAATTCAATGTTCTATGTTCAATGTTCAAAGTTCGACTTCAACGCTCAAGGTTCATTTTGCCGCATTGCGCTGTGCCGTTTTGATGCTGGCGACGAAGATGCGAATCAATTCATCCGTCTCCTGTAGCAGCGGTTTGGCAGACACTTTGGCAGGAATGAGCGGCACCCGAGTCGTTAGCTTGAGCCAGCGATCTGACTCTCGTAGTTCCTTGAGCGCCACTTTCATCTTGTGAATGAAGTCTTTGCTCGATTCAGCAGAAACAGCCTCGCCCTGATGCCCCAGCGGTGCTGTGCCTGATCTCATGAGCTGATTGCTGACATGACGGCTCGAGTCTGTCTTTAGCATCGACTCAGTGAACCGGATGATGTCCGCCGCATAATTTAGCAGCCGTTCTTCAAGGTCGTAGCGAGGCTCAGGGGAGTGGGGAGGTTTGCTCATGGCAGTTTAAGGGATGAAACGCTGAACTTTGAACAACGAGCATTGAACATTGAATTGTCAGACACGGCGATTCGCGGGCTTGGGAGTGATCGGGTAATTCAATGTTCAAAGTTCGACTTCAACGTTCAAAGTTCCTCAGTCTCTTGTGATGGTGCGGTCCAGATTGAGGAGAACGCTGGCCGTCAGGGTGTAGGCGGCGAGTTCAGAAGGATTGAGCGACGCGTCGGGTTTCGAGGCACCGGTGGTGATGAGCTTGGTGGCGGCTTCGGGTGAGGCTTTGAATTCCGCGAGGCGCTGATTCAATCCTGCGAGCAGGATGCGCCTGGCATCGGCATCGGGTGCGCGTGCGGTGACCAGGCGATAGCCATAAGCGATGCGCGACTCCGCCGTGGCACCGCCTTCCTTCATGAGACGCTGCGCCAACGAGCGCGCAGCTTCAACGAAGGTGACTTCGTTGAGTAATGCGAGCGCTTGCAGCGGCGTGTTGGTGCGGGAGCGCTTCACCGTGCAGAGTTCGCGGGAAGGGGAGTCAAACAGCAGCATCGTGGGCGGTGCGGCGGTGCGTTTCCAGAGCGTGTACATCGTGCGCCGATACAAGCCTTCGCCCGAGTCGGCCTTGTAGCCGCGCAGGTTGCCGTACTTGCTCGTTTCGTCCCACACACCTTCCGGCATGTAAGGCCGCACGCTGTCTCCGCCGATCTTTGGCACGAGCAGGCCGCTCAAGGCGAGCGCCTGATCGCGCACCAGCTCGCCCGCGAGGCGGAAACGCGGCCCACGAGCGAGGAGCCGGTTGTCTGGGTCTTTCGTGACGAGTTCAGGCGTGACCTTGCTTTGCTGGCGATAGGTCTGGCTCATGACGAGCTGTTTTTGCAGCGCCTTCATGTCCCAGCCGCTGCGCATGAACTCCACCGCCAGCCAGTCGAGCAATTCGGGATGCACCGGGTATTCGGCCTGCGAACCGAGGTTCTCGGTGGTCTTGCACAAGCCGTAGCCAAAGAACTTTTCCCACGCGCGATTGACCCACACTCGCGCCGTGAGGGGATTGGCAGGATCGACGAGCCACTTGGCTAGACCGAGACGATTGAGCGGCGCTCCTTTGGGCAAGGGTGGCAGCACAGCGGGCAGGCCCATGCCGACTTTGACGGTCGGCTTGTCGTATTCGCCACGGCTGAGAATGAAGGCGTCACGCGGCTGCGGCATCTCCTCCATCACCATGACGTTCGGCAGCTTGCTCGTGGCATCCTCCAGCGCCTTCTGCTTCGCCACCACGAGGTCGTTGGCGCGTTTGATCGGGCTGTCCACGTTGGTGGTGAAGAATTTCTCGATCTCGGCCTTCTGCTGCGGCGTGCGTTGGGCGGCGGGGATTTCGAGAATGCCTTTCACCGCGGCAAGTTGCGTGTCGCCATCGAGTTTGAGTGTCTCGGCAGGCGTGCTGGCCGCCGAGATGCGGAAGCGGCCGATGTTGTGGCCGCCGATGGCCTCATGGCGCAGGCGCAGCATCAGAGTTGTGCCCTGCGGGGCTTGCAGAGGCTGCTGCAGCACAAACATGGCGCGGCGTGCGTCTTTCTTGCTGTTGCCGTCGATGGCCCAGCCTTTGCCACGGTCTTTTTTGATCACCTTTTCGATTTCATAGCCCTTCTGCGAGTAATCGGCGGCCACGCGGGCGAGCGTCTGCTTTTCAGGCTTCCCGCCGGGCTTCTGGATGAAGACATCGAAGTCGGTCAGCACGAAATTGCCATTCGAGTAGCGTCCCAGGCTTTGATTGGGCAGTGAAGGATCGGGCAGGCATTCGAGCATGAGAGCGGTCACGCCTTCTTTTGGCATCGGCGCGTCGAAGATGTAGGTGTCGTTGGCCGGATTCGGACCGCTGGCGAGATACGAGCCATCGCTCTGACGTGTGAGCTTCGCACCTTTGTCCGCGAGTTTGGAGACGACCTGTGTCGGTTGCAGCGGTGACCAGGCGTTTTGCGCCTGAGCGAGGTTCTTCAACGCCTGCGGTTCCCAGGCGGTAATAAGTTTGCCCAAGTCTTTGCGTGTGGTGGCAGCTTGTTGCTTGGCCGTGTCGATTTCCTTCTGCATCGCGGCCAGCTTTGCCTCCGTAGCCGGATCAGCGACGGTGACGAGCGGGGGTTCGTTGCCACCGGCGCGATTCGATCCGCCGGTGATGGTGCCGCGGTCAGTGGTGTTGTTGAAGAAGGAGAAAAGCTGATAAAACTCCTTCTGGCTGATGGGATCGTATTTGTGGTCGTGGCAGCGGCAGCAGTTCAAGCTCAGCGCCAGCCAGGTGAAACCGGTGGTCTCGACGCGGTCGATGATGTTCTCGATGCGCCACTCCTCGCCGATGATGCCGCCTTCGCCGTTGATGCGATGGTTGCGGTTGAAGCCGGTGGCGACTTTTTGATTGAGCGTGGCGTTCGGCAGCAGATCACCAGCGATCTGCTCGATGGTGAACTCATTGAAAGGCTTGTTCTCATTGAAGGAGCGGATCACCCACTCGCGCCAGGGCCACATGCTGCGGCTGCTGTCGGTCTGGAAGCCGTGGCTGTCGGCATAGCGCGCGAAATCGAGCCACTGCATGGCCATGCGCTCGCCGTAGTGTGGCGACTGAAGCAGGCGATCCACCACTTTTTCATAAGCGTTTGGCGCCGGGTCTTGTTCAAACGCGGCGACTTCCGCCGGAGTCGGTGGCAGGCCGGCCAGGTCGAGCGAGACACGCCGGATCAGCGTGGCGCGGTCAGCCTCGGGCGAAGGTTTCAGTCCTTCCTTGGCAAGGCGGGCGGTGATGAGGCTGTCGATGGCATTCGGGCCGGAGACGGATGGTTTGACCGGTGATAGGAAGGCCCAGTGACCCTGATACTCGGCTCCTTCGGCGACCCATTGTTGAAGCAGCGCTTTTTCGCGATCCGTGAGCGGCTTGCCCATCTTCGAGGGCGGCATGAGGTCTTCCTCGTCACTGGTGAAGCAGCGGGCGATGAGCTCGCTCTGCTTGGGAGTGCCTGGGACGATGGCGACGGCCCCTGACTCGGCTGGTTTGAGCGCCGCGTCACGCACATCAAGCCGCAGACCGCTTTTGCGCTCCTTTTCATCCGGCCCATGACAGTGGAAGCATTTGTCCGAGAGGATTGGGCGGATGTCGCGGTTGAAGACAATTTTCTCAGCGGCAGGTGCCAGGGCAGGGAAAGTGAGGAGCAGAAGCAGTTGGGGGCGCATTGCATGAGCTTAAACGCACAATTCGCCGTGACTTTACGCTATCGGGCATGGTGAATAGTGCTCAGGCCTGTCGCACGAGACGTGTTTTCAGTGGATGAGTGCTTTCCACGCTTGGCGCTCGGTCCAGAGCAGGTAGAGCGAGAGCACGCTGATGCCGATGAGGATGGGCTGGAAGATGCCGTCGCCTGCGACGAGCTGATGGAAGGCGAGGATGTTCACGATGATGGGGCCGAGGCAGAGCAGGCCGAGGTTTCGTGTCTTGGGGATGATGAGCAGGATGCCGCCGAGCAGCTCGATGATTTTCACGAACTTCATGAAACCGGTGGGGCCGACGGCGGCCATGAAGTGGGCGATGGGCGTGTCCTTTGGCAGCTCGGGCATGGGCGCGAGATTGAAGAGCACAGTGATAGCGGACATGATGAAGAGTCCGCCGAGGAGGATGGAGGCGATGAGGGGCGCGTATTTCATGGGTGTGTTGTGTGGAGTGGAGATTCAGGATTGGGAAAGCAGGGCGGCGAGGCTGTCGAAGCCTTCTTTCCAGCCGTCTTCGATGCCGCAGCGGAGGAAGGCATCACGCACGGCGGCGTTGGGAAAGTGGATGCGAAGGTCGAGGTGCGTGCCGTTCTCTTGCTCGGTGAAGGTCAGGTCGAGTCGATGCTCGTTCACGAGAGCCGCGTCGGCTTGGGAAAGCTCTTGGCAGACGAATTCACGCCATGCGGCGGGATATTCGCTGAGATCGAAGGTGAGCGCGAGTTTACCGGGGTGTTCGATTTCGCGAACGGAGCCGAGCAAAGGGGGAATCGACGCCCTCGGGGCTGCGCATGACGATGCGGAGCCGGCCGCCAGCGCGCGCGTCGATCTCGCAGACGGGATTTGTGAAGTCATGACGGCCCCACCAGTCGGCGAGCTGCCGCGAATCGGTCCAGGCGTTGAACACGGCCTCGCGTGGCGCGGCGAAGGTGTGGCTGAAGTGAATCTCGTCGTGCGGTGTCATGAGGCGGCGAGATGCGCGGCGAGCCGGTCAAAATTTTCCTGATTGGCAGGAACGCAGATGCCTTTGAGCGTTTCGCAGAGCTGCGCGGTTTCAAAAGCCATGCGCCAGGTGAGCCGGGTGCCGCTGTCTTCCTCTGCCAGCGTCATCGTCATGCGGAAGTGCGGTGGCACGACGTGATCATAGACGATGCGCTCCAGCGGCACGATGTCCGCAAAGACACTGCGGTTAGGATAGTCGGTGCCATTTGGCCCGTGAAACATGAACACCCACTCGCCACCGATGCGGAAGTCGAAGGTTTCGAAAGTGCTGGTGAAGCCGTTTGGGCCAAACCAGACGGTGAGCTGCTTTGGGTCGCTGAAGGCTTCAAACACGCGCTGGCGCGGATGAGGAAAGAAGCGGGAGCTGAGGATTTCGTTGTCGGCGGGAGGACTCATGTGGCGGTCTCCTCACACGGCGTCACGCCGATCATCCAGCTCATGCCAAACTTGTCTTTCAGCATGCCGAAGCGTGGCGACCAGAAGGTCTTGGCGAGCGGCATCATGACCTCGCCGCCTTCGGTGAGCGCGTTGAAGAAGAGATCGGCCTCCTCCTCGTTGGCCACGCTAATCGAAAGCGCGAAGCCGGCGAAGGGTGAGGTGTCGCCGCATCCATCGGAAGCCATGATGCTCGTGCTGCCGACGCGGAAGCAGGTGTGCATGACTTTGTTTTCAAAGCCGGGCGGAATCATGCCGGCATCGCAAGGCTCGGGGCTGTCGCTGTAGCGCATGAGCATCTCGACCTCGGCGCCGATGGCGGTTTTGTAGAAGGCGAGGGCTTCTTCACAGCGGCCGCTGAAGAAGAGGTAGGGTTGGATGAAGGAGGCGGACATGGACGGGAGAGGTGAGATGTTATTTGGGTTGGGCGCAGTTGATCATCCATTGGATGCCGAACTTGTCGGCGAATGAGCCGAAGTAGGCGCCCCAGAACATGTCTTGAATGGGCATCTCTACTTTGCCGCCTTCGGAGAGCGCGTTGAATAGACGGTCGGCCTCCTCGCGGGTGTCGGGCTCCAGATTGATGTGGACGTTGTTGCCTTGTTTACAGCTCATGCCCATGGATTCGAGCGTGTCGGTGCCCATGAGAACATGATCGCCGAGGGTGGGCAGCTCGATGTGCAGGATCTTGTTTTGATCAGCCTCGGGGAGCGGCGGGCAGTCCGGATTCGGAGGGGCATCGCGAAAGCGGGCGATGCGACACGAATACTCGGTCTGGAAGACAGATTGATAGAAGGCGAAGGCTTCCTCGGTGTTGCCGGGGAAGTTGAGGTAGGTGCTGACGCGGGCCATGGTGGAGTGGAATGACGAATGACGAATGACGAATGACGAATGACGAATGACGAATGACGAATGACGAATGACGAATGACGAATGACGAATGACGAAGTGGTGCGCCGATGTTGAACGGGCGACTTTTGGGCTGCGGGGGCGATCAGGGTTTGGGTGTTGCTGTGACGACTTTGGCGAGGTTTTCGAGGCCTTCGCTGAACTGGTCGCCGCACATTTTTTCGCAGTCCATGA
>Ga0209573_1000147_pt1 | contig 180628 bp, 170 predicted proteins | sample TNRBio252014_DNA_FD_185870 | JGI IMG/M metagenome (GOLD analysis project Ga0209573, IMG submission 185870) | Wastewater treatment Type I Accumulibacter community from EBPR Bioreactor in Madison, WI, USA - TNR Reactor_6/25/2014_ DNA (SPAdes)... | ecosystem: Engineered > Bioreactor > EBPR >...
AATAGTTAAGAATTTGTTTTGTGGTGTAATAGGAAGTGAAAATTCGATTTTTTACAGAAGAGTTAAAGTTAGTGAAACATTTAATACAAAAAGTTATAACTACTGTAATGTATTACTAGATACAAATGATAACAAAAATTCAATTAAAAATGAATTCAAATTTGATTCAAACAATTTAGGATCTGTTTTAGTAAAAGAATCTGAAAATGACGTTGTAATAATTGGTTTAATTCAGAAACATCAAACCGATGATAAGAAAGCAGTGTATTTAGATTTATTTGATCTAGGTGAATGGCTTAATTCTAATGCCGTTAGTCAAATTACTAAATAACAAAAAACCCCACACATAGTGTAGGGCTTTTAGTTTTCAATTTTTTTTATTCCTAGTGTAAGAAGAGTAGCTCTCTGTATTTCGGAAGTGGCCAATTGCGGTCATCTACTATTAACTCGAGTGCGTCTGCTTCTGCTCTTATCTTGTCAAATAAAGGTTTTACGGTATTGGCAAAAGCGACTCCACGAGCACGCATTTCGTGTTCTGCTTCAGCTTCAAGTCTTGATTTGCGAAGCTCACCAAGATATTGATTTAGATTTCTCAATCTCTGCGATATCTCTCTTATTGAGTCTTTTTGAACCTCTGCTTCATCTGCTAGTCCGATATTTACAAGGCCTTTTACATTGTCTATCAGTTTGTTCTGATGTTGTACACAAGCTGGAATTATGTGTGCTTTAGAGATTTCCTCCACTAATCTAGCTTCTATGTCTATTTTAGCGCAGTACTCTTCCATAGCTACATTGTATCTAGCTTGCAATTCGTTTTTATTGAATACATGATTTCTTTCAAATAGCTCTATAGTATCTTTCGATAGGTATTCGTCATAAGCCTCTGGTGTAGTTTTGATATGAGGCAAACCACGTTTCTCGGCTTCAATTACCCAATCTTGAGAGTAGTTATTACCATTATAAATTACATCATTTGACTCTTTTAGTACTTGGCGCAATACAGTTTTAATTGCTTGTTCTACATCTGGAGTTTTCTTTCTTTCTTCTTCTACTCTATTTTTGAAGTTCACCAACTGATCGGCTACTATAGTGTTAAGCACGGTCATTGGATTAGATACGTTGACGCTACTACCTACAGCTCGGAATTCGAATCTATTGTCAGTGAACGGGAATGGTGATGTTCTATTTCTGTCAGTATCATCTCTTTGTATATTGGCTATTTTCTCTAGATTAAGATCCAATATACCCATATTCGTATCATCGAACTTTTCATCATTTAGAAATGCATTTAATACTGTTGATAGATGATCGCCAGTAAAAACAGAAATAATAGCAGGAGGAGCTTCATTTGCGCCTAGTCTATAGTCATTACCAGCGTTCGATATACTAGCTCTTAGTAATCCAGCATGATTATGTATAGATGCTATTACGTTTATAAAGAAAGTCAAAAAGCTAAGATTTTCAAATGGTTTATCACCTGGTGAAAGGAGATTTTTGCCATCAGTAGTTGCTAGTGACCAGTTATTATGTTTACCCGATCCATTGATACCAGCAAATGGTTTCTCATGAATAATAGCCCGTAGATTGTGTCTTTTAGCTACCAAATCTATGATTGACATCAACAATTGATTGTGGTCAGCTGCTATATTGGCAGTTTCGAAGTTTGGAGCGCACTCAAATTGATTCGGTGCTACTTCGTTATGTCTAGTCGTAATTGGTATTCCCAATGTAAGACAGTCATTTTCGAAATCATGCATAAAGTCAACTACACGCTCAGGAATCTGTGCAAAGTAGTGATCATCAAGCTGTTGTCCACGCGCAGAAGCATTTCCGAAAAGGGTTCTACCACATAGTAATAGATCTGGACGAGCATTGTAAAGGGCTTCATCTACAACAAAGTATTCTTGTTCCCAACCTAATGTAGGGACTATTTTCTTAACGTTAGGGTCAAAATATTTTTCTACTTCTAATGCTGCTTTTTCTACAGCGTGAATAGATTTTAATAATGGAGTTTTTAAATCAAGTGAATCACCTTCGTAGGAGATAAAGATTGCCGGAATACAAAGAGTTTTACCATGTTTTGATTCCATTATAAATGCATGTGAACTGGGATCCCATATAGTATATCCTCTAGCTCGGTGAGTTTCTCTTAACCCACCAGAAGGAAAGCTAGATCCATCAGTTTCTTGTTTTATTAATTCTTTTCCACTGAAAGCTTCGATTGGATTACCATGTCTATCTAGCTTAAAGAATGAGTCGTGTTTTTCAGCAGTACGGCCTGTAAGCGGTTGGAACCAATGAGTATAGTGGGTAGCTCCGTGGTCTATAGCCCAGTTGCGCATACCTACAGCTACGAAATCTGCAGTTTTTACGTCTATTTTCTGACCAGTTTCTACTGCTCCTCTTAGACCCTCGTAGGCCTCTTTCATCAGATATTTTTTTATTGATTCGTCGTTGAAAACTAGTCGAGAATAGTACTCGGAAATGGGTTTGTCTTTTACATTTCCACTAAATCGCTTGTCTTGCTTGTTGGGGTTGATATTCAGCAGACTTTCGCTTCTTATTGACATCGGTTTGTACCTTTTTGGGAATTATAAATTATAATATTTACAAAAATACTATATAACTATAATAATCAAAACTATTTGATTGCACAATTAACGTTTTAGGTTTTGCACATTATGTGGAGAAGTTCGGGCCGGCTAATTCCTTACCCATTTCAATCTGAGTCCAGCAGTTTTGTCTTCGAGCGGTTCTAGGGTCAAAGTATCGCCAATAAATCCGAATTTACGGTGCACTTTCTTACCCCATTCCCCCGGGTTAGAGTGCGATATACGTTTGTGGGTTACTACGCTATCTTCGTAATTAATAGAATATTTCGCAAAATACACATACGAATTAGTCAGATGTTTCAATGCTTCCAAAGGAATAGAATCATCAAAATCAGGGAAGCGAAGGGCTGTCTTTTCGTAATCTTTAGTCAATAAATGAAGCGACATATTTTCTTTATTATCATAGAGTATGTACCCTTGCATACCACCATTCCATACTTCCCATTCGTTAGTTTTCTCATTGTAATTATCCATCACAACCAATGACCAAAGCCCAGTTAGTTTGTTTTTTGGTTCTTCAATTTGAGTCTCACAACTGGTGAAAAGTAGTGTGAGTAATAGTATAATAGAGTTTATATTATTCATATTCGAATTTCAATTTTGTTATTATTTGTTTTTCAACCTATTTACGGAGTATAAATTCGCTAGTTGGTTGTCTTCTAATACATCCTTCTCATATTCGAAACCTAGTTTCTCTAATACATTAATAGACCCAGTATTATCAGGTAGAACCATTGCAATTAGTCGCTCTAGTTTCAAATCTTCAAATCCAAAATTAACTACAGCCCGAGCAGATTCCGTTGCTAGCCCCTTACCCCAATACTTTTTCATAAACCTATAACCAAGGTCAACTTCATCCATATCTTCCAGATATTTCAAACCAGTAAAACCTATAAACTTACCTTTATTCTTGAGCTCAACTGCTAGCCGTCCGTAGCCATATTTCTCATAATCACCGAACACATTTTCTTTTATACGACGTTCTATTTCGGCTCTGGATACTACACCACCGTCAGCAGTGTATTTACTGACTTCAGCATCTAAGTTCATTTCGTAAGATGGCTCAATATCCTTTTCTGTAAAAGGTCGTATAATTAATCTATCTGTTTCTATGATTAGATTCGGGTACTTATTTTTTGTTTTGTATTCCATACTCTTTACCTCTTCTACAAATATACGGATAGTTCTCTACTTTTGAATATTGTGTGAAATTGGGTAATTTAGAATTGAAAAAAAAGAGAAATTATGACAGAATTTTGGGAATCAAACTTTAGAGAAAAGCAGGAAATGTGGGGTTTTGAGCCGACTAGCTCGGTAGTATACACCGCCGAACTGATGAAAGATAATGGGCTTAAGAAATTGCTAATCCCAGGATTTGGATATGGAAGGAACGCACAGTATTTCACAGAAAAAGGGTTCGATGTAACAGGAATAGAGATATCGAAAACTGCTATCGAATTAGCTAGAAAACACTATGGTGATAATACAAAAGTATATCACGGCTCTGTATGTGACATGCCTTTTGATGAAGAGGTTTATGATACTATATTTTGCCATGCTTTGATACATCTACTTGATGAAAAGGATAGATTAAAGCTTATCAAAAATTGCTATAATCAACTCAGAGTGGGTGGTTATTTGGTTTTTGTTGTAATATCAACAAATGACAAATCTTATGGAATAGGCGAAAAACTAAGTCATAATCGATATCGTACGAAACACGGTGTTAATTTGTTTTTCTATGATGAAATAGCCGTTGAGAAAGAATTTGGGAATTATGGATTAGTAAGTATAAATGAAATACAAGAACCACCCAAGACTATTGAAAATAAACCCTCTCAATTATTTTGGCAAATTACTTGTAAAAAAGGATTAGAAATTTAATGCCCATTAATAACGAAAATACATTTTGTCCATCGAGCAGAGAAGAATGGCGTCAATGGTTACAAGAGAACCATATAAAAGAAGAATCCGTATGGCTAGTGCAATACAAAGTCAAATCAAAAAAGAAATCTATCACTTGGACAGAAGCAGTTGAGGAAGCTCTTTGCTTTGGTTGGATAGACAGCGTAAAGCGAACAATTGATGATGAGAGTTATAAGCAGTATTACAGTAAGCGAAAACCCAACAGCACTTGGTCCAAAATCAATAAAGATAAGGTAGCCATCCTAGTTGAACATGGGTTAATGACAGATGCAGGATTACACACAATAGAAGTCGCAAAGAAAAATGGCTCATGGACAATACTCGATGAGGTAGAAGCACTCATAGTCCCCACCGACCTAGAAGAAGCTTTCGAAGCACAACTGAACTCGAATGAATATTATTTATCACTTAGTAACTCTACGCAGAAAATGCTATTGGCATGGGTAGCTCTCGCCAAACGGCCAGAGACCAGACAGAAACGAATAGACGAAATAGCCGAACGAGCTGCTCAGCAGAAACTACCTAAGCATATGGGGTAGTGGTAGTTTTATACTTTTGGAGTGTTGTTGTAATTTGGTAGAATGATTTAATCACTTAAGTAGATAATCAAATAAAATTCAAAAATAATTAATCAGTTCGAGTACGAGGAAACAGGAATAAAATACCATGAAAAATACAATTCAAACTCTAATATTGCTCATACTCTCAAGCCAGATAGTAATTTCCCAAGCCTATATAAATAAGCAATCAAGGCATAGATTTGCACAGTTGAGTATGGGGGTAGATGTAGAAACCAATTTCGGTGGGATTGCTAAGTATCTAAACGAAAATGGTGAAATTAATACTCTAGATTTGCCTAGCACTTATACACCTAGATTTCTAATAGGTGGCACTCATTTCTGGGGTCATGCTGATTTTTATATAGCTATCCCTTTACTAAGAACACAATTTGAAGAAAACAATCAAGTAATTCAGTATCTCCGAGGAGTGGAAACTGTCTTCAAATACTATCCCTGGAGAATAGAAAGTGATAGAATTATTCCTTATTTAGGCTTTTCAATCGCGCCTTTTTACTATGAGCAATCTAATAATAACATAGATTACGGCAATGGTCCAGAGCTGAATCATACTAATTTTCCATTGTTGGGTGGTATTACCTATAATAGTGGAAATCATTTATTCGAATTTGGGGTAGCTTGGAATTATACTAACAAGCAAGACTATTACATTAATCAAACAACCAAAGAGAATATAATAACCCCTCCAGTTTATATGAATTTCTCTTATAGATACTTGCTTGAAACAACGCTAAGTGCAGAGCAAGACTGGGAGTCAGGACGAACTAAAGAAATCACAGAGAAATTAGCTACTCAAAATAAATTAGATGGTTTTTATCTAGGGGCAGGACTATCGTCGGCATTTTGGCTAGGTAAGAACAGCTACAATGAAAATGAAAAGCCTTATATAGAGAGCTATACAACATCTATAATGCCTGACTTTACTCTAGGTTACTATCTCCATAATACGGATTTGAATATTGCTTTGGGGTATAGAGATTATGCTACAAGTTCTAATACCTACGGTACATATCAATCATTGAATAGACAATCAGTTGTGTTGGAATTAACTAAGTTTTTATTTGATTATCATGGTTTCGTACCATTTGTCGGTCCTTCTGTAAGTTACGAAAACTTAAGCTTTGAAGAGAAAATATTAGGTAATACAACTTATGATATATCGGAAGATAAGATTGGATATGGATTGACTTTCGGGTGGGATATTCGCCCCAATCGAATCCAATCATGGTTACTCAGAACAAACCTGAGATGGTTCCCAAGTATGGAAGTTGATATCAACAATAATAGTACTGTCTCATTTAATAATCTCGAATTCAACTTTATACAACTGATAATCTATCCTGATAGGATGTTCTAATTGAAGAGCTTAGTTGATACTATTTCCTAGTCAGTTTATATCTAATGTGTGTAGTCAGATTTGACTCTATTATTTCTACTATTTGAATGTCATTTATATCATTATCAATACCTTCAAACAGTCGAATCCCCCTTCCTAGAAAGACAGGGGAAATGTGAATTAAAAATTCGTCTATTAGTCCTGCATTTAGAAATTGCTGTATAGTATTAGCACCACCTTGTATTCTTATATCCTTACCTTTTGCTGATTTCTTTGCTTTCTCCAATGCACTATGAATGCCGTCGTTGATGAAATAGAAAGTTGTGGATCCTTTTTGAACCCAAGGTTCTCGTTTCTCATGAGTCAGTACATAAACATCTGCTTCGTATAAATCTTCAGCCCAAACGACTTCTCCTTCTTCGAACATTCTTTTTCCCATTATGTATGCACCAGTTCTTGCAAATACATCGTCAATCAATTTACTGTCTGTACCGTTTTCTTCACCGCCTTCCATTTTGATATGTTTCCAGAATGCCTTTTGCTTGAACATCCAGTTGTGTATTTTGGGAGAAACCCCGCCCATTGGGTTGCTTGGACTTCTGTTTTCACCAGCGAAATAGCCGTCAAGTGATATTGCACTATCAAAGATAATCTTGCTCATAATTTCCTGATAATTTGTTGATTATATATTCGATTAATTTCAAATATAATGAATATGTTTTTGCCTTTTGGAGATAGATGTAAATTTGATAGTTTGGATTAATTAAAAATATAAAAGTCACTCTTCTATTTTTAAGGGTTGTAGATTACACCTCCCTAAATCCCTCCTCAAGGAGGGACTTGAAAATATAATATACAAGCCGAAGGTGGAATTGAAAATATAATATACCAGACGAAGGTGGACTTGGAAAGTTATATCCCCCCTTGAGGGGGGACTAAGGGGGGTGTTAAAGTAAAATTGAAACTCTAAAAATGAAAAGAAAAATAGTACCATATAATCCAAAACTGAAAGAATTAGCTAAAAAGCTTAGAAATGAAAGTACCAAATCTGAAGTAACATTATGGCTACAAATAAAAGGTAAAGCACTTAGTAAATATGCTTTTCTAAGACAAAAACCATTAGGTAATTATATAGTTGATTTCTATTGCTATGAATTAAATCTCGTAATCGAATTAGATAGTTTGACGCATGGATGGGAAAAAACAACCCAAAAAGATTTTGAAAAAGAGTTGTTTTTGAATGGGATTGGACTTAATGTTTTGAGATTCTCAGATGAGGCTGTGTTAAGTAATATGGAGTTTGTGATAGAGTATATATTGAAATATATAGAATGCTATGAGCTAAACAATTTTACATATTTTTGTCAAAATGATTTAATTAATAATCCTTTGAATAGTTTAACTAGATTAAATGCTGAAAACAGAAATATTCCATTCTATTGGGATAATTCCCGATGAACACCCCCCTAAATCCCCCCTGAAGGGGGGACTTAAAAAATAGAACATCCCTCGTGAGGGGGGACGACTTGAAAAGTGGGGAACTTTAAAATTTTCAAATAGAAAGAACCTATACTCATTATAAGGGGACTTGAAAATATAATATACCAGACGAAGGTGGACTTGGAAAGTTATATCCCCCCTTGAGGGGGGACTAAGGGGGGGTGTTAAAGTTCTAATAACCCACAAAAAACCCCACACTAACGTGCAGGGTTCATAGTATAAATCTTATTTTAAGTATAGCTTATAGTACTGAACTTAGGTCGCCGTTAGTGTTGCGAACGCCTTCAGCACTTTCTGCTAGTTTCGCTTTCTCTGCATCTGATAGAGAAATCTCTACGATTTTCTCGATACCATTTTTACCAAGTACGCATGGTACTCCTATACAAATATCGCTTAGTCCGTATTCGCCATCTAACATAGCAGAGCAAGGGAACATTTTCTGAGCATCTTGAGCTATAGCTCTAACTAGTTCAGATACTGCTGCACCTGGTGCATACCAAGCGCTAGTACCTAATAACTTAGTCAATGTAGCACCACCAACTTTAGTGTCTTCTACTACCTGAGCCATTCTATCAGCTGATAGGAATTCAGATACTGGGACGCTATTTCTGACTGCTTTTTCGATAAGTGGAACCATACCAGTATCGCTATGACCACCGATTACCATACCTTCTACGTCAGATGCTGGGCAATCTAATGCTTCGCTTAATCTGTATTTGAATCTAGCACTATCAAGAGCACCACCCATACCGATGATTCTATTCTTCGGTAATCCAGTCGCTTTGTGTACTAAGTAAGTCATAGTATCCATAGGATTACTAACTACTATGATAATAACATTCGGAGATTCTTTGATTAGGTTTTCGCTCACAGATTTAACTATACCAGCGTTGATACCGATTAGTTCTTCTCTAGTCATACCCGGCTTACGCGGGATACCGCTTGTGATAACAGCTACATCGCTGCCTGCTGTTTTCGAATAATCGTTAGTGCTACCAGTTATCTTAGTATCAAATCCGTTTAAAGATGCTGTTTGCATCAAATCCATTGCCTTACCTTCTGCAAAGCCTTCTTTGATATCTACTAATACTACTTCCGAAGCGAAATTTTTGATTGCGATGTACTCAGCGCAACTTGCACCTACAGCACCTGCTCCTACTACTGTTACTTTCATTTTATGACTCCAATCTTTTTATAAGGGGATAATTTGTTTTTATAAATAATGTAATTTTCAAAAAAAAGCGGCTTTTAAAACCGCTTTTGTATTTTTCTAATCTAGTTTGATTAACCGTTAACTAATTGCTTGAATTTAGCTGTAGGTAATGATTTTGGTCTTGTTATAGGCAATCCGTATGCTCTAGCAATCACTGATTGTGAACAAATGCCGATAGCACGAGAAACTGAGAATAATACTGTGTAGTATTCAAACTCTTTTAATCCAAAGTGGTATAATAATGAACCAGAACCAGCATCAACGTTTGGCCATGGGTTACTGATCTTTTCTACTTGGTCTAATACTTTAGGAACTACTCTGAATACTCTGTCAACTGTTTGGAATACAGGATCGTTTGAGCAATTTTCCAACCCGAAAGCATGGAATGCTGTGAAACGAGGGTCAGTTACTCTAAGTACAGCATGACCGTAACCCGGTATTACTTTACCAGCATCTAGTGTTTCCCAAGTGTATTTCTCGATTTGTTCATCAGTTGGAGTACCACCGAATTTCTCCATAGTCTCTAACACCCACTTTAGACATTCTTGGTTAGCTAATCCGTGTAATGGGCCAGCCAATCCGTTCAGTCCTGCCGTTAGTGAGTAATACATATCAGAAAGTGCAGAGTTAACTGTAGCAGCAGAGAATGCAGATACATTTCCGCCTTCGTGATCCGAATGCAATGTTAAATACAATCTCATCAAATTCGCAAAAGCGCCTTTGTCATCGTTCAGACCAAGCATGTGAGCATAGTTCTCACCTAGGTCAGCACCAGCTTTTGATTCTATTCTTGGCCCTTTGTCAAATCTCTTTCTGTATATAAATGCAGCGATAGCTGGTAACTTAGCGATGATGTCAAGTGAATCTTCTAGTGTATATTCCCAATACTCAGCTTTTGTAATGTCATTATAATTCTTAGCGAATTTCGATTCTCTTTGCATAACCAAAATAGCTGTGTTGAACATAGCCATAGGGTGTGAGTCAGAAGGCATTTCGTTAAGGATATTCCACACATAAGTTGGTACATCTTGACGACTTTGCAAATCAGCTTGCAAATCAGCAAGTTCTTCTTTGTTTGGTAATTCACCAGTAAGTAGTAACCAAAGGATTTCTTCAGGTAGTTTGTCAGTTATTTCACCTAGCTCTTTTCCTCTTATGATAAGACCTTTGTCCGGTGGTACTTCAGATGTGTCGCATATCAATGCTTTTACACCACGGATACCTCCGTAAGCTTGCGCAAGAGTAACTTCAGATACTTTTTTATCTCCGTTTGCAGCTACAAACTCTTTTATATCTTTGATTTGGTCTGGAAGAATACCAGCTAATTTTTGTTTCAATAATGACATATATTACCTTAAATTTTGATTAATTTTAATTTCGAATTTGGGGCGAACACTTTACTTTAATACTTGTAACTAAAAAGTCTTACAACTTAATAAATTTCAAAATTGATTACGAATAATTTGTTCATTTCTTTTTATTTTATTTGAATTTTTTGTGACTACTTCATACTTTTTTATCACAAAATCAGATTATTGCATATTTCTGAAATTTAAAAAAAAGCCAGCGATTGCTGGCTTTGCTATTTATTGTCTTTTCGTTTTTTCTATTAATCGCAACATGACTCTATATTATAAAGTTCAAGAACTTCTGTAGCGGTTAGCTCTTTGTTGAATATAGCTATATCATCAATAGCTCCGTTATAAAACCTACCTATTATCAAATCGCCCATATTCACAGGACTTATCACTTCTTGTGTTATACTTACTTTCTGATCCATTTGAACTCCATTTTGATAAAGCGTCATAGTCTTAGTATCAAAATTGCAAGTTGCTACTACATGATACCATTGATCTAGTGAGTTGTTATTGGTATTATCCCAAACAGAATTGAAGTTATTAAAGAAAGTAGCTTTGTTTAGATCATAGATCCCAAGTGATAGTATCCTATTTGCAGAAGGGGTAGGGTTATTTTCGTCTCCCCTGCTAATAAGCACTTCGTAACTACCGTCATTAGTAATCGAATGTTTATACCATAATGAAATAGAGTATTTCCTCAAATCATTAAGAAAAGTAGGATCTTCCATGAAGAGGTAATTTGGAGTAGAGCTATTGAATTTATATGCACAATTAGTTCCTCCGTCTCTGCCCTCAGTCATTTCAGCATTGTTAGTGTTTGTCAAATCATTTGTGCTCTTCTGATCTTCTAGACTACCATCGATAAATGGATAATATGCTATCAGAGAACCTTCTATAGACTCTGGTATACATATCTTCGCCGCTGGTGCAGCTACGTCTTTACTTTCCTTGCAAGAGAATAGTAAAAATGCAGACAAAACAAATATATAATATTTCATAAAAACTCCTAAAATAATGGGAAAAATTAATAATAAAATAACCGATATGTATTCATTCTGTTACATACAGAGATACATATAAATGAGGGTTTTCGAGAATATATTAGATATCTGATAGGAGCAGGGATTAAAGTGTGTAATTGTTTTCACAAAAGTTTACAGAAAGATTATCTTCCACCCGCTAGTGATATACGCAAGTCTAATCCGACTTGGGTTGTACTGAAACCAGGGTTGGCTGCACCAGCTGTTATAGTTGCATCATATCGGAAGAAGAATGATGCGGTTACTCTGTTACTGATAGAATAGCGAATTCGGGGTTCAATTGTTATCTGAGTATCACCTTGTAATTCACGACCATCATTATCCTGTAAACTAGCTTCGTCTGATACATCGAAAGTAGCTCGCGAATTATCTTTGATTGAGAATAGGAAGCTATACTCTATATTGTTTTTCAGATTTAACCCTAAAAACTCCCACTCCAAACTCTTCATAGTATAGTTAGCTTGTGCACTTATCTCATTAGTACTTGTCTTTTGTATTATACTTCTGCTCGAAGAATTGAGATTGAAATTAGTAGTTGCGTTCCATCTCAGATTAGCTGTTAATTGCCCATCCAATTTCTCTTCATCGAAAGTCCAGGTAACCCCAAGCATAGGTTGGAAACCGTATTGAACCATTTGATTTTCGTATGCTTCACCCTTATCAGTGATTTTTATACTTTCATCATATATAGAGCTATATCTATGTTCCAATCTTACTTTTTTAACATAAGTGTCCCAAACTCCCCACTTTTCGAGACCTTCCCAAGTAATGCCATAGTTAGGAGCTGGTAAGAATTTACGAGCGGCTCCACTACTTATACTGAATGCTTCTAATTTTTCGAAAAATGACTCTGAAAGTGCTCGTTGCTTTTCTCTGTTTTGTTCTAGTTCAGAAATACCACTGTTTTCTATAGCAGTCGCTCTTATATTATACTCATCTACTACGTTGTCGATAGTATTACCAAAAGGATTGAATCCAAATATAGTAGGGAAAGACATATAAGATCGACTAAATGAGCGCATGGCTATAACGTTAGTATAAGTAGGTACACCATTGTTGTCCGTCAATACTGTCTCATTTCTATTGTAAGCAACCGTAGAGTTCCATTTCAAATCAAGTTGAGCTCCTTCCCATAGGGGTCTAGAAGTCGATATGTCGAATGAAGTAGATTGTGTAAAGTTATCTTGCATAATACCATTAGGAGGACGTAATCCGTCAAAGGCAGAAAATCCAAAGAATGGGAAAGCAGATGATGAAACCGTTTTGAATCCACCATGGGGACTACTTACGAGTCCTAATTGGTATGGTAAACTTGGTCCGTTCTGAAGAGTGCTCCCACCAAATCCCCAAACATTATTGATACCTGTTCCTCCATAAACACCTGGATTTACGGATGCGTTAGTCTGATTAAGACCCATTCGCAACGTCTCAAAATCTAAGAAAATAAATTTGAAAACATTACCAATTTTGTCCAAAACTGTTAGGTTAGTATCGACTGGAGTTATCCTTGTGATTGATGGCTTTTGAACTTTGAACCAAGTGTCGCCTAGTTGTTTTAAATTAAGCGTGCCTGTAAATCTTGTAGTACTGTTGTAGTTTGCTTGCTTTGAAATATTCTGAAGAGCAGGGTCAGGGTGCAATGGATTAGTCCATAGATAGTCAACTACGTACTGACCTGTTATTTTGAAAAATTTATTAATGCTAACTATATTAGGCAATTGAGGAGTGAAATTGAGCGTCACATTTTGAGTATGATTTATATCATCACCAAAATTAATCAACGCCCCGTCATTAAGAAATATTCTCTTTGCTAGTTCACTACCTGTTCTCTGGCTCCCATCATCTGCAGACTCATATTTTACTAATGTTGATCGTGTATTGAAATTATAATCCAACAATGGATTTAAGAATCCACCCTCTACGAACTTCCATGAGAAATTCACAGTTCTATTAGCTGTAAAATCCCTTACTACAGGACTAGCAAAGTCTAAAAATCTAGATTGCTCAGTACGTCTTTGTCTATTCATATCCAATCCAAATCCAATCGAATTAGGTAAGAAGTTAAACTTGGCCTTGCTGTAAGTATCTATAACTGGTACACTATCTATCCAAGTTAATGGTGAAACTGTAAGCAATTCTGGTATCCTATTAGCATACCTAACATCGGCTCTCCATTGCCAATTGAATCGAGTTTCATATACAGGTGTTCTTTGGTATTCTTGAGCATAATTATAGCCAAAAACTAACTTATTGATGGTCTCGTTGACTGACCAATGACTAACTGGTAGCCCTAACTTAACACCGTTCATACCCCAATTATCTCTTACTACTAAAGTTTGAGAGCGTTTGATAATGTTATCTGCTATCTCCTGTGCTTCTTGCTCAGTTGACCCATTATCTATAGCTCTCTCTTTAGCTATATTAGCAGCAACATCTAGATTGACATCGTTATTTGCTTGGAATTCGGGAGTCTCTACTCTCTCGGAGTGACTATAGTTAATAGGTAGATTCATACCACTAAAGCTCTTGGGCATAAATTTATTCAATTGTCCTTGCATAGATACTGTGAATTCGCTCGTTTGCATACGGTTACCGAATCGCTCTTCTAGTCTATGGAAATTGGGCTCTTGAGTTTTGAATGAAGCGTCTATAGTACCCAAGTCAGCCAATTTGACTGAAGCGCTAGCAATGGCAGCTATATCGCTACTAGCCTCTGGTGAAGTCAACCTTAGTTCATCATACCACACAGTTGTTGTTAACTCATTCGGATATCTTTCTTCAGGATTGGCTATACCTAACCCTATAAATGATACTCGAGTAAGTACTGGATTACCTTTGATAGCAAATATTGCAATAGGATCACCGGGAACTGGGAATTCTTGTCTTTCTCTTTTAAAAGTTGAATCCCTAACTTGTTTGATAGCTGTAAGTTCTTCTAAGTTTATTTGTACATCCGTCCAACCACGTTGTATTGGTTTTCTATACTCGTAGTAGTTTGCCGAATCCGTTCCAAATCTTATAAAAGCATATCCTTTTGGAGTTACACCTGGTACAATTTGTCCAGGCATTGAGCCATCACCATGGAAGAAAAATTTCAATTTTTTATAATAGAACAAATCTAACGCCCTGAAAACACGAGTAGCCATACGTTCTTCGCCATAGTTAAGATTATCTACTCTTAGAGCCAAAGATTGCTCATTGAGTTCCAAATCTTCGTTATTTGGACTGTTCAATTGTCTAGGGGGTCTAACGCCAGGAGGCATAGTATAGAAATCAGGTGCGCCTTTGTTCTCGAATCTATTAACGAAAGCCAATGACATTACTGAATCATTAGCAGGTACATCAAGGAAATTACTTATACGTTGCCATTGCGAACCAACTAATTTCCAATCTGCAATCTGTATATATGCAGGCCCACCTTTGAATGAGACTCTTATATATTGGACATTGGAGAAAAGCGGATTACCAACTCTACTAGAAGGTCTTCTAATCGGTAATCGGAATTGGTACCAACCTGCTGCTTGATTACCACCTACTATTTGTGGGTTTGTGTTGGGGTCTAGGTTCGATACATCTATTTTATATCTAAAATAACTATTGTCTAGAGTAATAGTTTGACCATTATTGTCATTAAGTATTTCTTTATCTGGGAACTGACCTAATTCTGATTGGGTTGAATTGCCCTCAAAATTGTTATAATACAAGAAATCATCAGCTTGCTGATCTTCGTTATTCTGACCGAAATTAAAACTATAATTATCCCTAGCAGGGTCATCTTCTAGATTAAGTGGGAAAGGATATTCTTCTTTTTCTTGAGCATCGTTTATAGCATCTATCCCTACGTCTTCACCTTCATCTATACGATTGTTAGGTAGTGGGTTAGCCTCTGTTATACCATCTTCAGTATTCAATGAGTTGTTCGCTATTATGTCTTCACTTATTTGCCCCAAATCTATATACATCTCAGTAGAGTTATCACCTCTATTATCTATACGAAGCATTATCTCTAGATATTCGATGTTTTCGGTATCGAAGTTGGTATTGAACGAAGATAATAGTCTTTGCATACCACCCCAAACCCTGTTTCTATTACCATCTTTATCTAGAAATCTATCAGCTGGATTATATTCGGGGTTAAGTGAATCCAAGTACTCCGGATTTCTATTATATATACCACGAAATTCAGGATTATAGAATAATTCAAGTGGACTTAGGTTGTTATTACCTACTGTAGTCTGCTGATCGGGGTATATCTCTCTCACAGGAATACGAGGAATAAAATACTTGAACCAAGATAATCTACCACGATAAAGATTTCTATCAGGTCCTGTTAGAGCTATAGAGCTATCTAAAGGAGCTGATGAAAACTGCCATTGCGAAGGATTTAGACCTAAACTTATAGAACGCTCCCCACCCTCAAAATTATCTAGGTCAACTGCTGCTTCTCCATTATCTGATGCTGCTGTCGATTCTTTTTTGTTTGGTGTTGGGAATATAATCGCCATCTCACCACCAACTGACATACTCGAAGCTGCTTTAGTTTCGTAAAATGGAAGAAAATCTAGTGCTTTAGTCAACCAGGGTGTATCCCACTCTAATCTACCGTCTAATCCGAATATAGAGTTTGCAATTGGCTCATTACCCAATTGCACTCGGTCATTGATAGCAGCTAGATTATAGTGCATAAAAGTGAAACCAAGGGTAGCAGTAGCTCTACGTCCGTCATATAGTAAATAATCACCTCTGATTCCGGCTAATGTCTTTGTTGCAATCTGGAATACGTCTTGTTGCTCATATTCGACTTTTAGATTTGCTCCAGGAGCAGATGCAGATGGGTTTCTTAGCGTCAAAGTACCAGAAAAATAATCCACCACATAATCTTGGAATTCCCTCAACTGACGACCATCTAGAAATACTCTAACACTACCCGGAGCTAAATTGAATGCTCCTAAAGATATTTTACCAGCAGCTCTACCAGAGACTTCACCAGCTATTATAAATCTATTTCTAGCTGTATTTCTTTCGGCAACTACTCTTACTGTGTCATATATATCAGAAAAAATGTATTGATCTGCTAATGCAGGGGAACCTTGTTTCTCAAAATAGTCTCTCAATCCATCTCTGAATGGTTCAACTGAAGGAAAAGTTATCTCTCCTGTTCTTTGATCGAAAAAAGGTGAACCAGCTGTCTTATCGAACTCACCATCTGGTTGTGCCAACCCTGATGTATTAGTTCTATCTACACCTAGTATTGTTACTAGCTTGTCTGGAGCGTTTGGTAATACATCTGTCGAATCATTGTCCTGATTGATATACCATAGATTAATAGTAGTTTCATCTAGATTGACATTTGTCGAACCGATTGAGTATATGTTTTTCATCTGACGAGACCAAAGTGTATCGAAGCCTGGTTGCATATTAGGTACGGATACTAATTTAAGTATCAATGTGTCTTTAACACCTACCGAATTACTAAATGCACCATGATAAAGATCGTCATCAGCTGAAGGAGTAACGCCTTCTGTGATATAAGCTACGGCGTATTTTCTATCTTCTCTTAGATTTTTGATAGTCAAAGTACCTAAGTTTCTATCAATTGCAAATTGATTTGTATCTAACTTCTGAAATCTACCACGCTCTACTATACCTGTTTGTATAGCTACATTTGGGTTGTTAAGAGCGGGGTTATTAATAAAATTCAAAGGGTTTGTTTCAGGAATTATGTTAGCGTAAGCAATTACTTCAGAAACTTGAGGGCTTGTTACGGTGTTCGTTGATTCCCAGACTTCTATATCCTTTACTCTACCAACGTTAGCTGATTGCGGTATAACGGGTTTTGGCGATGACCAATAATCTTTATACACAGCTTTATAGCTATTATCTAAGAAAAAGTGATTACGTGAGAAATCAGGTGGACGTACTTGGAAAGGTGTCTTATTAGAACCACCTTGTACGTTGACGAATTTTTTCTCACCACGACGCTGAGCAAAAATCGTTTTCAAATACAGAGGCCCGAATTGATAGTCTGAGCGAATACCGAATAGAGTTTGACCGCCATTTATCAACTGAGAGTTCAATGGTAAATTAACATTACCAAACTCCACAAGTTTTATTATATCATCCTCATAGCCTTCGTATCCGACTTTGAATTGATTATCATTTCCAAAATTATTACGGCTAGTATTCCAATCTGTACTCAATTTTAATTTGTCACCTATACCACCACTTACGTTAACTCTGATGTCTTGCGAAAAGATAGGAGTCGATTGTGTTTGTCCAAATGCAGAGACAGTACCTAAGTTCTGCGAATCCCATCTCCAACCTAGCCTTAAGTTTACTTCACCGTTTACATTGATATTGATTTGGGGTTTCCCGAATATACCCATAAGCGGATTGGGAGGTATTGGGATAGATATCCCAGTCGCATCTGCCATTAATCTAGCCAAATCACGACTAGACATAGCTTTTTTAATATCATATCTAGTAAGTAAAGAATCCCAAACTTGCTCCGTTATTACTTTCTTACGGTAGTTTAGATAATCGTCAATAGACATATTTATCCCAGAGCTGATCTCTACGTCATCTATTCTTTCACTTGCTTTGACTGTATTACTAGCAGAATCAATTTCACTAGTATAACTATAACCGCTTAGTGTGTCATCTAACCCGAAATTATTTTGACCGTATTTTTGTCTGTAGTAACCATTATAATCAAAGAATGGGCTTTTGTACGAAGCTACAGAGTCTTCTTTAAAAATACCTTGGTTTATCTCTAAACTTTCATAATCGGGTTGGAAGTAAAACATATACAAATTAAGTGGCATCAACGCAGTGAAGATGGAAAGAGGGTTAGAGCTATGCACAGAGTTACCTCCACCAGCTAAGCTAGGCGTACTACTCTCCGTTTTCGGTCCTAATAGGACGAAAAGCATAGAAACTATGAGTATATGTTTGAAAATCTTATTTCTCATACTGCCGCTATATAGGGGTACTAGATTACTACAAATAATGTACCACTATAAGGGGTTCGATATAAATAAATTAATAAAAAAGAGTAGCAGATTTAAAATAAGCTTTACCGTAGATAAAAAATAGAAAAACAATTACAATATTACGCATTCAAAACTTTCAAGTTACCTATAAACTTCGATTTGATAAAATTTTAATTAAGCTGTGAAATATTAGACACTTCAGACCGTCTCTTAATATATGATTAACACCTTAGAATAATAAAATTAGGAGATATAATGAAAAACTCAATCGGTTTAGATAAAAAGAAAGTAAAAGTACTAACAGAAAAACTAAACGATTTATTAGCAAACTATCAGCTATATTATCAAAACCTAAGAGGGTTCCATTGGAATCTAAAAGGAAATGATTTTTTTACTCTTCATGTAAAATTTGAAGAACTATACAATGCAGCTCAACTTTCAATAGACGAAATTGCTGAGCGAATTGTTACACTAGAGGCTGTACCTTTGCACACTTATAGTGATTATGTCAAGCAATCTAAAATAAAAGAACACAAAAATGTAACTACAAGTAACGAAACGGTAAGTAAAACCGTATCTAATCTAACTACTCTTATAGAAAAAGAAAGAGAAACTTTGAAAGTTGCTGATGAGGCAGGAGACGAGAGTACTGTAGATATGATGACGGAATTTATTAGATTTCAAGAAAAAACAATATGGATGCTAAATTCATTCAATCATAAGTAAGAAAGCCCCAACTTATTTTTTTACTTATGGTATAGAGCAATTAGAGATAATTGCTCTTTTTTTTTTGACTTAACTACTCAGTATCTAACCAAATGTAAAGTATTGTCTAAATAAAAAAATGTATTTTAATAAGTAATTATAGTCTGACTCGCTAATGTTCGTATATTTGTGGAATTACTTTTATATTAATAATCCTACGAAATTTATATAAATGAAAGATATAAACTTTATTTTTTTATTACTGGCTCTAGTTGCAGAAATAATCGGGACAATTGGCGGGTTTGGTTCCTCTGTTTTTTTCGTTCCTATTGGTAATTTTTACTTTGATTTTTATTCAGTACTAGGGTTAACGGCAATTTTTCATTTATCAAGTAATCTAAGTAAAATATTCTTATTCAAGAAAGGACTAGACAAAAAGCTTTTAGTAAATATTGGTATTCCATCAATTGTATTCGTTATACTAGGTGGATTTCTATCGAAATCAATTAATAGTATATATTTAGAAATATTTTTAGGTGTCTTTTTAGTTGGGTTGAGTTTACTTTTTCTAATCAAAAGTAACTTAACAATCGCTCCTAATAAGAAAAATGCTATTATAGGCGGTTCGTTTTCTGGATTTTCAGCTGGACTATTGGGTACCGGAGGTGCTATCAGAGGCTTAACTATGGCTTCTTTCAACTTGGAAAAAAGCGTGTTTATAGCAACTTCTGCTTTTATAGATTTTATGATTGACTTCTCTAGAACTGTAGTTTATTATAATAATGGTTATATACATAGCCATGATCTTAAATATGTCCCATTTCTTTTTATTATCGGATTATTAGGTTCTTTCATAGGCAAAAAAATATTATTAAAAATACCACAAACCAAATTCCGAAAATTGTCTTTAACTTTTATACTTTTCATTGGGATTGTTACTTTGTTCCAAACTATTTTTTAAATGAAAAATACCAGTTTAATAAAGGAATTATTTTATTAAAAAATATTTGATTTCATTAATTATTGAAACCAAAATAAAACAATTACGTATAACTTTCTTTTACTGCTATATTACAATATATTATAGGTACCTAGTATGCAAGATAATGTACAAAATACACCGCCCCAAATGAGTCAAAACTATCCTCCTAACTTCAGACCCCAGAAGAAAACTAGATGGTGGATACCTGTTTCTATTATAGGGGGTGTTTTCTTATTATTCGTGATCTTTATTATTGCCTTTTTCTCATTTATTGGCTCTTCTTTCAATTTCGAAGAGAAGGAAGTTAATATTAGTGAAAAAACTGTCCTTTCTATAGATCTGTCTAACGGTTTACCCGAATATTCTAAACAAGATCCATTTAGTATATTCTCCGGTGGTAGTGGTGGTTCCATATCTTTTTATGAAATCATTAATTCTATAGAGAGAGCTAAAGAGGATGACAATATAAAGGGTATATTGCTTAATATCAACGGTTCTGTTGGTCGTGCTAAGGGCGCAGAACTCAAAGAAAAATTAGAAGATTTTAAAAAATCAGGCAAATTCATTTATAGCTTCATAGAGTCTGGTGATGAACAAACATACTACAACTCTCTAACAGCTGATTCTATTTTTATGCCTACCGAAGGACTATTAGAGTTCAACGGGTACGGTATTAGTTCTATGTTTATGACTGGACTTTTCAAGAAAATTGGTATGGAATACCACGTAGTTGGATTTGAGGATTTCAAATCAGCTGCCGATTCTTACAATAAGTACAAATTTAGTGATTCTTCTCGTTACCAATTAGAAGTAATGCTCAATCAATTCCAAGATGAATTTGTGGCTAGCGTAGCGAAACATAGAAAAATGGAAAAATCACAAGTTCTTGCGCTGCTTAATCAAGGACTTTTCACTGTGGATAGCTTGTATAAGTACAAACTAATAGACGGTATGAAAACTAAAACACAAGTTGAAGATTTCATCAAATCTAGAATATATCCTGATGTATCGACAGATAGTTTATATACTAAAGAGCTTGACATAGTTTCCGTAGCCAAATACAATAAGAGTAAATTTAAGCAAAAAGGTAAAGTGGACAAAGATAAATCAATCGCTATTATCAATAGTGTTGGTCCTATCTACTCTGGTGAAGATGAGAACTCACTTTTCGGAGGTAGTGACTATGAGATTCGTTCTGCGAAATTTGTAGAGCAAATCAGAGACGCTGCAGAAGATGATGAGATTGATGCAATTATACTTCGTATTGATTCGCCAGGTGGTTCGGTTATCGCATCAGATGAGATGTGGGAAGCTATCATGGAAGCTCGCAAACGTAAGAAAGTTATAGCTTCGATGAGCGATGTAGCTGCTTCGGGTGGTTACTATATGGCTATGGCTTGTGATAAGATTATAGCTCACCCATCTACTATAACTGGCTCTATTGGTGTTATACTAGCTTTACCTAATTTCGAAGGTACTAGAGAAATGCTAGGAGTAACAGCCGATACTATATCGACTACTACTTCTGCTCAATTCTTGAACCCTATGTTCAAGTATACTGACGCTGACAAAGAGAAACTTTATACTTTATCTAAGACTATATACATGAGATTTTTAGAAAGAGTAGCAGAAAGCCGCGGTAAAACCGTAGAGCAAATCAGAGAAGTAGCTAAAGGTAGAGTATGGACTGGTCGCGACGCTAAAGCAAAAGGTCTAGTAGATGAACTCGGTGGATTAGAATTTGCTATCGACTATGTAAAAGATATGATCGGTGTAGAAAAGGGTAAATTGGTCTATGTGAAATCTTATCCTGAAAGAAAAGATGATTTCCAAGCATTTATGGATGCTTTGGGTATGGAAAGCAAACTAGGTGCAGCAAGCAATAAAAACTTTGTAGAAAGAGTTAAAAGCGAGTTTAGCCCAACTATGCAATCACTAATCTTGAATATGGAATACTTAACTCCAGAGATGCAATCGCAAATGAAATACACATTAGCTATGTATGATATTTCTAGAAAAGAGAAATTCCTTATGGCTATGCCACAGATGATAGACTACAAGTAAACTATCAAGATATAAATTAGATTTAAGACCCGCTCAGCCAAAAATGAGTGGGTCTTTTTTTTATATTTTCTAATTCATAACTCTGTTTTGTATATTGAATCTATCTTTTTTACATAAATCTTATATATACGATGCGACAGTTATTCCTACTAATTATATTTTCGATATTAGCTTACTCTTGTTCCAACGATTCGGTGGCACCTGTCGAAGAGTTTGACTATAGGAATTACCTCCCTTTGGATAGTGGCAATACTTGGGACTATATACACTATGGTATAGACACTAATAATAAGGCAGCATTAACTGAGTTCGCTTATAGTACTACTTATTATATAGATACTCTGATGCATAATGGTAGAAAAGCATTTAGGATGGACTCAGAAGATCTAGTACTCGGTAATAAAACTAATAATGAGTTCTATTATTCTCTTGACTCTAACAGGATAGCTATATCCAATATGTATTTTTCACTTACAGATTCGTCTAGATTCAGATATACTGGTTGGCTTGATATATATAATCTGTACGTAGGTGATTGGGAAATGGAGTCATTTGAGTTTCGTGATACAACTATCGGTAATTCTGTTTATAAAGGCTATGTAGCTTTTACTGGAAGCAAAAGAAATGAATCGGAAGCCGAATTCGAAGGTAATAAAGTCAAATTCATCACTGGTTTTCTATATGTACTCTACAATGTAGATAGATATATAGGTCAAGATACTATCAAGATAAGGCACAATGAAGTATATGAATACCGATTTGGGAAAGATATAGGACTGATCTATTCGAGATACTTTGATAAGATAGATAGTACTAATCTGGGTGGATACGAGAAAGTACTAAAAGAATATAGTAACTAAAAATTACGCTTGTATTTATAATATAATTCTCAATTGAGGATGTAGATGAAATCCGTTCTATTAGCCATATTAACCACGACAATTCTAATGTCATATACTCTCTCAAGTGCAGAGATAGTACCTGTTTGGCATACCGAATCAGGTGCCGGTGAAATTCATGATATTGAATTTCTAAGGGGTGAAGATTCATTTATATTAATAGCTGGTATTGGTGAAAATGGTGTCATTGAAATTCGCCAAACAAAGACTGGAGATCTTATTCGTTCTTTTCCTGTTCCATATTTATCATATAATAATCAAATAGAAGTAACTCCTGATAGTTCGAAAATATTAATAACGACAGGGGGTGACAAAGAATTTAAACCTACCATTGAATTAAGAAATATTGAAGACTTTAGTGTTATCAATAGTTTTAAACTTGAAATGGATATAGATTCATTGGATGAGAAAGGAGGTAAATTATATTATAAATTCAGGCAAGCTTTGGTAGATCCAATTAGGCCTTTAGTATATATAATTGTAGAAAAGACTAACTATATTTCAAATTACACACCTGAAAAATATTGGTTGCGAGTTTACAACTATAATACAATGAAAGAAGTGACTGACTTAACTCCAATTGGTTTTGAAAATGAAAAGTTAAAATGTTTTGATATTTCAGATGATAGTAAATATTTAGCAGCATTAAATGATGGAAGAACTTATCTAAAGGTTTGGGATTTAGAAAAACTAGAACTTGCTCAAGATATTCAACTTTATGATAAAGATTACAATCTAGATCCGAATTATTTTAGATGCGTTACAGATGATATAGAATTTTCTTCAAATAATAATAACTTATTGTATTTATCTGGAAAATTCCCTGATAATAGTGTTGAGTATAGTTCGTATGGATTCTATAAATTCTTAATAGCTGAGAAACAAAAAATCAAGGAAATGCAAGAAGAGAATAAAGTAGGTGGAAACCTAATTTTATTGAATAAAGACAATTATCTTTTTCTTTCAAGTGGTGGGGATGATAAGATTTTTAATGTTATGGAAAAAAAGTTAGAAGTAAGGTTAAGTGATGTAGGGATAGAGCTTCCATCCTCAGTTGATGTAATATTTTCTCATAAGTATCAAATCTTTATTGGTTGCTCAAAATTCAAGGTTGGTGCAATTGTATTTGATAATAAATCGAATATAAAAATAGAAGAAACTGGAAACACCTCTATAAGTCCAAACCCTACAAACAGTTTTGTAAGTATAGAACTCAACTGCATTGAGCCAATTATTAATTATCAAATCAACAATCTAGAAGGTTTATTGATTAGTCAAAGCTCAATGCATAACCAGAATAATCCACTACAAATCGATTTTTCGGGCTACACACCAGGTGTATATTTTCTCATGATTCGTTGTGGTAATGAATCGAAGAGTTATAAGGTAGTCAGGGAGTAGGTCGGCAAGGGAATGTATTGCCGTCGGTTTTAACCGACGGACAGAAGAAAGTAAAACCCTCCTTAGGACTTTAGTCCCATATTTATTATTTTAGATAGTAATTAATCATATTATTTAAAAGTATTTGCCAGGTATTTAATGAGTTGGGTTAGAATATGGGTGCATTTAGTATTTTCTACTAAGAATAGAGAACCACTACTGACAGATAATGTTAGAGAATTAGTCTTCGACCATATAAGACAAACAGCTAAAGAGAAGAATATTTATATCAAATCAATAAATGGTTGGAAAGATCATTGTCATTGTTTGATAAGTTTGAACAAAGACCCATCAATAAGTAAATTAGTACAGCAAATAAAGGGTGAGTCATCAGCTTGGATTAATAAATCAAGTGTAATTAAGGGGTTCAATTGGCAAGATGATTATTTTGCAGTATCTGTAAGTGAATCTAAGTTGGAGAAAGTAATTCATTATATTGACAATCAGAATGAACATCATAGATTTAAATCATTTGCTGAAGAGTACACTGAGTTTATGGAGTATTTCAATAAGAATTTCAAATGATCTAAGTTCTAGAATGTGACTAAAGTCACACAATTTGGCAGAATCTATTTATCCGTTGACTAAAGTCAACGGCAATACTTTGGATTATTTAACCAAGATGTTTGAAGTAAAATAGAATGTATTGCCGTCGGTTTTAACCGACGGGCAGCAAGTAAATCTTCGAAAGTCCTCCCTTGAGGGAGGATTTAGGTGGGTGTTGGTCTTGTACTAATATAAGTTGACAGTTTATAAAATTTTAATATTTCGACAGGCTTAATAAACGCATTTTATTTATCCTACTCACTCCCCAATTATCTTGACTAATACTCGCTTCTTGCGCATACCATCATATTCGCCGTAGAATATCTGTTCCCAAGGGCCAAAGTCCAGTTTGCCATTTGTAATTGCACAAACGACTTCTCTTCCCATTATCTGACGTTTCAGATGTGCATCTGCATTATCTTCGTAGCCATTGTGCTTGTATTGGCTGTGTGGCTTTTCTGGAGCTAATTTTTCTAACCATACTTCGAAGTCTTGGTGCAAACCCGACTCATCGTCATTGATGAATACACTTGCAGATATGTGCATAGCATTCACTAGCACCATTCCTTCTTTTATACCAGAGATGTCTATTTCATTTTGGACATCTCTGGTTATATTTATGTATTGTCTTCTTGTAGTTGTGTTGAACCACAACTCTTTTCTATGACTTTTCATTATTCGATTATTATCTTTTTGTAGAAAGTACCGGTGTTAGTTACGAATTGGAGTAAGTAAACTCCAGTACCTAAATCAGTTGTACTGTAAGTGTTCAGCGCTGTTGGGTTATATGTATCAAAGCCTTTAACTAACTTACCAGTAATATCAAGCATATTGACCTTTGTTATATTACTGTTACTTGTCGATTTTATATTAATCTCGTTTCTAGCTGGTTGCGGATATACGCTTAATCCCTTGTCGAATAAATCGAATGCAACACTTGATATTGGCTTTTCGAAACCCTTACCACTCAATTCTATTACTATATCACCATCGGCGTTGTTACTAGAGAAAACAAGTTGTGCTTTATATTCTCTAGCTTCAGTCGGGTTGAATTTAGTTATAACTTTATCTTTTGAACCTTTGGCTATTTCTTTGGGTAGATTACCAAAAAAGCTAAATGCACTTTTGTCTGGCCCTTCGAATGAAATAGAGTTTATATAAATTGTTAAATCACCATTGTTCTCAAATTCGAATGTTTTGTTGCTAATCTTACTTATTTCTGTGCTATCAAATACAAATGAAGAACCAGAAAGGGATGTTACAGATGCTTTGGCGCCTTCTGGAATTATATTGAAATCTAGAGTAGTTACACTAGTTGCACTAGCGCCATATAATCTGAATTTTTCTATTTCATTTGAAAGGTCTGCTTTTTCGTATTCTACTGCCTGCTTTGTAAGTATAGGAGTCCAAGTTGCTCCAAGATTAGTCGTAGAGTATATTTCTCCTTTCTTACAAATAAGATAAATTGCATTGGAAGCTTTATTATAGAACAACTCAACTGGCTCAACACCTAAATCTACATTTAAGTTTGAAACTCCGGCTTTCCAATTCAATCCACCATCACTACTTCTAGCTAACAAAACGTCGTCACCCGTCTTTAGCCTGTTAGTATATATAGCTATACCACCTGTGTTACTGTGGAATGCAATGCCTAATATATTAGCTCCAGTTTCTACTAGAGATGCCGTCCAAGTTTTCCCAAAATCTCTACCTCTTATGATCCGTCCAGCATTAGTCCCGAAATATGCTCTATCTCCGAATATACTTAATGTACCTACAAGCCCTGCTTCGTCAGCTTGAGAGGCAATAGATGCGGTGTTTGCCCAATTTTTACCACCATTTGTAGTTAGTATAACTCCAAATTGGTTGTTTACAGGGTCTCCAACAGCTATACCATTATTCTCATTGAAAAATCCGATACCATTGAAGTAACTAGTCGTACTAGTGAAATCTGTTTTAACCCAATTAATACCACTATTAGTAGTTGCTAATAAGTTACCATTACCAGTAGTAGCCCAAGCATTCGAATTATCTATAGCATAAACTCCTGTAAGAGGTTCTTCTCCACCATCAAATAGTCTGCTTGCAGTAGTATTATAGACTATACCTCTTTTACTGAGTCGGTTTTGCCCTACTGCCCATACTGTGTTTCTGTTTGGAGAATGCACATCGTAGAATGTAGCATATTCTTCTTCCAATATTTCGTCAATTATAGAGAAACTATTGTTGGTTTGTAATACAATTGGGATTTTGAGCAATTGATAGTCAGTGTAACTTTCAGCAGTATATTTTATAAGTACTCTAGCGAAACCATCATACCAAGGATTTAAGTCGTTCAGCTTTATTCTAAGTTCCAATTCACTTGTGTCTAATGTAGTTAAACCATTCACTATTATCTCTGAAGTCAAAACATCGAAGAATTTGTCCATAGCTAAAAACTCTAGTTTAACTCCAGCCACAGGAGCCAAATAGTTAATTAACTTTAATTCAATAGTTTTTACACTATAATTATTGATAATACTATTTTGATTGAAATCATTCTCAGATATTGCCATACCCTTTGTCTTGTTTTCAGCAAAATTATTTGCATTTGCTTGCAATGCCTTCAATGTATTAATCTTACCAAAGTAAAGCGGAATATCGCTAGTCGCTACATTAGCAACAGGGTCAGTTGTGCTTCTCAGCTGAGCAGCAATTTGATGTGGAGTCCAATTTGGGTGTAGTGCTTTTATCAAAGCAGCCAAACCTGCCGCTACTGGTCCTGCCATAGATGTTCCTGACTTATTACCATATTTATTGCCAGGCAAAGTTGCATATATACTTGTACCAGGAGCATAAATATCTGTTCTAATACCATAATTTGTAAATGAAGATCTACGACTATTAGATTGTATAGATCCAACGCTCAGTACATTATTATAACCTGTTGGGAAAAATGATACTTCGTCAATATTTTCCGAATCATTACCCGCAGACGCTACTACTAATACTCCCATATGTACTATTGAATTGATTATCTCTTGTTCTGCAGGGTTGAAACCAGGTCCGCCCCAACTACAATTAATAATATGAGCGCCATTTTCTGCAGCATAGACCAATCCTTCGTAGCCTCGGAATATTCCTCTAGTTCCTCCATTATTCCAGTTGTCAGAGCCACATTTGATAGGCATTAATTTGGTGTTAAACCCGATAGATGCTACTCCAACTGCATTGTTAGTTGCCGCTGAGGCACAACCAGCTACGTGTGTACCATGGTCGTTTGAGGTAAATGAAGGCTTAGGGTCATTGTCAGGTCTCCATTGTCTATTTATTGCTTGCTGAAAAGTTAGATTACCAACAAAATCCCAACCGTTTACATCATCGATATATCCGTTTTTATCGTCGTCTATACCGTTGTTTGGTATTTCATTTGGGTTTATATATATATTAGAAAGCAAATCTGGATGTTGCCAATCAGTGCCCGAATCTACTATGGCAATTACTATTTCTTCGCTACCTTTGGTTATATCCCACGCTTTTTTAGCATTATCATCTATATGCCATTGCTTAGATATATCGGGATCATTTGGAGTAAAATCAGTAGTATATCTGTTGAATACAGGTACCGCGTATTCTACTTCGGGGTTTTTCATTAACTCCTGAGCTATATCATAAGAGTCAACTCCTACTGCATACTCTACTATGAATAACCTTTCTACAGGCGTACCTTTTACTTTATTGCTATTACTATTAGCTATACTGCTAAGTTTACTTATTGATATATTTTCAAACCCTTTGTTCAATACATCAGATAAAAATCTATTACCATCTATTTCTATCTTAGATTTAGTTTTCACATAAATAGAATTTATCTGATATTGGCCCATTTCCAATTTAGGGACAGGTACAGTTATGGTATTTTTGTTGGTGGATTCTATATTAACGTGATAAGCTATAGGAGCTATGCTGTACGCAAGGTTCGTACTAATTAGTATAATAACTAGTACTAAAAGGGTATTAATTTTTTTCATATCAAATGCCAATATTAATTTAAAATTCTTGTATAATCACAACGGAATAACCATTGTTTGTATTGTCGCTATCATCATTATTACCTAATGATGAATTCCCCGTAAATATAACTGTATAGGCCTTATTGAAATTCAATTTCAAATCATCTACTCGATGATACAAATTCGCATAATCTTCGGGATAATAGACAAATAAAGAAATTTTTGCTTCTGAATTAACATCTTGCAAAAACGAAAGCTCATCGTAAGCGATATTATTAGCTAATATAGGGCATGCCGGACAATCTACTAAGTTAAATCTAGAAACTGTTATTCGATTAATCTCTGTGCAAGCATTCAAAAATCGTATCTTATATAAATTATCGAATTTGACTATTGGGTCATATTGATATGTTAATATTCTCTCATCGCCCGTCGTACCAGATGCTACAACTAGTAATCTTTTACCTGATTCTATATTTATGCTTTTTTTCTTTCCATTGACTGAGATTTCTGCAGCACCTATGGGTAATACAGTTGCCAAATTGAGACCATAGTATAACTCATTAGCAGCTTCACTTATCAGTGGTTCTATTCCTATTCGTACAGATTCAGGACCTGCTACGCCATTCACTACTTGTACGAAAACCCCTGCTTCTGCTTCAACTACTTGTTTGTTTTCGTCCTTATCTTCTATTATTGTAAACCCAGGAGAGCCATCATCTTTTTTGAAAAGAACCATAGTGTAGCTCTTATCTTTTTCTAGATTATAGTTAACTCCAGTAATATATTTTGCTGGTTGAGTGGCTGCAAAGACTGTAATAGGGGATAACCCCGATTCGAAGATACCAACACTAGAAGTGCTTCCAAATTTTACATTTCGAGCTATAGTTTCACCATATCTTAGATCTTCATCGCTTTCTACTTTTCTAGCTCCAAAAGCTACTGTAATACCCTCATAATCAGGGTTGCCGTTTACTACTCTGATAATAGATTTGCCTTCAGCTTCTCCGAATACTTTGAAAGGGGGCGCGAGTATTTGTCTGATTTTATCACCTTCGTCAAATAGATAAAGCGAATAATCACGCAATACTTCAAGTGAGCTAAACATACTAGATAGAGTATCGTTACCATTAACAGCTGTAATTGATGATATAGATGTACCACTACATGCAGTATATTCGGTGTATTTGCTTATGTGATTTTTAGTCGGATTGGAGACTATCAATTCGGAGTTCAAATTTACATCAAATGTTTTTGATGAAAAATTTACTGTTCTTATATTTGTTGTTTTGGCCGCAACTTCTTGAGCAGGACCAAATGCACTTGCAGCAGGGCTTAGCTCATCGAGAGCATACACTTTAGGGTTGCCTGTTTGGTCTTTTACTACCACAAAAGAGTATTCGCCTCTTGGTACCATATCCAATCGAAACAATCCAAGTGATTCGCTAATACCATTACGATTATATATTACACTAAATGTATTCTCTCCGGATAATACTGGCTCCGAGCTACTATATCCTCTGTATCTTACTCCTGGGGCTAGTGTACTACCACCCGCGCAACCCAAAACTAGTGAGAAAGTAGAGTTAGAATCCGAATAAGTATTCACTAATCTTACATAAGCATCATTAGTCACAGCTGGTATAGTCAATGAACTATTCATACCTATAAGAGTATCTACAGGCAAAGGGTGTAGGCTATCACCAGGTGCTGTGGGTAATGCGAAGAATGTATAAGTCAGTTTTCTGAAAAATTTAATCTGATTCTCTGGGCCATACTCGTCTCTACCACCTTTTAAAACTGTTGCTTTTGTACTGTCGTCAGGCGGGTTAAAAGTCTCGGTCGCTTGTGCATAAGCCACCTCAGGTGTCTCATACTCAGTCATTCTAAGTGAACGAGATTGGTTGTCACCGGCTAGGTTTATAAATCGGATATTCACGGTCTCCGCCTGCGAAGGCGGATTGACCAATGAATCGTTTTCTTCGGGACATCCGCTAAGTGCGAATATCATTGTTAAGATTAGTGCTGAACTGTAAATTCTGATTTTTTGCATTTCTATCGTATTTGAATAATATTATCTACTAATTTAATAAATAAGGAAATAGTAGCTATTCAAAAAACAGATAAAACTGAATTAAGTTACGTAAAATCTAATAATTCAAATACTAGTTCATTATTTCTTTTTCTTTCTATGGTTCGGATTAGCTGGGTTCAACCCTTTCTTTCCTTTGCTACCAGGAGGTACTTTGCCTTGAGCTTCTGCTATTTTTTGAGCTTCTTCCATTTTCTTAGCTAACCAACCCTTCTTCTTATCAACTTTTTTCATATCGTGGATAGAAGTTATTCTATCTTTAGCGAAATTGTTGATATATAGTTGTTGACCTATACCCAATACGTTGAACATAAAGTAATAAAGATTAAGTCCAGCAGGGAATGATGAGAATAAGAAGATGAACATAAATGGCATAGCATAGACCATAGCTTTTTGCTTAGGGTCAGATATAGTCATCTTTTGTTGGATAAACATAGATATACCCATAGCCAAAGCCAATCCACTAATAGACGATATACCCAATATAGAAGTTCCAAAATGAACTAATGTGTCAGGTACTGATAAATCGTGTATCCAAAGTATGAACTCTGATTGACGTAGATCGATATTCGTTCGGAATAGTGTCCATAGCGAATATAATATTGGCATTTGTAGGAGCATTGGCAAACATCCACTTGCAGGATTTACTCCATATTGGGAATAGAGTGCCATCATCTCTTTTTGTTGAACCTGTGGTTCGTCTTTGTATTTTTCTCTTATCTTAGTTACTTCCGGAGAAAGTATTTTCATCTTGTTAGCGTTCTTCATCTGAGTGATAGACAACGGATAAAGAGCTAGTTTGATGAATATAGAGAATATGATAATAGTAATACCCCAACTTGGTATAAAGTAATGCACAGCATTGAATATAGGCATCATTATATACTCACCTATGTGACGGATACCCCACCAACCTAAGTTGACCATTCTATTCAAACCGTAGTTCTCTACATTTTCTAATTTCAATGGACCCAAATAAACCAAGTACTCTTGTGATTTGGTTCCACCGCTATAAGGTATTTTTATAGCAAGATCATAAGTCTCTACCATTCCTTCTGTCTTAGGGTAAGCTATGCTTTCTGCCGTCATCAGTATCTCACCGTCGAAATCTTTAGGTTTGATAGCTGTACCGAAGTACTTTGTTTTAGTTCCTATGAAATCTATTATACCTTCGCGAGTTACTTTCTTTTCATCATCTGTAGCATCTAACTCTACTACTTCACCGTTCATCTGAACTATAGCAAGGGCTTCTCCAGACTCATCAACTGAATTTTTTTCTTGGTATGATAGTCCTTTTGACCACTTGTATAGGAAGCTACGAGGTATATACTCTTCCATATTTTTGACTTCTACACCCGTCTCAAAAGCATATTTGTTACCCGAGAATTTGTAAACTTTCGTGATAGTTTTCCCAGGTTCAACTTCCAAAGTAGCAGTGATAGTATGGGTTTGGTCGCCAGATATCTTTATATTAGATTTGTCCGAATCAAATGTGAAGTAAAGATTTCTAGAGTCTATGTCTTTACCATCAGTTGATATAAAATCTAAGTACAGCTCACCTTCTTTATCATTTATTAGTTGCGAAGGTACACCGTCCCACTTATTATAGTGTTTTAATTCCCAGCTAATAAGGTCTCCACCTTTAGAACTTAGCTTGGCTATATACAGGTCAGATTCTATAGTTACTACTTGTCTATTGCCTTGTGTGAAAGCTTGGAACTTTCCGTATTGCAATTCTTTTTTCCCAGTAGTAGCAGTAGTAGCTTCGGCACCATCATTTTTGAACAATGATTCGGCATCGCTATTATCGTCTGATTTTACTATTGTGCTATCTGCGTTCTTAATTTCCGATTGTACTGGTACGTTCTGCGAACTATAGAACATATACCCAAGTACGAGCAATGATATTAAGACTATGGCTAATATACTATTTCTATCCATTATTTTTTTCCTTTCTTCGGATTAACTATTGGTACAGGGTCAAATCCACCTTTGTGAAAAGGGTGACATTTTGAAATTCTGATTATTGATAAATATATACCCTTGAGAGAGCCGTGATTTTTTATGGCTTCCATAGAGTAAGTCGAGCAAGTTGGTGAGAATCTACAGGTATTAGGAAATAGAGGAGAAATGAACGATTTGTAGATTCTAATCAGTCCTATTAGTATGTGTTTCATTATTTTATCCTATTCTCATCATCGCTTTTTCGAACAAAGCATAAATTTCTGATTTGATTTCGTCTAATCTAACTAATTTGGGATGAGAAGGTAATTTTACAGTTCTAATTAATACAAACTCTTCGAAAGTAAGTAGTTTCTCCTTTTCGTTTTGTGCTAAGCTAATCAAGGATTCCTTGACTAACCTTTTGGTTCTATTCCTAACTACTGCTTTTTTGGCGTGTCGCTTTGGTACAGAAATACCAAAGCAGACCGGTTCAATATTGCTAATATTAGGAACGAAAGCCCCTAAAAAATTATCAGTCCTGACTATGATGCCTTTTGCCAACACTTTTTTGAATGAGTCGTGCCCTTTGAGGGGCGCCATAAGTGGTGTCAGACTATTCATAGCTTAGTGGCCGTGATAATACTATCGTCGTAAGTGGTGATTAACCGCTTACAGAAAGTCTTTTTCTACCTTTAGCTCTTCTTCTTTTGATTACGTTACGACCATTTTTAGTAGCCATACGAGCTCTGAAGCCGTGCTTGTTCTTTCTTTTTCTATTACTTGGTTGGTACGTTCTTTTCATATCTATACCTGAATGATTAAAGTTCTTTTTAAATTCTTTTTTTAAGAACTACAAAGTTAAACAGATTTTTGGTAAATACCCAAAGGAAAATGTGGAAAATCTTTTAGTGGGGTGTTATTGCTTGGTAATAGTATAAGATTGGGTGTAACTTTTCCTCTGTCCGTCGGTTAAAACCGACGGCAATTCATTCTATTTTAATTCAAACATCTTGCTTAAATTATCCAAAGTATTGCCGTTGACTTTAGTCAACGGATAAATAGATTCTGCCAAATGGTGTGACTATAGTTCAAGCCTTTGGCTTGACAGGCACATCACTCCTTTATAAATTGCTTAGTTATTATATCATTGCCAATTTCAAGTCGAATAAAATAAGTGCCTGAGGGTAAGGTTGACACATTAAAGTTAGTTTGATAATCTGACGAAAGTATATACCCTTGATCAATTATAAATATCTCATTACCTAGTAAATCGACTATTCCTAATTTCATATAATCGTTAATTGGTGTACCAAAGCTAATATTTATATTATTAGTAGTGGGGTTGGATCTATTTTATTTTGTCCCAATAGTATCATTGGAACAAATAGTAATAAAAGGAGCTTTTTCATTGTTTACTCCTTTATGAATTTATATTCAAAAGATTCCCAAGGACTATATATTTGGAGGACATAAGCATTAGTTATTAATTCATCAACATTTAAACTTATTTTATTATTACCATTTACTAAGTTACCAATCTCACCTTTTAAAACTAATACTGAATTTAAATCAAAAATATTGTACATAAAATTTGCATTCTTCGTAGTATTTATGTCTACCTTTAATCTTGAATTTGTTGGATTTGGGAATATAATGTTTGATTTTTCATATATAGGTGTATGGATACCAGTTAAAATATTGGGATGTAACATAAGTGAACTACTAATACTACCAACTACCATTTCCTTGTTATTAGCTAAGCTACATTCATAATATGTACCTACTGTAAATCTGGATAACTCCAACTTAGTGTCCATGTTTATAATCTTGATAAATTCTCCAAATGCTATAATCATAAGTTCATCATTTTTTGAAAATTCAATATCCTTAAATGTACCTGAACTACTAAACTGATAATCTGTGCTTTTCAATAGTTTTTTATTCACAAAATCATAAAAATTAATTACACCTCCTTCGTTGTTCCATGCTATTTTTGATCGATCATTCATGATTGACATCTTGTCAACAAAATAATATTTATCTTTACGTTGTTGGAAAACGAATAATGAATCCACTAATTCTTTAGATTCTCTATTATAAATATGATAGAAAAAATTACTCTCGTACTCAGAAGGAGGAATATTATCAATTACACTATTATCATCATCATATTTAACTATAATGAATTCATCATTTTTTCCTAGAAAGTTATATTCAATCATTCTTCGTTTCCAATTAAATCCATTCTTATTAAAACTATTAACTAATATTAGGCTATCTAGTTTGTTCTTTTGAGTTATATCCCAAAAATAAATAGTATTTTCATCATCTGTTAAATCAGCCATAAACTCATTTTTGGATTTAGCTGTTTTTATTCTACCAAAGTCATATTCTTCTTTTAAAAATCCTTCGGTTATTTCTCTAGTTTGCCAATCTATCAATTTTGGAGTACTGTCTTGTGAAAACACAATTAGTTCATTGTTGTAGTTGAAATCACCAATACCTATATATGGTATATGAAAGTCTAGAGTACCAGTTTCGACATCCCAAAATTCTAGGTTTTGTGTCCACGCAATTACAAACTGATCATCAGGTGTAAAATCTACATCATATATATCTCTTCCTAAGAAGCGATACCAGAGAGTATCTTGTTCATTTGCAGTCATCGATGTAGTAGTCACGACAACAAGAATTAGCGTTAAAAGTATGTTTTTCATAGCCATCACTCCTTTATGAATTGCTTAGTTATTATATCATTGCCAATTTCAAGTCGAATAAAATAAGTGCCTGATGGTAAGGCAGACACATTAAAGTTAGTTTGATAATTTAATGTATTCATCATAGCATCGTCGATTAGATTAACTTCACTACCGACTATATCAATTATAGAAAGTCTAAAGTTCTGAAAATAATTAGAACTAAAACTAATATCAATAAATTCCGAACTTGGGTTAGGCGTTACATTTAGATTGTTAGTATTCACTTCATAGTTGTTTACTGAAGATGTAGTTATATGACTAGGAAAAAGTAATAAAAAACTATTTGCATTTGCCACAAGTAAATTGTCATCATTGGAGAAACTCACATTATCTTTACCACCAATATCTGAAAAATAAACCAGTTCGTATGTCAATAAATTATAAGTTTTTATATATCTACAGCAAGGCTCGGACTTAGTAATTGCCATAAATTCACCCGTAATATTAAATTCAATATCAGACGGTTCAATAAAATCTCTTTCATCAAAAATAATCTTGCTATAAAATTTCCGTTCTACAATGTCATAAAAATTAATCTCACCACCTCTGTGACACCAAGCAATTTTTGACCTATCATTCATTACCTGCATTTTGTTAAATCCACCGAACTGTTCGTTAGTATTTGTAAATGAATATACAGAGTCGACTAATTCTTTAGTTTCTCTACTATAGAAATGTACAAAGTAGTGCTGTTCATTATCTAATGGGTGTGGTTTCTGAAATATGTCATTTGCATCATCTATTATAACATAAATCAATTCATCATTATTACCAACATAACCGTACTCATGTATAGTTTTCTTCCACTTGTAAGTTTTATACTTAAATGAATGTTCAAAATAAATGCTGTCAACAACTTGTTTGCTATTAATATCCCAAAAATAGATTGTATTAGAATCCTGATCTAGTTTTGCCATAAACTCATTTTTGGATTTAGCTGTTTTAATTCTATCTAATTTGGTTGGCATTTTATTAAAACCTTCAACTACCTCTCTAGTTTGCCAATTCAACAATTTAGGTGTACTATCATGAGCGAAGACTAAGAACTGTTCGTTAAAGTTGAAATCTCCTACAGTCTCTATAGGCACAGAAAATTCCTCAACTCCCTGCTGAACTTCCCAAAACTCAATAGAATTTGTCCAAGCAATAACATATTTGTCATCAGGTGTAAAATCAACATCCTGTGCACCAGCACTCATAGTTCGATACCAAATAGTGTCTATTTCTGTTGCAGATGATGTAACAGTGGTTAATACTATAATTATAAAGAGTAATATCAGGTTTCTCATGGTTTTTCCACTTATTCTTGGTGTAATCTATCTCGATTCTGAGATGTATGTAATACAGCAATTATTACTATAATATTAGATTCTATTTTATAATAGATTACGAAAGGGAAATCTATCAATAATGTATATCTTACAAATTTGTTGACTGGTTTCAATGGAGATGCAAATGGAAATGACTTTATAAAGTCAAGTCTTCTTTCGAGGGTTTCTAAAAAATTCAAACCTACTTTAGGTGTTTTTTCATTATACCAATCAAAAGCATTTTCAATGTCAGTTTCCGCAGCCTGCATTAATTCGACTTTGTACTGCATTTACTTTACTTTTAATCTATTCATAAACTCATCTAAATCAGTCAATTTTTCTTTACCACTTTCGTACTTTTCTAATCGTTCTCTCAGAACTTCTGCGTGCCATTTGGGCAAAGATTCAAGATTCTCATCTGAGTTACCAATGTATTTTAAAAGCTGTTTGTAAACATCAATTGGTATGATTGCTGAAACAATGTTCCCGTTGTCATCTGATATATATTGCGTTTTTATATCCATATATACTATAACGATTAATTATTCATAATTGTTCAATTGCAAAATATATATTATTTAGATGATTTGCAATAACAAAGCTAATCCTAACAAACCAATAACCCAAATACATTATTAATCAGTTCAAATCACCAAGAACCCATTTATTAACGAATGTTAATTTATAAATCTGGCTTATTTTCGCACAATTTCACAAATGTGTATAATATTATGCTATTATTTATCCACATTATTAGGGGTTTACAGTTGTGGATAATATTTTAGCGTAATAAGTAACTGTATGAATCTAAATGTTTTTTAATAAGTTTATGAATTCTAATTAAATATTCTAAATTTATTTGGCACTTTCTTTGCAGACTTATTCTTTGTCAAGTAAAATATCAGGATGATACGATGCTAGTAAAGGATTTTCTATTTAATAAGAAACTTCCATTGATGACAAAGGCTTTGGATTCCTATGCACTTAGACAGCAGACAACTGCCAAGAACATAGCCAATGCTGATACTCCGAACTACAGACCCGAGAGGGTGAGGTTCGAAGAGTTGTTTCACAATGAAGAAGTAGTGCTCAAAGGGGTTGAGACCAAATCAGGTCATATACCGTTGGGCAAAGTGAATTCTGGTGTGCCAGTGGGGGAAAAGGAATACCGAGATATTCCCGAAGCTGAAGTTTTTTTCAGCGGAGAAAACCATGTCAATTTGGACAAGGAGATGGCAGAATCTGCGGAAAATCAAATAAGATTTAGACTAGTTTCCAAAATGGTCAATAAGTACTTTTCTGGAATATCTAGTTCTATTAAAGGAACTAATTCATAATAAAAGATTATGGCAGAGAATATATTTTCAAGTTTTAATATTAGCGGACAGGGCATGAGCGTACAGCGATTGCGTCTATCTGCTGTGGCTAGAAACATAGCCAATGCTAATACTACTAAAGCAGATGACGGTATGCCGTACAAACGCGAAGTAGTAGTAGTGCGTGATATCAAAAATAGTCCTTTTGAAAAAAGCATGAATGCAACTTTGCAATTGGACAAAACTAATGCTGGTCATTCGGGCTCTGCAATCAACAATGGATTGGAAGGCGAGGATGAAGTGCTAAGAGCTAGAACAGTGAAAGACAATTCGGCTCCTCGAATGGTGTTTGACCCTAATCATCCGGATGCGAATCCCGATGGTTACGTTCAGATGCCAGATATAAATATAGTTACTGAAATGGTAGAGATGATTTCTGCACAAAGGGCTTTCCAAGCGAATGCACAAGTAGTAGATGCAGCTAAAAATCTTGCCCGATATTCCTTGGAAATATAATACGGTAATTTATGAGATTAAATGCAACCGAAAGCCAGATAACAAGAATATATAATAACGACTCGGATGGTATCGCATCTAAGAGTAGGGTTAACAAGACCCAAACTCCACAGAAGCAAAAACTAGCTGAGTTCAACGATAAAGTTAGTCAGCCCGATACTATACTTTCGGACAATGAGAAGAATTTCTTCAAGAAAATGTTCCCTGAAAGTACTGCATCGCTAGACAGGCACGTAGTTTTCAATAGAAACGGTAAAGTTCAGAGCAAAACATTTGCTCTTGGTACTATGTTAGACGCGAAAGTTTAGAAAAAGAGTATATAAATAGTCAGGATGACTATTCATAAATTACACGGAAGTACATTATGTTACCTATAGAACCAGCAGCAGGGCGTATATCTGCCTTAGTTGATTCGCAAAATCAATCCAATACTATCAAAGCTGGTAGTAAAAGCGACGTAAAATTCGCAGACACTCTTAGTGAGTTCGTTAGCGATGTCAATACACTCCAATTAGAATCAAAAGAAAAATCTGAAGCATTTATCAAAGGCGAGCCCGTTGATATACATGATGTTATGATTAGTGCCGAAAAAGCTAAAACTAGCTTTGAGTTACTTATGGAGTTGCGTAATAAGGCAATTGAGCTTTACAAAGAAGTTAACAGAATGCAGGTGTAACATTAGTTAAGGTTAAAATATGGCTGATAATCAATTAGAAAAAAAGAAAAATAATAATGCACTTGGGCAATTCCAACAGTTCTCTAATGGTCTAAATACAGGTCAGAAAGCTGGTATATTTGGAGCAATTGCACTTGTACTAATCATAATAGTGATGATAATATCATCAGCTTCTTCTGGTAATATGAAGACTCTTTACAAGGGTTTGAATGATACAGATGCTGCTGGAGTTATTGAATATCTGACCGAGAACAATATAGATTACGAAATTAGTTCTACAGGCGATATAATCAAAGTAGAGGCAGATAAAGTAAACGAAGCTAGAATGGCTTTGGCCACTAAGGGGATACCCAGTGAGGGAGGAGTTGGATACGAGATATTCGACGAGACTAATTTGGGTATGTCAGAGTTTGTACAGAAAATTAATTACAGAAGAGCTCTAGAGGGAGAACTTTCGCGTACTATCAATTCATTTGATGAAGTAGAAAAATCGAGAGTGCACATAGTTATTCCTGAAACAGCTCTATTTACTAAAGACCAAAAGCCACCAACGGCTTCGGTTACGGTTCACTTGAATAACAATCGCCGCTTACCTCAAAATAGTGTAATAGGTATCCAAAGTTTAGTTGCTAATAGTATAGAAGGAATGGAGCCTGACCACGTAAAAGTGACTGACCACCGAGGAAGATTACTTTCTGAAGATATTGTAGATGTGAACTCAGCAGCTGGTGTTACAGAAGCTCAACATAATCAACAAAAAAGTGTGGAATCATACTTACAGGCAAAAGTAGAAGACTTGATGGCTGGAGCTTTAGGTGAAGGTAATGCAAAAGTAAAAGTAAACGCTGAATTAGATTTCACTAGAATAGAGAAGACACTAACTTCGTTTGACCCAGAAAGTCAAGTTGCTAGAAGTGAACAAACTATAAATAATGAAAGTCAGACTACAGATTCACTTAGTTTCCCTTACGTAAACATGGCCAAAAACGAGGGCAATAGTCTAACAAATTATGAAATTTCGAATAGTGTAGAGCATATAATCCAAGAAGTAGGAGCCATCAAAAAGCTATCGATAGCTGCTATGATCAATGGTACTACTGAGCTTATAGACAATAACGGTGTAAAAGAAGTAAAGTACAGTCCTCGTTCAGATGAGGATATGCAGAAGTTCGAAGAAATAGTACGTAATGCTGTCGGCTATGACCCCACTAGAAATGATCAAATATCAGTTATCAATGTACCTTTCGAACATACATTAACTATTGACCAATTCGACCTAAATGAACCCGTAGAATGGTATGATGATCCTGCAAATAAGAAAATTATTCTTATATTAGTGGGATTAGTATTAGTAGGTATATTAATGTATTTACTAGTCCGTTCTCCTTTTGTGAAAGAGAAGATGAAAGTAGCTTTATCGCTACCGACAGACGCTTCACTTAGCGAAAGTTTAGCAAGTGGCAAACAGTCACTAGATGAGCTAGATTTGGATGATGAGATGATGTTTATGCCATCAGATGTTCCAGACCAGATGCTCCTAAATGGCGAAAAGCAAGCCAAGCTAGAAGGGCGTAATTTGAAATTGGAGTTAGAAGAAGCGATGAACAGTATGGGTACAGATAGAGGTCAGAATATAAGTCTTGACACTAGATCGCAAAGCGAAATGGTACTCGATGATTTTGAGACTCTTTCAGAAGAAAGATTGATGAAATTAGAAATCAAAAAGAAAATAGAGCAATTCATGATTAATCATCCTGAAGAAGCAGTAAAATTAATAAGAACTTACGCAGCGAGCAATTCTGATAGCAGCTTGCAATTAGAATGAGTTGGGAGGTAATACAATGAGCGAAACAGAAGAACTAGTAATTAAAAAGCTAAGTGGAAAGCAGAAAGTAGCAGCCTTATTGATGTCATTAGATGTCGATGTAGCGGCTAAGGTTTTCCAACGCATGGATATGAAAGAGGTAGAGTCTATAGCTACAGAGATATCTAGACTCAAAGGTATAGATCAAGAAGATATTGATTTGGTCTTGGCAGAGTTCTACCAACTAATGAGCACATCGAGCGCTTATGTGGAAGGTGGTATTGGCTATGCACAATCATTATTAGAGAGAACGTACGGTCCTGAGAGAGCAAGAGAACTTACAGACAAAATCAAACTAATGTCTAATGTGAAGAGCTTCTCAGTACTGAAAAAAGCAGACCCAGAGCAATTAGCTAATTTCTTGAAAAAAGAGCACCCACAAACTGTAGCTCTTATACTTTCGCACCTTGATCCAGATCAATCTGCACTTGTCTTAAATGAATTTGATGATGAATTGAGAATGGAAACAGTACTAAGAATTGCTACTCTTGGTAAAGTATCTCCGGAATCATTAGGTAGAGTAGAGAGTGTACTAGATGAGATAGCTTCATCTACACTTACTCAGAGTGTATCTTCTGCTGGTGGTTCTAAAATGCTTGCGAATATCCTCAATAAAGTTAATAATCAAGTTGCTAAGCAAATGATAGAAAATCTAGAACAACACGACCCGAAAGTAGCTCTAGAAGTGAAACGTCTGATGTTCTTATTCGAAGATATTATCTTAATTGATGATAGAGGAATCCAAAGATTGCTCCGCGAAATCGATAAACGTGATTTGGCACTATCTATGAAAATATCTAGCGAAGAAATACAAGATAAAATCTTCAAAAATATGTCAGAACGTGCTGCCGATGTGGTCAAAGAAGAGCTTGAGTTTATGGGCCCGGTTAAACTAAAAGAAGTAGAAGAAGCCCAAACTAGAATAGTAGATAAGATAAAAGAGCTAGAAGAGAAAGAAGAGATAATGATAGGCGGACGTGGTAACGACGACGTGTTCGTATAAACTCTAACTAAGAGGTGATTTGTGCAAGAAGTACTGGTTAAAATACCGAGAACTCAAAGCAGAAGACTCAAAATAGAGCGATATTTTGATAATCAGAAAGTGCGTAAAAGACCATCCAAGTTAACGAATCAGGTGGGTAGAACGTGCTTTACACATCACTTCGTGATAGAAGATAGTTCGGAGCCAATTTCTATAAATTTGGATAATATACCTAGAGAAGTTATCCCTATAGAAGTAGCCCAAGAAGAAATCCAAAAGTCGTATGACCGAGGTTTCGAAGAAGGTCAAATGTCTGAAATGGCTGTTGCTAGAGCCGAGATAAATAGTTTCGTTGAGAAGATGCGTACTATGGAAGGGGTCATACAGGAGTTTGAGAAGAAAAATAATGAATTACTTAATCAACTACACGATTCGGTAATTGGTATCTCCGAGAAAGTAGCATTGCATATAATGAGGGCAGAGACATTAACTAGCCCCGATTCTATAAAGAAGAGAATATCAAAAGTAATACAAGAAGCGAAAGAGTCTAATATATTTAGCATTAGGTTGAACCCTGATACTATCAAACAATTAAATGAGACTGATAGTAGATTGCTCGAATTCGAATCATCGAATGTAGAAATATTAGAGGACGAATCACTTGATCTAAATGATTGCATCATAGATACTGACTCAGGTTTACTAGAAGCTAAAGTAACTGAGGAATTGAGTAATATGATGAATAAATTAAGAAAAGATTTTCAGACTACTAAAATCAGAAAACGTGACGAAGAAATAAAACGATTGGAAAAAGGAATAGACAAAGAAGATGTTTAATCTTACAGACATAGCTGAGAGTATATCTAAAGACATCAACTCATTTGATACAGTCTCCAAGACCGGTAAACTTACTCAAATGATAGGTTTAGTACTAGAGAGTAATGGACCCAAAGTTCCAGTCGGTGAGATTTGTCATTTGAAAGATAATCATGGTAATCTAATAAGTAAATCAGAAGTAGTTGGATTCAAAGATGGTAATAAGATACTTTCTATGGTCTATGGTGATACAGATGATTTGTACCCAGGTATGCAAATAACTGCTACAGGCGAAAAGCTTAAGATAAATGTAGGTCGAGAATTACTAGGCAGAATTTTAGATGGACTAGGCAATCCAATTGACGGAAAAGGTGATATAGTAACGGCTGAGAGAAGATCTATATATGCTACACCTCCAAACCCACTATTCAGAAAAAGAATAGAAGAACCAATATCAACAGGAGTGAAGACCATAGACGGTCTGCTCACAGTAGGTAAAGGTCAGAGAGTTGGTATATTTGCAGGTTCAGGGGTAGGTAAATCTACTCTAATAGGAATGATAGCACGTAATACCACTGCTGATATTAATGTGATAGCATTAATCGGAGAGAGGGGGCGTGAAGTAAGGGAATTCATTGAGAAAGATCTGGGAGAAGATGGTCTTCGCCGATCGGTAGTGATAGTATCATCGAGCGATGACCCACCACTAACCAGAGTTAAATCTGCATTCACAGCTACTACTATAGCTGAGTATTTCAGAGAAGAAGGACTAGATGTTATGTTGATGATGGACTCGGCTACGAGATTTGCTATGGCTCAAAGAGAAGTTGGTCTTACTATAGGTGAACCTCCAACTAGTAAAGGATATACACCATCAGTGTTCACAGGTCTTCAAAAGCTAATGGAAAGAGCTGGAACATCATCGGTCGGTTCTATAACTGGTCTCTATACTGTACTTGTAGAAGGTGATGATATGAACGAGCCGGTTTCGGATACGGTTCGTGGTATTTTAGATGGACATATTTTACTTTCTAGAGAATTAGCTGCGCGTGGTCATTATCCTGCAATAGAAGTGTTAGGAAGTATTTCGAGGGTAATGAGAGATATAATCAGTAAAGAACACTCCAATTCTGCTTACGAGATACAAAGAATGTTAGCCACCTATAGAAAGTCAGAAGATTTAATAAGTGTTGGTGCATATAAGTCAGGTAGTAATCCAGAGACTGATAAAGCAATCAATAAAATAGATTCGATTAATAAATTCCTAATGCAATCTACAAATGAACTCATTTCTTATGATGAGACAGTAGATAGATTAATAAAGTTGGCGAACTAGGAGGATTAGCATGGCTAAAAAGTTCAATTTTAAACTAGACACAGTACTTCGGTTACGATCAGATAAAACTGAAGAAGCCAAAACGGAATTGCAATTAATTATTAGAAAAAGAATAGAAAAAGAACAGCTAATTGAAGAACAATTATTTAAATTAGAAAATCACAATTTGACAAGAAGTGAACATAAAAAATTAGAAGAGATTCAAGCGTTCTACTATCATAAAGAGTATATTAATCAAGAGATCAAAAGATTAAAAATGGAGCTTGATAACTTACTCGATATAGAGAGTTTGAAAAGAATCAAATATAACGAAGCACTAAAAGAAGAGAAAGTACTTCAGAATCTAAAAGATAAAAAGAAAATAGAATTTATAGCTGAGATAGAACGAAAAGAGCAAATAGAATTAGATGAAATAGCAATTCGCCAATACACTAATAAATTGACAAATGTCTAAATATCAATTAATAATAACATTCGTAATAGCTATGCTGCTGACTATTGGTATGATAGGTGGTGCATGGTGGTATTACCAAATAGATAATACTTTTTTCGGACTTATAGATTTAGAAAAAACGAAAGCCCACTACTACGACGTAGATCCTACTAAGAGCTTCGTTATTTCGGGTAATGAGTTAATAGAACTAAAGGGTAATACCGATAGAATGTACACTCTCGAAAAAAATTATAATAGTTTGAAATCAAAATATAAGGCTGTCAAAGGTGAGTACGATAACTTATTGAACAAGTCTGCTCATAGTGGTCAAAAAATAGACTCAATAAGTTCACAATTAACCACTTTGGCTAAAAAAGAACAGGTTTTAAAAGACTCACTAAGACTATTGGATAGTCAGATAAAATCATTGAAAGAAAATTATGAGTTAGCAAATACTAAACTCGTAGAAATGGATAAAATGGTTAATGGGAATTCTGATTCTCTTAACATGGAGAGATACAAGGAGTTTGCAAAGATTTATAATAACTCCAAATCGGAAGAAGTTGCTCAAATATTAGAAAATATTGATGCCAAAAAATCAGCTTACATATTAAAATTGATGTCAAAGAAAAAAGCTGGCAAGGTAATTGAAAGTTTAAATTCAGAATATGCTGCTAAAGTATTAATAGAAAGCGGCAAATTAAAATAACAGGATTGTTACACCATTAAATAGTGCAAGGACGCACCGAAACAAATGGAAACAAATATAATGCTCCCATTCGCAAATGGGACTGATACAATAATGCCTACCAAAAAGGCAGATAAGTTAACCGAAGAGGCGGCTGAGTTCGACTTTTTGGATAACTTCCTCAATGTGCTTATCACTAATATGAACCCGGGTGATTTGAGCTTGGATTCGCAAACTAGCGATAAACTTACCAAACTTGTTAATAGTGAGATAGAGTCTAATAAGGATCTAAGTGGTATTGATTTGAAGCAATTTATTAATAGCTTGAAATCAGAACTAGCTAATGAAAAACCCCATAAGTTGACTCTAGATAGTATCAAAAGTACAATTACAAAACTAATGGCAAGATTTTCAGATTTGAAGCCAAATAAAAAATCTGATGTCACAGCTACTGTGTTGCTAAAAGAAAATCTAATAACTAACAATGATTCTAGTTCTTTGGTGAGCGATGAGCCAAATAAGTTGATTCAGAATGAAAACAAGATATTAGAAGAAAGTGATACTACAAAAGTAAACTATAAATTACATGATAGTCTGAATAAAGATACTAGTCAAATTGAGAATGATTCGGAAAAATTACTTTTCAATTTAAGAAAGTATTTGACTAAAGAAGAGTATAACATAATTAGAAAAAACATAGGATCGGGAGCTAGTAAGCAAGAGAGTAATTTAACTCCCAAAGTTGAAGCTATTAGACAGTTTTTGACAGAAATGGCTGGTAAAGAGACAGATGCTAAAAGCAAAATAGTTGCCAAAGCTAATGATATACTTTTATCAAACGAAAGCGAAAAATCTATTAAAGTAGCTACTATCACTCATAAATCTGATACTCCCAATATTACTATTACTGACAATCAAAGTTCTACATTAATACAAGAAAAAGTTGAAGTAGAACAAAACATTAATACAGTTAGGTCAGTAGCCAATTCGAAATTGGATGGGAAAGTAGTCGAACCTGAGGTTAAAAATATTGCAGGGATAATAGATAACAAGCAAAATACACAATCGACTAAAATAGCAGATGAAAAAATAATTGCTAATTCGGAAAGCAATGTCAAAATAGAACAAGAGTTAAGCAACAATACTAAAAAGGATTCTGGAGAATTCGGAAAAGAATATACTCGAGAGCAAAACAAAGAAACTATAAAGCAAAGAATAGTGAAGAGTGACATCTCAGAACTAATCGGACGAAACTCTACGAAGAAAATAGAATCAAATAAAACCGAAACGGTTATGCGTTCTAACTTTGTAGAGAATGCAATCAAAAATATTAAAATGACCAAAAGTGGTGGTTCGAACGTAGCTAGAATTATGCTCAATCCGCGCTCTCTTGGTGATCTGACTATGAGAATTTCGCTCATAGGTAATACAGTAAAACTATATATCAAAGCTGATAAATCAGAAACAGCAGAACATATAGATAAACAACTACCGCTGCTAAAAGAAAAGTTAGTAGAAAGCGGGCTGAAGGTAGAGCAAGTGATAATAGAATCTTCGGAATCGGATCACCTAGCTAACAATAGAGACAATCATAACAAAAATGAACAAGAAGAGTTACGTCGCCAATTCGTGAAATCATTCAAGAATATAGCAGCAAAAGAGGAATTTGATATATCGATGAGCCACGTAGCATATAATAATAGTAGCCCATTGGTGGGTTACACACAGGCGGGGAGTACAATAAATGTTTGAAAACGTAACAACAAATATAGCGACTATGGGAGGTAACTTTGGTCCGGCCGCATCATCCGTTTCTAAAAATGAGGCCCAGGAACAAAAGGATCAGTTTTTAAAACTGCTTACATTTCAACTCAGAGCTCAAAACCCACTTAAACCTTATGACAATCAAGAGTTTGCAACACAGCTGGCGCAATTCTCACAACTCGAGCAACTATCAGATATTAAAGGTTTATTGGAAGAGCAATCAGAAGTAAATATGACTCTTTCTAGAGTAATGTCAAATTCAGCATTGCCAGGTATGTTAGGAAAATATGCTAAGGCATATACTACTAGCGTTAATTACGATGGTGATCAATCCGTTTCGCTTGGATTTGATATGGATATGGACGCAACTGAGGCGAAAGCGACGATATACGATGACAAAGGAAGAATAGTACGTACAATCAATCTTTCGGGTAGTAACTTGAGAGTAGGCGAGCATACTATTCAGTGGGACGGAAAAGACGACAATGGTAATACCCTTGACGAAGGGAATTATTCATTTTTTGTCGACTTCAAAAACGCAAGAGGTAGTGAACAGCAAGCATCTACATTTACTTATGGTAAAATAGAGGCTGTGCGGTTCAAAAATAACGGAACAGTACTAATAGTCGATGGATTGGAAATACCAATTGGTGACGTAACAGATATTCGTTCCGAATCATAAAACGGTAGGGAAACTATGCCGGAAATAAATGGGATCAGAGTTCCGTTTATGCCGGTCGGCGGAGCTAATGCTCTAAAACACAGTGGTAAGCTCAATAGTCCCGGCATTTCTAATACAGGTAAGTTTGACTCTATACTTCAGGATGAACTACAGAAAGTCAAATTCTCCGGACATGCATTAGAAAGACTTGAGAGCCGTAACATAGAGCTAAATGGAATACAGCTCGGAAAGTTGAACGACGCTATCAATACAGCCAAGGATAAAGGCAGCAAAGAGGCACTAGTTCTTATGGATGAACAAGCTTTTATAGTTAGCGTACAGAACAACACTGTTATCACTGTATTAGATAAAAATACGATGGGTAATAATTTCATTGGAAATATAGATTCAGCCGTATTGATTTAATAAACCAAGGGTCGGACCCGATTAACTCGGGGAACCCTCGCAAAGCTTGAATGAGAGATAGCTTTGCACATAATAAATAAGAAAGGATTTCTTATAATATACCATGGAGGGTAATTTTTATGGGTCTATCAAGATCTCTTAGTACTGGAACGAGTTCGCTAAGGGCGCATCAGAAAAAATTTGATGTTATAGCCAACAACTTAGCAAACGCTAGTACAGTAGGATACAAGGCAAATAGGGTGACTTTTGCCGATCAATTTAGCCAGACTACTACTTTGGGTCAAAAACCAGATTCTTCTGGTGATACGACTGGTGGTCTTAACCCTGTTCAATTTGGGTTAGGTGTAAAAGTAGGAGCTGTCCAAAGAAATATGGACCAAGGTCTAATCGAAGTTACAGGACGTGCGCTCGATATGGCTATCAATGGGAATGGATTTTTCATCTACCAGGCAGATGGTCAAACTAAGTACTCTAGAGCTGGTGCTGTCGTAAGAGATAGTAATGGTTATCTAGTTGATGCAGGTTCGGGTTCGCATTTACAAGGTTATAATCTCGTTTATGACAGGACTGGAAAGCCAGTTAAAGACGGTGAAGGTAATAATATACTTGATAGAAAACTATCAAACCTTCGTATACAACCGGGATTTTTATCAACTCCTAGACAAACAACAGAAATATCGTTGAACGGTAACTTGAATGCTCAAATGGCTACAGGTGAGACTCGTTCTACATCGATTAACATTTTCGATAAGACTGGTGCACCTAGGGAGATTGCTTTAGTTTTCGAGAAAACGGCTACTCCAAATGAATATACTATCACAGGCTCCATAGAGGGTAATTCTATCACATTGAGTGATACAACAGTTACTTTCAACGAAGACGGTAGTATAAATACTCCTACTCAGATATCAGTTACGGCTGCCGAATTGAACACTGTGCTTGGTGGTGATTTGTTCGATGAAGTAACGCCTAAGGATATCAACATACTTTTCGTTGATCCCGATGGGAACTCTTTTGGTGGACTTACACAGTTCTCTTCTCCTAGTAACGCGACTATCCAATCACAAAACGGATACGAAGCGGGCGAGTTGCTAAACATGCAAGTTAGTCCAAGAGGTGAGATTGTTGGTACATTCACAAATGGACAATCAGAAGTAATAGCGCAAGTAGCTATTTCGAAATTTACTAATCCTGAAGGTCTTATAACATCAGGTGGTAACTTCTTCGAAGCTTCGCCTAATGCGGGTACTCCTAATATTGGGACAGCAGGGGAAACTTTCCCTTCTTCTACGATAGCTGGTAGTGCATTGGAGCAATCGAATGTTGATTTGACTATTGAGTTTACAGAGATGATTTCTACTCAGCGTGCTTTCGAAGCTGCAAGTAGAACGGTGACAGTAGGTGATCAGATGTTAGCAGAGATTAACCAACTGAAACGATAATCTAAATAACTAAATATTAGATAAAATTTACAAAGCTACTCTTGTTATAAAGAGTAGCTTTTTTTATACTTAAAAAGAGGAATTAACTAGACAAAAAAAAGACGCATTTTGCAACGCGTCTTGTAATAAAAAAAGAGTGTGTCTTCTAGTTCTCTTCTATTGAGATTAGTGAACTAAAAAAAGTCTTTATTTCTCTGGCTTCATCTGAGGGAAGAACAGTACATCACGGATAGATTTTTGTGCTGTTAATAGCATTACCAATCTATCGATACCTATACCCAAGCCAGCAGCAGGTGGCATACCTATCTCAAGCGATTGTAAGAAATCTTCGTCGAGTATCATTGCTTCATCGTCTCCACCTGCTTTCGCTTTTGCTTGCTCTTCGAATCTAGCTCTTTGATCACGAGGGTCGTTCAATTCGCTGAATGCGTTCGCCATCTCTGAACCATTGATAAATAGCTCGAATCGCTCTACTAAACCTTCTTCTGTTCTATGCTTTTTCGCTAGAGGACTCATTTCTAAAGGATAATCAATTACGAAAGTAGGCTGAATAAGCTTCGGTTCTACATACTCTCCAAATATCTCATCTAATACTTTTGAAGATGAAGCTCCAGGCTCTATTGCAACTTTTAGCTCTTTGGCCGCAGCCTTTAGTTCGTTTAGGTCTAATCCTTTTAGATCTTTGCCAGCATGCTGCTCTATCAATCCGAAGAATGGCTCGCGAGGGAATTTGTTAGACAAATCAATAGTTAATCCATCGAATTGAATTTCCATTTTACCATTAACTTCATTTGCAATATGCTTGATTAATTCTTCAGTCATATCCATCATCCAGTTGTAATCTTTGTAAGCTACATAGATTTCCATCATAGTGAATTCTGGATTGTGGCTTCTGTCCATTCCTTCGTTACGGAAGTTCTTGCTTATCTCATATACTCCTTCGAAACCACCTACTAACAATCGTTTTAGGTATAATTCCAAAGCAATACGCATATATAGATCTACATCTAAAGTATTGTGGTGAGTGATAAAAGGACGAGCCGCTGCACCTCCGTAAAGAGGTTGCAATATAGGTGTTTCTACCTCTAACCATCCTTTATCATCGAAGAAACGACGCATAGCTGAGATAATCTTAGAACGCTTGATAAATACAGGTCTTACATCGCTATTGACAACTAAGTCTATATAGCGTCTTCTGTATCTCATTTCTTTATCAGCAAAAGCATCATGAACTATCTTATTACCATCTTCATCTATCTCTTCTTTTGCTATAGGAAGCGGAGAAAGTGATTTTGCTAATAGAGTTACTTCTTTACCGTAAACGGTTGTTTCTTTAGTCTTTGTTTTGAATACATGACCTTTGACCCCAATAAAATCTCCGATATCAAGTAGATTAAGAGCTTCATAGAAGTCAGGAATATCATCTTTTTTAACATAAACCTGTATTCTACCTTCTTGGTCCATTATATTGAGGAACGAAGCTTTACCCATTCTTCGGATACTCATAATACGGCCAGCGATAGCGACTTTCTCAAATTGCTCTGGTTTCTCTTCGTCAAAATTCGCAGAAATCTCAACAGAAGAGTGAGTTTTATCAAAAGAATAGGGGTATGGATCTATGCCCATTTGCTCCAAATGAGCTAATTCTTCTTCCCTTCGTAGCTGTTGGTCATTTTTTTTTGCCATTACTCTAATTTTTTTAGTTTATATACGTGATTATTAATAGATTGCAAAATTAGTAATATTTTTAACTAATTATAGTTAATTTAGTTATTAGTTGAATACAATTTTGTAATTTTACAATAACTTAGCGTTAGTATTAACAAATCATTTAGGATATCTTTGGGTAAAACTAATTTTGGCAACCGTAATATGCCAAGTTCGAAAAATAAAACACGCATCAATGAAGAGCTGCGAGGCAAGGAGTTTAGGGTAATTTCGCCAACTGGCGAGATGCTGGGTGTACTTAGTAAATTAGCTGCACTGCGAAAAGCAGAGGAGTTTGGTTTAGATTTGGTAGAAATATCTCCAAATGCTAACCCTCCCGTATGTAAGATTATTGATTTTGGTAAATATCAATACGAGCAAGCAAAGAAAGATAAAATGCAACGTAAGAACCAACAGCAACAACAGCTGAAAGAACTTAGGTTCAAGCCCGGTACTGAAAAGCATGATTTTGATTTCAAAACTAAACATGCGCGTGGATTTTTGGAAGCTGGTAATAAAGTAAAAGCTTCTGTTATGTTTCGTGGTCGTGAGATAACACACAAAGAATATGGTCGTGAACTATTGGAAAGATTCGTCAAAGAGTTAGAAGACGTATCCAAAATAGACGTAGATATAAAAATGGAAGGCCGTAATATGATGGTATTACTGTCTCCGATAAAACCGCAGAAAAAATAATTTGTAACTTGTTAACAAATTAATTAATTTTGGAGTTCCAATATTCAAAATGTTGGAACTTTTTTTTGTAATTAAAATACAATAGAGCAACAAAATGCCAAAGATGAAATCAAATTCTTCAGCTAAGAAGAGATTCAAGAAAACAGCTTCTGGGGAATTCAAAAGAGAGAAAGCTAACAAGAGTCATATCTTAACTAAGAAAACGACTAAAAGAAAAAGAAATTTGCGTCAAGCAACATTAGTTTCTAAAGTAGATAAAAAATCTGTTCAAAGAATGTTACCTAATGCGTAATTTGCTTTTTTCTTGAGAAAATTTAATTAATTGCAAACGGGGCGAGTAGCTCTCCCTAAGCAACCTTATAAACACCTATTATTTTTTGAGGTATAATTATGGCTAGAGCCAGAAATAAAGTAGCTGCCAAACAAAGAAAGAAAAAGGTCTTCAAACTTGCCAAAGGTTATTGGGGATCAAGAAAAAATGTTTGGACTATAGCTAAAAACCACGTTGAGAAAGGTTTATCACACGCTTATTCGGGTCGTAAGTTAAAGAAAAGAACTTACAGAAGACTTTGGATAACTAGAATAAACGCTGCAGCAAGATTGAACGACACTACTTATTCTAAATTGATGCATAGCTTGAAAAAAGGCAACATCGATATTAACAGAAAAGTACTTGCTGACTTCGCTATGAACAAACCAGAAGTATTCAAAGCTATAGTAGATAAAGTTAAGTAAATAAACTTAACCTAACGGAATATAGATGAGCCGACTTTACTAATAAGTAAGTCGGCTTTTTTTTGTGGTTTTCTGAATGTAGAGACGTATAGCTTACGTCTCCTGATAGGTTCTGCCCTCTTGTAGTCAAGTTATTCTGATAACGCTAAATCTATTATGATTATTCTCTTTTTATTGCTTCTAATTGTGCTCCTCTACCCGCCACGAGTTGGGCGTGGAGGAGCTGGCTCGAGCTTGCGCCTGTGCTGAGCGACAGTCGAAGTAAGAGACTGAGGAGGACTAAGAAGAAAGTTCGTCTCTGTTTGTCCACCTCCGTCTTCCGATTTCATCGGAATCCACCTCCGCCAGCGGAGGACATTTTTCTCACTCAACCACTACCAACTGCAATACTATTTTGTAAATCGAATACATTTGTTTAAATTTCATTATCAACAAAGAGATATCTCTATGAAAACGTTATCAATTACTCTATTTCTATTCATATCATCGATACTTAGTTCTCAAACTTGGACTAATTATAATTTGAAAGAATTGAATTTATATTCTACTGCTTTATACGATTTGGATATTGATTCTAAGCAAAATATTTGGGTTGCTTCTTTAAGTGGTTTGCTGAAATATGATGGGACAAGTTGGACAGTATATGATACTTCGAATTCTAATTTACCTCATAATGAGTTATTTGCAGTTGGAGTTGGCAAAGAAGATAATGTTTGGGTAGGACATACTGTTAATTATGGTGTATCAATATATGATGGTACTAATTGGACGAATTATAATAAGAATAATTCTATATTTGATCCTTATCAAGTTAGAGATATTGTGTTTGACAAGAAAAATAACCCTTGGTTTGGGTCTTGGAAATACATTTGGACTTTAGAAAATGATAAATGGAAAAACATTCGACATAGAGAAGAAGATGATAATATAATTTCAAGAATTAACGAGATAGTAGTAGATAAGAATAATGATATATGGTTTACTACATCTTATGATGGTATTTATAATTACAAAGTTGGAAAACTAAAGAATTACACATTTGAAAAGGCATATTTTTATGAAGGCTTATCAATAGATAGTAATAATAATATTTGGTTCTTTAATTCAGATGAAATTTTAGTTAACTTAATTAACGAAACTAAGAAGCATATTTTTATAGATACTAATACTTCCTCGCTTAATACTAATAATGCACTTCATCGTAAATCTTTAGTGGACAAACAGAATAAAATTTGGATAATAGAGGAAAGAAGTCTACACAGTTATAACCCCGAAACAAAATTATGGAAAACCTTTATTGCTCCAGATAGTTTATACTCAAAAGAAGAAAAATTTAATTTTACAGATTTCAAACTTGATGCAAACGGGAATTTTTGGTTTATTACAGCTGGTTCTGGTATCTTCAAACTTAGTGATGTAATTACAGATGTTGAAGATGAACAAATAGTAAAGAATATATCTATTTACCCCAACCCAACTAGCACATTACTTTCTTACGAAACTAATAATATCACATCTTTTATTCAGCACAGTATAGTTGATTTATCAGGCAAAGTGTTAATTAATGATAATGTAGATAATGCTATAAGAAATAGTATTGATGTAAGTAAACTTCAATCTGGAGTTTATTTCTTACAACTAACAGATATGAAAGGTGTCAAATACTCAAAGAAGTTTGTGATAGAATAACAGTATCCTAAAAACTAGCTAGTTCCAGCTTAAATTTGCCTTGTACTGTAGATTCTATAGGTAAGTGGAGAGCACGAATAGTTACTTCATTCGCGAAATCACTAAGCTCTCTTTGATTTGGGATAAACTCACATTGCTCATCATTGTGATTGCTAGCAAAGCAAGCAAATGAGCATTTGCAAGGTAACTGATTATATAACGAATATCGAGTAAAGCCACATTCCATAGGTCTTAGCATATGCAGACCTATCCAAGCATTGATTATTATGTATGGGTCTGTTTTTAATGCGTGGAATTTCTCGAATCGATTGTGAAATTCAACTAAAAGCTGCTCTAGTCTAGATTCGGATTCTGTACCGCAGTTTTTCATCATACACTCAAAAAATCTATCACAATCTTGCTTTATACAAGTTTTGATATCCATATCGAATCTATTTTTCAAATATGAAGTGTAGCTTTGGTTGTCTAATTTCGAATAGAATTTCAGTGCGTCGTCAATTAATTTATCTCTAAGAGTATTATTTTCCAAAACACAACATCTATTAGCTACTTCTTTATCTCGATTTAGCTTATGCAAATAAAGCTTAACTCTAGAATCTTCGAAATACTTAGTCACTGAATTTTCTACAGCTTTTATATCGCGTGTTAAAAATGTTTTAACCTTGTATCCACGCTTACTTAAGCGAGCTATTAGCTTAGTCCAAACATCTTCTGTATTATCTTCAGCAATTTCGAATCCAATTATCTGAGATGATAAACCTTCGATCGCGAAAGCAACAAACATCTCATTATTCTCAGGGGAGTTATAAGAACAGTTAAATCTGACTCCTTGTAAATAGACTACATCTGTTGTACGAATCTCAGAGTTCTTATCTAGGAATGATTCCCAACTTTGAGTTTCACCCAAAAACTCTCTGATTTTCATATTAATACGGTGAGGAGAACTCTTGTAAAAAGGCACCAACTCTCTGATAGAATGTCCGAGTAAATAGGACTCTGCAATCGCACTAATATCTGGCTTTTTGTAAAGTACAATACCTTTCACCCATGTTTTCTCGCAATCTTTGCAACGGAAACGTGGGTCTCCTGAGCGAGTTTTACCATGCTTTATCACTGCATCCGATTGGCAGTATATACAAGTTATGTGTGAATTGTTTTGCATCTTAATCATTTACGAATGAATCAATTCCTTCGTTTATCAAATAAAATATATCGTCAACTGACCCTACTCCATCTACATGGTGAGCAAGTCCTTGCTTCTCGTAGTATGTTATAATAGGTTTAGTTTCTTTCTGGTAAACTTCTAATCTATTTTTAACTGTTTCTTCGTTATCGTCTTTTCTTTGTATTAGCTCTTCGCCATCGTGATCACAAACTCCTTCATTTGCAGGAGGATTGAAAAGAAGATGGTAAGAAGTACCACATTTAGGACATACTCTACGCCCAGTCAATCTCTCTATTAGCTCACTATTTGGTACGTTTAGTACTATAGCTACGTCTATCTTGTCATCCAAATCATTTAATAACTCATCTAAAGCTTCTGCTTGTGTTACAGTTCTAGGAAATCCATCTAACAAATACCCGCCTTTAGAACGATTTTTTTCTATTTCGTATCGCATCATATCTATTATCAAATCATTTGGTACTAGATTACCAGCATTGATATATTCTCTTGCTTTTTTACCTAGACCAGTCTCATTTTTCAGATGTTCACGAAGTATATCGCCTGTAGCTATTTGCGTTAAATTGTATTTATCGCAAATTCTCTTTGCTTGAGTGCCTTTACCAGCACCTGGAGGTCCTAAAAATATTAAATTCATAATTGTTGACAACTGTTTTATTTTCGATTCATATTTAGATTACAATTTAATCAAGTAATCGAGTAAATACAATTTATTGACTATTTTCGTACTCTTATGTTGCTCATAGCCCCACTACTAATCCAAGGTAAAGATTTCTACCTAAGTTAGGTAGATTATTTATACTGAAGTGAGTGTAGTAGTATTTGTCTAATATATTTTCGATTCCGAATCTTACTGTAACTGTCTCATTTATCTTGTAGTTATTTCTCCAGTTGAGAATTACATAGCCCGGAGTACTGTCTTCTATATTTATATTCTTTGAGATATTGTTTTGTCTTGATGCAAACTCTGCACTCATAACTCCTGTATAATCCTCGCTATTATAACTAAGATTAATAATTCCGGATAAAGGAGGTGTAAAAGGCAATGCCTCGTTGTATGTTAGTGATTGTGAATATTGATACTTCAACTTACCAAGTAAACCAAAACTAGAGTTAATATTATAGTCAATGCTTGCTTCCATCCCTGTTATATTGGCATTACCTATATTTTGGAATAACTTGAAACTCTGTGCGAATGTTTCTACTACTTCGACTCCATCGTCATTCAGACCAGCTATATAGTCAACTATATAATCATTGTATAAGTTCAGTTTTAGATTAAAATTGTCAGCATGGTAGTCATAGCCAAGATTTACAGAATATGATTTTTCCTTATTCAATTCTGGATTACCAATATAAATCGAATTATCTGCTATATTATAGATGTAAAATCCGAAAGATTCCAAATGAGTTGGGGCTCTTTCTACTCTAGATAGTGTAATATTAGCGTTTTGTGATTCTGATATTTCTAATTGTAAATTGGCAGAAGTATTGAGCTGTAGATTATTATTGGAGTAGTTGTCTCCCCAATAACTTTCAGCTGTTGCTCTTGCAAATTCGCTATTTACCTTTCGAGTTATATAATCGATTCTACCATTTAGTTTTAGCAATAGTGACTCATTAAGTTGAGTGAAATACCCTGTATATATGCCTCCACTATATGTTTCTATGTCACCTAAGTTTATCAAGTACATTTCTCTTCCCGTCTCTAGCATTTCCATTTTCATATCAGAGAAAGCGTTCATTCGGAATACTTCTAATGTGAATTTTAGTATATCATCACCTACTAATAATTTATTTTTAGTGAGGAAACCCATAGTCTCAGTAGTTCCGTCCATAGGCATATACATACCTGGCATAACTGAACGGTTCATTATCTCTTCATCGCTTCTATCGTAATCATCCATCAGATGAGATATACTATTGTAGTAAACTCGAGTATCCCAACTAAGTATTACATCATTTATATTTTTCATTCCCAACTGATAAGATAGCATATTCATTTCAGTACTACGAGTATCCATAATAAGGGCAGGGTAACCTACATCAGCACTATGGTCATATATATATTCTAATCCGTGAGTGATATTTGTACTTGAGTTGTATAATGTGTTCAATTTTACATTTTCTTTACTAAAGCTGCTATTACCTATCAAAGTACTATTACCAGCTGTAAAGTTACCCGCATTTTTCACCGAGTAGCTTATTAGTGTAGAGAAATTACCGCTAGAATAGTCAACTCTACCTTTACTATTATAATATTCGGAGGCAGAGCTAATTTGATTATCTAATACTATTCTGAAATCATTATTGATAGTAGGTTTATTAGTAATAAAATTTAAGCTACCACCAACAGAAATACCGTGGCTCATGTCAGATTTGTCAGCCGATACTTCACTTGCTTTCAGGTTTTCTACTTCTATGTACGAAGTTATTGGATCCATCTTATCTATACAAGCTGAAAACATACGCATACCATCGATAGTTACGCTCAATCTATTCTGATCATAACCGCGCACTATTGCTTCGGATGCGAAATTAGCTCGCGTAATCAAATCTATAGAATTATTATATTTGAGCAAATCGTCTACAGAGTTGAGTACATTGTTCATATTCTTCTGAACAGCATTAAAATCATCGTCAATGACAATAATCTCATCAGACTTATACTCAATATTTGAGATAGAATCCTTTTCAGTAGCTGCTATCAATAAATATGGTAATAGTAATATTAATATTAACTTTTTCATTTAATTCTCCAGAGACTGTGGGTGCACCGAGTTGGTACACCCATTTCTCTTTAAGATTTAGATTAGAAATCCAATGTGTAAACTATTGGCTCACCAATCATAATATCGCCTCTTTTTAACTTAAGCGTAATTTGCCAATCGCCTGTCATATTGAAGTTTACTTTACCTGCGTAAACACCATTTTCAGTATGTACTGGACTTACATTCCCATCTGAGCCATGCCCCATAGACGGCATAAGCATCTCTACTTCAGTAGTCAAATCAGTAACTGCAGGGTGAATCATCATAGATTCACGAGTGTGAATAGAAACTATGAAATCATTCATCCCCACTTTGGGAGAATCCAAAGAGCGAAGTGTTACGAAATATGATTTTTCATCAAATGTAAATCGCTTCACATTTCCTGTTGCTGTTACTGTATAATCTATTCTCTCATCAATATTCATAGTCTCCGATTTCAATGTCAAAAACCAAGTACCACCAGCGCTTGCCATTATAAATGTAGCATCTACTTTTATGTATTCTTTGTCATTCATAGTTACGACTTCGGTCATAAATGGTGTAGAGTGCATCATCATACCCATATCCATCATCAGATTTACTGATATATCATTAGCTATTGAGTTACCCGAATTGTCCGTAGCGCGAATGTAAAACATATTGTGCCCTTCTTCTAATTCAGTGTCTTCTGATAATAAGTCAAACGTATAGTCACCAGAAGTTTTATTTACGATTGAGTTTAGAGTTATTTCGTCAGTATCTTTTACTGGATTAGTGTCATCATCTGAACACGAAAACATAGTGATTGCCAATAGCAATAATGCTATGTATTTTAATGAATTAAACATAGTTATCCCTTTTATATATTTTTATTTTATAATATTTATTTGTTAAAAAAGCAATTTAATTTTGTGTAAGTATATGTATTTATACTAATTGCTTAGGGGGATGAAATATGTCTTGCTCTAGATGAAATGAGTATTCTCTTATAGGAATTACTTGGGGTTCGAATTCCGAAGGAATCAACTCATCTAGTACTACGAAATGAACAAATCCGATAGGATAGTCTTTTAGGTTGATGTCGAGTAAAGGAGTAGTTTTCTTTTCAGTTTCTTGTTCTTTTATCTCATCAGATAGATGACATTTACCATTACATTCCATTTCTGGTTTGTCTTTATTGATACATAATGCCTCGTACAATTCAGTATTGACCATGTAATTGAATACAGGGAACACAGGTATAATCAACGCATTGATGTATAATAGTATTGATAATATGGCAAATGTTCTTTTCAATTATTCGTATTTTGTGTTATTACCTAAGACAAATATAAGAAAAGAATATTATACAAAAAAGAAAAAAGAGTATTTAATCTTTAATTAAGTCATTTTCTTTCATTTTCACTAGATTCGAAAAATTAAAATTTACTAAAACTACCAAATATATGACAAAAACAGCACAAGAAGCCGTAAAGCTAATCAAAAGTAATGACAATGTATTTATTCACTCAGCCGCAGCGACTCCGTCGCTCCTTGTAAAGGCGATGAGTGATAGACATACAGAGCTTAAGAATGTAAGTATATACCAAATTCACACGGAAGGCCCCGCTCCTTATTGCAATGAAGGAATGGAAGACTCATTCATTGTGAAGGCAATGTTCGTAGGTGCCAATACCAGAAAATCCATAAGAGGTGGAGCGAATAGTTATATTCCTATTTTCTTGAGTGAAGCACCCAAACTATTCCGCAAAGGAGTAATAAAGATAGATGTTGCACTGATCACAGTTTCACCGCCAGATAAACATGGTTTTTGTTCACTCGGTACTTCTATAGATACTTCACTAGCAGCTATGGAAACTGCTAAAATAGTTATAGCTCAAATAAATGATAAAATGCCCAGAACTCACGGTGATGGTATTATTCATATAGATGATATTGATGTAAAAGTAGAAGGAAACATTGATTTATACGAAGTTGAGTACGCTGCTCTTACTGAGGAAAATATGGCTATAGGAAAAAACATAGCTGAGCTTATTGAGGATGGGTCAACTCTCCAAATGGGAATAGGCGCTATACCGAACGCTGTGTTATCCTTCCTCGGTAATCATAAGAACTTGGGTATCCACTCCGAAATGTTCTCTGATGGTATATTGCCATTAGTCGAAAGCGGAGTAATCAATGGTAAATATAAGAATAAACACAAGGGATATATAGTTTCTTCATTTGTAGTAGGTAGCAGGAAATTATATGACTTTATAGATGATAACCCTTCGGTACACATGTTAGATTCGGACTATGTGAATAGTCCAACTGTGATACAGAGAAACCCGAAAGTGGTTGCTATCAATAGCGCAATAGAAATAGATCTAACAGGACAGGTCTGTGCTGACTCTATCGGCTCTAAGATATACTCTGGAGTTGGCGGCCAGATGGATTTCATTCGCGGTGCCTCGCTCTCGGAAGGAGGAAAACCAATTATTGCTCTTAGTTCGACTACAAGTAAAGGTGAATCGAAGATAGTCCCATTCCTAAAGCAAGGAGCAGGCGTAGTTACTACAAGAGCACATATACATTACGTAGTAACAGAATACGGTGTAGCTAATCTATACGGTAAAACGATAGAAGAAAGAATATCCGAGCTAATAAGAATATCGCACCCAATGCACAGAGAACAATTAGAAAAATCCAAGAAGTTGCTTTTTAGTTAGAGGGAATATTATAAAAAATAGATTATCAGTTGATGATAAATGAATGTAATAACCAGTAGTGGTAGCAATTACTAGTGCTTTTAACTGAAGATTTTAATTCGTTGAGACTATATTGAGAGTAGCCCAACTTAATTACTACTTTAGTATTTTCTAATAAATGTCGAAGTTCAATATCACTATAATATGTTACACTATATCTTTCAATTGATTGGAATATGTCTGATTTGTCACTCAAATTGGGAGAAAGAGAATATATCCCAATTGTATTAGAATAATTCACCCCAATACGTTTAAATTCCTCAGAAATTAAGGTATTGCAAGAGAGGATAAAAAGTAAAATTGGAATTAGTAACTTCATAGCAGTTCAAGCGAATCTACAAATCGTTTTTGCGTTCTATACGCTTGTCTCTTTGTTGTTTGGCTAGTACACGTAGATCGGCTACTTTATCGCCCTCATCGACTATTTCTACACCTAGTATAGTCTCTAGTACGTCTTCCATAGTTATTAGACCTTCTACTCCACCATACTCATCTACTACGACGAACATGTGTTTTTTACGGCGTAGGAATTCTTCTAAAGCCTTGTCCAATCTAGTGTTTTCGTTTATCAAGTTGAGTTCTCGAGTTATAGAGCTAATGCTTTTCTCTTGCTCACCTTTTAGTGCTGTTAAGAATACATCTTTGGATAATACATATCCAATAATCTCTTCTTCTTGGTGATCATCGCTCCAAACTGGTATTCTTGAGTATTGGCTTAGTTCTGCTTTATCTTGTACTTCACCAATTGTCTGGCTAGCTCTCAGTGTTATCATGACAGTTCTAGGAGTCATAACGTCAGTCACTAACACTTCACTAAAATTCATTATGTTTTTTAAAATACGATACTCATCGTCATCTAATGAGCCCTCATCTTTAGCTGATTCGAATAAAGCCGTTATTTCTTCTCTGCTGAATTCTTCTGCATTTTTACCGCTTATCTTTTGCGACATTTTTTCATTAAGCAATTCCAAAGGCGAAAGTACAGTATAGAACATCTCGTAGAAAGGAACGAATTTTGGCGCAACGGTTTTAGATAGTTTGATACCGGTAAAATAAGCTATAAATTTGAGCGCTAATGTAATAACGATTAATAGCAAAAAACTACTGATAATCGTAATTATGTAGCTACTATCAAAGTCAAATATAAGTCCGAAGGAGAATATAGCTATAGCATACAGTGCGGTTTCAATCATCATAAATGGATTGAAGGTTTCGTCAAACTTTAACCATACTTTTTGGAGTTTGCGGGCATTGGGAGTTTCGTTTTCTATAAACCCATCTATATCGTCTTGGCTCAAAGCCGAGATCATATTAGATAAAAATGAAATTGAAGTAGCAATTAGTATAGATACAGCCGTTATAATCAGGGGAACGTCCATAAAAAGCTACAAAGCTCCGTTATAATTTGAGATAATAATCAAGACAATATATGGAAAAATCAAAAGATAATCAAACATTTAGTTTGTCCAACCTTTATCAACTATTGTGATACGGTTAGGGTAATTTATATTGCCCAATGGGGTTTTTACTGTTGGTTTAGCATCTAGTTTTAGTCTAGCAGCACTACCATTCTGACCACCTATTGCTAATGCTAGGTTTATAATGTCTTCGTAACCTTTGTTACCAAAAAATTGGAACAAATCAATATTCATGACTAATGGAATAGTCTCAGAGCTGCCAGTACCTGGGATAACAAATTCTTTGTTAATATTACCAGCAATGGTTTCTTTGTCATCTATATATAATTTCCAATCAAAAGAGGAGAGGGTAGCAGACGATTGTTTGGATCCTCCTTTACCATCATTAGGGTTTTTTGCATCTACATTGAGCACAAATTGCGCAGGTAGCTTTTTATCAGAAAAGGCTTTAGTTAGCTTTATCCCATCCATTATAGAAATATCAGATACAGATTTGATATTGCTTAGATTTACTCCAGCCAAACTAAAATTATTTACATTGTCCAATTTGAATTCTAGACGTTGCAAATTGTTCAGTGAATCAGCGAATTGATTCAGTGTTTTACAGCTACCCAAAAAAAGGGTAGCAAATACAACTGCTAAAGCAGTTAGATATATTCTCTTGTTCATTATTCTACGTTTAGTCCTGCTAGTGTAAGTACTTCTTCAGACGATTGACCTGCTTTGTCCAAAGCTTCTTTTAAAGTAATTACTTTTTTCTGTGCAATATTCAAATTTGATAATAATTTTACTTTAGCGACCAATAACTTTTCTTCGATTGGTTTGCTTAAGAAATCATCTGCTCCTGCTTCTATAGACTTTAATTGATTTGCTGTGTCATTAAGAGCAGTTACGATAACAACTGGAATTTGAGAATCTTCTGGATTGGATTTTAGATTACGAACAGTCTCGTATCCATCCATTCTAGGCATCATCACATCTAGTACTATAGCATAAGGTTTTTTTACTTTTACAGCTTCTAAACACTCGATTCCATCATGTGCTACCATTACTTCATAGCCATGTGATTCCAAATATCTTTTGAGTAATTTTGTAGTGATTTTATTATCATCGACTACTAATATTGGTTTCGTACTCATAACTTAACCCCGTTTTTGTTAATTATCTTATTACAAAGATAAATATAATGTATTTATAAATAAAAAACTAAATTCTATTTAGACTTAATCTTACTATTCCCAATATATTATATAAATCTCCTTTGTCTAGTATTATATCGTCAAACTCCTTACTAGATGTACTCAATACGATAGTATTGTCTTTCTTTGTATAGTTTTTTATCATTACCTGATTTTTGTACTTTACTAGAACTATGTCATTATTTTTTGGTAATACATTTTTTTCATAGAGTACATATTGACCATTTATGATGCCACGTTTAGTCATTTCTACGCCACTAACTTGGGCTATACCATAATTAGTTTCGGCAATCGAATCACTTAAGACTCTTATGTAATCAGGTATTTCTTGTTTATCACTCACAATTGGGATATACGGTATATGACTAGACATTGCTTCGTTCAATGCTTTATCGTATAGTCCATCTTCTCTATTATCGGCTACTGCTTTCAATTGCTTTAGTTGATCCGATTTATCGATTCCACTTAGCTGCAAAGTTACATAGTCAAATATCAAATCATATAGTTGACGAATATTTAAATCAGAATAATTAGACATCTAAAATCCCTGCGGCTGCTAGTATTATCTTATTATTCGATTCTAATTTACCTTTTTCGAAGTTCTTCTTTATGGTTTCTCTGCGTTTTTCACCTGCCTTATTATCAGCGAATATATCGCCCTCACCAGTGATTATATAAGTTGGGTTTATTCCTTTCTCGTGCAATTTGCGAAGTAGTCGCACACTAACAGCAGCTCTTCCTAATTCGTAGTTTCGAATCTTGTCCCCAGTCTCGTCTAGTATGAATGCGAATTGGTCGGCGGAGAGCTTCACTCCTTCGTGAAATATATCTCGTATCTCGCGTAGCCGATTGCCTATTTCTTGGTTTACGTTTTCCATTTTACATTTACTTAGTTTTAGTTATGTAGATACTACATATTTGTACTATGTAAGCTACATAAATATATATAATCAAGCAAGAGAAGGATTAGACTGGTAAATATTTTAATCCTATGTATTTCTTTGTGATAGAAGACTCATTAATATGATGATAATTATTTTCAATTATAAGTTCTATTAATAAATATAGTTAAACGAATATATAAAAAATAATTCAAATTCTGAATATTAATTACTTGCATAATATGTAAAATCTACATAAAATTGTTGTACGGATTGCAGAGCAATCGAATTATTTACCATATTCAAAATTATTAGGAGATATTATGAATATACTTAGAGACTTGCAGTACGGTGATTTGACCGAAGATTTGCAAATGATATACGATGTATGCGGCGAAGAAGTCGTGATACAGATGATAGAAAATCTTGGTGGTCTTAGTTTTTACGTACCTAAGATAACCAGATTCGATGACTTGATATACAGATATATCAGAGAAAACAAGGCGGAAACACTCAAGAAACTCGCTATGCGATTGGGTGTGACTGAGCAATATCTAAAGTGTTTAGTCAAAAAATACAATTAGTCAAAAGATAAATCCACCTCTCTCTCTTTCTTTTCACTAATTATTATAAAAGTTGTATATACAACTTATGTTTTCTATTTTGCATTTATGAATTACACGGAAATAGAAAAAACAGATTTTTCATCATGCATAGCTGGTAAAGTTGGACTAATTTCCAGACTTACTTCCAATATATTTAGAAAGCATCTAGCTAAGCACGACATTACGGAAAGTCAACTAAGCATACTTTTCATCACTTCTAAGATGAAAGAAATAACCCAAAAACAAATAAGTGAATTTTACTACTTAGAAAAATCGACTGTTAGTCGCAATCTAAAACGGTTAGCAGAAAAAGGGTATTTAGAACAAAGGCAATTACCTAAACTAGTTATAACTAAATCGGGATTGGATTTTGTAACAGAAGTAATACCGAGTTGGAAAAAGGCCATGAAAGAAATAAAAAAAGCACTTGGTGAAAATGGTGTAACTGCCATTGACGAAGTGGTAACAAAACTTACTAATTAATAGGTTTATCATGTTAGAATTATCATATATACTATTGACATTAATCATGAATCTGATTCTGATTAAGATTGGGTTTTACGCAATAGATAACTCAATTAGTGACCTAGCTTTAAGAAAAAAGAGAAAGGCTACTGTTGTAATTGGATTAACTCTCTGGCAAGTTTATGTGTTCCTACTTTCCAAATCAGGATTCCTAGAAGACCTATCATTTCCTCCTAGGTTCGTATTAATGATGATATTACCACTTTTCATATTCACTGGCCTATTCCTATACAAGAATAGAAATGAAAAATGGATAAAAGTAGTTCCTCCGCATTGGTTAGCTTATTATCAATCATTCAGAATCGGAATAGAAACTATATTCGTATTCACAGTCGCAGCTGGTATTTTGCATAGTAACGTCACTATCGAGGGTTACAATATGGATATGATTTATGCTCTATCTGCGCCGGTAATCGGAACTATAATTTACAAAAAGGGTATGCCTTCTCTTAAGTTAATCACTATTTGGAATTATCTGGGGCTAACAGTAATTGCTTCAATTATATTTCTCTTCATTACCTCCATGTATGCACCGCAATTATACGGTAGTGAAATCGGACTTTTATCTAACCAATTGGGAACGTATCCATTCACATTGGTAGCTGGTTTTTTGATGCCGTCAGCTGTGTTTATACACGTACTATCACTAGTACAAGCAAGAAAGAGTTGATAGTTGATAATGTGAATTAATATTTCTTTGCTTACATTGCATCAAAGATGAATAGCAAAAATTGAAATGAAATTTACTTTACTATTAATATTTATAATATCCTCAACATTACTATCGGCGCAAGATAGTACTGAAAAGAGGAGCTATCCTACTTTCCGGTTGGATGAAATAGAGGTTACAGATTCACGCACAGGAATCGAACTCAAAGATCTAGGAAAACAAGTCGAAGTAATCACCCAATACGAAATCAGTCAGATGCCTGTCAACTCCGTAGATGAGCTACTACGTTATATACCGGGAGTGGAAGTCCAGAGCAGAGGAATGTACGGCACTCAAGCCGATATCACAATGCGTGGCGGGACATACAACCAAACACTAATTCTCCTTGATGGTATTCGTATAGGCGACCCAATGACTGGCCATTTCAATAGCAATATTCCTGTTACCCTCTCAGCTATCCGTAGAATAGAGATAATCAAAGGAGCAAGCTCCGTAATCTATGGAGCCGATGCAGTCGGTGGGGTTATAAATATTGTGACTAAAAATGTGAGCGATTATATCGTAAGTCCTAACTTAGGTTGTATACCAAACGTAACGGAACTAATCAAAAATCGAAATGAGCAATTTAATTATCTAAATCTTGATTTATTAGGGGGACAGTTTTCAACTTATCTCTTTGATTTATATTTTTTGAAAAGTGGATTTGATTTTTACGAAACAGAAGAAGCAAGAAAGAAACATTATTTTAATTTCGAAACTTTCTACAACCACTCCAAATCTTATGGCTACCCAGCTTTTGATAATACTCACAATTATGGATTTAATATTCACACAGGTGGTACTTCATTTAATTTCAAGCTGAACGATAACGACTATTTCGCATTAAGATTTAGCGGAGATTGGAGAGAGTTTGATGCTAGATATTTTTATACGGCTTCTTCATTTGACAAATCCAAAGAACAAGTAGATAGATATTTTACACAGACAAAACTAAAAATTGGCAGTTATGAAGGTCATGATATAACCGCAAATCTCGGTCTAATATATACTACAGATGATTTTGTTTTCAATCCAGCATTTACACCTAATAATCATAAAACAATTAGCGGAGATCTGAATATACACGACCAGATAAAGTTGGGTGAAAGCACGGCAATGACGTTCGGAACAGAGCTTCAGTTTAATAATATGCGAAGCACAGATAGAGGAAACCGAAACCAACAACAACTTGGATTATATACGGTTGGTGTTCATGATTTTAGTTCTGATTTTAATATAAATGCAGGGCTGAGGGGCGAGTATTTACCAACTCATAATTGGGAGGTTGTCCCAACAATTTGTGCGAACTATTACCTAACCGACAAGATAAAGTTAAGAGCAAATGCAGGTCGTTCTATCCGTACTCCAGACTATACGGAGCGATATGTTTCAACTGGATTGGAAGGAATACTCTCAGCCGGTAGAAACCTAGGAAATCCAGATTTACTTCCTGAAATATCTTGGAACTACGAAGCAGGAACTGATATACAATTAGCACAGAAAATATCGCTGAACCTAACGGGATATATGCGCGATTCGAAAAACATAATAGATTATGGCTTCAAGAAAGGTAGTGAGATAACTAACAATCAAAACTTAGATCCTACATTCGACTATCTATATGCTCAGAACTTAGCAGAATTGCAAGTAAAGGGAATAGAGTTTAAGATAAGTGGTAATGATTTTGGTAAATATGGATTGAAGAATTTGAACTGGTATTTAGGTGGTAATATTCTCGATATCTCTGTTGCTGATGATGTGAGTTCTAAGTATATAACCAACGCTGCCGGACTAAATTTCTCAGCAGGTCTTTTCTATATTATTAACCAACAATTCAAAATCTCGACTGATGCAATCTACCGCAAACGTGATGTAACCGAAGACCAATCAATAGAGTTTGGTTTGACTCCGGAGTACTTCGTTATGGATGCGAAGTTTACATATTCATATTTCTACGGACCATTTAATTTATATTTATCTGTCAAGAATATATTTGATAAAGACTATTCTGACATTCTAGGTGTTCAACTACCTGGTCGTTGGATTATGTTAGGTGTAAATGTTTCTGAAAATCTATTTTTAAAGAAATAAAGCGACTTATATTTATACCATTTAGTATAAAATATTTTACACCATTCGGTATTATACCTTTTGGTATAAAGTGAATTACTTTACAAATTCCCTTCTGAACCACAACCCAAATGCTGGATCTAAGAATATATAATTGTTTTCGCTTTGGTGAATCAGATCCTTTTCCATTAGAACATTTCTGTTTTTTGTTACGTTGTTGGGGCTACCCAGAACATACTCATCCATAGTTGATTTGCTAGTTAGCTGCTCTTCATTATTAGCAATCGCTTTTAGTAGGTTCAGCTGAGTTCTACTGATACTACTTGTCTCTAGTAGATAATATGGAGAGTTTGTAGTTAATAGTTCATCTATAGCTTCTTCAAGGTTTCGATTAGTGGCTTTTCTGCTAGTGTTCAGCCAAGTATAATGCGATAATTGTTGCACGTACCAAGGGTGATTATCCATTGTTTCCGCTATAGTTTTTGCTAACTCTGATGAAATTTCTTTTTTTGTATTAGCGAACCCTTTTACTATAAAATCAATCCATTTTTTAGTACTGATTTTGGGTAAAAGAATAATATCCCCAAACCGATAAAAAGGTCGTGATGAATTATCAAATATATCAAGCATCATGTGTCTCATACTACCGTACAGACAGTAAGTGACATTAGTTTGCCTTTGCCAAGCCGAGCGCATTTTCTTCTCAAATTGTTCGAAATTATCGAACGAAGCTAAGTTCTGAAATTCATCAATACATATAACGAATTTTATATTTTTTTCTTCTGCTAGTTTCTGGGGTAAATCGAGTATTTCCTTTATATTTTTTGCGGGCTGATTCCAATTGAACTGCAAGTTAAAATCTGTCATTGGCTCAACTCCCAATGATATAGAAGGGGTAATAGATTTCAATAGATTCTTAGCAGAATCAATCCAGTCGTCTAGCTTATTGGAAGAAGCTTTGACTATCTCACTTGCGAAGACTTCTAGGAATTCTCTTTGCGAAGATGTTGCAAATAAGTCAAGGTTTACGACTTTGATTTTCGAATTCTTGTTAGCTATTTGTTTTGATACTTTTTCTACAAGAGAAGTCTTACCCCATCGGCGAGGAGAAATAATCATCGTATTGATATTATTCAGTAGATTACTTTTTAGTCGCTTTATTTCATCCTCACGGTTAGTGAAGGCAGCATCACTGACGGTTACGCCATATACGAATGGAGACTTTTTCATATTTTATACCATCTACTATAAAATTAGTTTTACCAAAAGGTATTATACCATTTGGTATAAAATTAATTATAATATCTGATATATGCAAAGGAAGTTAAATTAGAGTGGTTATTTCTTCTTATTCATTACGTATTCGCGGCGTGTAACTTCGTCCATCAGCTTTTTGGATTTACTAAGTAGTAGGTTGTATTTTAAGCGTTTGTCTAGGTCTCCTAGTACTTCGTAGGCTTCCTTAATCTCACCGAAAACTCGTTGTACTTTCTTATCATCGGGGTGCAAATCAGGGTGGTATTTTCGTACCAAACGCTTATATGCCATCCGTATTTCATCGGAGGTGGCAGAGCTTTCTAACCCAAGTATTCTATAATAATTTTTGATTTTCATATTCTAAGAAGATGAAAATAATGAAAATATTTGAATTATTGTACTTGTTCTAAAATATTAACACTACTAAGTATTTCTATATCAGTATCCGAAGGCAATTCTGAATAGCTAATAACACTGACAACAGGGAAAGTTGTCTGTATCATTTTTTTGAAATATGGTCGCACCTGTGCCGAACAAATAACTACAGGCAGATGTCCTGCTATAGTGGTATCGTCAATAGCTTTTGATACTCCTTCTTTGACACGCGATATAAACTCAGGTGAAAGACCCATTGACGGACTTATCTGGTTACCGCCACTTTTTTGTAGTGACTGTGTTATACTATCTTCTATTTCGGGGTCTAGTGATATTGCGTGTACTACGCCGTCTTGATCTTCATACAATGTTTTAATTGTTTCAGACAGATTGTGTCTCACATATTCCGTAAGTACTTCTATGTTTTGGGTAACTCTATAGTACTCAAGTAAAGACTCTAAAATAAGAGGTAAATCACGAATAGGTATTCCTTCTTCTAATAAATTTTGTAACACTTTCTGAATAGTAGAAAGTGGTAGATTATCTGGAGAAATCTCATCTGTTAGAGCTGGGTAGTCTTCTTTCAGATTATCTATAAGTTGCTTAGTATCTTGTCTAGTTAATAGTTTGTCTGAGTTACGTTTTAATATTTCAGTCAAGTGAGTGGTAAGTACAGTGGCAGATTCGACTACGGTATAACCCATAATTTCTGCATTTTCTCTTTCGTTTTGGTCTATCCATTTGGCTGGTAATCCGAAGACTGGTTCGGTTACGTGTTTACCACGGAGCTCACCCTCAGCTGTACCTGGATTCATAGCCAATAGCATATTAGGAAATAGGAAGTTAGAAGCAACTTCATTACCACGTATTTTTATTATATAATTCTCAGGGTCTAATTGTAGATTATCTCGTACACGAACAGGTGGGAGGATAATCCCCAATTCAGTCGCTAACTGCTTGCGGACATTTGTTATTCGTTTGAATACATCGCCACCCTGCGCCTCATCAACAAGAGCAATAAGCGAATAACCTAGCTCTATTTCTACCGGGTCAACTTTTAATAAATCTTCAACAGGTGACTCACCTGGTTTCTCAACTTCTTCTGCAGCTTGCAACCCATCGCGCATTTCCTCATCAGCTTTTCGTTTGATAGCGTTAGTTCTATTATAAGCAATTGCCCCTATAATAGTTGCTATTATCGTAAAAGGAATAAATGGAAAACCTGGGAGTAAACCAATAAGGAACAAAGCAACAGCTGCTACATAGAGTGCTCTTGGTTTAGCACCGAATTGTTGCCCAAATTCTGTTTCCAATTGGTCCCGTGCACCCGAGCGAGTAACTACCAAACCACCTGCAACAGAAATAAGCAGAGCCGGGATTTGTGATACTAATCCATCACCTATTGTTAAAGTAGAATAAGTAGAAATTGCATCTGCAAAAGACATATCTCGCTGCAACATACCTATGGCAAACCCACCAATCAAGTTTACTATAGTGATAATAATACCAGCTATTGCATCACCTTTAATGAACTTAGCGGCACCATCCATAGACCCAAAAAAGTCAGCTTCATGTGCTAGCTCATCTCTTCTAGATTTTGCAGTTTGCTCATCTATATATCCAGCATTCAGATCGGCATCTATACTCATTTGCTTACCTGGCATAGCGTCCAATGTAAACCTGGCAGAAACTTCTGCTATACGGGTAGAACCCTTTATAACTACTATAAAGTTAATGACTAAGAGTATAAGGAATATTATAATCCCCACGACTATATTACCACCAACTACGAAATCACCAAAAGCGTGTATAATCTTACCAGCTTCACCCTCGCCCAATATAAGTCGAGTGGAGGCCACGTTAAGCCCCAATCGGAGCATAGTAGTGATAAGTAGTATAGCAGGGAATGCTGAAAATTCTAAAGGCTTTACAAGGTAAACCGCCACCATTAGTATCATTACTGAAAGGGCTATATTGAGCGTCAGGAATAAATCTAAAGCAAACGGCGGTAATGGCAATAATAGAAGTGCAAGAATGAGTAATACACCACCTGCTAAAACAATATCTGGATTGTTAAAGATTGGTGAAAGAACACTATTCTTCAATCTGTTTAAAGTTGGGTTATCTAGTAAAGCCAATTGTCTAATTATAGCCAATAATTCATAAAAATACTGTCACAAAAGAAGTATTGCAAGTTGCTTGCCAAATAATTTTTAGGTTGAATTTAATAATTCTTCTAAAAGATTAGAGTAGACTAAAAATCTTCGTTCACTAAATATTTTTTTTAGAAAAATTTATAATAGAAGACTAAACAAGACCTATTTTCTAACCACTTAATAATGAAATAGATTACTAAAAGAGGACATATTAAGTCCTCTTTTTATAATGGTTTAAGTACAAAATAAATTAAAGACAAAAGAGTCTTGATTATTGGAATTATTGATTTTTATTATTAATTTAGTATTGAATAAAAATATAAACGGCACTAACTATGTTTGCCTTAGTAGCACTAATTATTATAAGTCTTTTTATAGCAATACTTTTCCTCGTGTTGTTCGTTAGGTCTGTCAAGAAAGACCAATTCAAGGACACATATACTCCTGCTGTGAGAATACTTTTTGACGAAATAGAAGATAAAAAATAAATAATTACAATTTATAAAGGATAGTATAAATGAGTACTAATGAAAGCAAAATAGAATCCTTCTTATATGACAATGTCATAGTTAAGAAATTCGTACTTGCCACAGTTATCTGGGGTATAGTGGGTATGCTTGTAGGTGTATTGATAGCTATACAACTATATTGGCCAACTTTTTACCAAAGTATGGGTATCAACTTAGAATACCTAACCTTTGGACGACTTAGACCATTACATACGAATGCAGTAATATTTGCGTTTGTGGGTAATGCAATCTTTATGGGTGTTTATTACTCCCTCCCACGGCTTTGTAAAGCCTCGATGTGGAGTACAATGTTGAGTAATTTCCACTTTTGGGGATGGCAATTAATTATACTTGCAGCAGCCATTACTTTACCATTGGGTATTACTACTGGTAAAGAATATGCAGAGTTGGAATGGCCTATTGATATAATGATTGCCCTTGTTTGGGTAGCATTCGGTATCAATATGATAATGACTTTGATGAAGCGTCGCGAAAAGCACATGTACGTTGCTATATGGTTTTATTTAGGATCATGGGTTACAGTGACATTGCTACACGTAGTTAATTCATTAGAGTTGCCAGTAGCACTTACTAAAAGTTATCCAGTTTTCGCTGGTGTTCAAGATGCACTTGTACAATGGTGGTATGGACATAATGCGGTTGCATTTTTCTTAACGACTCCTTTCTTAGGACTAATGTATTACTTCTTACCAAAAGCAGCAAATAGACCAGTTTATTCTTACAAACTATCTATTATTCACTTTTGGTCATTGATTTTCCTTTATATATGGGCTGGTCCTCACCACTTACTATTTACTTCTTTACCTGGTTGGGCGCAGTCTCTTGGTACTGTATTCTCGCTTATGCTTATAGCTCCGTCTTGGGGAGGTATGCTTAACGGACTACTTACTTTGCGAGGTGCATTTGACAAGGTTAGAGAAGAACCTATATTGAAATTTATGGTAGTGGCAATTACTGCTTATGGTATGGCCACTTTTGAAGGTCCAATGTTATCAGTGAAATCAGTAAATGCTTTATCTCACTATACTGATTGGACTATTGCCCACGTACATATTGGTGCGTTAGGTTGGAACGGCTTTTTGACATTTGGTATATTGTATTGGTTAGTCCCTAAGATGTGGAATACTGAAATTTTCTCTAAGAAAATGGCTAATGCGCATTTTTGGATAGGAACTATAGGTATATTACTCTATGCTATTCCGATGTATTGGGCGGGTGTAGTTCAAGGTCTTATGTGGCAACAATTTGATGCAAGTGGTGCACTGCTTTATACAAATTTCCTAGAAACTGTAACTGAAATTATACCTATGTATATAGTACGTTCAGTAGGTGGTACTATTTATTTACTAGGTACTATTTTGATGGCATTCAACTTGTATATGACTGCTAAGAGGGGATCTTTCCTTAAAACAGAAACAGGTAAAGGTATTGCTCTTAAAGATCAAGAAGCTCATGAAGAAGCTGTAAATGGTAAAGTAAAATGGTGGGAAAGATCAAAATGGATCGAAGGTCGCCCATTACCATTTATAATAGCTAGTACAGTAGTAGTAGTAGTTGGTGGACTTTTCGAAGTAATACCAATGTATATGATAGAATCAAATGTTCCAACTATCACTTCTGTTAAGCCATATACTCCACTAGAGCTAGAAGGTAGAGATATATATGTTAGTGAAGGTTGTTATACTTGCCACTCTCAGATGATTAGACCATTTAGATTTGAAACAGCTAGATATGGTGAATACTCTAAATCAGGTGAATTCGTTTATGACAGACCATTCCAATGGGGTTCTAAGCGTTTGGGTCCAGATTTACACCGTATAGGTGGGAAATATAATAATGCTTGGCACTATTATCACATGATGGAGCCGGAGAAAATGTCACCTGGTTCTGTGATGCCACTATATCCTCATATGGCAGAAAATGAAGTAGATACTACTTTGACTGTTAAGAAAATCAAACTAATGACAGCTATGGGTGTACCATATTCTAGTGGATATGAGAACTTTGTAATGAGAGATTATGACAGACAAGCGTTTGAGATAGTGAATGACTTGAAAAATTCGGGAATCGAAGTAGGGGCAAACAAGCAAATAGTTGCTATGATTGCGTACTTACAACGATTGGGTACTGACATCAAAGGAAATGCTGCTTCTACTGCAGATCAGGTCCAATAAAAAAAGAGGTTACCAATGTTTAAGAATATTTTATCAGGCGTAGAAAATCTAGAGATACTACCAATAGTTGTATTACTTGGGTTCTTCACGTTCTTTACCCTAATCTTAGTGCGTACTTTTATGTTGAGAAAAGAAGACGTAGATGACGCTGCAAATATCCCGTTAAATGATAACAAAGTTATAAATCAGAGAGGAAATTAAAATGTCAAAAGAAGAAGATAAACTATTAGACCACAGTTATGATGGTATCCAGGAGTTTGATAATCCTATGCCTACATGGTGGGTTGGTCTATTTGTACTAACTATTATATGGGCTGTTGTGTATCTATTTTATTTCGAATTCACTGGAATGGGGCCTACACAACTAGAAGAATATCATAGTGAATTAGCGGCTGCAGAGAAATTATATGGCGGTGGTGATAATGGAGATCAAGCACAAATCGAAATAGCTTTGATGACCTCAGCAGAAGATATTGCTGAAGGTGAGAAAATATATAAGATGAACTGTGCTAGTTGTCACGGTCAAACAGGAGAAGGTAGTATTGGACCTAATTTAGGTGATAAATTTTGGAAGCACGGTGGAGATTTCAAATCCATAGTTAATACTATTACACACGGTGTACCTGAGAAGGGTATGATAGCGTGGGAGCCAATACTAAAGACTAAAAAGATTGTTCAAGTGTCATCTTATATAGATCAGAAATTTAGAAATACTAATCCCCCGAACGGTAAAGCACCTGAGGGAGAAGAGTATCAAGGAGAATAAATACCTTGGATAAGAAAAGTAACCCTAGTGGTGAAAACCAGAAAAAGAAAGGCAAATATGTCAATATGGAAGACCTTTCTTTTTCTGGCTCGGAAGAGAAAAAACCTGGTGGTGCTGTGATAGATGCTTCTGATTCGTTCAGAGACACGCAAGCCACTATAAGTAAAAAAGGAAGAGTGTGGGTTTACCCACAAAAACCACAAGGTAAGAGATACGATAAGAGAAAATTAGTAAGCTATTTTTTACTTGCTATTTTCTTTATTACACCATTTATAAGAATAAATGGTAATCCATTGATGATGTTCAATCTAGTAGAAAGAAAGTTCATCATATTTGGATCAATATTTTGGCCACAAGATTTTATAATCCTAGCTTTAGGGTTTCTAACATTAGTGCTTTTTATTGTACTTTTTACCTCCGCGTGGGGTCGTGTTTGGTGTGGCTGGTTCTGTCCACAAACTATCTTTATGGAGATGGTCTTCCGAAGAATAGAGTATTGGATAGAAGGCAACGCCAATAAGCAAAGATTACTAAACCGTATGCCTTGGAATAGGGAGAAAATCCTAAAGAAAGGTGGTAAACTAGCAATATTCTACGCTTTATCTTTCCTAATAGGAAATTTATTCTTGTCATATATAATTGGCACTGATAAACTATTCCAGATTATAACTGATCCTGTAGGTGAACACTTAGGTGGCTTGATAGCTATGATAATCTTCTCAGGTGTTTTCTTTGCCGTTTTCGCTTGGTTCCGTGAGCAAGCATGTACTTTTGTTTGCCCTTATGGTAGGTTACAGACGGTATTGCTTGACAAAGAGTCAATAATTGTTGCTTACGACTATGTAAGGGGAGAGCCAAGAGAGAAATTTACTAAAAAGAGAGATGAATCTGCAGGCGATTGTATAGACTGTAAGAAATGTGTATTTGTATGCCCAACTGGTATAGATATACGTAACGGTACACAAATGGAATGTGTGAATTGTACTGCGTGTATGGATGCTTGTGATGCTGTGATGGAGCAAATAAACAAACCTAAAGGATTGATTCGTTATGCTTCTGAAAACAATATCAAAGAAGGTAAGAAATTCAGATATACAGGAAGGATGAAATTCTATACTATTATACTTACAATTCTTGTTGGTATTATAGTTTTCCTACTTACTAATAGAAGTAATGTAGATACTAGAATCCTCAGAGCTAAAGGGCAGACTTACACAGTAACTCCCGATGGTCACGTATCTAACCTTTTCACTATGAAGTCTATTAACAAAACTTATAAGCCGATTAAGTTTACTATAAGAACTCCAAACTATAACTCGCAAATAGAGATAATAGGAGGGCAAGATTTATTAGTAGAAGGTAACGAAGTAATAAATGTAACGTTTTTACTTAGAATACCACAAGCCGAGTTGAAACCGGGCAATAATAAGATAACTATAGAGTTATTAGACGAAGATGGACGAATATACGAAACTCTAAAAACTAATTTCTCATCACCAGGAATGCAAGACAATGGCAAGTAAATTTAAATTCAATTGGGGTACAGGAATAGCAGTATTCTATATAACTTTTGTTATTGCTATGTTGACATTCGTATTTTGGACAACTGGCAATAATAGAGATTTGGTTACCGAAGATTATTATGCGGAGGAGTTAGTTTATCAAAAAACTATAGACAATAAGGCAAGAGCAAACGAATTAGTTGGCGAAGTTTCGATCTCCTCAAGAATAGGAAGAATAGATTTAAAATTGCCCGAAGGTATGAATAATAAATTTATCAAAGGAGAGTTATTCCTATATAGACAAGACGATAAACGAAAAGATACCAAATTCCAATTCGAAGGGAATAGATTAGATTTCTCTTTCAATTCGGAAAAGATAGTGACCGGAAGATGGAAAGCCAAACTATCTTGGGCTGCCGAGGGTAAGGACTATTACTTCGAAGATAATATCTGGATAAAGTAATGGAAATCATTTCAGGATTTGTAGTAGGTATATTGGGTAGCATGCACTGTGTAGGTATGTGCGGCCCAATAGCCCTAGCTATCCCACATAAAAGTACAAACAAAACATCAATTGCAATAGACAATATATTCTACAATGGTGGCCGAATAATCACTTATATGATACTCGGTACTATATTAGGACTTATTGGCTCTGCTATTAGCTTCTCTGGGTTACAAGAGAAACTTAGTATAGTTATTGGTGTGCTTATGTTAGTACTAACATTTGCTCCGAAAATGTTCAAAGTGTCTAATAAGGCAAACAACTTCTTTTATTCAGGAGTTGGTAAACTAAAGAGTTACTTTTCTACTTTCTTAAAAAGAAGAGGCAAACTTGCTCTTTTATCACTTGGTTTGCTAAATGGTCTTTTGCCTTGCGGCTTAGTGTATGTAGCTTTAGCCGCATCACTTGGTATCGCTGATTATGCAAGCAGCATGGGCTTCATGGCGGGTTTTGGTATAGGTACTGCTCCAGCTATGTTTGCAGTTAGTTACTTAGGTATATTTGCCAGTGCTGGTGTCAGACAAAAATTCAACAAGCTAATTCCTTATGGAATAGCAGTTGTAGCTATTCTGATGATTATGCGTGGTATGGCTTTGGGCATTCCATACATTTCACCTGAACTCCCCGATACTGTTAAGCAACCAGTCGAGAATTGTTGTCACTGATTTTATTATTTATTTATCTTCCAACTATAGTGAACTCGACACGTCGGTTTAACTGACGACCTTCTTCTGTATCATTAGGTGCAACTGGATCTTTTTTGCCCATACCCATTGATGATAAATTATCTTTATTGACATTATTTTTTATTAACCACTCATATACAGAATTTGCTCTATTCTTTGAAAGTGTTAGATTACTAGCATCACTCCCAACATTATCAGTATAGCCAATAATTTTTATTTTCATATTAGGGTTTAATTGTAACAATTTTAGTAGATTCTTCAACTCCGAATTGGAAGATTCTTTGAGCTCATATTCTCCAGTATCGAAGAATAAATTGTTTAAACGGATAGTTTGCCCTATTTCTATTGGGACTAAATATAGATTTCTTTCTATTTCATCATATCTATCCAATTTAGTTAGATCCAGATTTTCAGAAATTGATACATATCCTTGAGCTTCAGATTTGAATCCATAGTTGATACCTCTGGGTAATACTATACTATATTCACCTGTGTTTATATCAGAGTTAGCTGTACCATACTCTTGACCACTAGTCAAATCGAAGTAATTAATCTTAGCAGCAATAGGTTCATTCGTATTTTTGTTCAGCACTTTACCGTAAACTAAAACCACTGGCTCAGGTCTGGCACCTTCGGGTAGCTCTAATCTCATTATGTCACCTTCACCTTTGTAACCAGCCAATGTCTTATCATAAGAACCAAGGTAAGCAAAGTCTCCTTTGGCATCTAGAGTCAAATTTAACTCAAATCCAGAACTATTTATATTAGGACCCAAGTTCTCGGGTTCAGTCCAATTTTGCCAAGTATCGTCTAATCTTCTTGTTACCCATATATCTGCTGAGCCGTAACCCGGACGCCCAGTAGAGCTATAGTAGAGGGTTTTACTGTCAGGGGCTAAAAATGGGTTGAAATCCATAGCTAGAGTATTGATAGTAGGACCCAAGTTTTTTGGTTCAGTATATGTGCCATCTTCCTTGATAAATGAGACAAATAAAGCTTGTTCGTCGTGCTCCTCTTCATTGGGTTGTATTGCTAATAGGAGTATTTTATTATCTGAAGTGAAGAAATAGGAAACATACTTATTTTTATTTGCTAGATTGTCAACTGTTATAGTCTTTGGTACTTCCCAACCGTCTTTTGTCTTATTTGCAACAGATATACCCGATTTGTCTGATTCACCATTTGGTTTGTATGTATTCATCAGGTATAAAGTGTTTTGATCAGATGAAGCTGAGATAATACCGTTATGACCACTATTGTTTATAGGAAAAGGTAATTTGGTTAGATTACCCCATTTGTTCCCATCGAATTTAGATACCCATATACTACTTTTTTCATTTCCTATCTGTCTAGTTACGTACATCGTATTGCCGTCTGCCGATACGTAGCAGAATTTCTCATTATCAGGGGTATTAAAAGGCAGATATTCTTTTAGTAGTTGTTTATTAGACCCAGCTACATTTTTAACTTCAAAGTCAAAAGTTGTCAGCTTAAAATTGTCTATTTCTACTTTCATCCCTTTCTTTTCTACGAATATGGCTATATTCTGTCCGTTATCTATATATTTGCCATAGACCGCTACTTGGACGTCATTGACATAATACTCTAGTAAATTTCTAGTTCGAACTAACTTTATTCTATTCCACTCATTTATCTTCTTGATTACTGTCTCTTTCTTTTTCCAATCTCGTAAATCGTGATATGCTTTACTCCAATATCCACTAAGCTTTCTATATTGTGTACTTGATATTGAGAATTTGTAGAATTCCTTATTGCCATCAGATAAACCAGAGACTAACCCAAATCCGCTATTTTCTACACCAGCTGTTTGTTTTATATCAAACTCAATTATGTAATTTGTGTTAACATTGATGTCAAGTTTTTTAAATGCCCAGCCTATATTCTTATCGTTTGTTCCTTCTAGTTTATATACACCATTTTCTATTTTCAAATTTTGACTAGTTGAGTTTTTTTGATCCCATTCTTTAGATTCTGGATTATCAAATTTTTCATCGATTAAAACTTTATAATTAGATTGACTTAGTATAGTTGTGAATGATAGAAGCAGTAAAAAGACAATATTGGTAATTAATTTCATAGCCAGATTTTTATTTTTTGTTGTTCGAATTGACCACAATATAATGAAAGTAGGTTAAAAAATAATTTTTTGAAATAGTATTTTATTTTTCAAATTAGCTAGCTTCGCGAAAAAATATTTATATTGCATTTTTTATAGCAAAACTTATGCAAACACATTAAATGAAATTATCTTATAATTGGCTCCGAGAATATATTGACTTAGAAGTACCAATAACAGAATTGGTCGAAGTTCTTACCTATATTGGATTAGAAGTAGAAGAAGTAACAGATAACAAAGCAAAATATGATGGTTTTTATACTGCGCATGTTATCAATATAGTACCACATCCTGATGCTGATAAGTTAAGGTTATGTACCGTAGTGTCCGCTAATGGTGAGCAAACAGTAGTCTGTGGGGCACCCAATGTAGCTGAAGGACAAAATGTTATACTTGGTACTGAAGGTGCTGTTGTTCCTAGTGCCGGTTTTGCCTTGTCAAAAAGAAAGATACGGGGGGTAGAATCGAATGGAATGATTTGTAGCCAATCTGAGTTAGAACTGGGAGAGGATAGTGATGGTATATGGGTACTCCCAGAAGGAGTAGAGCCTGGCAAACCTTTATCAGAATATCTTGGACTAAACGATATAACACTCGAGATTGCTATAACTCCGAATAAAGGTGATTGTCTGAGTCATTATGGTATAGCACGTGATTTGGGAGCTTATTATCGTAAGGAAGTTAGAAAGCCAGTTATAAAATTAGAAGAAAGTGGAGTAGAGGCCAGTAGCTCTGTAACTATCGAAATCGAAAATTCAGAAGCTTGCCCTCGCTACGCAGCTAGAATTGTTAGAAATGTAAAAATAAAAGAATCACCAGATTGGTTAAAACAAAGATTAACAGCAGTTGGTTTGAGGCCGATTAACAATGTTGTAGATGTTACTAACTTTGTTCTTATGGAGCTAGGACAACCGCTACATGCCTTTGACTATAATCTAGTTGCTGGCAATAAAATAATTATTAAAAATGCTAGTGACAAACAAGCTTTTACCACTCTCGATGAAAAGAAAAGAGAACTTGACTCCGAAATGCTAATGATATGCGATGGTGAAAAACCAATTGCTGTAGCTGGGGTTATGGGGGGGATGAATTCGGAGATTAATGACAATACTACCGATGTCTTGATAGAATCGGCATATTTCAGCCCTAATTCCGTACGAAGAACAGCAAAGAAGCTTGGCATTTCGAGCGATGCTTCTTATAGATTTGAGAGAGGAGTCGATATAGATGCCGTTTTATTGGCTGCCGATAGATGTGCTCAATTACTACAACAAGTGGCCGGTGGTAGCATAGAGAAAGGTATAGTTGATATATATCCAAATAAGAAATTAGAAAAAACAGTAAAACTTCGTTACCAAAGAGTAGAGAAAATAGTAGGGATAAAGCTAACCAATGAACAAATAAAAGAAATACTTACTTCATTGAACTTCCAATTAGTCAATGAAGATGAAGAAAGTATAGAACTTCGAATCCCAAATTATAGACATGATATAAGTGAAGAAATAGATTTGGTAGAAGAAGTTATTCGTTTGTACAATTATGACAAACTAGAACCTCAATTCTTTGCGAATATATCATTTGATGCTCGTCCACTTCCAGATGGTCTGAGATTGCCTGCTTTGAGAAACAAATTACGCGAGTACTTAATTAGTAATGGATACAACGAATCGTTAACTCAAAACCAGATAGACCCAGATTCAGCAGCTATATTTACCGAGAGTCCACTAATAGTAGCTAATCCACTCGGAAGGGAGTTATCTATTATGCGACCTTCGTTGTTGCCTTCTATGCTTAGAGTAGTAAGTAGAAATATAAGACTAGGAACTCCAAACTTGCAGCTATTCGAAGTAGGAAAAATATTCGAATCTACTGATGACGAAGCTAATGTTGTCAAAGGGGTGAAAGAGAAAGAGAATTTGCTAGTTGTACTTAGCGGCAATAAATATAGAGATAATTGGGATGTGAAAAACCGTAGTGTCAATTTCTATGATATCAAAGGTTTATTGCAAAGTATCATAGAATTTGCTAAGTTTAGTAATGTACAAATAGAACAAAATTCTGAAACTGGATTTGGTGGTAATACTTGCCATGTAATAATGGGTAAAACGAAAATCGGAGTAGTCGGAGAAGTTGATAGGAGACTACTAAAACAATTTGATGTTGATCAACCTGTAGTTGCTTTATTATTGGATTTGACACAGCTCTACAAATTACCAGATAACCAAAGTAGATACAACAAAGTATCTTCGTTCCCTTCGGTCAGTCGTGATTTGGCGTTTACTGTTCCTGATGATTTAGAAGCAGGTAAAGTTATAAATCTGATTGAAGCAAACGGAGGTAAATATCTAAAATCAGTGGATATATTCGATGTTTACAAAGGCGATAATATAGCTAAAGGTAAAAAGAGCGTTGCCTACTCTTTAGAATTCGTTTCTAGTGAGAGAACCTTAACTGATGAAGATATTGATAAAGTAATTAAGAACTTGATTAATAACATAGAATCTACGTTCAAAGCTGAATTAAGAAAAAACTAATATAAGATATAGCGACATGATTAGCGAAAACCTAATACAACAGATTAATGAATTTAAAGACTTACTAATAAGTGCTTCTACTTTATTAGTAGAATTGAAGTCCGAAAATGAGACTCTAAGAGAAAAGAATAATGAATTGTACGAATCATTGATGAACAATGACAATTCACTATCGGAAGTAAAAGATGTAGAATCTGACCTTAGGCATAAGCTAAAAGCTACTGAGTACAAAGTTGAACAGCTCGAATCAGAAATTAAATCTCTTAATGAAGAACTAGAAGATAGAGAGTTGCTCGTAGAAGAACTAAAACAACGCGATACAGAACTTACAGCTTTGGAGTCAGAACTAAAAGAGAAAGTGGAATCTCTCTCCAATACCAACAACCAAAAAGATATAATAATAGAAGATCTGCGAAATAATCACGAGTATGTAAAAAAAGCTTTAGTGACTAAGCAAGAAGAAATATTCGAAAAAGATAAGCAGATGGCTGAAATAGTAGAGAAAAGTGCTCACTTGAAAAATGAGATCTATCATTTCAAAATAAAGCTAGAAAACTATCCATTACTAAAAGAAAAAGCTAAAGAATATGATAGCTTAGTGGAGTCTTCGAAAGCAGATGAGGAGCAATACTTAAAGAACATAGAAGAGCTAAAGCAACTTACTTACGCTCTGGAGTCAGAGCACGCTCGCGAAAAAGAGCTTCTAAACAAAGAAATAGAACAAAAAGCGAACGCTATAGTACTATTGGAATCTAAGATAAATGAAATTAATAATGATAAGGGAAGTGATAATAATAATTATGACTTACAAAAAGAGATAGAGAAGCTTAGAAGTGATTTGGAGCAAAGAGAAAAAGAAGTAAAAGAACTAAATGAAGCAGGTTATGGAGTGTTGGGCCAAACATTATTTGGCACTATGACTTTTGACAATACAGACATAAAACGTGATAGTCAAGAGATGGGCGAATTGCAAGAGAAACTAAAGAAAAAAGATTTTAGAATAGATTTGCTAACTACTGAGAACTCTGAACTAAAAGCCCAGTTGGATGATATAAGGGCTAAAAATGAAAGTATGGAAGCATTATCTAAGAAGAGATACCAGCAGATACAAGAAATGGAAGAAAAGCTAAACGAAGTCACAAACTACAAATTAGATACAAAAGAAAAGAGATTAAAACTGGCAGATAGTTTAGAAAAATATCTACATAAAATAGAAAAAATCATTGAAAATTAAATAATTTTTGATATTATAGTATAGTTTACAAAGTGTGAACTTTAAAAAAGACAAGTAACAAATGAATAAGACCGTAAAAGTAAAGATTGGTTATAAAGAATATTCACTTGCTAGTGACAACGAAGCGAGCGTAATTGCTTCTACAGAAAGAGTAAATGAACAATTAGAACATTTGAAAAAAAGTTTGGGTAATTTGCCCGAAGAAACTTTGGCAATATTGGCAGCTCTAAATTTGGCTGAGAACGACATTAAGAACGAAAATATGATGAAAGAATCTGTAAATTATTTGCAGAATGAACTAAGGAATATGTCAAATTTGTTAAAAGAAGCAATTTCATAAGGTTTTGATTGTAAATATCTACTTTATATCCAACGCATTACAGAATTATTACCGCGTTTACTATCCTTGTCTTACGTAATAGAATCTATAATTACAATAATGGGAGTTAGACTTCAGTTATTGATATCGGGCCGCAACTGCATTTAGGTGCAGACTGTCAAGTCTAAGTTATTTATAGAACTTAGAAAGGGCCGGCGGATTTTAGATATAGTTGAGCTTTCACCCACCGTGTTTGACTTTGGGTTCAACACGTCACATAGCCGTTATCTTCGGATGATGAGCTAAAAGGGATGGTAAACGTTGGTTTTTATAATCGTGACGGTTATAGTTTATTAGGAGAACTAGATGGACGGATCAATAATGATGGCGATAGGTATTGGGATAGCAGTCTCTGCTGTTCTAGGTACTATTGCTTATTTATCAGCAAAAAAGGTCGGCGAGAAAAAGACTGAAGAAGCCGAAAAACGCGCTAAGAAGATAATTGACCAAGCTTACGAAAAATCTAACCAAATCAAAAGAGAAAAAAAGTTAGAGTTGAAAGAAGAGTGGCAAAAGAAAAAGCAAGAGTTCGACAGCACATACCACAATAAGAAAGAAGAACTAAAAATAAAAGAAACTGCTGTACAAACTCGTGAGAAAGGGATTGATGAGAAATTAGATATTATCTTGAAAAAAGAGAAAAATCTTCACAATTTCGAACAAGACTTAAAAAGAAAGGAACAGACTTTGGAAGAGAAGTCTAAGAAAACAAATGAACTATTCGAGCAAATGACTCATAAACTAGAGGAAATCTCTGGTATGTCTCGTGAGGATGCTAGCAAGAAAATATTCGAAGAGTTAGCTGATGATGTTCGTAAACGCTCTGCACAAAAGCTTAACCAGATTAGAGAAGATTACAAAGTAAAAGCAAGAAAAGAAGCTGTAAATATAGTAGTTTCTGCTATCCAACGTTCGGCTTCGGATATAGCTATTGATAATACAGTATCTATCGTTAATCTAGAAAGCGATGATATGAAAGGTCGTATAATCGGGCGTGAGGGTAGAAATATCCGTGCATTCGAGGCAGCGACTGGTATAGATTTGATTATAGATGACACTCCGGAAGCTGTAATTATATCTGGGTATGATCCTTTCAGAAGAGAGGTAGCTAAGCGCTCACTAGAGACTTTGATGCTAGATGGACGTATTCACCCTGCGAGAATAGAGGAAATAGTTAATAAAACAGAAAAAGAACTAGAAGAAGAAATAGTTGAAGTAGGGCAGAAGGCATTGCTAGATTTAGGCTTATCAAATATGAAAGCTGGGTTAGTTTACTATGTTGGTAAGATGAAATATCGCTCGTCTTATGGACAAAACTTACTTAATCACTCTATAGAAGTGGCTAATATCTGTGGTATTATGGCTGCTCAACTAGATTTGGATATAAACACAGCTAAAAGAGCTGCATTACTACACGATATAGGCAAATGCGCTCCTAAAGAAATGGAAGGGCCACACGCACTAGTCGGTATGGAATTAGCTATAAAATACAAAGAAAAACCGATTATCGTAAATGCTATCGGTGCTCATCACGAAGATATAGAAATGGAATCACCAATAGCTGTGCTAGTACAAGCGGCTGACTCCATAAGTGGAGCTAGACCTGGTGCTAGACGTGAATCATTGGAAAACTATATCAAACGATTGGAAAAACTAGAATCTATAGCCAATCAGTGGGATGGTGTTATAAAGACTTATGCTATCCAAGCTGGTCGTGATCTAAGAGTAATTGTAGAACCATCTATAGTAAATGACGCTACTGCCGATGAAATGGCGGATAGTATCGCTAGTAGAATCCAAGAGGATATGGAGTATCCGGGTCAGATACAAGTTACTGTTATCAGAGAGAAAAGAGCAGTTGCCTTAGCAAAATAGTAAGGTAAAGAAATGTGAATTTATAAAGAGTGCTGGGTTAATTCCTTGCACTCTTTTTTTATGAATGACACATTCAAAAAAACTTCGCTATATTTGTAACCAATCTTGCAATTTTAGAGTCTATATAGAAAGTAATAAAATCTTGGAGGGCAAAATGAAAAAGTCAATAGTTTTAATATCAGTTCTGATACTATCCTCACTGGCACTAACAGCCAAGAAGACTGTACTCATCAACGAGGCTAATGGAAAGCCGCTAGTAGGAGTAATGGTATTCTCTGATAAGGACACACTAATCTCTGATAGGTCGGGTCAAATAACAAGTTCAAGCCTTACATCTTCTCCAATTGTTACTTATAATAACATATATATCAATAGTGACCTACAACCCGATACGCTATTTGTTGACTTCCCTTTTACATTGAATAATCCTAAGAAATTAGGAAGGATAGAAGGTGCAGTTATAGATACTTCTGGTAAGCAGTTATACTCGAGAAAAGTAACTCTCTCTAGGGATGGGTTTGAATATAAAACAAGATCAGTTAGTAAGGGTGAGTATTTCTTCGACTTTTTGGCAGATGGAGATTGGGAAATAGTAGTAGAAAAAACTGAAGATTATGATGAGTATCATGAGAGTATAGCAGTTAATGGCTTTGAAATAGAAACTATTAGTCATAATATAGTATTGAATGAGCATGAACCAAAATATGGTACATTTGAGGCAACGGTATTAGATGAAGATGGCAATCCTACCATTGCCGCTAGTATTCTAATAGTAGGAACTACAAAAGGTGCTTATATAAAAGCTGATGGTGTTGGTAAAATCTATGATTTAGAAGAAGGCGTACATAAAATCAAAATATCCTATCCTGGGTATGTTTCAATTTATGATACAATAACAATTGAACCGGATAAAACATTAAAAAAGGAATATAAATTAAATACTTTTGTAAGCTATGAAATACAAGTAGATCATACTAATGATAAACTTATCTCGGGTTCACGGGGTATTACAGAGTTAGATGAAGAAGTCTTAACTGCTGGTGCATCAATGAATAACCCCCTTATGCCTTCTAGGGCTTCGAATTCAACCACAGGTCCTGCAGGAGGTGATTTAGTAGGTGTGTACCCTGACCCATTAATAGCTGTTGCGGCTGTAAAATCTGGAGTATATGATGATAGAAGCACTCTTTATGACCCAATTCAACCGTCTAAAGCATCAAGTAAAGAAATAGAAATCCAAGCTGGCTCACTCACAGCAGGGGAAGTCAATGATTTTCGTAAGTGGGAAATGTGGGCGGATATAGCATCAGATGAGCTTAGCCAATATATAGACGTATGGGGAATAGAGCCAACAAAGCGATATACTGTTCAGCTAACTTCGTTAGATAATAAACCAGTGAGCGATGCCGTTGTTAATTTAATCAGCCAAACTGGTGAAACAATTTGGTCAGCTCGAAGTGATAATACAGGCAAGGCAGAGCTTTGGGCTGATGCTTATAAAGCTATAAAAGATAGCGAAAGTGGATTGTCCGTAGAGGTGATTTACAAAGGCAAACGACAAATCAAGAATAGTATCTCAGACTTCAAAAATGGAATTAATTTCATCAAGGTTAATGAGTATTGTTCGCACTCTCAGAATGTAGATATAGTCTTCGCTATGGATGCTACTGGCTCTATGGGCGATGAGATAGAATATCTGAAAACAGAATTATTGGACATAATCGAGAGATTGCAAAAAACTCAAGAAGAAAAGAACTTACGAATTGGTTCTATTTTCTATCGTGATTTTGACTATCCTTTCAATGAGCTGATAACTACTCATGATTTGACTAATGACTTTGCCTCAGTTAATGAGTTTATTAACTCACAAAAAGCAATTAGTGGCAACAGTACTGCAGAAGCAGTCGAAGTAGCGCTTAGCTCTGCTGTCAATGAGTTCACTTGGTCAGAAGATGCCGTGGCTCGTATTATGTTCTTGATATTAGATGCTCCTCCTCACGAAGATCCACAGACCTTGGAACGATTCCGTGAGTTGACTGCTCGAGCATCAGCGATGGGAATCCGTATTATCCCTCTTACTGCTAGTGGTATTGACAAATCGTCCGAGTACCTTATGCGTTCGTTGGCTCTGCTAACTAATGGGACTTATCTATTCTTGACTGATGACAGCGGAATTGGTGGTAGTCACATAAAGCCAACTACTGATAGTTACGACGTAGAAATGATGAATGAGATGATAGTTAGAATAATAAATCAATTCATAGACACTCCGACTTGTGGTGAGAGTGAGGATCTATATGCTAAAAATATAAATGATAATATATACAATGACAAAGAACAGAAAGACGAAGACATATCTGACTATATCCGGATATTCCCAAACCCAACTGATGGCCCAGTTACATTAGAACTAGATGAACAATATGACCAGATGTTTGTAGTGGATATGAATGGGAAAATACTATTCCGTATAGAGCCCAATGGTAGCAGATTACAAATTAATCTATCAGAGTTCCCGAGCGGTGCTTACTTCCTCAAGTACAGCTACAAAGGTGTTTGGGGCGGTAGTCAGATACGTTTGATGAGGTAGATTATAATAGAGCATATTAATAGTTAAAATCGGAAAATTCTCTTTGGTTAGTTTGAGTAAAACAATCCCAAATTTCACTATTTCCACTAAAAATATCATAAAAACATAAGAAATTAGTAATTTGCATAGATATACGTTTTTTAAAGTGAAATAAAAAAAGACTCAAACTAAAGTCAAATAATATGAATCCAGATAAAAAGAAAGAGATAATAGTAGGTCTAGTTGCACTTGCTGGTGTAGTAATGCTAGTAATAGGTGTTATGCTAGGTGAGAGTTTTTCTCTGAGTGGTCAACAAAAGACTATTCAGTTTATGTTTCCTAGCTCTGGTGGTATCAAACCCTCTTCGCCTGTTGTTGTCAATGGAGTAGAGCGTGGTACAGTTACCAAAATAGAGAACAAAAACGATTCGGTATTAGTAACGGCTTTCATAGACGGAATAGGTGATATATATACCGACGCTACTGCTCGTATATCTATATTAGAGATTACTGGCGGTAAAAAGTTAGAAATATTCCCTGGTGTTTCTTCGCAATCAATCTCCGAAAATCACATAATTAGAGGAAAAACCGCAGCCGATTTGGGTGATTTAATCGCCGATGTCGGAGAAGTGAGTGTTGACCTAAAGCGTATAGTGCGAGGATTAGACACGCTCATAGTCAATGCTAATGGTGTATTGGGTGATACGGTATTAATGAACGATTTGCGTGTTACTATAACTAACGCATCGGAAGCCATGGTAAGAATCAATGATATGGTAGCTCGTAACGAAGGTGCTATTAATTCTAGCATTGCTAATCTATCCGAATTATCTAGAGAATTGAACTCTGCTGTCAAAGAACAAAAGCCAAATATAGAGCGAATAATCGCAGATATGAAACAGGTTTCCGAAAAAGCCGTAACACTAATTGATAAAGTTGATAACAGCTGGGAAGATGTATCTAAAATTGCCTCTGATGTCCGTAAGATAATAGAAGACATACAGAACAACGAATCGCTACTCAATAAACTACTATATGACAAAAAACTTGCTCAACGCTTGGATAGTGTTATGTATAATTTGGGAACGTTTGTAGAGAAAATCGACCAACATGGTATCAACGTAAATGTACGATTAGGCACACGCCCGTAATATTATAAAAAACCGAATAAGAGGAAAATATGTCATCAAGTCCTACTCAAGTAACAGAAGAGATTTACCAATACTTGCGTAAAAATTTCTCATCAGAAGATGATTTTCTTAGACAACTAAAACAAGAAGCGAAAGAAGCAGGAATCCCTGAGATATGTATTTCAGAAGAGCAAGGCAAGTTCTTGCAAGTATTCCTAAAGTCAATCAATGCCAAATATGTACTCGAAATCGGCTCATTAGCTGGTTACTCTGCTATTACTATGGCCAGAGCACTACCCGAAGGTGGTAAACTAATAGCCGTAGAGATATTCGATAAGAATGCTCGATTTATAGAGCAAATGGCTGAGAAAGCTGGATTAGCAGACAAAATAGAAGTCATAAATGCAGATGCAAAAGATTTTCTAGCTGGATGGAAGCCAGAATACGAACTTGATTTCGTATTCGTAGATGCTGACAAGAAAGGTTATAAAACCTACTTCGAGCTAACTACTCCTCTAATCCGTAAAGGTGGTGTATTCGCTGCTGACAATGCCCTTGGCTTCGGTCATATAGCAGAGCCCAATCCTAAAAGTGAACCTGGTAATGTCAAGGCAATACAGGAGCTAAACCAGATATTGAAAAATAGTCCACTTTACGAAAGCTGCCTAGTAACCGTTGGTGACGGCATGGCTATGGGGATAAAGCTATAATCTAGATGAAAAAGAATCTATTACTCATATTACTTGGAGTTTTATTCGTTGCTTGTGGTAGTCGTGAGAAACCCAAGGGCTTCGAAATGCAACAAGACATAGATGACGATTTCGCAATTGCGGACAGCGTTGACTATGATGATATTTATATTTCTGGTAGTAAACCTATAGATTCACTAGACCCGAATAAACTGATATACGATATATTTAGATTAGAGATAGAAGATTATCCGAATGAAATTAGATTATTCACTCGTGTATATGACTCACTTGGGTATTTCGCTACTCAGATGGCGAATCCTTACAAACAAGACCCGGATATAACTTACTTCACTAAAATTGACGAAGAACTAGGTAAACTATATAAGAAACGAATGGTCAATGTACCTGAGTTCACTGTTCGTGAATATGGTGCTGGCGATTCTATACCTTATAATCTTATGCTGACTATTGACTATAGCGGCTCTATGGAACCTGTGCTGGACATAATCCACATGGGAACTAATATGCTTATAGATGAGAAGTATTCGTATGATAATATAGGCATAAGTAGCTTCAACAATAAGTTCGACCTAAAAGTTCCAATGGATAATGATACTTCTAGGTTGCGTCAGTTATTCAACGCTAAGAAAGATCAAAATAAAGGACTTTTCTCTGCCATGAGAAACGCAGTAGTAGAGAACATAAAGCTACTAAGTACTACGAGCAAAGATGATCCCAGAGTACTAGTACTATTCACAGATGGCGATGACAACTACTCCAAAATAGACATTGGTAAAGTAATAGAATATGCCAAAAAAGAGAAAGTACATATATTCACAGTCGCATTCGGTTACTCACAGGATCAAGAATTAGTATATTTAGCTAGATACACTGGTGGTAGATTCTACAGAGCGAAATCGAAACAAGAGCTACTGGCTATCATACGTGATATATACAATAGTTTACGCCAATACTACCTAATAAGCTACAAACCACCGAATTATTGGGGTTACCACACAGTATTCTCAGAGTTGACGATACCTGGTAGAGATTCGAACATGGTAGCTATCGATCACTATGACACTAGTGACTTGTTCCCGTGGTCTGACTTTGGTGACTTATTCAAAAGACCTATTCTTTTTGAGTATAACAAATCGGATTTATTACCTCAATCAGAACCTATACTAAACGAGATTGTTGATGCGATGATGTCCAAGCCAACTATTAGGTTAGAAGTGCAAGGACACACTGATAATATAGGTGGTGAGGAATTCAACCAATTGCTATCGGAACGCCGAGCTAAAGCCGTAATGGATGCACTAATCAGCAAAGGTATAGAAGAGCGAAGATTGCGTTACAGAGGATTCGGATATAGTCAACCAGAAGCTAGCAATGATACCGAACAAGGCAGAGCGCAAAACAGAAGAACTATGTTCAAAGTTACTGCGAAGTAAACTTATGTATATCTAATTTCAAAAATTCACCTTATTCATTTCATAAGCTTCACTTTAGCTTTCTAGTGGCATGCTTTATTATCCATTGTCTTTCCTTGCCTATTTGACCTTTGCTCCAACTTTCTATTAGCGTTAGTCCTATTTCTAGGTTGTCTTTGAGTATATCATTTATACAATTAGCAACTGAGTTTTGGACATATTTAACCTTGTCATCTTTCAGATTTTCTAGTATTGGAATTATTCGATTGGGGTTTTCTATAAACATATCCAATTTCTTTGCCCACGGTAGTCTTGGTCTAAGGCCTTCGCAAGACAATCTACGAATGTGGAAGTTTTCATTTTTAGACCACTCATGCATTACACGAATAGTCTTTTCTGGGTGGGCAACAATATATGGTCTGATAGCATATTCGCCGGTGTTTCGCTTAGTAATTTCTTCTATTGCTCTCATAGATATATCAAAATCGTCTAACCCATATTTCTCTATATACTTTGCTATGGGCATCAACCAATAGTATTCTGTGAACATCCCTGTTTCATTCGGATTTTCAAGCCCAACTATTCTCATAAGAGTTCGGATACCACTTGTGTAATCCTCTCCGAGTTCCTTATAGAGTTCGTCAGCCATTAGCTCTACTCTATCTTTTAGTTCTAACTCTATTACACCCCTATCTACATTATTTACGAAATCTTTTCGGTTGAAATCTGGTTTTACTTCGCAAATTTTGTCCGATAGCATAATCGCCAAGTCTTTATCGAACCAATTTTTTAATTTTTTATATGCCATATATAATTATTGTTATTTGTCGATTCTATATTTCAAGACTTATAAATGAATAAAAGAAACTATATTAATCTGATCTCGATTCTTATTTCCTAAAAATTGATTCATATAGCCCAGCTCGAAACGAACATTACTGTTTACTTTGTACCCTATGCCTCCGTAGAGTCTGTTACGGTCAAAAACATTTGCCTCTGTATTGATGAAAAGTTCATTGTAAACAGAAAGGTAAGTCGTATTATCAACTAATTCTTCGTTATTCAGTGGTATATTAAAAGCGAGAAAATAACGGAATCTAAGTTTGAAATCATCTTCTACGAATCGTTGTTCGAATCGATATCTATGTTGCAGATTTACAATTCCGATTGATTGTTTGGTTATGAATTGTTGGTATATTCTATGTTCGTTGACATCAAATTTTTCATCACTTAGCTCTAAGTAATTCTGACTAAGTATATAGCCGTAGCCGAGTAATATGTTATTATTCCCCTCGGTCAGATTATAACCAAGACCAGTACGGAGAAGCAATTGCTCCAAATCACCTATCGCATTGTAATTTCTGTACTGCACTTCGTGATGCCAATTGAATCTATCACTAATGTCTTTATTACCGAAGTATATCATCCAATTACCCAGATCGCTATCTTGTGAAAAAGAAGCAAAAGGAACTAGAAAGAGTAGAAGTAAATAAATATTTTTCATTTCATAAGCCTTGTTTTAATACTGACTTTTCGTAACGAATAGAACGCGAGTGTATTTAATCAGGGGGTGAATTTATTTAGGGCTCGCATCCACAATTGCTGATTTGAGTTCAGAATATGGCTTTGCATCGGTGAGTTTTCGGAGGGAGTTTAATTATTTTGTATCAAATACTCTTCATTCGTATGACAACATAATTTTTCCCTAGTTGACTTATCTCGATTTAGTAAAAATTTATTGTAAAGAATTGTATTCTTATCAATTCTAATTGAGTCTACCATTCCTAGTATTCTCTTAGATACTTGCAATGAATCATTTATAGTATCAATTATATAGAATCTAAATCCTGGGTTATTATTTATCAAATCAAATCGTATTAAAACTAGCCAATTATTATCTAACGACCATGTGAATTTATTTTGCCAATCACTCGTAGGTAATTCTAATTCGGTACCTATAAATTCAAGTTCGCAGTAACTATACGGGGACCCCATTCTAATTTCTGAGGGCTTGGTTTTTATTACTATTTCTATTGGTTTTTTCATTTTAATAATATTTTACTTCCTCGCCAGTCTTTTGTGTCGCTTTTATTGGGGGTAGGTTTAGTTTATTAATCATCAGTTTTTTCGTTGGGTTTAAACACTTCTGTCAAGACTTCCTTTATATCCTTTTGTAGTTTTTCGTAGTCAAAGTCCTTTTTGTAAGTATAGGAATAAAGGGTTCTACTTGATTCATTGGTTTCTGAGCCAGCACGAAGAGTCAAAACATAATCAAAATCAATGTCACTATTTCCTAGCTTATGGAATTTTAATACATGTAGTCTAAATAATTGTTCGTTATCAGTTCCATCAGAGTTTGTACTATAAATGAAATATACTATTTTCGAAAAACTACCTTCGGTTTCGGGATCACCTAATTCCGGATAGTATTCATAACCCCAAATATTTTTATCATCCCACTTGAAGTATGAAAAGTTAAAACATCTATCTAATCCTTCTGGTAATTTGCCCTCTTCATAAGCTTCATATAGTACTTCTTTATAATCATTAGCATCATTAATTTCACCTTGACCAAAATATGAATTTACTATATTCTTATGCATCCAATACTCTCTAGCTTCAAAATTCTCGATTTCTAATTCAATTCCTTCTTTTATTATATCTAAAGACTCAAAAGCATAATCGAGAGCTACATCGTATTCACCTTTCAATCTGCTTTCTTGTTCCAGTTTAAAAAGGGAAGAAGCGGTCAGCAAAACAATATTATTGTATAAAGGGTCTTCCTCATCAACATCAGACTTAAAGTCTTTTAACAAATGATATGCTGTTTTAAAATCACCTTTTTCATATAAAAACTCAGCGGATTGGAATTTCATTGTATTATTCATCTGTCCTAAAGTAACTGCTGAGACAGAGAAGAGAAGAATTAGTATTATTTTTTTCATAGTAATTGTTGATATTTTAATTAGAATTCTTTGTCTTCGATTTTTTAGTTTTACTCTTCTTTTAAAAATTTTGATAAAGAGTTTAGGCAAGGAGAGACATCGAAATATAACCCTTTTACATCTGCATCATTTTCTTGAATAGTTAAGTAATCACATTGTCCCATTAGACTTTGTTCGCCACCAAATTTAAAACCTAAAACATTAAGTAAAAAATATTCATGAGAAGTTGATATAACAAATATTGGATCATCTATCTCTAGTCCTTTTCCAGTACTCATCAATGCATCAACAATCATAGTTGCTTGCGTCATCCTCTTTTGAAAACTTTCCGTATCACCCAGTTTATCAAATGCAAACAACTGATAGTTAATTGCTGTAACATTAAAAGGGTTAGATTCCACAGCTAGATTTCCAATACGTACAATCTTCTCTAGCGTTACTCTATCATAATTATTGCTTTGCATTAGTACGCTTAAGCTATCATCATAATCTGAACCAAAATAAGGTGAATAATCTTCGTGAAAAACATACCCGTAATAAAGATGTCTTTTTTCTTCTAAAGAAAGTGTAGTGTCTACTACTTTGTATCTATTCATTAGCGAATCATAAAAGAGATTCGAATTTTCATCTTTAATACTAATTTCAATTTCTTTATAGTCTGGTTTTTCAAAATTCCAATCTGATGAATGAGATGAACAGCCAACTAAAAGGAATAGCATTGCAATTTGTACAATTAATTTCACTTTAATTCTCACTAAAATTTAACAATTCCTTCAAATATACAAAAAATACCAATCCAACCTCCACCCCAAACCTCTATTCTAAAAGAATACTTCTAGTTGAGCGTTATTTTATTATATTAGGGAATAGTAAAATACAAATACCTCAACAACATTGTATAGGTCTAAGGCCTACATGAAAACCATACTTATTATAATTATTTCAATTCTTACTCTTTCGAACTTTGCTTACGGTCAAAGCAATGTCTCTGCATCAGTATCAATACCTAGAGGTTCGGGTTTAGCAGTTGTTGGTTATACAGTTTATCAGATTGATAATGCTGAATTGTATGTAATGGGTAAGTATCCAAGAATGAATTTCCTAGATACCACAGAAATTGGGAACGAAGGTGATTTATATCATTATGATACTATTGCGTCGTACCCTGTTTCAATTGAGGATCAAAACAAATTAAAAGAGTTAATTATAAAAACAGATTCATTAGGAAATCATACTGCAAATGGTTGTTTAATTGAAAGTGGATGGCCAAGGTTCTTCATCAATGCTAGTTACAATGATAAGAATCTAAGCGGATTCGTTTCTAATTGTTACAGAGAACACATCTTTCAATTCATTGATTTATTTAATGAATTCTGTCCAAATGGTGATGCTCAAAGGCAAGAGAACTTGCTTAATAAATATTATCAAGAAAATGGTATTATAATCTACAAGAAAGAAGAACTAATACAATTAGAAATAGATTGTAACAAGAGAAATAAGTGAGTTTCTAAATTGTTCATACTGTTTCAGGTGTCGCTTCTATTGGGGGTAAGTTGTTCATAAATCTTTTCTAATTATTATCTTGATATTTAATTCCCTTGCCCCGAAATATACTAAACTTAAAAGTATCTCATTCTAATTCGAATACTTTTACATTCAGCTGAATACTAGTCCATTAGATTCTGAAATGATTCCTTGAGCGAATCCGGGATTGTTACTTTCTCATTCTTATTAAAATCATAAAGCACAATGATATCTTGGGCTTCAGCCACTACATCTTCATTCTCATTTATTAATATATGATTAAGAGAAAAGCTTGTATCTTTAATAAATCCAATCCTACTGAGCACAGAAACAGTACCAGGATAGAAGAGTGGTTTTTTAAAATCACAATTACAAGAAGCTAAGATTGGTCCTATATTAGTTTCTTTATGAGATTTGGTTAATCCTACTCTATCAAAAAAACATACTCTCGAAGATTGAATATATTTGAAAAAGGCTACATTGTTTACGTGACCAAAATAATCAAGTTCACTCCAATCTACTCTGAGCTTTATTTCGTTTAGCACCTTATTCATAGTCATAATTATACCTTAGTGATTATGTATAAACCAAATATAATAAATTTTAGACCCAATCTACTCTATAACTTTCTAATCTAAAAGAATACTTCTAGTTGAGCGTTATTTTCATTAATTTGTAATCTGTAAACTAACTAGAAATACGAAATTGAGTAAATTAACTCCCAAAGAAGGTAGGTTGTACGTAGTATCAACTCCTATCGGTAACTATAATGATATTACAATACGCGCCCTCAACGTACTGCGTGAGGCGGACTTAGTACTCTGCGAGAACTACAAAGAAGCTGCAACATTACTTAAATACTTCAGTTTGGACAAAGAGCTGGACAGTATAACTGTGAAAAACGAGGATGAGCGATATCCTGAGTTTATTATGATGATAGAGGAAGGCAAAACAATTGCTCTAATCTCTGATTGTGGTACTCCTGCATTTGCCGACCCCGGTAATCAGCTTATCAATACTGCTGTTAACCGCAATTTGGATGTGCAAGTACTACCTGGCGCTACTAGTATAATGACCGCTTTGGTACGCTGTGGGTTCGATATAGAGCGATTCTACTTTGCTGGTTTCTTGTCTCGTACATCACCAGAGAGAGTAGCTGAACTAAGAAAACTATCGATGAATGATGATACTTTTTGTCTGCTTGAAACGCCATATCGTCTTATGCCCTTGTTAGAAGATGCAGTGCAAGTTATCCCTAATAGGAGAGCTTATCTGGCTTGTAATCTTACTATGAAAAATGAAACTCATCACTACGGAACTATCCAAGAGCTGTATGACAAGTTTAAAGACAAAAAAGTCAAGATGGAATTCGTTATTGTTATACAAGGTAATACTTCTGGATTGCCTTTGGATAAAATCAAATACGTAGAACGTGCTTCTGAGTCAAGCTATCAGCACAATGATAGTGGCGATGACCGTCGTGATGAACTACCTAGACGCGACAATAGAAGATATGATAGAAGAGACGACCGTGGACCAAGTAGAGACGATCGTGGCGGATTTGTGCATAAAGAAAAACGTGCAGACAGACCTCGATTCCCTCGTGCATCTAGTCCTCGTCGCAACGAAGGGCGTGGTCAAAGCTCTGATGGAGACAGACCGAAATTTGACCGAGATAAAAGAAGTGGTGATAGACCACCTAGACGAGATGGCGGCGGAGCCGGTAAACCTCGATTTAATCGTGAATCTAGACCATTTAGTGAAGACAGAATAGGCAGACGCCGTAAAGAAGAAGGTGCAGACCGTCCTCGAAGAGATGATCGTGATAGCGAAAGACCAAAATTCAACCGTGATGATAGAGGCGGCGATAGACCTCCTAGAAGAGAAAGCAGAGAAGGGGATAGACCTCGCTCAGATAGAGAATCGAGACCAAGACGCGATGATATAAAAAAACTACCTCGTAGAAAAGACGAGTTAGGAAGATCGCAAGTCCAACGCAGAAGCCGCGATTCGGGTGAAAATAGCGAAAAAGAAGTTCGTAATTTCGCTGGTTGGAGAAAAGATGATATTGTAGATAAGAAACCAAAAAATGATAATGAAAGTAAAGATTAGAAGAATAGACGAAAAGTATAATGATTTGCCACTACCGAGTTATGCTACTGGTGGCTCGGCAGGTATGGATGTATATGCAGCAACGGAAGAGCCGATAACTATAAAGCACGGCGAAGTGAAAATGATACCTACTAATCTGGCTATTGCGCTAGAAAGTGGGTACGAATGTCAAGTACGTTCACGTAGTGGATTGGCTGCTAAAAATGGTGTATTCGCACTAAATGCACCCGGTACTGTAGATAGTGATTATCGAGGAGAGATTAAGATTATACTTGCAAATTTTGGCGAATCAGATTTCACTGTAGAACGTGGCGATCGAATTGCACAACTAGTAATAGCACAATATGAGCATATTGGTTGGAACGAAGTAGAATCTCTAGATGAAACAGACAGAGGAGAAGGCGGCTTCGGTAGTACAGGAGTGAAGCAATGAGTCGACCTAAAATAGTCTTCATGGGAACCCCAGAGTTTTCTGTTCCGACTCTGAAATCACTTCATGAAAAGTATGATATTCCAGTAGTTGTTACTGTACCAGACAAACCCAAAGGTAGAGGGCAGAAGATGATGCCTTCTCCTGTGAAAGCTGCTGCAGAGGAATTGGGAATACGAGTATTGCAACCCGTATCTTTGAAAGATGAAGACTTTATAAATGAATTGAAAGATATCAATGCTGATATATTCTGCATAGTAGCATTCAGGATATTGCCAACGGCAGTATTTACTTTACCCAAAATAGCTTCCTTCAACGTTCATACTAGTTTGTTGCCTAAGTTCAGAGGCGCTGCACCTATTAATTGGGCAATAATTAAAGGTGAAAGGAAAAGCGGCGTAACTTCGTTCATCCTCGACGAGAACATAGACACGGGCAATATAGTCGGTACAAGAGATGTTCCAATAGGTGAGTCAATGACTGCTGGTGAGCTTCACGACGAGCTAATGCCTTTGGCAGCTGAGTTAGCCGTAGAGACTTGCGAGCAATTACTTAGTGGTAACTACAATAGAATAGCTCAAGATGATAGTTTGGCGACACCTGCCCCAAAAATATTTAGAGAAGATTGCCGTATTGATTTTAATATGGAAGCAAAAGACTTGAAGAACTTCATAAATGGGATGTCTCCGATTCCTGGAGCTTGGACCATATTAGACGGAAAGAAAGTGAAATTGCTAAAAAGCGAATTTTCATCAGAAATTCACACAAAACCTAAGCATTATTTAATAAAAAATGATAATTTTCTGTTACAAACTGCGACTGGAACTGTTAAAGTATTAGTAATACAACCTGAAGGAAAAAAAGTTATGCAAATACGCGATTTTCTAGCAGGATATAGAGGAAATAAAGAAGGTATATTAGAATGAAAAGAATAGCTATTTTGACTAGTGGTGGCGATGCCCCAGGAATGAACGCACACATCAGAGCCGTAGTACGAACGGGACTAGCCAGAGGACTAGAAGTGATAGGTATAGTCGGTGGTTATGAAGGGTTGATGGAAGGTAACTTTAGAAATTTAGAAAGAAAAGATACTGTAAATATAGTGTCTCAAGGTGGTACTATACTCAAGACAAGTCGATCAGAAGTATTCTTGTCAAAAGAAGGAAGAGCAAAAGGTGCCAAAAATTTGAAAGACAATAATATAGATGGTTTGATTACTTGTGGTGGTGATGGTACTTTGAAAGGAGCTCATGCACTTTTCAAAGAGCATGGCATAAGAGTAGTAGGTACACCAGGTACTATAGACAATGATTTGTATGGTACTTATTATACTATAGGCTTTGATACTGCTTGTAATACAGCCGCAGAAGCTATAGACAGGATAAGAGACACAGCCGATTCGCATGGTCGTGTATTCATAGTGGAGGTAATGGGACGTCACGAAGGTCATATAGCAATGGAAGTTGGTATTTCTTGTGGTGCCGAATATATCTCTGTTCCAGAAGCTGTTACCAATCTAGAAATACTTTATGATAAATACACTCAACTTGGATTCCACAACCGTACTATAATAGTTATCGGTGAAGGCGGAGGTAAGTACAAAGGTGCTTACGAACTAGCAGAAGCTTTGAAAGCAGAATACAATATAGACGCCAAATGTGCTGTACTAGGCCATATTCAGCGTGGTGGTTCACCTACTGTTAGAGACAGAACTCTAGCTAGTCACTTAGGATTATCAGCAGTAGATGCACTACTAGCAGGCAAAACTAATGTGCTAGTAGGTCGTGTACATCACAACATAACTTATACTCCGTTTCCAGAGACTTGGACTAAGAGAAAAGAGTTGCAACCATATATGTTTGATTTAGCAGAGTTGCTTGCTTAATATATGAGAACCTACGCCATATTCGAAGCAATAGACAGACCCGAAGCTGAAGAGCTTGCTATAAAAGCAATAGAGATTCTTCAAAAATTGGGGGCAAATGTCTGTGTTTCGGAAACCTTAGTGAATAAATATGGCGATAGCATGCCTGACATTAGGGTATGCAAACGATCCAGCTATGATGATATAGCCGATGTTATTATCACTTTTGGTGGTGATGGTACTATTCTTTCTGCGGTCCAATCATATATTACTTCCGATGTTCCTATTATGGGATTCAACGTAGGTAAACTCGGGTTTTTAGCCGAATTCGTAGTTAGCGGATTGGAGCAAACCCTCAAAGACCTGATGAAGGGCAACTATAAGGTTATTACTCGTTCTGCTATAGAAACTACTATTGATGGTGAGACTATTTACGCTCTCAATGATATGGTAATAGAAAAGAGCGAAACTTCTCACATGGTTGAGATAAAAGCATACTCCAATAAACACTTCATAGGTGAGTATTTTGCCGATGGACTAATAATATCTACACCTACTGGTTCGACTGCTTATAATCTATCTTCTGGTGGTCCAGTTATATTTCCTACTTCGCCAGTATTATGTATTACTCCAGTTTCACCTCATTCACTAACGCATAGGCCATTAGTAGTTCCAGACAACCAACAATTAGAATTCGTTGTATATAGTCGTACTGGAGAATTGAAATTAGTAGCTGATGGTAAAGTAAGAAAGAAAATAAATAACGGTGATATAATACAAATCAGAAAATCTGATGAAACTGTAAAACTTGTAGAACCTGAGAATAGTTCTTTTTTCGATGTACTTAGGGACAAATTTCTTTGGGCAGAACATAGAACAAATAAGGAGATTAAATAATCGAACATTTTTTTGCTTACATTGATTGGGCTGTAAGTCCTGACCTAGTTGATTTTGGTTTAATCAAGATACGTTGGTACGGTTTGTTATTTGCACTCTCTTTCGTCTTAGGGTATCAGATTATTAATAAGATATTCAAACACGAAGGATATACACAAAAGCAATTGGATTCGCTAACTGTCTATATGATATTAGGAACAGTCATTGGTGCACGTTTGGGGCATTGCTTTTTCTACGAACCTTCATATTACTTATCTAATCCATTGGAAATAATAAAGGTATGGAACGGTGGTCTAGCTAGCCATGGAGCGGCAATAGGTATCTTAACTTCGCTTTATATATTTGCACACAAAAACAAAGATATCTCTTATCCTTGGATAGTAGATAGGATAGTGATTGTAGTAGCTTCGGCCGGATTTTTCATACGTCTAGGTAATTTTTTCAATTCTGAAATACTAGGATTACCTTCAGATCTACCTTGGGCTGTTGTTTTTCATAGAGTTGATGATATAGCACGTCATCCATCGCAAATGTACGAAGCTATTGCTTATTTGGGTATATTCGTAGTACTTTGGATGCACTACAACAAATGGAAAGAGAAAACTGCAGACTATGCACTGTTTTCTAGGTTTTTGATAATGATATTCAGTGCTCGATTTATAATTGAATTTACTAAAGAAAACCAAACAGCATTCGAAAATGGAATGTTTTTGAATATGGGACAGCTACTTAGTATCCCACTTATAATCTTAGGCGTTGTGCTTCTTATAAAGTCTGCTAGTAATCAGAAAACATAAATCAGGGTTAGGGAAAGACTAAATCATAACCTAAATAATTCATAGACTTTTCTTTCGCTATGCAATTAGATAAATCTCTTGTTTTACTAAAATAAATTCGCATTTTATCTATCTTTATATATACTAGTATGACAGGAATTAAAAAACTACATAATGAAAAAGAAAATTGATCTCGCTAAAAGCGAATTCCCAATAGCAAGAACTTACCAAGAATTTACATCCAACGCATCTGCCAGTGGCATAGTATTAATTATATGTACACTCATAGCTATGATATGGGCAAATTCTCCTTGGTGGGAATCTTATTTCGAATTATGGAAAACACATTTTATCATTGGTATAGGTGATTTTACTTTAGACAAATCACTACATCATTGGATAAATGACCTTCTGATGGTAGTATTCTTCTTTTTAGTTGGATTAGAGATAAAAAGAGAGATACTAATAGGTGAGTTATCATCGATAAGAAAAGCTATGCTTCCTATAATGGGGGCATTAGGTGGTATCATTATCCCAGCTTCAATTTATACCTTATTCAATTTAGGCACTGATAATTTGCATGGTTGGGCCATACCTATGGCTACTGACATTGCATTTGCTCTAGGTGTTTTATATCTATTAGGTGACAGAGTACCTCAAACATTGAAAATATTCTTAGCAGCATTGGCAATAGTCGATGATATAGCTGCTGTAGTAGTAATAGCAGTATTTTATACATCTTCTATCAGTTTATATTATTTATTATTAAGCTTCCTATTCATATTTATAATGATAGTAGGTAATAGACTAAAAGTAATAAGTCCACTATTTTACTTGGCTATAGGTGGATTAGTTTGGTTCACTATGCTAAAATCGGGTGTACATGCTACTATAGCTGGTGTATTGACAGCGTTTACGATTCCTTCTTATGCACTAATAGATAAGCAAAGGTTCGTAGAGAATACCGAAGGATTATGGCGTAAATTCAGATCAAAATTATTCCAAACTAAGACTGACTTTCTTACAGAATATGAAGCAGACGCACTTTATAACATGGATTTGCTTTCCGACAAAGTACAGCCATTATTACTTAGATTGGAGAGGGGAATCGACGAATATGTAGCGTTTTTGATAATGCCTTTGTTTGCTTTGTCCAATGCGGGCATTCACTTTGAGCATTTTTATTTAGGTGCTCTAGTTAACCCTGTTACTCTAGGAGTATTCGCTGGTCTATTCGTAGGTAAACAGATAGGTGTAGCTTCTTTCGTTTGGCTCGCAAATAAATTCAATATAGCTAATCTGCAACCAGATGTACCATTCAAACAATACTACTATGTTGCTATATTAACTGGTATTGGGTTTACTATGTCCCTATTTATCTCAGCGCTCTCTTTCGGACCAGAAGCACCACAAGAAATGTATTCCAAAACTGGTATCCTGCTCGGTTCTATTTTTGCAGGGACATTTGGGTATATTCTAATGCGCAGATCGTTGAATCAACAAGAAAAACTTAATAACGAAAAAGCAAACTCTTAAACCATTCTCTTAGGTGATAGCATTTTATCCAACTCAGTTTTGGACATTAGCCCTTTGTCCAGTGTGAGTTGATATACACTAGCTCCAGTTGCTAGCGCTTCTTTTGCAAGATTTGAACAAACTTCATATCCGAGTTTTGGAACTAATGCAGTAACTAAACCAATACTATTCTGTACCATCTCGCGAAGATGATCTTCATTAGCAGTTATACCATCTATACAACGAGTGGCTAGAGTTGTTATCCCATTTTTCAAGTGTTGCAAGCTTTCGAAAAGACTCATTGCAATCACTGGCTCCATTACGTTCAATTGTAATTGACCTGCTTCCGCAGCCATTGTGACTGTAAGATCATTACCTATTACATTGTAAGCAATCTGGTTTACTACTTCTGGGATTACGGGATTTACCTTCCCTGGCATAATTGAGGAACCTGGTTGCATAGCTGGTAAATTAATCTCCCATAGTCCTGCTCTTGGTCCAGAACTTAGCAATCTCAGATCATTACTAATCTTTGATAATTTTACAGCAAGTCGTTTTAGAGCTGAAGAATACATTACAAATGCACCTGTATCTTGAGTTGCCTCTACTAGATCTTTAGCAGATTTGACTGGATAGCCACAAGCTTCTTTCAGATAATTGACGGCTAATTTTTTATACTTAGGATTCGCATTTAGCCCCGTTCCTATAGCAGTACCACCTAGATTTATTTCGTTGAATAATTTTGCATTTTCTTTTAGTCTATCTATTTCTTCTCTGAGTGTATTCGAAAACGTAGCAAACTCTTGCCCTAATGTCATAGGTACTGCATCTTGCAATTGTGTACGACCAACTTTTAATATATGCGCGAACTCTTTTGATTTACGGTCAAACGAATCTATCAGCTGTTTCAATGCAACTAATAATTTATCATTAAAATATAACAATGTTATCTTTAGAGCAGTAGGATATACGTCATTAGTTGATTGTGCATAGTTAACGTGATTATTAGGGTGGCAATATTCGTAATCAGCTATTTGCTTACCCATTATTAATAATGCTCTATTAGCTATAACTTCGTTAGCATTCATGTTAGTCGATGTCCCAGCACCACCTTGGAATATATCTACAACAAAATTATTGTGGTATCTGCCGCTTATTATCTCCTCGCAAGCTTCAACTATAGCGTCAGCTATATGCGGTTCAATCTCTTTCAAATCCTTGTTTGCTTTAGCTGCAGCCATTTTGACCATAGCAAGTGATTTGATGAATCTAGGGTATAATCTGAGAGTAACTCCACTTATTTTAAAATTTTCTACTGCTCTGAGTGTCTGAATGCCATATAGTGCATCAGCAGGTACTTCTTTGGTACCCATCATATCTTTTTCGATTCTAGTAGCTCCTGTAGCATATCTCATAGAGATATTACTATCTTGATAGGATGAGCTTCTCATACGACGGGCTATTATTCTAGAAGCAGCTGATATAAGGTTAACTACTATTCCTGTGTTTTTCTCCATCATCTTAGAAAACTCAGTTCTATGAAGTACTATCAATCTACAATCTGTCGCTGCTTTAGCTGACATTGCATAAGGGTAATTATCCATAAGTGCTCCTTCTCCGAACACTTCGCTTGCTTTGTAGTGGTTTAGTACAGTTCTTTTATTTTTGTCTCTTTCGATATATTCAGTAACAGTACCTTTTTGGATGATGAACAATGTATCTCTATTCGAACCTTGTTCTATTAGTACTGTTCCTTTCTTAGCTTCCAATATTTTCATATTAGTTGCACATACAAGTCTTTGTTCGTCTGTCAATTCATTGAATAGTTCTATACCGATTAGGAATTTGGAGATTTCTTTTGGAGACATAATTGTAGCTATTAGTTTATTATAATAATATTACTCTTGGATAACTGCAAAATAATGATATTTCGGATATAAACGAATTTTCTTTGGTCAGAATCTTAGCAAATTGTGATTGTCTTTCAACCATCTTTTATAAGTTTTGTAGCTTGGTTGTAATTGCTCTACAGTATTCCAAAAATTTGTCGAATGATCCATATACTTTAGGTGAGCTACTTCGTGGGCTACTACGTATTCTAATACTTGTAGTGGAGCTAATATAAGCCTCCAATTTATATTTATATTCTTTTGACTACTGCATGACCCCCATCTGGTTTTGGCAGAAGTTATTTTTACATTTCTATGCTTTATACCAAGTTTATCAGTGTATTTATCAGTCAGAAAAGTTGATATTTTTAATGCTTTATCTTTATACCATTTCGTCATTACTTCTTGAAGTTTATCTCTATACTTATCATTTATCAGAAATTTTTCACCATCAAATACGATTATTTCTTTTATAGTATGAAATTGTATAGGATATTTCTTTCCTAGAAAAAAGAATTCTTCAGTACCATCAAAACTATAATCTTTGGGTTTCTTCTTTTTAGCAGAAATTTGTTTCGAGAGTATCCATTTTTGTTTTTCAACTAATATTTGTTGAATTTCTCTATCCGTTGCTTTCTTAGGAGCACGAATAGTCAACTTACCCCACTCGTCTATCTCTAGACCAAAAGTTTGTCTGTTAGAGTAAATTATGTTGTCTGGAGTAATCAAAAATTTATGCTGTAAGTGATATGTATCTTGCGAAATTAATAAAAAATTGATGTTAAAACATAAAAAAAGGCTGACTTATGTTGTCAGCCTTTTCTATTCTATCAATAAGTTATACTACTATTTATTTAGCAGGTTCGAATTTCGAATCCGGGAAAGTAGTAGCATTTACTTTATATTCGTACGTAGTTTCCATGTTGAACATAGGTGTTTCTGTCTTAGATACAGTTGGCAATTTCATACCATCTATTTCTTTGTAATCAGAGTAGCTAACGACAACTAGTAAACTACCTCTAGGTGTTTCTTGTAGCATTTCAACTTTTTCTAATAAATAGTTTTCTTTGTTAAAATATAAGGTCTCTACTAGTTTGTCACCATCTTTCATTTCGGCAACTACTTGATTTCCTTTTGTGCCTTTAACTTCTAATTTATAACCATGTTTAGTCGCATTAGCATATTTGAAAGGATCTGCATCAAATTTCATAGACTTTAAGTCATTACCTTCTTTCTTTATAGTACCAGAAGTAGAGATTTCCCAACCAGTAGTACCATTGTATAATTCTTCTGATTTGTAAACATTTAGGTCAACTAATCGATACATCTTACCCGATTTAGTGAAAATCATCTCTGTTTTACCTGGTAAACTTTGTCCACCTGAGCTCATAGTAACTGATCCAGTTGCCTCTATTACATTATAGTCATTTAACTCGCTCTCTCCACCAAGTGCTTCTTTGTAATTTTCTAATAGATCATCTGCATCTATACTAGCTTCAGTTAGGCCTGTTGCTGGCTTATAGTCAGTATCATATGTGAAGACTGGGCCAAATTTCTCAAGTTGTTCTTTAACAGAAGGATCCCCAACCACTACTACGTATCCTTCAGCAGGATTCAAATATTTAGTAACTGCTTTTTGTACATCTAGTGCAGATACCTTTTCATATTGATTCGGATATTCTTTTATCATTCTGATAGGCACACCTTTGAAATCATATGATTGTATCATAGAACCTAAAAAGCCAGAAGATTCGAAACTTAGATAAAACTGACCAATTCTGAATTGTTTGATAGTTTCCATTTCTTCTTTAGTAGGGCCTTTCTTGTACAAATCACCTAGTATCTCATCGTTAATAGACATAATAGTCGAATCAGTCACATTGTTTCTTACATCAGATCCGAATATTGAATAATTATAGAATCTATTAGATGAGTGCCCACCAGTTGGTGAATAAGTATAAGAATGTTTTTCTCTTATTATTTTGAACATACGTCCTGCAAAGCTAGAGTTGATAACGTGACTAGCAACGTTTATATTCATATAGTCAGGATCATTGAAAGGTACAGTCATATTAGCATATCTTACTGCAGATTGTACAGAACCTTTTCTCTCGATGAAATATATACCTTTTGGCATTGGTTTAGGTTTAGGTATATCTAACTTGATTACATCTCCCTTTTTCCAAGTCGACAATTTTGAGTTCAATTCCTTTATTATAGCATCTGTTTTAAAATCTCCAACTATTACCATAGTAGAAGAGTTAGGTAGATAGAAATCTTTATAATATTTTTTGATGTCTTCTACAGTAACAGCATCTATTGTTTCTTCAGTCGAAACAGATGAGTAAGGATGATCCATACCAAAGAGTGCCTTTTTAGCCATATTAGAAGCTAAAGAACCTGGATTAGATTTTTCACTTTTAATCCCAGCTTTTGCTTGAACTTTGAATTTTTCTAATTCTTCTTTAGGGAACGTTGGATTAGTCAACACATCTACCAAAATATTGAATAGTACATCTTTATGTTTGATTATAGATGAACCTGAAACACTTGTAAATTCTGTTGAGTTTGAAACCGATAAATCGGCTCCTAATCCATCTAGAGTTTTCGAAATATCAAGTGCAGATTTTGTCTTAGTTCCTTTCATAAGTAAAGCAGCCGTAAATCCAGCAGCATCTTTCTTTGCTTCTAGAGCGTCGCCACCTGGCATAAGTATATTGAAACTTAGCATTGGCTGTTCATGGTCTTCTATTACGAATACTCTCAGCCCATTATCCAAAGTAGCTTCTTTGTAAGAAGGGAATTCGAATTTTTTTGATTCTAGTGGCTCTGGTTTCTCGCCTAATTTATAATCTTGTGCAATTGCAAACTGTGAGAAGATAATAGCTACTACTAATAGTTTAATTATTTTATTCATTTTAGTCTCCTTTTTACTTCTCAGCCGTCACAGGCATATAAGTTAATATTATTTTATTATCAGTGTCCAAATACTTCTTAGCTACTCTCTTGATGTCATCAAGAGTCACTTTTAGATACTTGTCTATTTCGGTATTTATCATTCCAGGCTCATCGTAGTATGCCCAATAACGAGCTATAGACATTGCTTTACTAAGTGTATTTTTGTTAGACATAATCGAACCAGCTTCTACTATGTTCTTCGCTTTAGTTAGCTCTTCTTGTGTTACACCGTTTTTTACGACTTTAGCCAATTCTTCGTTCAATGCTTTTTTGGTAGCTTCCACATTATCTGGTGAGTTAGGAATATTGACAAATATCAAAGCTCCTGAGTATTGCAATGAGAATGGAATCATTTGGCTAGCTACTGCTAATTGCTTCTCATTTACTAGTGATTGGTATAATCTAGAGCTTTCTCCAGAAGCCATTATGCTAGATAGAAGTGACATAGCATAATAATCATCTTCACCAAGTTTCGGCCCACGAAAGCCTTCGAATATACCTGGTAATTGGGCTTTCTCATCTTCAACTACTACTTCCACTTTTCCTTTTAGGTCAGAGAAAGTATGTGGCTTTCTTTTGATTTCTTTTCCTTTTGGAATAGAGCCGAAATACTCTTTCACATAATTTTTAGCTTCTTCTACATTGAAATCACCCGAAATAACTAAACAAGCATTATTCGGTTGGTAATATTCGTTGTAGAAATTCTGAAAATCTTCGATCGTAGCTTTGTTCAAATGCTCATGGTAACCTATAGTTGGCCATTCGTAACCACTACCAGCCCATAATTCTTTTGCCATTCTTTCTATCAAATCACCGTATGGTTGATTGTCAACTCTTACGTTTCTTTCTTCTTTTACGACACCTCTTTGAGTCTCAACTCCATCTGACTGAACATTTAGCTTTCTCATACGAGAAGCTTCTATCCACAATGGTAATTTGATTTGATTTGCAGGTACGGTGAATTTGTAAACAGTCTCATCCATTGAAGTATGTGCATTGAGAGTACCGCCTGCTTGGTTGATGTATTTATCTATGCTCGATCTTGGGATTTCTGCAGTCGATTCGAACATTAGATGTTCGAAAAAGTGTGCAAATCCTGTCTTTTCTGGGTTCTCATCTTTCGAACCCACTTTGTAGTGCACTACAGTAGAAACTACCGGTGCTGATCTGTCTATATTATAGATTACTACAAGTCCATTATCTAACACCTCTTGCTCGAATTTTATCTCATTAGCTTGAGCGAATAACCCAATAGTAGATAAAAATACTAGAAGAGCAGTTATACTTAAAATCTTAGTCATAATTCTCCAATAAAATTGTATTTAGTATAGCTTATAGATTACGAATTTACAAGAGAAATTGTTGCAAAAAAAATCCCACTTCAATAAGTGGGATTTTATAGGTTATTTTATTATTACTTTCTCGGTTATGAACTTCTCTTTATCAGTCATCCGAAGCATATATACTCCTGGAGGAATGTTTTTATTATCGAATTTCCAAGTTAACTTATTATCTCCTTCATTCGAAATTCCTTCGTATATGGTAGCCATTTTCTGACCTACAACACTGTATAGTTCTATAGTTACTAACGTAGTAGCAGACTGATTGTATATTATATCTATATAACTTTCAGCGGGGTTAGGATATAGTCTCAAACCAAAACTATTCGAATAGTCGAAATCAACCGATGATTTTGTTACATTTATATTTATAGCCAACAAACTGTCACAACCATTTGCTGAAGCTACACCTAGATTCTTGTATATAGTTGTATCAGAATCGTAGTATTTTCCTTCGTACATCTGATCACTATAAATATTAACTATCGAGTCTCTAATACCATAAGGTAGCATCACAACTTTCTCTTCGTATATACTGTCGCATCCTGAAGATGTTTTGAAGGAATTAAATAGTACTGTGTCGCTAATAACTAATATATTCTTATACATTTGACCTTGACAAACTTCAAATGATTCGGTGAATTTTGGTCCTTCGTTTACCTTTATGTCAAATACTAATATACTGTCGCATCCATTCGGATTTGACATTTCCTTCCTAATTGTTCTGTCTCTAGTTATACGTACATTATCGAATAGTCCTCCATAACATACTGTAGTATCTTTGACAATCTCCTTAGCTGGTAATACAGATATATTATAAACTATATTACTATCACAACCCATATAAGATCGTTTAGTTTCTTTAGTCTCGCCATTATTTTTCCAAGTGATACCATTAAATTCATCTCCGTAACAAAGTTCCTTTGTCTCTTTAACTAATATCTCGTCGTAAACATTGATATTTACAGTTACAATACTATCGACATCATCGACAGTTTTATATTCTTCTGTGATTATAGTATCTCTATATACATTAAACTTGTTTTTATACTTCTCTCCATAACACAAGTCAACACTAGTTTTAGTTCTGTAAGTTTGCGTTATATTATATCTTTTATCAGCAGTTAATCCATTCTTGATTACTTTTTCGCCATTCGGGAATGTTACCTCCACTCTGTCTATCGATGTTGCTTTCCCTAGTCCAAAGTGTATTATTCCTGTTCTTTGAGACATATAGCTAGAACCGCCAGAAGGTGACTCAGCAACAAGTTTTCTCCCATCGAAGAATATCGCGATTTTACTTCCTATAGCATCTCTATTGTCTACAGTCCCTCTCAAATTAAACTGAATCCAATGATTACCATTTTCTGAGGCATTACTTTTGAAAAAGTGAACTCTATCATCATCAGTTTCAGATCTAGCACCATAGTCACCTGTTACAATAGATTGAATAATATCCATATCGCCATCATTGTCAAAATCAATTAGACCAACTCCTCTACCTTTTTTCAAGTCAGCAATTCCTTCTTCTACTCCGACTTCGGTAAATGTATTGTCACCATTATTTTTGTACAATAGATTCGGATCCATATATGACATTAGTGAATCGGTTAGTATTACATTACCATTACTCACGAATAAATCCAAATATGAATCATGGTTATAATCAAACCACTGAATACCCCAGCTAGTAGCTAGTGAATCCGTACCTTTTTTATACTTATTATCTAACCCATAGGCAACACCTCTTTCTGTCATGGTCTTATTACCATTATTGACATAGAATTTATTAGCGCCTATATTTGTAGTGTAATAGTCCATATCACCGTCTTCGTCAAAATCGCCTCCTTCTATACCCATTCCAAATATTCGAGCATTAAAACCAGAAGTCTCAGAGACATCTTTAAACTTTCTCTCGGGATACAAGTTTTCAAATATTTTGTTTGATTGAACTGTAAGACCAAAATCATTAGCAACTAATAGATCAAAATCACCATCATTATCGTAATCTGAGAATGTAGATGCGAGCGAGCAGCCCATATCATCTACTCCCAACTCTATTGCTATTTCTTTAAACTTCAGATTTCCTAAATTCTCATAAAACAAATTACGATCACATCCACCATTGCTACCTACATAACTTGACATATAAATATCCAAATCACCGTCGAGATCGAAATCAATGAACGATACTGCAGTGTTCCAAACTTTACCTTCTAAACCAGCTGGAATAGTGACATCGTAAAATTTGCCATTTTTATTCTCAAACAAGTATGGGTCTGCGCGTTCATTTGTGGTTATTATCAAATCTTTATCACCATCGTTATCTAAATCAGCAGCTGCAGCTCCAACTGTTTGTTCATGAATAGATATTACTATTCCCGATGACGAATAGACGTTTTGGAAAGTACCGTTTTTCATATTTTGAAATAAAGCAGAATTTTTAAGTAGTCCGCCTGTAACGAATATATCTTCATATCCATCATTGTTGAAGTCGAAAACTACAACACCTCCAGTCATCTCTCTAGTATCAAGTGCAAAATGTTCGCCAAGACCAATCTGTTTTGCAACTTCTTCGTATGTTTGACTGATTGATAGCTGCACAAGCGAAAGCGTAATTATTATATTTAATATTAACTTCATTTTAGTTCCCTTTAACAATCTTAGTTATAAATGCATTTCCATTAGTATTGATTTTCAAGAAATAAACACTAGGTGAAAGCCCGTACTCATCGGAGTTTAAGTTAATTCGGTTTCGCCCTAAAGTAAGAGGTGAATTTATTGGAATAGTTTGTCCTACTTGATTAACTAACTCGACAGATGAATTTAATGGGTATTCTAAATCAAATTCTATAATTGTAGAGTGTGAGAATGGGTTTGGAATAATTTCAATATTTAACTTATTATCTTTTATAGTATTGAAAACACCAGACTTAGTTACAAAAATATCTGCTATATAAAGGCTATCACACCCATTATAAGCTCCACCTTTGATTTTATTTACGTATATAGCATCTTCAAAATATTGTTTGCCTTTATATTCTTCACCTTCTGATATATAGATACTGTCCCTTCTTTTACTTTCTGGTAATGGGTCTACGATAATAGTGTGAACACTGTCGCAATTTTGATTGCTCTTAAAGTTTTCTGAAAATATTTCTCTTTTTATTATAATTTTTCCTTTGAAAATATCTCCATAACAAACATTGAATTTCTCTGTAAAGTTAGGAGCTTCCAATACCGTGATATTGTATGTTATAATACTATCACATCCATTATTTGCTTTGAATTCTCTTACAAAAGTATTATCCTCAATGTATTCCTTTCCTTGGAAATAAGAACCATAACATATTGAAGTATCTATGGTGCTAGCGTATGGTTCTAAAATGTCAACATTAAAAGTAACTATACTGTCACATCCGTTTGTATTCAGATAGTTCATTACTTTTACACCTGGTTGTTCCCATACTTGACCTATGAATTCTTCGCCTTTACAAATTTCTACATTAACATTTTTTTCATCTTTTTTATTAACATATACTTGGTAAACTAGGTTACTGTCAGCGCCGTTCTGTGCTTTAACTGTATCTCGATATTCACCATAAACAAACCACTTTTTACCAAATAGCTCTTCACCTTCAAATATTTCTACTTGAACACTATCCAAATAAGGTTCAACTAATTTTAGTGTCTGATTTACATTAACATTTCTAAGAATTGATTTAATCTTTCTGCCTGTCCAGAAAACTTCTAATGAATCGATTTTTTGATTATTCATTAGACCAAAATGAAGCACCCTAGTACTTTGAGACAAATAACCTCCACCTCCAGAAGTTACTTCTCTCATTTGAGTAGTACTACCAGTATAAACTTTTACTCTACTGCCCATAGCTAATCTGTCTATTATAGATCCTTCTAATTTAACTTTTAACCAATTTCTACCAGTATTTTGTTTGTTTTCGAATAATTTGAAAAAGTCTTTATCATTGTAAGGAGTTGTAGTTTTGTCTGGTCTTACAGCAGTAGTTAATAAATCAATATCTCCATCATTGTCAAAATCGATTTGTGCCGCACCTCTGTCTATACCTGGAGACAATAGTCCTTCGGCTGCAGTTATTTCTGTAAAAGCTACTCCACCACCATTGTTTTTAAACAATCTATTATTATCAGCATACTCCGTATTTATACCCGGTACAGGGGCTAAGTATCCATTGGTAACGTGCAAATCTACGTCCATATCCAAATCATAATCAAACCAATTAACACTCCAACTAACTGTTAGTCCTGATTGCTCATTGTTTGGGTTAGCTTTCGTATTATCTATTTTTAGTTCTTTCCCTCTCTCGATAAATGCCTGCCCTTTAGCATTTTCGAAAAAATAATTTTGCCCAATATTAGTTGCATAGTAATCGAACCAACCATCATTATTGTAATCACCACCATCTACTCCCATTCCTAATATGGCATTATTAAACCCATAGTTGTCTTTTACATTAGTGAACCCTTTGTTTGGGAAGTCATTACGATATAGCGCATTAGAAGAAAAGTTTTGACCAAAGTCATTTGCTACGAATAAGTCCATATCCCCATCATTGTCAAAATCAGAGAAAGTATTCGCTAGTCCACAACCGTTGTCATTAACACCATATTTAGCACTTTCCTCTGTAAAAAACTTTCCTTCATGATTAATATATAGGTTATTAGGTAAACAAACTTGGTTTGTATTATCTTCGAAGTAATTAGCCACATAAACATCTATCCATCCGTCTAGATTGACATCTGCAAAGGATACACTTGTGGATTGGAATTTTTCTCTAAATCCTAGCTCATAACCCGCTTCTTCAAATTTACCATTTACATTTCGATAAACTAAACTCATTTGACCAGCATCAGTAGTAAAGAATATATCTTCCCATCCATCATTATCATAATCAAATGAGCCCCCTCCTATTATAAAATAAGGGTCAGGGATATCAATAATGCTACTAGTCACATCAGTAAACATATTAGCATAATCATAAGGTTTAGTCGTATATGCAGCTGGATTATTCCTGTAGATTTTAGTCTTTTCTTCGTCGCCGCCAATTAGTATAATATCGTCATATCCGTCTCTATTGTAGTCTATGACCACAACTCCTCCAGCCATTAGCTCTCCATCATGAGTGAAATGATTTATACCGGCTTTCGGGAAAATGTTTTCAAAAGTTTGTGAATTAGCAACGTCAACGTTGCTAATAGTTGATAGTATAACAACTAATAAAAAAGTAAATAAAAGCTTCATATTGAACCTAACTATGATAATAATAATTTTCTAAATTTAACAATATATTACATATATAACAAGCGAGAAGCTAAAAAGTAACACTACTTCTTACTTTTTTCTGAAAATAGAGTAAATTAGAAAAAATATGGAAGTTAGCAGACAGAAATAAGAGAACCATTCACCATATATAGAGTAAAATGTTTTATTTTCTATAGTAGGGATTGTCATAGCAATCTTTGCTTGTTTATATTGTTCTGCACGATGCAAAATAGTCCCAGTAGGAGAAATGAAACAAGTAACACCAGAGTTTGCAGCTCTAGCGATATACCTTTTATTCTCAATTGCTCTGAAAGCAGAGATTAGTGCGTGTTGTTCAGGCCCTGGTGTGAAGTCATACCAAGCATCATTAGTGATTACTGTATATAGATTTGCGCCCTCTCTACTAAAGTTTCTGACGAATTGTGGATGAATAGATTCTATACATATAATAGAGGCTAGCTGCACATTTGTATTTGGCAATTGCAAGCTTTTTTGCTCAGTGCCTATACCCCAAAATGAAATACCAACTCCCCAGTTAATAAAATCGGTGAGGAAAGTTAATAGTTCGACATGTGGTACTCTCTCCCCAAAAGGTGTTAGTTTCATCTTATGATAAATATTATAATTATTAGAGTCAAGAAGTAAGGCACTATTAAAATTATCATATTTCACATTTTTCCCTCTAAACGGCATTTTCTTAGTTATAGTAGGTGCATTTTGCTCATATACTACTATATCAACGAAACCCGTAAGCAAAGAAATATTATTAGTATCTACCCATTCTTCTAAAAATCCGAAATTATGGTCTAAATTGAAATCATTATTCAAATATAGAATACTTGTTTCTGGCCAAATGATTAAATCGATATCTGAGATAGAATCTAGCAAGTTATTAGAATAATTAATCAAAGTTCTGACTTGGTCATCTGGCCCTGCACTCCATTTATCCCAAGGGTCTATATTAGGTTGTATTAGACCAATGTTTACTTTTTCGTTTGATCTAAGAAGTGACTCGTGATTATACTTAGTTAGCTGTATATTAGAATAGATAATTGGTAACACAAGTAATAAAAATAGCGAAGAATATTGCCACTTATTGACTTTGAAAGACGATTCACCATTCTTATAGTTAATAATCAAATCATAGATAATAACATTGAGAAGTACTATAAAGAAGGAAGTACCAAATACACCGAACAAGTCTGCTATTTGTACCCAATTCGTATTGTAAACTTGAGAATAGCCAACTGAAATCCAAGGGAATGAGAACTCGGTAAGAGTCCTAGACCACTCAAATGATGCCCAAATAAAAGGGAACAAGTAAAGTGACACTCTACGAGGCATCCTAATACGGATAACTAGCCACATTATAATAGGGATCATAAAATAAAATGGATGAAACACATCTAATACAAACCCAGAAGCCATAAGGAATGGGTCAGTCTTCTCTTGGAAACTACTAATCCACCATAGTGTACCTATTTGGTATATAAAGAATGTAGTATAAGTATTCCAGAAGTAAAACTTTTTAGTATTATCAATTAGATACAATAAAGGAATAAAAGATATAAATGCTAAAAAGTAAAACGGCATAGGTGGAAATGCTAGTACTAAAAGTAGTCCAGTAGCTATAGAAAGTAATATTCTTGTGTTCTTTTTCATAATACAATTTATTGAATTTGTTATAAATTTGAATAAATTATCTATATTGCCTTCAGAATTAGCAGCCTATATCCGATAACTAAGAGAAATGAATAAAAAGTAATAAATTTGGCAAGATAATTGCATTTGCTTATACAAATAAGGCTTTAATTACTTATAATTTATTGGGTTGCTAAATATCAAAAAGGATTTTGGGATGGAAAAACAGGAAGTTAGTAAACTGAAAATCAAGACACTTCATTTCGGAGAGATAGAAATAGAAAATGATAAGATTTTTCATTTTCCTGATGGTCTATTAGGTTTCGAAAACTTTAATAATTATGTCTTGATTAATCATGAGGAAACTGCGCCCCTCAGATGGCTTATTTCTATAGATGATCCTACAATCGGATTCCCTCTTATTAATCCTTGGATGGTTGATATAAAGTACAATCCTGGAAAAAGTATTAATTTGGAAACAGAAGCAGCTTTCGTAGTTATCACATTAGGTAACAAAGAAAGAGTTATGACTGCTAATATGAAAGCTCCGTTAGTACTTGGTGTAGAAACTAGAGAAGGTAGACAAATAGTTATGTCTTCGGACAAATACTCTACTAAGCAACCTGTGATTCACACTTCGAGTGAAGAGGTCTAGTATGTTAGTACTTTCTAGAAAAGTTGGTGAAGTAGTTACGATTGGTAATTCGATCGAGATAACAGTTATTAGCTATGACAGAGGAGTGGTAAGACTTGGTATTAATGCTCCGAAAAGTATAGCGGTACATAGAAAAGAGATATACGATAAAATAGCTGAGACTAATAAAGAGTCTTCTAATGTAGAATTTGACATGTTGAAAGACTTATTAAAAAATACAGCTATTAGCTCATTAGGTTCAGACAAAAATAAATTGGAACATTTGGCAATTCATAATACGAAGAAAGACTAGATGCATACTGCTCTAATTATAGACGATGATGTATGGATGCAAAGAATAATGCTCAAAAACCTAAAACAATATGGGTTTGATGAGATTTATACTGCTTCGGACGGATTCAATGGTATTGCACTCGCTGTAGAACATATTCCTTCACTAATAGTATTGGATATACTTATGCGTGAGCTAGATGGAGTTGCTGTGCTCAAAATTTTGAAAGCTATAAAAACTACCCAAGATATACCTGTATTAGTTGGTTCTGGTGTAACTGATGTGGACATTATTGCGAGAGTAGTTAAGGCGGGCACAAATCATTTCATATCAAAACCTTATTCGAAAGCAACTCTTGAAGAAAAATTGACGGATGTATTTGGTGTAGAGAAACTAGAATTGCTCAAGTTACACAAGCCATTCTCTGATAAAGAGCTAGGCTATCTACCAGAAGAGAAATACAAACGTACTGAAGCTGAGAAAAACACACCTAAAATTAATATAAAAGATAAGAATTCGGGATTGAGTGGTTTCGCTGCTAAACACTATTCTGAAGATGAGAAAAAGAATATAAATGCTTTGAAAAATTTACTCCTAAAAGGTGACAAATAATAGATATTTCAATACTGATTTTTTATTATTATTCGGGTATATACCTATCCATTTTTTAGCTTTTCTCAATTATTGTCATAAATTTCTTAGTTACTTTAACACTCATAATTATTATCCATAATCTCATAATTAGTATGATTAATTGAGTAAATTGGTGTTATTAATATTGTGTAATAGCAACAAATAATCTAATAATGGCAATCACTAATAATCTAAAGATAATAATACTAGATACATATCATGTGAATGATAGTGTTGTTATAAAAGTGAAGCTAATAAATGAAAGTAAAAGCGAAAAAATCAAGAATCCCATATTCGAGGTTGAAAGATTACCCAAAAAGATTTTCAGAAAGAATAAATGGGTCCTAAGAATCTTTGCCGAGTTTAAACCATTTGAGTATAAAATAGTAGAGTTTGATTTGAATACAAAGCCAATCCCTGGTACTGAATTTAATGTTAGAACCTATGAGTTTTAAATAATTCGTTTTTTTTCTACTCTATTATTCGAATTTGTTTCTTTATTAAGATCAATCATAATTTATAAAAAAGTTAAATATAAAATATCTGAAAAAATTGCTTCCAACTTTTCTACTTAGATAATATTTATTCCGTAAATTAATAGATATGAAATTTTCTCAAATCAAATACTTCATCGATAAATTTCACGACACTCGTGCTAGTGGTAAGATAATCAAGTTTACTACAAGGGCTGCTTTTTTTTCGGTTTTTATCGGTTCTTTTGCTCTAATTATGTCACTTTCTATACTTGATGGGTTTGAGGATATGTTAACCGAAACAACTGCCAAATTCACATCTGACATATCTATAGTTAGTATGAATAGTGAATATGTGACACTAGATAGTGTAGATTTATCAAATTCATCTATTGAGGGCATAACTGAGATAATAGAAAAACCTGTAATAGTCAGAAAAAAGAATGATATAGATGGATTTATACTAAGAGGGATTGATTATAATAATGATATTAATGATTTTAGTCAAAACATAGAAAAGGGTAAATTCGGATTTACATCTGATAGCGCTAAAGAAGTTATAATTAGTAAAAAAGTCGCAAAAAAAATGGGCTATAGTATAGGTGACAATGTAATTATATATTCAATTGATGCTACTCAACAATCAGTTCCTAAAACCAAAATTTCTAAATTTAAAATTGTTGCTCTTTATGATACTGGGTTAGGAGAGTATGATAATTCGATTATTATAGCACCTTTGCATACTACTCATAGTTTCTTTGATATTGAAAAAGGAAAGGCTACTCGTATAGAGTTGTCAGTCAAAGACAAAAATAATATAGATGATGTGACGAATGAAATAGCGAGCAAATTGAACTTCCCATATATGGCGAAAAATGTATTCGATTACCAACGAATGGCGCTTATATGGATACAAGTACAAAAGGAGCCAATTCCGCTAGTACTAGGAATTATAACTATAGTTGCAGTGCTCAATGTAGTAACTATGCTACTAATATTGATAGTAGAAAAGACTCGACAAATCGGAATTATGAAAGTTTTGGGCATGTCTTCCAAAGATATAATCAAAATATTTGTTTTTATTGGAGTTCGTTTGTCTTTGAAAGCTGCGCTTACGGGTGGTATTCTGGCATTTGTGCTTTCTATACTCCAAAAGCAATATGGATTTATATCTCTCGATAGTAGTGTATATTTCTTAGATACTGTACCAATTAGTATTAACCCATGGCATTACTTTATTGTTATTTTCAATGCTGTTGTAATCTCAGCTATTGTAGTGCTTATACCATCTATTGTTTCTTCCAAGATAAGACCAGTTAAAGTTTTACGATTCTCATAAGTGGCTAATTTTCGAACTTATTGGCTTATATTGTACAAATCTAATTCCTATAATATATCATTTGGAGAATAGTTGAAATATTACTAAGTTACGGTATATAAGTAATTACATATTAACTATATGTGCTGTAAAAAGATTTGGCATATACATTGCAGAACAATCAAATGGATAAAAAGATTAACAATTTCCTAAGGGCTTACGGTGCCGAAAGTAGCATCGATAAAAAGAGAGTGATAGAAAAACTCATGGCTCAGATAGGTAATAAAGACGAAGATTCTAAATTAGAGTTGATGAAATTAGTTAAAACTTTATCTACTAAGCTCAAATCAGAGGAAGACGATTTGGCTATAATTAGGAAAATAATAGAAGAAATTGATTAGGAAGGATTCCCATGATCAAAGAATTGTACACTGCTGCTATGGGCATGATGTCACAGCAGACACGGCTAGAAGTAATATCAAATAATATTGCAAACGCTTCGACGGTTGGTTTCAAGCGTGACTCCGTATTCGAGCGCAACCTAATAGACTCTAAAGCAAACTTATACAATATAGTCGGTAGCGCCGAACAAAATGACCCTCCTATTGGTTCTTATATTGATTTCAACAAAGGAAGTTATGACCAAACTGGTAATGACTTCGATATTGCTATTGATGGTGATGGTTTCTTTTTGTTGAATGACGAACAAGGAAAGGAATTTCTAACTAGAGCTGGTAATTTCAAAATAAACCAGGAAGGTGATGTTATTTCTGCTAATGGCAAATACTTAATGGCAAATGGCGGTAGAATAAACGTATTTGGTACTATGCAGGGTGATACATTTAACTCTGATACCAGAAAAGCGGAAGTTAGAATCGATAATTCGGGTGAAATATTCATCAATAATGTAAGCCAAGGAAATCTGGATATAGTTGATACTAATAGCTACGCTGTACTAGAGAAAGTATCATCGTCTGATTTCATACTTACTGAAGACAACCAATATCAAAAATTGACAAATGATAGAATAAGTATTCGCCAAGGATGGCTAGAAAACTCCAATGTAAACGTAATTGACGAAATGGTAGAAATGATTAATCTACAACGTCAATTCGAAGCAGGGAGTAAAGTAATTACCACTAATGAAAATACCTTAGAGCAATCTATCGGATTAGGTAAATACTATTAATAACTAAAAAAATTAATTTGATCCAAAATACAGGAAGTATCAAATGGACAAGACACTACGAACCGCAGCCACAGGGCTTTCAGCTCAGCAAAAATTTGTTGAGATAATTTCGAATAATATTGCAAACGTAAATACTACTGGATTCAAGAAAACTAGACCTGAATTCCAAGATTTGCTATACGAGACATTAAAACCTGCTGGAAATAGTGCGAGAATAGGAGTAGAACCACTTAACGAAGTTCAAATAGGTAGTGGTACTCAGCTCTCGGCTACTAAAAAACAATTCACGCAAGGCGATATAACTTCTACTGGCAATAAACTCGATATGGCTATTGTTGGTGATGGTTTTTTCGTTATCCAAAAGCCAGATAACTCCAGAGCTTATACAAGAGATGGTAGTTTCAAAATGGACAAAAACGGGAGCTTAGTTAATACTCAAGGGTATTACCTAGACCCAGGCTTCCAAATACCTGCTGATGCAGTAGAAGTGCAAATCAGCCGTGATGGAGTAGTAGGTGTTTATGCAGAGGGTAGCACTGACCTCGATACACTAGGTCAAATCGAATTAGCTCGATTTGTTAATCCTTCGGGATTACGTGCTATAGGTGATAATTTATTCGAAGAATCTCCAGCATCAGGCGACCCTATCTTATACCAACCAGGAAGCAATAATACTGGCGAGATATACCAAAGTCATCTTGAAAGCTCAAATGTAGATGTGGTAGAGGAAATGGTGGATATGATAACAGCTCAAAGAGCTTATGAGCTTAATTCGAAATCTGTAAGAACAGCTGATGAAATACTAAATACCGCAGTTAACCTAAAACGATAATATGAAATCATTTCTAGTCATATTAATTATATCAATGTCGATGCAAATTAATGCAGCGACTTTTTCAGCAGATAGAATCGAAGAAGCATGCCGTACATTTCTAATTCAGAAATACGGAAATGATTATCAGATTGATTTTTTATCTAAGTTCACTGATATAAATGTCGGAGATGATGAGGTAAAAGCTGTTTTCGATGAGCAATTTACTGCTTATAATAATGGTGTAAAACTACAATTTGTTTCAAATAACAAAGTGCTGAAAAGTCAGATATTCCATTATATAGTTAAAAAGGAAATTGGTGTCTATAAGGCAAAGACATATATTCCAACTAATACTGATATTACTAGTTCAATGCTAATTAGAGCTAATGAGTTCGTTGAATTAGACAAAATAGATAATTATATAAACCCAGTAGGTAGAGTAGCTACAAAATCAATCTACCAGGGAGAATCATTAACATCTATAAATACACTACCTGATGTTACTGTGAAGCGAGGCGAGGAAATAGTTGTAATAGCTACGAATGGAGCTGTAACTATACGTGGACTTGGTACTGCTCTACAAGATGGTAGAGCCGGAGACTCTATAAAAGTAAAACGTGGCGATAGTAAAAAAATTCTAACTGGTAAATTAAATGAATCAGGTGAACTGATTCTTGGTGAATAATATGAAGACATTATTAATAGCAATTATATTCTTTTCGGCTTTTGGGTTAGAGGCACAGTTCGTGCAAAACAGTTCTAATTCTTTGTTTTCCGATTTCAAAGCATTCCGTAAAGGTGATGCCTTGACTGTATTGATAGTGGAGGATACAAAGGCGGGGAACTCTGCAAGTACTGACAACGGACGTGAGTCTTCTGTGGGAGCTGGTTTCGGAGTTTCTGCTGGTTCCGGTACTACTTCGGGAGATGTTTCATTAGGTACATCTACAGATTTCAGAGGTGATGGTTCTACTTCGAGAAATGAATCTATACGCTCAAAACTAAGTGCTAGAGTTGTAGATTTGGAAGATAATGGGAATCTAATAATAGAAGGTAAACGCACAACAAAAGTCAATGGTGAAACTCAATTCGTTACTATCAGAGGAGTAGTTAGGCCGGTAGATGTTAGACCTGATAACTCGGTCTATTCCTATAGTATTTTGGATTTGACTTTGTTGATAGATGGAGATGGCACGGTGTCTGAATATCAAGAACCAGGACTTATCACAAAATTTTTGAGGATGCTATTCTGATATGAAAAAAATTATAATATACATATTGATAGTATTGACACTTCCACTGATGAATATCGAAGCAGCGCGTATCAAAGATATAGCGAACATCGAAGGTGTAAGTGGAGTCCAAGTAATAGGCTACGGATTAGTCGTTGGGCTAAATCAAACTGGTGATAATAGAATGGTTTCTTATACTAATCAATCTGTTATCAATATGCTAAAGCGTTTCGGATTAACAGTTGATAGAAAGAATAATGGCACTAGAAATATTGCTGCTGTTATGGTTACGGCAACTATACCTGCATTTATGAAAAAAGGATCTCAGGTAGATGTAGTTGTTTCCGCTATGGGTGATGCCACTTCCTTACAGGGAGGGACTTTATTAATGACCCCTCTTTCTAGAGCAGATGGTAGTATAATTGGCAATGCTCAAGGGCCACTTTCAGTAGGTGGATATGATGTACGTGCGTTCGGTAGCCGAGTATCTAAGAACTTCGTAACTAGTGGTAGAGTACCAAACGGGTTGATACTTCAGAAAGAAGTCGAGCAGAGTTTAGCTGATGCATCAAGTATGCGTATAATTCTTCGTCAACCTGATTTCACAGTAGCTAATACAGTTATGACAGCTATTAATGCTTCAGCTGATTTAGATGGTAAAGCTACTTTAGAAGACGGTGCTACTATTAAAGTAGATTTGTCAGGCTTTTCAGAAAGAAACGAACAGCTTATAAAAATCGCTCAAATAGAAGCGCTTAATGTTAATCTAGAAGCTACTTCGAAAGTTGTTATAAACGAAAGAACAGGTACTATTGTAATTGGTGGTAATGTCGAATTGCTTCCATCTGTGATAGCTCACGGTGGATTGGATATTACTATCCAAAGACAAGTTATAGTTCCACAACCTGCTCCTTTCACTATTTTTCCTCCAAGGTATGCCGAAACAGCTATAATAGAAACCGAAGAAGAAATAAATCAAGCAAGGCCTTTAACAGTACAGAATCCTACTGTGGCTAGTATTGCAGAATCATTAAATTTACTTCAAGTAAAGCCTAGAGATTTGATTGCTATATTCCAAGCACTCAAAGAAGCCGGCTCATTACAAGGGGAGTTGATAATACAATGAGTATAGACTTAGATACAGGTCAAAGCCGTAATATGGCTCAGACAGCTCAGCTTGCACGTAAGATGAGTGCGTTCGACAATGTAAGTAAAACTCATAAATCGAAAATGAGTGAAGCAGAAAAATCCAAAATAGAACAGGCCTCTAGGGGGTTCGAATCTATATTTGTGAATATGATGCTCAAAGAGATGAAAAATGCACAGTTAGAAGAAAAAGATGATGAGGGCTTCGGTGGAAATACTATGCAAGAGATGGCTCAACTAAATCTGGCTGATAATATATCAAAGCAAGGTAGAGGTATGGGAATAGCTCAGATGATGTACAAGCAAATGACGGGCGAGAATATTCCTTCTAGAAATTCTTATTCAGTTCCTCCTCAACAATTGAGACCTATTAGTATATCTGATACTGCTGCCGAAAAAATCTCAAAATACGATGATATAATTGATAAAGCATCGAAGGAATATGGTATTCCTAAGAATTTGATAAAATCAGTTATAGCAGCAGAGTCAGCGGGTAACCATACCGCAGTTTCACCTGCCGGTGCCAAAGGATTGATGCAGCTGATGGATGGGACTGCTGCTAGTCTAGGGGTACAAAATTCTTTCAATCCCGAAGAGAATATTTTTGGTGGAACTAATTATCTGAATAAGATGCTCAATAAATTTGATGGGTCTTTGGAGCTGGCTTTAGCTGCATATAATGCTGGACCAGGAAATGTAGAGAAGCATAATGGAATACCACCATTCGACGAAACAAGAAAATATGTGAGTAGAGTATTGTCGTACAATTCGGCACTAGGAGAAGAATAATATGGATGAGAAGTTTGTAGATTTTCTGAAAAGAGAAAAAGAGCTGACTGAAAAATTACTGATGCTTTCTAATAGATTGAGAGAAGCACTAATGTCACAAAGGCAAGATTTGGTAGAGAAAATATCTCAGGATCAGCATATTATAACTGCCAAACTAAAAGAAATGGAAGAAAGAAGATTGAGATATATGGTTTCCAAACTATCTATTAGCAGAGTAGAGGCATCTCAATTACGTCTATCTGAGATTGAGAAAACTGTGGAAGGCGAAAATAAAATAGATCTTCGTAGAATACGAATCGCTATGAAGAAAATAGTAGCAGAGTTACAAGAAGTTAACACTACTAATAGGTTGCTATCGAATAGGGCAAAAAATAGTGTAAGTAATATAATCTCGACTCTGAATAGTAGAAATGGTCGTAAAGTTTGTGATGTGAAGGTATAAATATGGGTTTTTCTACATTAGAAATAGGTAAATCAGCACTTCTAGCACAACGCTACGGATTAGAGGTTGTATCGAACAATATATCCAATGCTAATACAGAAGGGTATTCTCGTAAAAGAGCAGATTTGGCAACTGCTAATTCTAAATACGAGGCAGGTAACTTCGTTGGTACTGGCGTAATAGCTGATCAGTTAAAGTCTTTTAGAGAAGAATTTTTTGATAAAGAAATAAGAAACTCTATAACTAGAAATGCCGGTTATGAAGCTGACCAAGAAATACTAAAAAGAATAGAAGGTGTATTGGGTGAACCATCTGAAATGGGACTTAATAGTCTAATCTCAGACTTTTTTATTAGTTGGGACGAACTTGCTTCTAATCCTGATAAATCCGCTTATAGACAGAAAGTAATCTCCAGCGCTAGGAGTATGACAGATAAATTTCATCAACTAGCCGAAGGCTTCGAAGAAGCAAGAATAGATGTTCTCTCTAAGCTTAGAGATAATGTAGCCGAAGTCAATAGTCTTGCCAAAAGAATAGCAGAAATCAATTCGAGAATTTCTGATAACCATAGTTCTGCACTTGATGGTGATTTGAATATGGCTGATCAAAGGGAAGTCCTTATTGAACAGTTGGCAGAATATGGTAAGATGAACGTTAGTCACAACGAAGATGGTACAGTCAATGTGTATATGAATGGGATGAATCTAGTTACGGGCAAAAGTATAAATGAGCTAAAGCTAGTAGAATCTACTAATGGTACAACTAACGAAAGAACTATAGGTCTATATACGACTGATAAACAAGGTAATGTACTTAATAAGATCAATCCGGGTGCTGGTAAAATAGAAGCACAGATGAAGCATTACAATGAGACTTTAGATAAAGATGATACTAGTGGAAATTTCTCAATAGCAAAATCTATTAATGAACTTGCCAAAGAAATAGCTGCTAATGTTAATATGGCAAGTGTTGGAGGTTTTGGACTAAATGATACAGGGGCTGTACCTCCGGGGCGTTCATTCTTCGTGCCTTATCCAACGGATGCCGATGCGCTATCAATACAGGTGAATGCTGTTATCCTAAATGATTCGGATAATATACCTCTATCATCAGTAGCTGGCGAAAGTGGCAATAACCAAATCGGGTTGCAGATTGCAGCTTTGGCAGATGATATAAACTTCATTAATAACAGAACACCAGGCGAATATTATTCGGACTTGCTTTCCAAAGCTGGTAATATGCTGAACGATTCGCAAACAGGGCTAAAAAATAGTACAATGGTACTAGACCAGATGAAAAATCAACGCGATACTATAATCGGTGTGAATCTGGACGAAGAAGCTGTAAATCTTATCAAATTCCAACGTAGCTTTGAGGCAGCTTCGAGAGTAGTTAATATGGCCGATGAAGTTTTAGGAACAATTGTAAATTTAGGTAGATAATGAGAGTAAGTACTAACTCTATATATAGAGATTATCAAAGAAATCTTAATGATTCGCAATTCAAAGTTAATAGCGAAAATTTGCGTATTTCTTCGGGTAAAAAGAACCATAGTATAGCTGAGAATACTGCCGACGTGGTAGAAGTTGACCTATTCAGAAATAAGATAAGTCGTAACGAAGCCTTTCTCAATAATATAGGCGCTAACCTAGATAAATTACAACAAACTGACACTACTTTGAGAGAAATCTCAGATAAGATGCAAGAGATAAGAGATTATGTAGTAGATGTATCAAAGACTAGTACTGGCTATAATCACTTCGCTATTGCTCAGTCGATAAAAGGTGCTCTGGAAGATATAGTAACTCTAGCTAATTCGGATAATAATGGAGCGTATTTATTCTCGGGGAATATGACTTCACCCAAAGATATAAAAAATGCTAACCCTACACTTAACAATTTGCCTTTTGAGATAATACAAGGAACAGCTACTCCGACTAATCCATCGGGATTGTCGATAGTTTACAAAGGCAATAATGAAGATATAAACGTCAATATAACTGACAAATCTCAAGAAAGAGTCAACACCAAAGCTGAAGAAATATTCGGTGCTGGTGGTACTGAAGCCCTACAGAAAATCATAGATATTTACAATGTAGTAGCGTTTGATCAATCAGGAGCACAAAGGCCAGCTCGTACTTTGCTTAATGCAGAAGAACTTGCAAAACTAAATACATTACAAAAAGATGTTGCTGATAAATATGACGAAATGAACATATTAGCAGCAGTGAACGGTAGTAAAATAAATCGATTGGAAAGCACTAGAAATTTCCTACTAGATGAGAATCTAAGATTAGACGAATACCGCTCTATCAAAGAAGACACCGATATAGCCGAATCAGCTATGAATCTAAAACGTGAAGAAAACATCCTACAATTCGCTCTACAAGTAGGTAGCCGAATCAACCAACTGAACCTTTTTCAGTTCTTGAGTTAGGGGTTAATAATCGTATTAATATTTTGAACAGGATTGCAAGATTTTTACGATATTCATAATGTCTGATAACGTCGCTTGAGAGGGAGCAAAGCGTTCGAATTGTCTATGGAGAATTTAAGAATATTGAATATAATTAGTCTATTATATCTTTAACATAAACTTCAGTACTGTCTAGGTTAGTATAAATGTACTGTCCATTGCCGTTTTCATCTATATTGATATTAACCATGATACTATCTCCAAGTGATTCTGGTTTAAACCAATTTTCATGTGCAATGGGTCCTTCGTTGTTCCAATCTTTTGTTGATACGACATTAGAACTAAAATTCTTTAGACTTAATATTCTTTTTAGTTCGCTTGGACAGGCTTTAAAATGTAACCAAATTGCATAATCAATTTTAGGAACAACTTGGTCTTGATAGTTCAATATTCTAACACAGTCAGCTTTCCTATTATCAAAGATAGCTTTATAAATCTCTTCACCTGTTCTCATTTTGAAGTATTAGAAACTTTATCATAGGTTTTGCTGACAACCAAATACCCCGTCCAACCTGCCAAGCCACAAAAAACAAAGAATATTAATAATGAAGTAAGTTTTAATTGCTTATTCTTCTTAGTCCATCCTAAAGTTAATGTGGCTACGAAAAGCAAAAAAGCAAGTCATGATATTATTGCTATAATGATTATTTCATTCATTTTATCTATTCGTGACTTACTAGGGAATAATTTTTTGACTGACTGCTAATACGCTAAATTATTAAGTTCCAAAATTCAATATTAATTTTAATTTGTGGTACTTTTGTGATTTACGCTTTTTATTTCAAGGTAATAGAAGATATTATTTCAATTATAATCTCTTTCCAACCATTTTCCCATTGATTTGGTTCAATTTCAGTTGAAACAAATAACAAATAAGATCCTTTTCTTTTATATGCAGACATGCAAATCAGATTGTTAACGGTATCTGTATAAGATATATACCACGATTTAATCCCGTTTTCTTCTCCAAAAATAATATCTGAAGTGGCTTCTTTTGGTAGCTGGTTTGATTCCAATATAAAATCTTTTATATCTTCATCAGGAAATGTGATATTGTTGTGTTTAGAAATATAAATTCCACCTCTCATTTCTTTAGGTTCAATGCTGATAACCTCTTCATTATTGTTTTCAATATTCCAATTTTCAGGATACTTAATTATAAAAGTATTATCGGAACTATTGTAAACTTCTAATTCTGTTTTATCTCTTTGAGAGAATAAAGTACTGTTATTTCCTACAATTAAAATACTTATTACTATTATCATCAATTTCATTTTCCCAACTCTCCGAATTCAACAAAAAACCCTTTGTCATTTTGCAACCCACGAGGTTAACAACTACCCAAATTACAAATTTCTGGTAAATTAGTCCAACTGATAAATAATTTGTAATTATTATCTAATAGCATTGTTGTTTATATTGATAAAATAACAACTATAAAATAAAGAATTATTATGAAATATATCTATCTTCTCTTATTCTTCGTTTGTCTCAATCAACTAGATGCAAAATTCGAAATGGGTGTTAACCTAGTTGACGATGGCGCATTTACTAATATTATTAATCACACCGTCAGGTATAGTAATGCATCGGGATATACTGAACTCGGATGGCCTACGAGTGATTTCAATCTTGTGCTGATGGACGGCAGACCAGCTGCAGAGTGGACAGGCAACATAGATGACCCAGAGCAATATAGGGTAGATTATAGCGGAACTTATAAGGCATCTTTCCTCGGTTTGGCAGATGTGACTGTTTCTGGTACTAATGTGACTTTGGAGAATCTAAGATACGATGATCAGACTAACACTTCTTACTTTGAACTAATAGTTGGTGGGCATGATGAACCAAACCACGGATTAGTTTTTTTGAGTTTTAAAAACACAAGAATAAGCCCCAAGGCAATGAACAACTCTGGTATTTCTAATTTGAAAGTTATGAGACCTGGCTACGAACTAGATACTAAAAAGACATTCACAGATGAGTATATAGCCCTTTGTAAGGCGGCTGATTTCGCATGCTATCGTTATTACAATGTTCAGAATATATGGAATGGCGAGCCAACTTATCCCGCAAAGACTACTTGGGAGAACAGAAAAACGCCTCTCGACGCTGCTCAAGAGAATATGCAACAACTCAATAATAAAAGAGATGGTTGGTGTTGGGAATATATAGTCGAATTATCAAACATTCTGAATAAAGACATTTGGATTAACATACACATGTCTTGTGATTCAAACTATGTAGCTGAACTTGCGAATTTCCTTCTAGAGAACCTAAATGAGAATATTAATATATATGTAGAAAATAGCAATGAAGTATGGAGCCCAACTCAAGCAACTCACGGCCCCTACAATAAAGCTGAGGCAGATGATTATGGAATTACATTTGACCAAAATTATGCACGCAGAACTGTAGAGCTATCTAATTGGTTTGGGAATGTATTTGGTAGTGGCGCTATCAACAATAGAGTCCGAGTGATATTAGCAGGACAACACGCTTATAATGGTAGAAGTGACATTCATTTGAATTATATAAATGACAATATCGGCGAGCCGAAGGAATATATTTATGCTACTAGTACGGCTCTTTACTTCCAGACGGATTCCCCTAGTTCTAATGATTTGAATACTATAAATGATGGAATGATAGCTGATATTAGCAATCAAGTGGCTAGTGCACAAACTTCAACTTATAGACTAAACCACGTTAATAAGGCAAAAGATTGGGGGTTAGTTGGTGGGTGTACTTCGTACGAAGGTGGTCCACATGTACCATCTGGTGGAGGTCTTGACAATCTTGATAATCTGATAAACTCACATAGAACTGAAGAAATGGGTAATGTACTAAAATACAATTATCAAGAGGGTTGGGAGAATATAGGTGGTGGTTTAGCTATGCACTTTACCTTATCTTCATCTTATAACCGCTATGGCTGTTGGGGCTTGACGGATGATTATACTAAGCCTGATAGAAATTATAAAATGCAAGCAATCCGTGATATTATTTCTACAAAGACAAGTATTGAGAATCAACCTGTTGAAAGTTTAATCTCGTTATCGCCTAATCCTACTGAAGGAATTGTAGAAATAGAATTGAAAAAGAATTTTGATGAAGTATCTCTTGTAGATTTTAATGGAGCAACAATATTTGTATTAGATCCTAATACTAGGCATATTAGACTTGACTTGAGTGATTTACCTAACGGGATTTACTTTCTGAAATATAACCAAGATGGCGTAATTGGAAGCGCTAAGATACAATTAATAAAATAATCTAGTAGATATTTTAATAGGATCAATTTCCCAGTAAAAAAAATACTCTATTACTTACAATTTGCAATTTACATCTTCGTTTTGTAAGTTAGTGAGTGTTCACTAACAAAAAATAAAATAGGTGAGAATATGGAAGGGAAAAGAAATATAGCAATTGGCTTTTTGACCATGGGTGCATTTATGGCTTATGGTTTTCTTCTGATTTACCTCAGAGACTTTGCACCTGGTAAAGAGGAATGGATTGCAAATTACGGATTAGGTGTCCACTTTGAGAGTCGTTTGGCTCACGTACATGGTAATCTATTCGCCTTTTTGAATATATTAGTCGGATATCTCTTACTAAGATTCAAAGATGATTTGGCAAGTGTAAAAATGATTTCTTGGCTTTCCCTCATTGGATTGTTAATGCCTTTGGGTATATTAGCAGAGATTTATTTGGGAGCATCTCCAATTTTCGTTTTGCTCGGAGCTATAGCAATGACAGCCTCTGTAGTTTGGTTAGGAATCGCTTTTTTTAAAATGAAAACAATAAAATAGTCTTATGAAAAATTATATTATTATAAATATTATAGTACTCTTTCTTTACCTGAATCTCTATTCGAATGAATCTCAGATAGTAGTTAATGTAGAGCCAATAGAATTCGAAGAATTAGGTGGCCTTCAGTCTTTTGCATTTGCTCAATATGAGGGTAAATGGTTGATAGTTGGTGGTAGATTAGACGGATTACATAGAAGACAACCATTTGCTGCATTTGATTTGGCTGGTAATAATAATCAGATTATAGTAATAGACCCCGTTAATAAGCAAAAGTGGTCAAAAGACCTAAACTCTCTCCCCGTTAGTATCAGGGAACAACTTAGTTCTACTAATATGGAGTTTATACAAGAAGGGGATTACCTATATTGCATAGGTGGATACGGTTATAGCGGAACATCTGGAGACCATACTACTTACCCTAAACTCACTGCTATAAGTGTAAAAGAGACAATAGAATCAATAATAAATGGTTCTAGTATTGCTGATTATTTTAGACAAATAGATGATCCATTATTCCAAGTAACAGGTGGGCACTTATCTAAAATTAATAATAGATATTATCTTCTTGGAGGTCAAAAATTCCTTGGTAGATACAATCCTATGGGTCCAGATCACGGGCCGGGGTTTACTCAAGAATATACTAATGCTATTCGCATTTTTATTATAAATGACGATGGAAAAACTCTAACTATAGAGCATTTTCCGTCACATACAGACCGAGACAATCTACACCGAAGAGATTACAATGCGGTAGAACAGATTATGCCAAATGGAGATGAAGGAGTTACAATGTTCTCGGGGGTTTTTAGAGAGGATGAGGATTTACCTTTTTTAAATAGTGTCGATGTTAGTTATGATAATTATGAAGTGAATAGCGATTTCAAACAATATTATAATCATTATCACTGCCCTGTATTACCATTATATTCCGAATCTGATAATATGATGCACACTATATTTTTTGGTGGTATAGCTCAGTTTTACGATAATAATGGAACATTAGTTCAAGATGACAATGTCCCATTTGTAAACACTATAGCTAGAGTAACTAGAGATGAGAATGGAAATATGACAGAATATAAAATGTCTACTGAGATGCCAGCATTACTAGGTGCGGGTGGAGAGTTCATCCCAAATCTTAATCTACCACATTATGAAAATGGGGTGTTCAAATTAGATGAGATTACTGGCAATGATATATTAATAGGGTATATATACGGAGGGATAAGTAGCACAGCACCTAATATATTTATGGTTAATGATGGTTCACAAAGTATTGCTAATAATCAGATATTTGAAGTTTATATTAGCACCAGTACAAAATCATCTGTTGATAAACTTAATGAATCAAGTAATAGCGATTTAAAGTTTAATATTTATCCAAACCCAAGTAAGAAACTAATAAATATCGAATACGAACTCAAAAATAATGATAATGTCAGAATTAGCATTACGGATGGAGAAGGTAAGCTAATAGATGATATTTATTTAAAAGATCAAACGATTGGTAAACATAGTTATACTAAAACTATAAAAGGATTAGTAAATGGAAGTATTTATTTCCTGACTATTGAAACTTCAAACGAAATAGAAACAAGAAAACTAGTGATAGAAAGATAATGAAAGAAATAACAGAAAGACAGTTAGAGATAATAGAAGCCTCAAGTAAACTATTGACACAAGGCGGGGTTAGTGGTTTGACTATAAAAAATATTGCTAAAGAAATGGAATTTTCTGAAAGTGCTGTTTATAGACATTTTAAAAGCAAAGAAGAAATTATTATAGCAATGCTCAACTACTTATCCGAAAGTATGAATATCAGACTTTCTAAGATTTGTAGTAGTGATAACTCTGCTAAACAGAGATTAATAAATGTCTTCGAAAGCCAGCTTGATTTTTTTGAATCAAATCCCAACTTTGTAGTTGCAGTTTTTTCAGATGGATTATTCGAAGAAAGCCAAAAAATAAATGAAGCAATACAAAGGATAATGGCAGTCAATATGAAAAACTTAATACCAGTTGTTGCAGAAGGTCAAGTAAAAGGTGAATTCATAAACACTATGATACCTGAAGAATTAATGCATATAGTTATGGGTTCATTCAGATTACAAATGTACAAATGGCGAATATCTAATATGAAATTTGATATACAGACAGAAGGAAAAAGGGTATTGAATAACATTATCAAGCTAATAACACTATGAACATATCAGATAAAATAGTTCTAACAATCTTACTTCTATTGGGTGCCTTGACTCTTTTGCTAAGTGGATCAGTTATCTTTGATTTATTCGGAATAAGAGAGATGGAAGGTAATTATGTAGAGTTCGTGGTTTGGGCGAATTTTATTAGTAGTTTCTTGTATATAATATCTGCAATTGATTTTATTAGAAATAAGAAATGGAATTGGTATTTTCTAGCGGCTTCATTTATAATACTACTAATAGCATCAATTTCATTTTGGTTTTATATAAATAATGGTGGTATTCACGAACCTAAAACCATCAAAGCAATTACATTTAGAACAATATTCACAGGAATTTTATTAATTACTATTTTTATTAAACACAATAAGGGATTGAAAAAATGAAATATATTATCGGACTATTAACAGCTGGGTTACTATTATTTGGTTGTTCGAAGGAAGGTGGGCACGAAGAAACTCATGAAATGCACGAACACGCTGATGATCACTCAGGTCACAATCATGGAGATGAAGGACACGAAGGTCACGGACACGATGGTCACGAAGGACATGATCATGAAGTAATAACAGGCATTACTTTGAATAATGGTGAGAAATGGGAAGCTGACAAACATACGAATGATAAGGTAGCTGAAATGAAAAACGAACTTGCAGAATATAAGAAAAGCAAAAACTATAAAAAGTTAACTACGAATCTAGAAGCTGATGTTAAAGAATTAATAAAGGGTTGTACAATGGATGGTGAATCACATAATCAACTTCACCATTGGCTAGAGCCTTATCTTGGATTAGTAAGAGGTATGAATAAAGCTAGCAACGATGCTGAGAAATTGTCCAAAGTAGAAGAAATTGAAAAATCACTTAATAACTATACAGAATATTTCAAATGAGAAAGAATTTAATAATATCCCTTATCGCAATAATCGTCATACTATTCTCTGTAGTAGCATGCGACAATTCGGACGCAAAAGACAGTGACGACATAACTAAGAAAGACGAGAATAGAAAAGCATTGCGTATTATAAGTACGACTTGTTTTACTTGTCATTCACCAGAAAGAGAAATGGATCACAAAGGACGAACAGGACCTCCAATCTTTAAGATTCGTCAGCACTATATGCGTGATGGAATTACTAAAGAAGAATTTGTTGCTGAAATTAGCTCTTTTCTAAAAGAACCTACTGAGGCAAAAGCGAAGATGAAAGGTGCTATCCGCAATTTCGGGCTTATGCCACGAATGCCATTACCTGATGAAGATATTCGAATCATTGCTGAGTATATATTTGAAAATGATATGACAGCTGAGCAATGGGGCAAAGCGGGTAAAATGGCTATGAGTACTATAGAAGACCAGTCAATGAACTACGAAGAGCTAGGTAGGGAATATGCGATGGGAACGAAAGCTGTATTAGGTAAAAACTTAATGGGTGCAATCAAAGCCAGAGGCACAGCAAATGCGGTTGAATTTTGTAATACTCGAGCTTACCCTCTTACAGATAGTATGGCTCAGCACTACAATGTTAGAATAAAACGAGTGAGTGACAAGCCACGTAACCCGAGTAATGCAGCTAACAATGATGAATTAGCGTTCATCAATGTACTACACGAACGTATTGCAATAGGCGAAGAACTGGGTTCTAAAGTAAGTGAGTTCGATGGTAAAATGGTGGGTTATTATCCAATAGAGACTAACGCTATGTGTTTGCAGTGCCACGGTACTCCAGAAAAAGATATAGAAAAATTAACTCAAAGTAAGATAAAAGAAAAGTATCCGAATGATAAAGCAACTGGTTACGGTGTGAATGAAATCCGTGGTATATGGGTAGTGGAGATGGATAAGAAGTAGAAATGAGGGCTGAAAGTTAGATAACTCTGTCATTGCGAGCGAAGCGTGGCAATCTCAGGAGTAAAGCAGTTTTTTTGAGATTGCCACGTCGTTTCACTCCTCGCAATGACAGTGGACAGGCTAAGTGAGCTAAGGGTTAGGTAATGTTGGTTTCGACTCCGCTCATCCGATTGATAGCTCGATGCCTGAGCGGAGCCGAAGGCAGAGGCAATTAAATACGATTGTATAATAAATAAATGCGTTTAATTATGAAGTTAGTAAGTATTCACAAACGTTTCGCTATTGCTGGAATATTTCTATTCTCAGCGCTTGGAGTGTCATCGCTTCGGGCAGAGGAATGGTCATTGCAGAAGTGCATAGACTCTGCTATTGTACATAATAAGAGTCTAGAAATCAGCAAGAATGAGATAGAAATAAGCCGAGAGAAAGAGTCGGAAGTATATGCCAATTTGATTCCAAAATTGGAGTTCAATTCTGAATATAAGTACTTCACTGATTTGCCATATCAGATTATGCCTATGAGTCTATTCGGTGGGCCTGCTGGCAAATTCAAAGAAGTGCAGTTCGGGGTTCCACATAATATCAATGCAAACATATTACTTACAATGCCTCTATATAACTCCCAAATATATGGTGGTATATCAGCTAGTGGTAAAGGTATAGAAATGAAGCAACTTCTTTACCAAAAATCAGAAGAAGACTTAATCTACCAAGTTTCTAATTTGTATTATAATCTTCAAATAATTGAGAGTACTCGAATATTCCTTGATAGTAATGTGATAAATAGTAAGAAACTATTGAGTACAATCACTTTACTTAAAGACAATCAGCTAGCTACTGGAGTAGATGTTAAGAAAATAGAACTACAGCTAAATCAACTAGAAAATAAGATTGAGACTCTTAATAATCAGCAGTTGCAAGCGCTAAATATGTTGAAGTTTCTTATCGGAAAAAATGGCTCGAATATAGAAGTATCTGACGAGATAATAATTGGAAATACAAGTGATAATTACGAAGTCAATCCGATAAACGTAAAGCTGAAAGAAAAGAAAGTAGAATTAATCAGACAAGAGATAACTAATCTGAAAAATGAGAGATTACCTTCTCTTATGCTAATAGGGAACTACGGTACTACTGGTTTTGGTTACAATGAGAAGCCAAATGATTTCCTCAACTTCTACCCTATCGGATTTGTAGGACTAAAGCTGAATGTACCAATATTCACTGGCACAGTACTTCCGAAGAAAGTTGAGCAAAAATCTATCGAACTTCAGAATAATGAATTAGAAATAAATATAATAAAAGATAAAAATAAGATAGATATAGAAAACGCTATCAACATAAGACAAACTACTTTCAAACAAATAGAAAATTCTAAAACTAATGTAGAATTGGCAAATACTATTTACAATCAAACACTACTGCAACATAGTCAAGGATTAGCCAATATCACAGATATACTGCTTGCAGACAATACACTACGACAATCACAACAAGAATATTTATCAAACTTAATTGATTATCTGAAATCAGATCTTGAATACAGAAGACTGACAGGACATCTCTCAAATAACGAGTAAGAAAATTATGAAAAAAATAATATATATAATAGCAGCAATTGCTTTAGTCGCTATCATCGCATTCCAGTTAATGAGTAACAAAGAGATTACTCAAAAGAGAGTCTATAAGTATGATAAATCAGCTCCAATAGACGTGAATGTTGAAGTAATAGATAATAAATCAATCGAATTTGAAGTGATAATGCCTGGTAATTTCCTCCCTTATAAAGAAGTGAAACTGAACACAGAAGTGCAAGGTAAAATCGCGAACATACTCGTAGATGAGGGTGATGTAGTGAAGAAAGGTCAAACCCTAATCCAAATAGATAACACACTTCTGAAATTGCAGCTAGAAGCTGTAGAAATTCAGATTAGCGGTTTGGAAGTAGATATGAAACGATATAAAATACTAAATGACGCTGATGCTATACAAGGTGTGAAGTTAGAAAAAGTAGAACTAGGGTTACTTACAGCAAAAAATCAACTAAAAACAATTCAAGAGCAGATTAACAAGAGTACTGTCAGAGCTCCTTTCGATGGTATAGTAACTATGAAATTCGTAGAAGTAGGAGCGTTCGCAGCACCGGGTGTACCGCTATTGCAAATAACTGATATTTCTAAGTTGAAATTCACAGTTAATGCTTCAGAGAGTCAGTTGTCATTATTCAAAAATGATAAATCTTATAAACTTTTCGTTGACGCATATCCTGACTTAGAGATGAATGGGAAAGTATCTATGATAGGTAGCAAGGGCAATATGTCAAACAATTACCCTATTATTTTTGAAGTAAATAATACAAAAGATAGACTTATAAAAGCAGGTATGTTTGGTAAATTCATATCGACTAGAAAAACTAGTGCCGATGAGATATACATTGCTACAAAAAGCTTAATTGGTTCTAGTTCAAACCCACAAATCTATATCGTGGAGAATGGAAAAGCAAAGCTTAAAAAGATAACAATCGCTGAAAGGATAGGCGAAAAAGTAGTAGTCTCCGATGGATTAAGTATTGGTGATACGATAGTAACTAGCGGGTTTATAAACCTATTTGATAATGCTAATGTAAGCGTAAGTAAATAGGAACCATTATGAATATTACAGAAATATCGATTAATAGACCTTCGCTGATAATAGTTCTATTTAGTGTGCTTGTTTTATTAGGCTATATAGGTTTTACTAACCTTAGCTATGAGCTAATGCCCGATTTCAATCAGCCAGTAGTGGTTATCAAAACTGTCTATCCTGGTGCATCACCCGAAGAAGTAGAAAGCTCCGTTTCTAAAACTGTGGAAGACGCACTTTCTAATTTAGAAGGTGTCGATTTTATAGTAACTAAATCGCTACCAAATGCATCAGTTGTTATCGCAAATCTGAAATATGGTACGGATGTAAATAAGACTATGCAAGATGCACAGCGGTATATAGATAATGTGAGCAAGAACTTACCTGATGAAGTATATAGTCCAGAGATGAGTAGTGTTTCACCTAATGACTTGCCTATTATCTCGGTCAGTGCTGTTAGTAATCTCCCAGCTACTGAGTTTTACCAAAGATTAAAAGATGACTATTTACCCCAATTACAACAGCTGAAAGGTGTTGCTGAAATAACAATACTTGGTGGTGAAGAAAGAGAAATACAAGTCAAAGTAGATAGAGCTAAAATGCAGCTAAATAAAGTCTCTTTACTGCAAATTGTAGAAGCGATAAAAAGATCTGGACTAGATTTACCTGCAGGTAAAGTCGAATCGGACGAGGTAAGTAGCTCAGTAAGATTGACTGGGAAATTTGAGAATATTGAAGCTATTAAGAACGTACAAATAGCAATGCCGATGCCAGGTAGCCCCATATACGTCCGTGATGTCGCTAATGTGGTTGATGGTATAAAAGACCCAACTTCTATTAGTAGATATAACGGTAAAAATGGTATCGGCTTGCTTATTAAAAAACAAGGTGACGCAAACGCCGTTGATGTATCTGGATTAATCGAAGCCAAATTCAAAGAGATAGAACAAAAAAACAAAGACGCTGGTGTAAATTTCACAATCACTGATAATAGTACAGACAACACGATAGAAGCTGTGAACTCCGTAGTCGTAGATTTGATTCTTGCGGTTCTATTAGTGTCGCTCGTTATGTTACTATTCTTACGTAGCCTTCGTAACTCATTAATAGTGCTTATTGCTATTCCTACATCGTTGGTAACGGCATTCGCAGTTATGTGGCTTTTGGGCTATACTCTGAACCTAATGACTCTGCTCGCCATGTCGCTAATCATCGGTATTCTGGTCGATGATGCAACAGTAGTACTCGAGAATATACAGCGACACTTGGATATGAAAAAAGAAAAGCGAGTTGCTGCTCTCGATGGTCGTATGGAAATAGGCTTCTCTGCCCTATCTATTACCCTAGTAGATGTGGTAGTGTTCGTTCCTATACTATTCCTACAAGTTTTCGTAGCGGATATGTTAAAGCAATTCTCGGTAGTAGTAGTTACATCTACTCTGACTAGTTTATTAGTAGGGTTTACACTTACTCCGTGGCTTGCCTCTCGTATAGGTAAATCAGAAGATTTGCAACCCACTAACCCTTTCAATAGATTCCTTCTTTGGTTCGAAGTGCAACTAGATACTTTCACTGAATGGTATGGCCGCCAATTAGAATGGGTGCTGAAACATAAGTTGCTATTCGGTGCATTCGTTATACTACTTTTCGTAGGTACTGGTGCTATGATGACACAAGGAATAATAGGGAGTGAGCTAATAGCAACAGGTGACCAAGGTAAATTCAAAATGACTTTAGAATATGATAAATCCATTCCTCTGAAACAGAACAACTTAAACTCTAAGAAAATAGAAGAATTCATACTCCAACAACCAGAAATAAAGTCGGTATTTAGCAATGTTGGTGGGGCTGGTACTGGCCTTGGGAGTTTGGGTGTCGGCTCTTCGAACAAGACGGAACTGACAATACAGTTAAAATCTAAAGAAGAGAGAAATAATATCTCAACTGAAGATTTTATGAAATATATACGACCACAATTACAAGAAAAATATCCTGAAGTTAATTATTCTATGATGGGTCTGGGGTTAGTACCTAGGACTTCGCCTATAGAAATAACACTCAGTGGTTCTAATGTAAAAGATGTAATGACAGCAGCTAATAGTCTGAAAAACACTATCGAGGAAATACCTGGTTCGGACAATGTACAGCTATCTGTAGAAGAAGGAGCGCAAGAGTACAAAGTAGTACCTAATTCGGACAAGATGCAAAGATTAGGTCTAAATGCCGCTTATGTGGGTATGAGTTTACGATACTCTTTAACTGGGAACGATGATGCTGACTTAACCGAAGATGGAGTTGAATATCCAATCAGAATTTCACTAGATGATTTCAATAGAAAAAATTACGACGACCTAAAAGACCTAGTAATAGTTAACCCAATGGGAATGCCTATAGATGTTTCACAATTCGCTACTATAGTGCAGGATAATTCGCCGTCACTACTTGAGCGAAAAGACAGACAACCAGCCGTAACTCTTACTGCAGATGCACTGGGCAGACCATCAGGAACAGTAGCCGATGAAGTTGTCGCATATTTGAAAAAGAATCCATTACCAGAAGGCATACAAATGGCGTGGGGTAGTGATATCAAACGTCAGAATGATAGTTTCTCGGCTCTTGGGTCAGTGTTGTTAGTATCATTTTTGCTTATCTATTTGATTATGGTAGCTCTTTATGATAGTTTTATTTACCCTTTCGTAGTGCTATTCTCGATACCAGTAGCAGCGATTGGTGCATTCCTAGCTCTCAATCTATCACTAAGTCATCTTAGTCTTTTCGCATTATTGGGGCTGATTATGCTAATGGGACTTGTTGCAAAAAATGCCATTTTAATAGTCGATTTCACCAATCATCTAAAAGCAGAAGGTATGCACTTCAGTAAAGCTTTAGTAATAGCTGGTAAAGGACGGCTAAGACCTATCCTTATGACTACAATAGCTATGGTTATTGGTATGCTACCAATTGCCCTTGCTAAAGGTACAGGAAGCGAATGGAAGAATGGATTGGCTTGGGTTATAATTGGTGGACTACTGTCATCACTTATACTCACTGTTTACCTAGTACCTGTCGTTTACTACGCTGTTGATAGTATCAAGGAGCGATTCGCTAAAAAGAAGTTCTGATTTCGCTTATCAGAACAGGTTTGCGAGATGATTAAGATGATTTTATTAGTCAGAATCACAGATTATTTATTTTTAGAAGTGTAGAATAATATTAAGTCCTGAATTCCATATATTTGTAAAACTAATATTTACTCAATAACAATGAGTTTTAGAAATGGGATATAAATCACTTAATATCAAGATGCCTACCGATTATACCGAAGAGACCCTTCGTTATACTATCGAGAAAATGATTTCGACTTCAGAATTCGAATTTTCTATAGATAAAAAATCACTCGACGGACGTCAGAAAAGTAATATACATTGGCTACTACGAGTTTCGGTTTCTTCTAAGTCAATCAAAGGTGGAGATGAACCAGAGAACTCTGAATTAGAAATACCTCAGGTAAATACTAACAAGCTAGTAATCGTTGTTGGTAGTGGACCAGCAGGGTTTTATTCAGCTTATGTTTTGCGCAAAGCTGGATTCAGAGTCCGACTAATAGAACAAGGCCCCGAAGTATTCCAAAGAATAAAAGATGTAAAGTTATTTCATAAGAAACGTATTCTAAATGAGAGATCTAACTATGCTTTCGGTGAAGGTGGAGCTGGGACTTTCTCAGATGGAAAGCTAACATCCAGAACTAAAACCATAAAGCTAGAAAGAAAGTTTATATTCAATGAATATATAGAAGCAGGCGCACCTGAGGAAATACGTTACTTAGCGAAGCCGCATATTGGGTCGAATTTGCTGGTAAAAACAGCGCGAAATCTTCGAACTAAGTTTATAGATCTTGGAGGGGAAATGCTCTTCGATACTGAAATGACAGGTATCAACATACAAGATGGTAAAGTAATATCTATAGAGACTAATAAAGGGCAGATGGACGCTGATTATTTCGTTATAGCTTCGGGTCATTCTAGCTATCCAGTTTACGAAATGTTAATCAAATCAGGAGTGAAATTCCAAACTAAACCATTCGCTATAGGCAATAGAGTCGAGCATACCCAAGAGATTATTAATAATGCTCAATGGCGCACTAAAGAATTGCCCGGCGTAAAGGCCGCAGACTATGCTGTTACTTTCAATGATGCTTCCAACCCCGTTTATTCTTTCTGTATGTGTCCTGGTGGCAATGTTGTTTCTGCTCCTCCAACTAAAGGTGTCAATCTAGTAAATGGGATGAGTAATTACAAGAGAAATTACCCATTCGCGAACTCTGCTATAGTGGCTGGGCTTGATTTGAACAAGCAACTAAATAGAAATGTAGAGCCACTAGAAGCCTTAGATTGGGTAATGGGACTCGAGCGAAAATTCTATGATTATGTAGGAGGTTATGATGCACCGGCGGTTAAAGTAGCTGACTTTATAGAAGGTAAAACTACATCTACTTTCCCTGCTACTAGCTATCCATTTGATCTAATAACCGCTGATATGAACGAATTACTACCAGCTAATATTATTAATTCGCAAAAGGAAGCTCTACGCAAATTCAATAAACAGATGCTAGGTTTTGACCAAGGTATATTGATGGGACTAGAATCACGAACATCGTCGCCTATCCAAGCTGACCGCTCTAGAGAAGGGCTTTGCGACGGATTTAGCAACCTCTATTTTGTAGGCGAGGGCTCAGGATTTTCTGGTGGCATAGTTTCTAGTGGAGCTGACGGTATAAAAGCAGCTATTGATATTGCTAGGCAAGAAGTATAGATGTAGTGTATAGGCTTGTTGTAAACTTCGTGTTAAAATAAACTGCATCATTAACACCATTAATAGCTAAATTACGTCTTACGTTTTCACCTTTATTAAAATAGTTATTTAAAACATGTCATTTGAAAATATCGGATTATCAGAATCCATCCTCCGAGCAGTCGAAAAACAAGGCTACGATACACCTTCTCCAATTCAAGAAAAAGTAATACCTCACATACTAGCAGGCAAAGATGTATTGGCATTAGCGCAAACTGGTACAGGTAAAACTGCTGGGTTCACTCTGCCTATGCTCGAGATACTAAACAAAGTGCAGCCAACTGGTAAAAAACCTGTTAGAGCATTAGTCCTTACTCCTACGAGAGAGTTAGCTGCACAAGTACACGAAAGTGTAGAATCTTATAGTGAGTTTTTGGATATGAATTCCACTGTGATATTCGGTGGTGTGAAGCAAATGAAACAGGTTGCCCGAATAAAAAAAGGTGTAGATATACTAATAGCAACACCTGGTAGACTGTTAGACTTAGTTGACCAGAAGCTACTTTTCCTTGATAAAGTAGAGTTTTTAGTATTAGATGAAGCCGACCGTATGTTGGATATGGGTTTTGCTAGAGACTTGAATAAAATATTAGCACTTTTACCCGCTAAACGTCAGAATCTGTTGTTCTCAGCTACTTTCTCACCAGAGATAAAAAAGCTTGCAAAAGCATTCATGCACTTCCCGAAACTAGTAGAAGCAGAGCCGGAGAACAGTACAGTAGATAAAATTATACAGACTGCATATAGGGTAGATACAAACGATAAGCTCAATGTATTGATTGATATGATAAATGATGGGAAATGGAAGCAAGTATTAGTCTTTACTAGGACAAAGCATAGAGCTAATAGAATAGCTGAAAAGCTAAATAAAGCTAAAATAACGGCATCAGCAATACACGGCAATAAGAGTCAAGGCGCTAGAACTAAGGCCTTAGAAGACTTCAAGACAAATAATATAAGAATACTAGTAGCTACAGATATAGCGGCCCGAGGGTTGGATATTCCATTGCTACCTCACGTTATCAACTTTGAGTTACCAAACATACCGGAAGACTACGTCCATAGGATAGGCCGTACTGGTAGAGCAGGAGCAAGCGGAGAGGCAATCTCATTAGTGGCGCACGATGAAGTTGATTATGTAGCAGGAATCGAAAAACTACTAGGTGAGAAATTCGAGAGAAATATAATAGAAGGATATGAGCCAAAGCTAGAAGATGCTCGACCAACTCCCCAAGGTGGCGGTGGCAACAGACAAAGGGGCAACCAAAGGTCAAATCCTCCTAAGAAAAGTCGCCAGGAAAAAAATTACAACGATAAGAAAAAAAGAAAATTCATGGGTAAGAAGTAAAGATCTTTCAAATTCCCCTCTTTTAGAGGGGTGAACTGCGAAGCAGGACGGGGTGTTGTAAGCCTTTTATTTTAATCTCTGTCTATACTTAAAAGCCTTTCCATTTTAACTTCAAAATCTAGTTCTTTTGTAATTGTGTAAGTTTGTCTTAGATACCTTTCTAATTGGTCGCCATAATAAAGCCTCTCTATTTTAATAGTATCTCCATCTATCTTAGGTTGATTAAGCATACTCATAGCTAAACTATCATTCGCCTTTTCATATTCCTTGATTTCATAAAAATCTAAGATATAATTGAGTTTATTATACAAATCTATTATTTGGTTTGCTTCGTCTATAGTCTCGATATGTTTTACATTCCTTTTAAAAGGACATCGAATTGGGAATCACCAAATCCAAATAGAAAATAGATTATCCCTTCATCGTCGAAAGCTGTTGTATAGTTATGCAAACCCATATTAGTTAGTATACTCACGACATAGAGTTTAGGTAACAAACTATTACCTTCAATTTCTGATGTAATACTCTCATAACCTCTTTGATCTCTTACTACATTTCTTTCTAAATTATAGAAATAATCTATTTGATAAAGTTCACTTTCCGCCATTATATTAACAGAATCATCATTCAAGTATTTCATATAATCATTTATTGATTCCCCCATTAGATAACTAGCTGTATATTTATAAGCAACCGACTTTAAGCTATCAATTTTACTTATAGGCTTAACTTGCTCTTGCTTCTCTGTACAAGAGCAGAAGAGAATATTGATTATTATAAATATAATTCTTTTCATCAATACTTAACCAGCTTTTCTATTCTATCACAAATTCTAACAAAATAGACCCCACTATATAAATCAGAAATATCTATTCTGCTTTCGCCCGTTACTTGTTTCATTATCCTACCCGTCAAAGATATTATTGTAACAGTTTGATTTGCCTCTTCTATATTTATAAAATCAGATGATGGGTTCGGGTAGAATAGATTGCTTGATAATTGATTGCAATTGTTATCTTCCAATGTTGAAAGTTTATATACACCAATATCAGTTGAAATGTAAAGAGTATCTTTGAAATATGAAACATGATTAATTGGAACTCCCAATTCTTTTTTGCCAGGGACAATTTCGATTGGTATTAACTCTCTTATATTTTTTACTCTATAAAGACCACCAGCTTCTGTAGTCATATATACGTTTCCATCAGAGCATGCTCCAAAGTATCTCATAATACCTAATCCATGTTCACTTAAATTTAAGTTATCTAAGACAGGGCTATTTAAATTATAAATAGCATCATCACTGGATCCGAATAGAATCTCTTCGTTTTTAGAGTATGCTAATTTATCCATGTATAAAGATGGATATCTCCCCTCTCTGATAGGTAAATAATCTACGTACTCACAATTCAAATTTTCATCAATTTTAAATAAACTCATTTCAGTTAATGCCCAAATATTTCCTTGATTATCTATCTCGATTTGCCTAGGTACCGAATCAACATATACGATGCTCGTCACAGTACCAGCATTACGGAAATCAGGAAGACAACTATTAAATCTATTATACTGAAATAATTCGCTGTTATCTCTATCGAGAACAGATATAAATGTTTTCAAATTCTTATCATTCCCAAAAGCGTATATCTTATCGTCAAATATACTGAAAGCACGGACTTCATAGTCCTTAGAATTATCCTGATTTATATTATTATAATCGAACGCGATTGTGTCTCTTAATCCATATAATTTACTATATCCCTTTAATACTAAATCTCCGTTCCTAAATCTATTAAATTTCTCTCTGAAAATGAGATCATAAATACCAAAATCTCGAAATCCAACCCATTCATCATTTTGGGATATTAAATCATCATATTCTCTATAAACAGTTTCCCCACCGACGATTAGCTCTGTATTGTCATCTTTGACAAAAGCATTGTACGCAGGATGAGGTAATTTAGAGCTACCATTTAGTCCATACTCAATTTTAGTTCCTTTTGTTAAGTTGATTATATAGATTTCTTTATAGGGTTCCTCAGAATGTGTTATCATCATATAGTAATCCTCTTTTGCTTTTGCTATCGGGCTAATATAAAAATGTTGCTCTGAGATTTCTGTCTTTTTAATTATTTCTATTCTATCACCAAATATTAAATAGATTTCCTTATGTCCACTCATATAAATTCCATCTTCTATTATATCGAGATTATATGGAGCGAAATCAGGATTAGATTCTTTTTCTTTGAACTTCATTGTAACTGTATTAGTTTTATAGCTATATACGGCAGGCATACTTTTACCCCAATCTGTACCTCTAGGTTGTATACTAAACCATATATCTCCTTCTTTGTCAGTAATTGCATCCCAGTATTTAAGTTCATATCCAGCGGGTATCAAATTTAAATGTTCATTTCTTCGCCATTTTCCACTTTCTAAGTCATATATGAAGCAAACACTTCTCCCAGTCGCTACCCATACTTCGTTATTAGAAACTGCTTGGAAAGAAATAGTATTCTGTGCGTCGAAACCTCTCTCTTGTTCTGTAAATGTTTTGAGTTCATTAGTTTCTAAATTTAGCACTGCAAACCTTAAGGTTCTATATTGAAGTCTAGAATAATAGTTCTCCCAACGACTAGTAGATGAATACATAGATATCCAAACATAGTTATTGTGCACGTCAATACGTGTTATCTCATAACTATTGTTTATATTGTGTGTTATATCATACTTCTGTGTATTTACTCCATCGTATTTATAAATTGCTCTGGCGTCAAATGTCCATATATCATCTTCTATAAAGTGAAGTTTTCTAGCACCATTACTACCTAAATCAATTTTTGTGAAATTTCCATCTGAGTATGTAAACATACCTCCAGGACCAGTTATATAAACAGTACCTTCATGAATAACTATCTCACCTATATAATTAGTACCTAAGTTAGAGTTTATAGAGTTATAATAAGTGGCTTCTCCAGATTCTATATTTTGTACTACAAATCCATTATTTAGTCCTATATAGAAATTCTCTTCATCGGCAGCAAAGGCAGAATAGTGGTTATAGTTTGTTTCAAATGTTTCGGACTTCACTGCGCCGTAAGTGAAGATTAGTAGAGTGGTTAATAGGTAGATAAATCTTTTCATGATGTCCTCTTTGATTATTGATACAACCAAATATACAAATAATGAAGTTTACTCTATATTCTTTTTTAGCATAATAGTGGCAATCTTAATCAAAAAGATATAGTCGATGTTTTTTTTAAGTAATTGTGTGGAATAGAGTTCACAGTACGGGGGCGTTGTAGCATTAATTTCTAATTAGTATGTGTCTAAAGTCCAATTTTTGTTGACTAACTATTTATACGTCAGTTAAAACCTACGGCAATAGGAACGGAATATATCTTGAAAAATCTTAATCTTCTTGTAATCTTGTTCTGAAATTTGTGACGTATGCATCCACATTAAACATCAGAATAGAGACAGCCACGTCCCTTCAGTCCTCGCTGTGACAAGTTCACCCTGGACTCTTAGTAACTTCGAGTAGATTACCACGTCATTTCAGCAAGCTGAAATTTCCTCGTAATGACATTTTCATCCCTCATCTACAAGCTCGTGGATATTTAGCAATTTGACTTGTGATTTTATCTCTTGTATTTCGTCATAGCTAAAGCTAGAGAGGCCTATTTCAAATCTTTTACCGGCTTTTGTTTCTAGTAATATTCTTTTCGACTCGTAGTGGATATAGTCTATGTCTGCTAGCTTTACAGTGCGACGTCGGTAATCTGCCATAGGTCTGAATGAGATTTCATCTGAATTAAATTCGAAATGCTCAGATGGAAATATCAGAAATACGAATATTGCGAAACCTAAGAAGAAAGCAAAGTCAGTCGCAGTGTCTATATAGTCGCCCTTTCCGTTTATCATCTGCATAGCAATCGTCACTACGTAAAAACCTACTATCAATCCTGCTACTATATAGGCAATCTTCCTTGTCTTGCTCGATTTTTTAGAGTGGATAATCATTTCTGAGCAAACTCTGTTATTTTTTCGATTACATATTCTACCATTTCGTCAGTCATATCAGGATACATAGGCAGAGATAGCAGATTGTCAGCACACCACTCAGTTACTGGGAAATCACCAACTTTGTACCCCAATCCTATATATGCTTCTTGTAAATGCGTAGGAATTGGGTAGTGGAGTCCATTTTGGATTCCATTTTCATTTAAATACGACATTAGCTCATCGCGTTTCTCCTTGGTTTCTAGCCCTAACTCGTACAGATGATATACGTGTTTCGTGTTGTCTCTTTCTTTCGGCGGAGTTAATCCATCGATACTCGAAAAAGCAGCCGTATATCGCTCTGCTACGCTTCTTCTTAGTTCAGTCCAATTTGCTAGGTGTCCGAGCTTAACGTTGAGCACAGCGCCTTGTATGCCGTCCATACGGTAATTGTATCCTACTTCCGTGTGTACATATTTCACTGGCTGTGCGTGATTACGGAGTAGTTTACATTTTTCAGCTAATATATCACTATTTGTAGTGATTGCTCCACCCTCACCATAAGCACCGAGGTTCTTCCCTGGGTAAAAGCTAAAGCAAGCTATATCAGCTAATCCACCGATTTTCTTTCCGTTATACTCAGCTATATGAGACTGTGCAGCATCTTCTATAACTCGTAGATTATATTTCTCAGCGACAAGCATTATCGTATCCATATCTGCCGGTTGTCCGTACAGATGAACTGGTATAATCGCTTTAGTTCTATCAGTTATTTTTGCTTCTATTTTCAAAGGGTCCAGCGTGTACGTATCGTTAGTTACATCGCAGAATATAGGTGTAGCGCCAACATAAGAGACAGCCCAAGCTGTCGCCACAAAAGTATGAGCAGGGATTATTACCTCATCGCCTTGCCCTATACCCAATGCTAATAGTGCCAAATGGAGAGCAGAAGTACCAGAGTTAACAGCTACGCAATGCGTCACATCGTGTGCTGCTGCATAGTTTTTTTCGAATTCTTCGACGAATGGACCAGATGCATAAGCAGTTGATTCCAACACTTTGAGTACTGCCACATCTACTTCATCTTTGATTGAATGATACTGAGCTCTTAAATCTAAAAAAGGAACGTTCATTATAAATCCTTACTCCAATATGTTCTAATTATTCCTGTGCCATTGAAGCTCTCTTTGAAATCGAGTAGCCCCCAATTCACAATTTTACCACCGTCTTCGGTGCTGATACCCATATTCAGATACTCATACCCTTTGTCAGCTAAGACTTTGAGTAGCATGAACAGTCCGAAAGTCGTGGGTCTTTCGACTTGATATTTGTAGTTCATAGAGCCGTAGAATACGTGCCAACCAATAGAGTTGATATTGAATATCAAATAACCAGCAGCCATATCACCATCTACGAAAACCCCGTATAGCCGTACTCTTTCTGGGTAAAGCTCTTTTAATTTTTTTATATCTGCGAGACTATGAGCCGGCTTAGCATCGTGCCTTACCAGATTGTCTAGCAGTATTTCGTAATATTTTTCAATTTCTGAATTGTCTAACTCGCGGAATTCGAGACCAGCTCTTATGGCTTTGCGGACGTTCTTGCGGACTTTGTTGCGGCCATCATTCTCGAATAACTTGACCATATCCTCGATCGGAATATCGCGGTATTCTAGCAATGGATAGCAAGTAGAAAGCTCTTGATCTTCTCTCTCATAGCCGAGTTGGACTAGTGAAAAGTCCAGCTGATCGAACGGCATTTTGACAAATATTTTAGGTGCTTGGCGGAACTCAACTCGGCTGATTCCGTTAGCTTTTGCAAATTCCTCGATTGCTGATTGCACTGCCATCACTTCTTTTAGCTTAGCTAATGTAGCGAAAATAGCACCACCATACGAAGTACCGGGGTGTGATTTTAGCACTCGCTTCTCTCCTCTTTGCAGTACAGCAGCAGGGAATACAGCGATTAGCTCATCTTTCTTGTATATCATAAGTGAGCAATCCTCAAACTTGCCTTCCTCGTGATAAGAGAGGAATTTCTGTTCGTGAAAGAGCGTACCATTCACACTCATCCGAACGAAATCTTGCCATTCGTCATAGTGTTCTGAGCTATATTTTTCTACTGTGTAGTTGGACATTATAGTTCGACTAATATTCTGTTGTTGATATACATAGACTTACAGTGAATGAGTTACAAATGCTGTAATTTCTTCATTTTTTTTTAATTAATAGGATTATTAACGATTGCAAATTAACTAAGATTCAATATATGAAAAGTGTTTTGAATATATTAATGATAGGGATTTATCTTAATAATTTTGGGGTTTCTAAATATTTATTGGGTGGTTTGTTGTTAACTTTACAAGTACACACCAACTAAAAATCTTAGAGGATTTTCAGAAGTAGGCGAGAACTTTCAATTACTTATAGCCAATGTTTGTCGCAGTTGTTTATTTTTCTGTTGTTAGTTTGTCAAATATAAAATTAACAATTCTTTCAATTCCCTTCTTTGTCGCTGTATCAATGTCCTCTTTTGTCCAAATGTCTTTTGGGTAGCTTGTTAATGCTACTGCAATTGCATATTTACTGTCTTTATACCCCGATTTGTTATTAATGGAATTCTGTTTTTTCGTCTTAAACCATTCGTTGCCGATTGCTTTGTTTATCTTTTCTTCGAGCAGGATTTTGTTTCCAAGTTTATTAACAATTATAGAGAACTCTTCTATGTCTGTTATTCGTGCGTCATCTCTTATAATTGTTACCAACGGTCTGGCTAAACTACTTTTCAATGTAGTTTAGTATTTATTAGCAAATTGTTCTTAATCATTTCTTTTAAAAATCCATTTAACACTGGATTGATCCTTTGGTTTTGAATCTGTGCAAGACTCTCCTTCACAAAATCCAAGTTGCCAATCTGAATTTAGTCTAATATAATATCCCCAGCCTGACATTTTATTTACTGAGTTTTGCAAATCAATTGGTAATTCATTCCATTTTGTTCCAATCTTATATCCTTCAGGTGTTCTAAAATCTTTATCGTTTGTTGACCAATGAGTCGTATCGCCATTTTCGTTTAGGACAATTGAGAAGTCACATTTATACAATTGAATATCGTATGACGGCTCCAAATTGCTACTGGTCGTCATAAGTAGTTTTCCAGTTTTATTAGATGAAGAACCACAGGAGGAAAAGAAAAAAGCAACTATTAGAATTTCTATTATTTTTTTCATAATTCAACGTTTGCTAACATTCATATATAACTAACTTACGAAATTTATAACATTTTCTTTGTAAACATCATTATCCAGCTGTTCTTAGACAGTAAAAAATTATAGCTCGACCAATTTCCCATTATTTTTAATAGAAATCTCCGCTGCTTCTAGTAATTGTACTACGTATAGTCCAGAAGTACCATCAGTGATAGTCGCTTTTCCTACTTTTACGCATTTGCTATAGCCGGGGTAATTGATTTGGACTATTTTCTTATACGATTATAATGCAGTTGAGTTAGTCCTGTATCAAATGACTTTGCACTAACAAATTCAAGCTGTTGTTCGGGTCTATTGTCTTTGAATAATCTTGTACCATTGCCAAGAAGAATGGGTATAATAGAAATAGTGAGGTCATCTATTAAGTCGTTTTTCAAAAGTTCGTTCACTATCTCTGCTCCACCGTCACAATAAATATTCTTTCCGCTCACAGATTTGAGTTGCTCTACTAATTCAGTCAAGTTTCCCGTATAAAATTTTGTTTTCCCTACACTCGGTCTTGCAGTTCTTGTAATGACATACACGTCTCGTTGTCCGTTGTCATAATGAGAAGAACCAATTTCTTTGAGCACATAATCGTAGGTTTTGCGACCAATAATAATGGTATCTATGGTTGAAGTAAATGCAGCATAACCATAATCTTCTCCTTCTTTTTCAACTATTTTTAAAAAACTAAGGTCGTCATTTGGTTTAGCTATGTATCCGTCTAAACTTGTCGCTATAAAAAGTGATAATTTTCGCATTGATTTTTATTTATTTGTTTGATGTTTGTCGTTTTTTCGTTTGACCACTAATAGTTACATACACCCATTTAACAAAATTTATTTCAATTTCCTTTCTGCACTAAACTACAATTATAAAATACACTTTTCTATTTTCAAATACAAGCAATACCAAAATTGTATGTTATTTGGTGAAAATCTAAAGTAAATCCGCCATATGGCAAAGGGATTGAACAGTCTTTTCCATTGAAATTTCCTATGAAATGAAACCAACCACAATAGTAATGTAGACCGTTTTTCAATTTTGCCATATGGCTAATTTCAATTTCTTTATTTGGGTCAATCCCTAGTTTCTCAAATAAATGACCTATTTCATCTGGAAATACTTTTTTCCTAAATGCGATATAGTTCAAACAGTTTCCACAACCGCAACTCTCAGCACTAGGTTTGTCAATTCTAGAATATTCATTAATTGTCAATTCCTTATCGACTTCAAAGCTCCAATCTTTATATGTTAATTTGCTTTCTGTCATTTCATTTCAGGAATTCTCAATTTCAAAAAATTCTTCTTTATCAACTCTGTTTGTGAGATTTCAACAGTTTGTTTCTCTCGTCCGTCCGCTTTCCAAATTGTCAAAGCATTGACTGAAAATTCAAGAGCGTTATTCATTTTTGGTGGTGAAAAGGCTTTGTCAAAGTCAATCCAAATGGTTATTTCTAATTGCTCCAACTTGGTTAAGTCGCAGTTTTGATTTTCGAAGTGGTCTGGTAGCCAATCCAAATAGTCATTTAATAACTGTTGGCTCTCTTTGGATTCTGCTTGGTCGGGTTGAATTGTCTTATTGATAAAGTCAAACGTTGTTTTAGTTTCAAGTCCTAGATTATACAAGTCAATCAAAACATTCACAGCAAGTCGTCCACTTTTCATATAGTCAATGCTTATGAAAGAGTGAGTGAAATTGTGAATTGCCGATTTATAATTCTTGTACTTCATTGTCTTTTTCAAATTCCCTACAACGTTCTGTGTATAGCGCATTGTCGTCCTGCGGGACGCCAACGACACCATAGACATAGTTAGCCACTATTTTTTATTATTAAAATTAAACTTGAGACTTTGTAATTGTCGTTCACTTCTATTTCCTTATCATCCTTCTTATAATAAAGCGAAGCATCTGTTCTTCTCTCAACCCAATCCAAGACTGAGGTTTTGACATAAGCAACGTTTTCATTTAAGTTAGGAGTGAAGATAACTTCAGTTGTCTCGTCATATATAATATTCTGAATCTTAAAGTCCCCGAATAGAGTCCTTAGTTCTCCAAGAGTTACTAATTCTGAATTTTCTTTATCCATAAACCAAACTATAGATTCAATATTCCTCGAATCATTAAAATTCAAATAGATTTCTCTAAATCTTATATCAGTTGGGTCAACATAGTATCTTTTAATCGCTTTAGATTCATCAGAGCCTTCATTGGACTTTACCTGACCAAAAAATGGTAGTGCTGATTCTACGTTCCATTCTGTTTCAGCATTTTCGTATACGAATCCGAAATAGTCCGATAATCGACCTTGTTGTCCTATCGATATATTTAGCTGGTCAAGTTTCATTTTCAATAGTGCCTAACATTTAGTTATAACCAATTTACGAAATTTATAACATTTTCTTTGTAAACATCATTATATCCAGCTGTATTCCTAAAGTAAAAATTATAGTTCAACCAATTTACCATTATTCTTAATAGAAATCTCTGCGGCTTCCAATAACTGTACAACGTATAACCCCGATGTACCATCAGTGATTGTCGCTTTGCCAGTTTTCACGCATTCATAGAAATGGTCAACTTCTGTTTTCAGAGCTTCTTTGTTCTCCACTCTTGGGGAGTGCATATCGCCCGTGCGGTATTGTATCAATGTATCGTAGATTTCCTCACGATTCTGAATACTAACACCGGTGTCATATATTTTCAATTTCTCGTCCGTACTCATATCATTGAATACGAGCATTTTCTTGCTACCACCGACTATTATCTGGCGGATTTTCACTGGCGACATCCAATTCACATTGAAATGAGCCATTGTATTATCTTCGAAATGAACGGTGATATAAGCTATGCTTTCTATTTCTTTTGTGCCGTATTTCTCCAACGCTTTACCAGTCGCATTTACAGCTATTGGCTTTTTGCCAATGCAATAGTGAAGAATAGAAAAATCGTGTGGAGCTAAGTCCCAGACTACGTTTATATCGTGTTGGAATAAACCCAAATTCACACGAATAGAGTCAAAGTAACGGAAATCACCAAGTTCACCATTATCAATCAGGTCTTTTATCTTTTGCACAGCAGGCGTGTAGATATAAGTGTGATCTACATGAAGTTGCACATTGTTCTTCTCAGCGGCCTCTATTAGCTTACGAGCTGTCGCTGACGAGTCCGTAAGTGGCTTTTCTACCCAAGCATGCTTACCCGCTTCGAGTGCTGCTAGTGCTATCTCATAGTGAGTATTAACAGGAGTGGCGATGGCAACAGCGTCGATTGAGCTATCGTTCATTACCTCAGTGTAATCAGTTGTCGTTTTCGCATTCGGATACATTGTTTTGACCTTATCTAGGTGCTTTTGGTCGGTATCACAAGCGTAAGCAAGTTCCCAGTCTTTTGATTGGTAGAAGTTCCTAAGTAAGTGAGTTCCCCAATATCCGCATCCAATAACTGCAATTTTCATAGATTTCCGATGATTTTTATTTATTTTGGTAATACAAAGTTAACGGCTATTCGTATAAAATGAAAAAGATAATACTATAATTATTGATTTTAGTTGCGAAAGGAGAAAATTGAGAAGGTTATAGTTGTAAATTGAAACAATTAGTTATAAATTGCGTCTAATAATACAGATAAAGAAAAAAAATACTGCGACTCGAAGGTATGCATTTACCGTAGGGCCGCGAAAAAGTCCTCGGTTTGTAACCGGGGCATTTTTTTTATCTAACAATCCCTTCCTTATCGTACTTTGATGCTTCTAATAAAAGAATTGGTTTAAAATTATTGAAGAATTTATCAACGTTATATTTTTTTAAGCTGCCCTTTGGGTACTCTCTTCTGTACAAAGTATGGGCAATGACATCTGCAACTTGAATGAAATAAGAATCTTTTGAATCACGGGGTATTATATCTTCAATTATATTTGTAGTTGCTGCGTTATAATGCCCTCTTCCATAATTATCTTTTACGCTATTGTACCTTCTTAATTTCCGCAGAATTGATTTAACTTTTGTGTTTTCTGTATTGTCAGATACAATTATACCTTTTGACTTTTGTGATAAGGTTAAATATGTATTATATCTTGTCATAAGTCTCTCCCATGCTATTGTCTGAAGATCATGGTTCTCTTTGAACTCCTTTTTATCAAGGCATATATTGATAATCTTAGCATCTGAAAAAATACTAGTAAACTTGATACAACATTCTGAAAGTATTTTGATTCTATTATTTTTATGTATATTGGAATATTCTTTTATTTTGCCAACTCTTAATAATTCATTTGCATGAATCTCAGTTGTATGACTAAGGCCGTAAGTCTTACGAAGTTCTTTTCGATATTTTTTTAATTCATCAAGGTATTTTAACCAATTATTTCCGTCAATTATCAAACCAGAAAGTATAAAATGCGGAGAGCTTCCATTAATTATTCCAGAATCACCACTCTCATCCACATACATAATAAACATTTTTGCCAACTCTATTTTAAATAGTATTTTTTATTAGTAATTTGATACCACAAATATAACTTCTATTCGTATAAAATGAAAAGACAAAAACAACTATGAAAACAACAATATTAATCATCGCTTTTATAATAACTACTACACTACTCGGAGGGGGCTTGACCATAGTAGATAGCAAAATGAGCTTCGAAGAAGCAACCAAAGGTACTAAAGCACCAAAAGAATTATTAGACTCTATTGTTCTACTTGATGTTGTTTATTACTCTACAGACAATAAAAAGCATCAAGGGCAGATACTAGTTCACAAGACAGTAGAAGAAGACGTGAAGTATTTCTTCAAGATGGCATTTGAAGAGAAATTCCCTATAAAGCAAGTAATACCTATTGTTTCTTACGCATGGAGCGATGATGCATCTATGAGTGCAAATAACTCATCTGCTTTCAACTACAGGTTCATAGCTGGTACTACAAGACTTTCTAATCACTCTTATGGAAAAGCGATAGATATAAACCCGTATTTCAACCCAGTAATATACAAAGACCCACCTAAGACCTCACCAAAAGGTGCTAAATATAAGCCGGGTAATCCTGGAGTATTCACAGCAGATAGCCGCATAGTAAAAGAAATGAAAAAACGCGGCTGGCGATGGGGCGGCGATTGGACTTCTCTTAAAGATTACCATCACTTTGATAAGCCGTAAGGATTAAATGATTAGAGAACCAGAAAAAAAAATAGATAATGTATTATTAATATCCATAATAAATATAATATTGTTTTTGTCCGCTTTTTTCATAAGGGACATGTTTTATGTCCTGTTTGGTCATCCTGAATATTGTTTTACGAATATTAAAACAATGCCACGTGATGAATACTATTCAATAATTAATACATATGTACTTGTTACACCATATGTAAGAACTACATTCGTTATTATATTTGTTTATAGCATTTATTGTGTTATAAAGAGTTTAAAATTCAAAAAACAGGGAAAGAAATATAGATTCCTGTATTGGCTGAACCTTTTTATTTTTGTCTTTTATATGTTGATTTGGATAAGTACATTATATTTTACTATTACATCCAATGGAATCTTAGGCTAGAACAAGCATATACTTTTATCTAATTAAATCCAGAATCATGTACAATTAATACGATAAATGACCACTTAGGAAACGTAAGAACAGTGATAGAAAAATATTCCCCTCTTTAAGCGTAGCGAAAGAGGGGTGGATCACGCCAAAGGCGTGAGACGGGGTGTTTAATTAATAAAACCAATGTTAAATGAGTAACTATAAATTCAAACAAAGAATATTAAATCTACCCTCAAATCCTCAACTAAAAGAAAGAGCGAGAGAACTTCGTAAACAGGGAATTTTGTCAGAAGTACTATTTTGGAAAGAGGTAAAACAAAAAAAAATATTTGGTTTAGATTTCGATAGACAAAAAATAATAGGGAATTAAATAGTAGATTTTTATATTAAAAAACTAGTAATTGTAATTGAGATAGATGGTGTAAGCCACAATGAAAAAATTGAAGAAGATGAGATAAGGGACAACTACTTAAACCGTCTTGGTTTGACAGTTATTAGATATTCTGACCTGGATGTGAAATCCAATTTGGATAATGTTATTCTAGATTTGAAGAATCTTATAATGGCGGAGTTTGTGGGTATGTGAATACCCCGTCAGACACACTGCGTGCGTCTGCCACCCCTTTTCGAGAAAAGGGGAATTTCCTAAGTTCGATAAGCCGTAAACCCATTAATTCTATCTCAATTTAGTAGGTCGTTTATCTTCGTCTTTGATAGTAGCTATTAGAGACTGAACAACTGTTTCAATTTGCTCTAGCATATTGCTATCCGTGATTTCTCCGTTAGTGTTAACTTTCCCTTTGGCGCCTTGTATTAATAGCTTTGATTCTTCGGGGAGTACTGTCTCAATTGTTGTCATTATTAAGCTCAGCGACTCATAAGCCTTCTCACCAGATGCAGCTGCTATAATCATAGCAACTGGTTTATGTGAGAAAACCGTTGTTGATACGCACCATTCTATAGCATTTTTCAAACTCCCAGGAATACTGAATACATATTCGGGAGTACATAATATAACGCCATCTGCATAATCTATTTTACTTCGAAATTCTATTACTTCTTTTGGGGTATTTTCATCAGTAATACTAGGATTGAAGTGAGGTAGTTTATCTATACCTTCAAATATATCCAATTCTATTACTTTAGAGTAATTTGCTTTTATTTGGTTTAAGATTTGATGGCTAGTAGAGTTGGGTTTCGTACTTCCAGAAATGGCTAATATTTTCATTTTTTCTGAAGAAGAAGATACAGATTGTCTATTATTTTAAAGTTGTGATTCTTTACTAAAAATTAACAGAAAAAAGACAGCTATATTTTGTATATTTGTTATAGAATAAAAATAACTAATTTACCTAATTATGAAATTTACCAAAGAACAACTGCTTCAGGCAAATAGAAGACGAGACCTAAAGAATATAGCAAATGAAAATGGTATCCCCATTTCAAAAACATTGAACAAACTGAAATATGAGGCAACATTAGCAAAACTGCAATCTGAATTCGTAGATTTACAAAAGTGGATAGCTAAAAATAAGATGCGAGTAGCTATATTATTCGAAGGTAGAGATGCTTCGGGTAAAGGTGGTTCTATTAAGAGATTCAAAGAGCATTTGAACCCTAGAACATCGCGTGTTGTTGCACTCACAAAACCTACTGAGGTAGAGCAAGGTCAGTGGTATTTCCGAAGGTATATCAAAGTACTACCTAATCCTGGTGAAGTTGTTTTCTTTGATCGTAGTTGGTATAATAGAGCCGTAGTCGAACCAGTGATGGGGTTCTGTAGTAAAGAGCAATATAATAAATTTATGATGCAAGTTCCCGAATTCGAACATTTGCTATATGAAGATAATCATAAGATAATAAAATTTTGGTTTTCTATATCTAAAGGAGTGCAAGCAGAGAGATTTGATGCACGTCTGAGCGACCCATTAAAGCATTGGAAGTTTAGTCCTGTAGATATGAAAGGACAAGAGCTATGGGATGACTACACTCATTACAAAGAGCAAATGTTTAGTAAAACACATACTAATTTCAGCCCATGGATAATAGTGAAGGCAAATGATAAAAAGCAAGCACGTCTTGAAAGTATGAGATATATACTATCTCAATTCGATTATGAAGGTAAAGGTAATTCGGGTATATCATTGCTACCAGACCCAAATGTAGTGATGCGATTTAACAGAAGTGTAATACAATTAGATGTGTAGGAGAGGTAAAAAATGAGTAAAATAGATTTAACAGATGAAGATGTAGAATTATTGAACTCAAAAGTGGGTTTGATGTCTCTTTTTAGAAGAAAGAAAATTAACTTAGAAAAATCACTCGAAGAAGTAAGATATGCTGTTGCTTTTAAAGAGAGGCAAGAAGAGATAATAAAATTACAAAATTGGGTAATAAACAATGATCAAAAAATAGTCATACTTTTCGAGGGTCGTGATGCGGCAGGTAAAGGTGGAGCTATTAGAAGAGTAACAGAGCATATAAACCCAAGACATTTCAGAATAGTTGCCTTGAATATACCAACTGAAGACGAAAGAAAACAATGGTTTTTCCAAAGATACATTAATAAATTGCCTAAACCAGGTGAGATGGTACTATTCGACAGAAGCTGGTATAATAGAGCAGTAGTGGAGCCAGTAAATGGTTTCTGTACCGATAAAGAATATAAGATTTTTATGGGACAAGTTAACGAATTCGAAAAAATGTTAGTCGAATCAGATACTTATTTGATAAAATTATACTTCTCGATAACGAAAGAAGAACAAGGTAGAAGGTTTGAAGATATAAGAAAGAACCCATCAAAAAGATGGAAACTAACCGAAGTAGATGAAAATTCGCGCAAACTTTGGGATGAATATACTACATATAAGAAAAAAATGTTCGAAGTAACTAATACAGAACATGCACCTTGGAAGATTGTAGATGCTAATAACAAGCCAAAAGCAAGGTTAGAGGTTATCAATCACATACTTGAAACAATCCCTTATAAAGATTAGTTACTTCGTTTTATAAATAATTATCTCTATTTTAGCTTCTGATTTTATATCCAACTCACCTTTATAGTTAGTAGTTGATTTACCCCTGTTAAATGGAGGGTGAAAATCTATACCGTCATAGAATTCATTCCAATAGAAAAAGGAAATGTGATTTTTAATTTGAGAATTGACTAGTGTTATAGTATATTTATCTGAATCCTCTACAACAGGTAGGTTGGAAAGAGCAATATCTACAGATTTATATGTCTGTTTTTTAGAAGGATATCCACTTTCCTCATAAGACCCAATTCTATAATGAAAATTTAAAAATTGTACTGTATCCATTGATTCTTTAAAAATAACAAACATAGTTTTCGCATATAATTCACTATAAGAATTACTAGATTTAGAACATTCCAAACCACAAAAGTAAATAGAATCTTCTTTTATTGGAAAGTCTTCACTGCAATATAAACTTTGATTAATTCCTTCCATAACCTTATCGAAACAAGCGTTATTCAATTCACGTAATTCGGTATTTTTGAATTCGATTTCATCTTTCAATTCTACTTTCGTATCATGCGTAGAATATTTCTTATTTCCATTTTCAGTAACTTCCGAATCTACTTTCCCTTCTTTCCAAACACCATTTATACTAAGTGTAATTCGATTATAAAATTTATCAAATTCGGGGGTCATATATAGAGGAATTGTTTCATTAGGTTCTAATGAATAATTAGTAAGAGTAAGAGTCTCGTAACCTTTTTTGTAAATATAAATGTCAAAGAAGCTACTTAAAAAAAAGTTCAACCTATAATTATTTGATGATGATATTTCATTGCTACCATCAATGATTATCAGATTGCGATGTGACTTCCCATTTTTATATAAAGTCTCAACCATATATAGTCCTGCACCCAAACTATTTAAACTGTTTTTATTCGGAATATTAGTTGTTGAATGGACCATCTGACCATTATAATTATAGATTAGCAACCTATCTAAAATTGGGCTGCTTAAATAATCTACTTTTACACTCGTTAGTGCGTCTAAGTCAAATGAACTGGTATTATAAAAAGTATATTGAGTGCCTTTATCTCTGTCATGTACAACTAAACTGTCTGGTACTAGTAAATTATTACTATTACTACTCTTGATATCAAAATTAATATTGTTAGAATATGAGTATGACAAAAATGTCATAAAAAGAATAATTACTACAAGTATATTCATCACAAAAAATCCTTTGGAATGATTATTATTTCAATGTAAAATAATCAAATCCGATAAAATATAGTTATTAATATTTCGAAGAATTAATAAGTCTTGGTTCCGCGTATAAGAATCGTTCCGAATTCAGTTACAAGATTATCAACTTTTTGAAAGCCTGCTTCTTTTAACATTATCCAATAATCATTTTCGGAGAATGTGTTGCCATTTTCGGTATGCAATTTTAAATTTAAAGAATAAACTACACTATGCAGGGGAGAAGTTCTATCATTATTGATAAAATTCTCGTGGATAATCAATCGGCCACCCTTATTCAATGAGTTAAAACATTTGCGCATTATATCCATGTTTTCCCAGATTGTAAACTCCTCGAATAAGAATGATGCATAGATAAGGTCAAAACCCGTTTCAAACTCTTCTTCTTTGATTATACCAGATTTCAATCTATAATTAGATGTATTAAGTTTAGCTTGTTCTAGGTATCTCTGAGTGTGAGGAATTACTTTAGGGTAATCAAATAGTACAACTTCCATAGCAGGGTTGCGTTTCATAAATTCGATACTGTACATACCTGAACCACATCCCAAATCCATCATTTTTTTTACATTGCTAAGGGTTATAGCTTTGGATACTCCTTCTGCTTCGTGGTTATAAGAACGATGCACTGAATCAACATAAGCCTCTACAAATTCATCTGATCTTTCTATATACAAATTCTTGTAAATAGATTTACCAGTACGTACTACTTCTGTTAACTTACCCCAACTCTCCCAGTTAAGGTTCATATGGAGCAATGAGCCAAGATAATCCGGGCTAGATTTGTCTAAAAACCGTAAACTGTCCGAAGTGTTTTTGTAATGGTTTCTATACTTGTTCGTAAACCCAAGAGCCGTCAAAGAATTAAGTAATCTTTCCGTAGTGTCTTCATCAGTACGAAGCTCAAAGGCTACATCTTTGGCAGTTAATTCACGACTGCCTAATAAAGAAAATACTCCTAACTCAATTGACGTTAGTAGTATTTTACTCTGTCTGAATGCACTTGCTACTGTTAGTATATGTGCTTCTGAAAATTTACTATTATCTACTTTCTTCATTACCTTCCTGAAAAAGTTACCCCTAAGGTTATATATTTACATTAACTGAATTACAAGTATAAGCAATTAAAGATAAAAAAAGAACATAAAAAAAGGAATTAGTCTTTTTTGTTACTAATTGTACTTACTTCATTACATCTTCTACTTTGTTAACTTTTATCTGAAGGTTATTTCCATTATTACCAGATTGAAATACAACTCTATCTAATAATCTTCTCCAATTACTTGTATAATCTTTTAGAGTTTTTAATCTGTTTTCAGCTAAAGTTTTATTAGGAGCATTTACTATAAATAAGAACTCAGTGTTTCTATTGAAACGCATAGAAATCTTCATATTGTTTAGGGCTTCTTTTCCTTTGGCAGTCAAATCAGTACTATTAGGGCCAAATATTTCAAAATCTTCTACCTGTACTCCAGGAGCTAACCCTATTACTTCAAAAGTTTGGTTGATTTCACTATAGCCTTCATTAGATTTTGGAGTAAATGTAGTTTCGGTTCTATATACGTTATCACCGGTAAAAGTAACTGTATAAGTCTCATTTGCTTGGAATAATTGTTCGAAAGTTCCTGTACCTTCTTTTGATTTTACTACGAATTTATTGCCTGTTTTGGGCTGAAACTCTAGCTCTATACTGATTGGTTGTTTGGTATTGATGTCTATCACTTTCGCTTTCACCATTACTTGTTGTCCAATATCGCCTGTTTGAGCTTTAATTCCAATTAATGCAAACAAAATGACTGCTATTACCGTTATAGATTTCATAAAATGTCCTAAGTTAGTTTTGACACAAAAAAGTTTTTAAAGATAAAAAAAATAATTTTCCTATGAAATTAATACGGTTATTTTTTATTATTGTTCTGTCAACAGTCATATATGCACAGAATATACCAGATTATCAGTTGAATAAACCACTGACAACAGAAAACTTAGATAGATTGGACTCTATGATAAAAGCGAATGCACCCGATGCCGGTGCCCTCAATGCTATGATGCAAGTTTCTAATACTTTCTATAGAGTAGGTAAAGCTATTAACGCATTTACTTGGATGGAGAGATATACGCATTTGTTTCCTGACCAACAGAAAGCTTTATTAGACAATCTGAAGCAGTTTGAGAATATAGCTCTAACTCAGTACCCAGATTCGGTTAATCGTGCTTTATACGAAAGCTATGCTGTAAAGTATGCCCCTTCGGAAGATGCCTACGTTGCTTTCACCAGGTATATATCTGATGATATAAACTACGGTAGATGGCAAAATGTCATTAATGAAATTAATAGATTTGCTCCAGCTTTTCCAAACAAACAACAACATTTTCTTGATCTAATAGAGATTATAACTCGAAAGGAAGAAGGTCTGAGAGTTACTAACTTAGGAAATAATATCAATACTTTTGTTAGTGAATGGGATCCTAATCCCACTTCAGAAGGTACTGAAATTTATTTCTCTGGAAACCAAAGAAGTGGCGGTCTAGGTGGTGATGATGTATGGGTTTCTTCCCTTGTAGATGGTGTGTGGCAAACGCCACAAAATCTTGGTCCTAAAGTCAACGGTGAAAGAGATGAAACGATTGATAATATCTCTGCTGATGGTAATACTCTTATGCTTTCCGGTGATTTTATGGGGACTTTTGGCAAATTTGATATATACTCTATAGACAAATTAGGAGAAGATTGGGGTGATTTGTATCATTACCCATATCCTATAAATACAGAACACGTAGATGAAGGTGGTAATATAACTGCTGATAGAAAAGCTATTCTTTTTACTTCCGATAGACCGGGGGGTGTTGGAGATTTTGTACCACTCAATACTTATGCTAATGGCTCTATAATGGGCAATATGGATATTTACGTGTGTTTTATGACTGACTCGGGATGGAGTAACCCTGTAAACCTAGGTAAAACAATCAATACTCCTTATGCGGAGAGATCACCATACTTACATCCAGATGGTAAATCTCTTTATTTTAGTTCTGATGGTCACGCTGGATTAGGTGGTTTGGATGTTTTCAAATCTGTTAGATTAGATGATACATGGACCAATTGGTCAAAGCCAGTGAACTTAGGTAAAGAGATCAATACTATACTCAATGATTGGGGTTACAAAGTAGGTATAACAGGCGATAGTGCATTCTTCTCTGGATTTGCTAGGACTAACGGTTATGGACAATGGGATTTGTACTCTATTACTCTTCCAAAAGATGCACGACCTGAACCTATAGTGATGGTTAGTGGCAATATATCGGATAACAATGGGAATAAATTGCTAGCGGAGGTTGTATGGGAGGATTTGACAACTGGTGAAGTATTAGGTAAAACGAAAAGTAATTTGATGAGTGGTCATTACTTTATTGCCTTACCTGTGGGTAGAAATTATGGTTATTATGTAAAAAAGGAAGGCTACTACCCTACATCGAATAGTATTGATTTGAGAAATAGTAAAGATGGTGACCGAAAGAAAGTTGATATAGAATTAGTATCTATAAAAGATATGAAGAGTAAATCGAGCTCTATCACCATAAATAATATATTCTTTGACTTTGACTCGGCGATACTAAAGAAAGAATCGACCTCAGAGTTAAATAGACTGGTAGAGTTTGTTAAGCAAAACAGTATTAAAAAATTAAAAATAATAGGCCATACAGACAGTGTTGGTACAGAGGAATATAACAAAAAACTATCACTCAACCGAGCAAAATCTGTAAAGGAATATCTTGGCAAATTACTCTCAAAAATAGAAATAAGTACCCTCGGGAAAGGTGCAACTGAACCAATTGATAAAGAAGATGACTCGAAAAATAGAAGAGTCGAGATCATAGTGGAATAAAAGTTAGTTGACTATTAATAATACTTGTTTCAAGTAGCAAAAAAAAGACGCATTTTGCAATGCGTCTCATAAATATATCAAATTCAATTTTTCGGTTTAATTCGCTTTTACCAAATCCATTTCTATCAACTTCTCAGCTATTTGAACTGCATTCGTTGCAGCACCCTTACGTAGATTATCAGCTACTACCCACATATATGCAGAGTTTGGTGCTGATGGGTCTTTGCGTAGTCGTCCTACGAAGACTGGGTCTTTGTCGTTAGCTTCTTGTGGAGTTGGGTAATCGCCTTCTTTCCAATTGTCCAAGACTATCAAATTCTTAGATGTCATCAATATATTGCGCAGATGGTCGATTGAGAAATCCCTTTCCGTCTCGAAATTAACCGACTCAGCATGACCTCCGACTATAGGCAATCTAACACAAGTTACTGCTATATTTAACTCTGGTAAACCTAGGATTTTACGGCTTTCTTTTATCATCTTATTTTCTTCATTCGTAAAACCATTGCTTTCGAATGGATGGAATAGAGTGTTGAAAGCTATGGGTTTTTCATCGCTATAATTGCCTACTAGTTCATTCTCTAGTTTATCTAGTCCTTTTTGACCAGCACCAGTTATAGACTGATATGTAGAACATATAACTCTCTTCAGTCCATAGTTCTCGTGTATAGCTTTTAGAGGTAACATCAGCTGAATTGTAGAGCAATTCGGATTTGCTATTATACCTTTGTGCTCTTTAAGAGCATCAGGATTTACTTCGGGTACCACTAGGGGAGTGTTTTCGTCCATTCTCCAAGCGCTACTATTGTCTATAACTGTACATCCTGCAGCTGCCGCTAAAGGAGCATATTTTTTACTAGTATCGCCACCTGCTGAAAATAGAGCTATATCAATACCTTCGAATGAATCTTCAGTTAGCTCTTGAATAGTTATCTCTTTGCCATTGTAAACTAGCTTTTGTCCAGCAGATCTAGCTGATGCGAAAAGCGATAATTCTTTGATTGGCAATTGGCGTTCGTGGAGAACTGTCAGCATTTTGCGACCTACTAATCCACTAGCACCTACTATTGCAATATTATATTCTCTCATAATACCTGATTTTCAAATTTAGGAGTTGTATGAGCCATTATACTCATAGTTTGACCTGTTTCGCCATCTATATTCAAATGAACATAAGCTACTTTCAAATCATCTTCTGCAACTTGGAATTTGTGCGCTGTTTGCAATTGGAATCGCTTGATAGCTATATCTTTGCGCATACCCAACACACTGTCATAAGGACCAGTCATCCCAACGTCTGTTATATAGCCAGTACCGTGCGGTAATATCTGAGCATCAGCAGTCTGTACGTGAGTGTGAGTTCCTAATACAGCGCTTACCTTACCATCTAGATACCAACCCATCGAGATTTTCTCTGCAGTAGCTTCTGCATGGAAATCAACGATTGTTATGTTTGTTTCGGACTTCATTTTGTCAATAGCAAAATCAGCAGAATTGAAAGGGCAATCGATAGTTGACATAAAAGTTCTACCCTGCAATTGCAATACACCTACTTTTACACCATTTTCTGCACTGAAAGTTGTGAATCCGTAACCAGCATTACCAGCAGGGTAGTTCATAGGGCGGATAACACGACGGTCTTTGCCAAGCAAAGGACGTGATTTCCAATTTTCCCAGATATGGTTACCTGTAGTTATAGCATGTACACCAGCATCAAAAAGCTTATTTGCTTCTTCTTCATTGATGCCTTTGCCTTCCCACACGTTCTCACCGTTTACAATTATCGCATTAGCAGAGTGTTTCTCTTTTATCTTTGGGAGTTCTGCTATTAGGTTGTTTAAGCCGATTTCACCGACTACATCACCTACAAATATTAGACTTATATCTTTGCTCAATTTCAAAATTTCTTATTTTGTGATTAGAATTAAACAAATTTACAAAATAAAACATCTAATAATAAATGAAGATTTATACTAAAACTGGCGACGATGGAACAACGGGACTTTTTAACGGTAAACGAGTTAGCAAAGCTGCACTCAGAGTAGAAGCTTATGGGACAGTTGATGAGCTAAACACAGTAGTTGGGCTTGCGTATTCATTCGAGTGTCCCGAACCTGTTAAGTCCGAATTGAAGCATATTATGAATATCCTCTTTACTGTAGGGGCTGATCTGGCTACACCTATAGACCAGTATATAAAATCCCAAGCAATAGAACGTACAAGCGAAGCCGAGATAACTAGACTAGAAGAAGCTATAGACAGATACGACGACGACCTAGAACCGTTGAAAAATTTCATATTACCAGGTGGACATCACTCTGCTGCTTTCTTACATAATGCACGTACAGTTTGCCGTCGTGCCGAACGACTAACAGTAGAACTAGCCAGTACAGAAGAGATAAATACAATAGTTATCAAATATCTGAATAGACTATCCGATTACTTCTTCGCAGCAGCCCGCTACGTTAATCATCTGACAGGCGTAGAAGATGTGATATGGAAAGGGAAGTGATAAAAAAAAGGAATTTTTTGTGGTTAAGAAATTCCCTTTTATCATCTGTTTAGATGACCCATAATTATTTCTTCGTCGATTCCCTCGACTCTGCTGAGGCATCGTATTGTTTGAATTATACCCAACTTTTCCTTATATTAGTGTCAGAAGACTAATGAAATAGATAAAAGTATCGACTATGAGTATATTTAGACTATTCAGACAAAACAAGTCTAAAATTGATCCCTATTGGGAATTTAACGAATCAGAACATTTCAGACCAAAATTAAATAGAGATGATTTTTTTAAATTAACAGGATTTGATTTTGGATGGTTTGTTCTTGAACCTATATCAGAATATATTAAAAATAGAAAAGGAGAATTAAAGAAAAGCAAAAATTTGTCTTATGCTCAAAAAGCACTGTACTATTGGTGGTATGTTGATGCCCAAGTAAATAATGGTGGTTTTACCCAATACTATTATAATGATTATGGGAAATATACTCCTACTATCATTAAAGCATTAAATCATATCGGAGACGATAAAATGGCTGAACTTATTAATCGTTCTTACGAATTATACTTAAAAGAAAACAAGAAGATAAAAAATGCTCAGTTCGGAAGTTGGGAAGAATTTAGCAACCTATACAAAGAGATTAAAGATTTTGATGATCTAAGTTATGAATACTTTAATCTTAATAATCAAACAATGAAAAACATTGAGAATTATATTCGAAAAAATCCAAATGAAATATGTTTAGATGAAGAAGGCAATGAATTTTAATATGTACTTTTCAGGGGAACTCAACACGTAATATTTAAATATAGTCATTAAAGAGTGTATCTATTCAATGAACATGCCTACCGAAAGTTATTCTAATCAAAGTCACCACCCCTCTAACTACTAACAAATAAAAAGAATAAAACCAATGATAATGATTATGCTTAGACCAATAAGCAAAATATTGTAAAAATTGCTTAGACTAATAAGCAAAATGCACTTTTTAAGACATTTTCTAATAAATTGCGTAGTGGATTAAGCAAAAACTTGAATTACAAACTAAATATGCAATACGAAATAAGCAATATTGCTGATTCTGAATACGAAGAAGTAATCGATGTGTGGGAGGCATCTGTACGGGCCACTCATCACTTTCTAACTGAAGAAGATATACAATACTTCCGTCCACTAATATTGAATGAATATCTGAAAGCGGTAGAGCTCAAGTGTATTAGAGATAGTGAAAATAGAATTATCGCTTTTTCTGGAGTTGCTGATGGAAAGTTAGAAATGTTATTCGTAATCCCAAAATACTTTGGTAAAGGAATCGGTAAGGAATTATTAGAATTTGCAATTGCCGAGCAGAATGTAGGCAAAGTAGATGTGAATGAAGACAACCCTCAAGCCGTTGGCTTTTACGAAAAATGTGGATTTGTTACTACTAGTAGGTCAGAACTAGACTCATCTGGTAAACCATTCCCTATTCTACACATGGAGTTATCAAAGTAAATGATTTGTTATAATATCTTGATTTCAGTATTTTGTGTTTGAAAAACACAATAGGAACAAAGAAAATGACATTCGAAAAAAATGGATGGATATTAGCTGGGCTAATCTGGGGAGGGATTATGTTCTTCACTATGGACTATGCTGTACCATTGCTAAGAGGAGTTGAGGAAGCTAAACATTCAATAGCAATAGATATTGCATCATGGACTTTAGTAGGGCTTGTTTGGGGTTATTTCATGAAAAGACATATGATGAAGCAAGCAGCAAAAAACAGAAAGTAAAAGCTCAAGTGAAATTATAGAATCGTTTAGAATTATCCTCGGATTGTGCTCCTCTGGAGGAGCTGTCAGAACTTGTTCTGACTGAGGAGGATAAATAAAATGCGTTCACTGAGGCACTCGAAGTGTAAGTATTTTATATATTACTCGCCACCGAGAACCTCAGGCAACGTAATTTGTCCACCTCCGTCTGACACCTTCGGTTCCATCCCCCTCACCTGCGGAGGACATTTCACTTTTTGGGCGTAATAGAAAAAATAGGGGAATATTCAACTTAATTTACACAAACTGCCCAGCAGCCCAGCCAGAAGCCCAGGCCCAAGCAAAATTATAACCTCCAAGCCAACCATTCACATCTACTGCTTCACCGATTATATATAGACCTTTGTGCTTTCTAGTTTCCATTGTCTTTGATGATAGTTCGTCTGGGTGGACTCCGCCAAGTGTAATCTCTGCTTTGCTGTATCCTTCGTCACCAGTTATTGCTATTGTCCATTTATCTAGCAAGCCCAATAGTCGTTCGAACTGTGGGTCATCTAACTGTTTTGGTGAGCAATCGAAACCGTGATAAGTCGCCCATTCGGCAGCGAATCTGGAAGATAAATGCTCTGAAAGTAAATTCTTTACTAGTACACCAGAGCGTCTTTCTTTAGTGAAAAAAGCAGGTAGATTTAAATCTGGTTCTAACCGAATATGGAACTCTTTACTGCCATTCAGGTAATTCGATATTTGCAATATCGCAGGGCCACTCATCCCTTTATGAGTAAATAGTACAGCTTCTTTGAAACTTATATCGTCTGTATATACTTCTGCATTGAATGAAATTCCACGTAAGGATTTATAGTCAAGGTTCTTATTATAATCTAATACTAATGGTACTAATCCCGGCCTAGGAGGATTTAATTTTAAGCCGAATTGTTTTGCAACTCTGTAAGAAAAATCTGTCGCACCACGGCTAGGAAATGACAATCCCCCAGTTGCAATTACTAACGACTCACAACTATAATCACCCTGATTAGTTAGTACGAAATACCTGCCATCATCTGCTTTTTTTATCTCTCCGACCTTTGTGCTAGTTTGTATTTCTAAACCATATTTATCTGCTTCTGATTGGAGTAAAGCTACTATTTCACGAGATGAATTCTTGCAGAATAATTGCCCTAAAGTCTTTTCGTAATAATCAATCTTATATTGCTCTACCAGATCTATGAAATCGTTAGGAGTGTATCGTGATAGGGCAGATTTATGAAAATGAGGATTAGAAGAAGTGTAATTAGAAGGACCAGCATTTATATTAGTGAAGTTGCACCTCCCACCTCCGGAGATAAGTATTTTCGTACCAATCATTCGGTTGTGTTCCAATACTATTGTATTTCTACCAGCTTTCGCAGACTCTATTCCGCATTGCAGGCCTGCGGCTCCTGCCCCTATTATCACTACATCTTTTCTTATCATAATTAATAATTACTAGATAATAAAAAAGCCGACTTTACAGCCGGCTTATAAAAAGTCTTTTCGATTACTTACTTATTGTTGAATATAGGAGACTCTTTTACTGAACCATAGCCAGAAATAGAAATCTCAGGATCATCTACAGAATTAGTTTTCATCTTAACCCAACAGTTCATGTATCCTGGAGCAGTTGGAGTTACTTTAGCTATTAGATCAAATGATTCACCCGGTTTCAAAGTCTTAGTACCATTTAGGTTCAACTTCATATCAGCAGGGCTTTTAGTTATATTGCTAATAATTAATGGTTTATTACTGCTATTTTTAATAGAGATTTTAGAAGATTCTTCTTTTCCAACTTCCATTTGATTGAAAGCAAAATACTCTGGAGAAAGTGTTACAGCTTTTTGTACATCAGCTGAAAGTCTGAAAATAGTAGTACTATTTGCAGGATCATTAGATGAGATACGAATAGTTTTAGAATTTATACCAGCTTTGCTACCTACATTGAAAGAAACGTCTATAGTCGCAACTTCACCAGGGTTTAATTTATCTTTATCAAGTGGCGCAGTCGTACAACCACATGATGGTTTTACATTAGTGATTAAAAGCTGCTCATTACCAGTATTTTTAATCTTAACTTTAGTCTTTAGTGGACTGTCTTTAGGGCCTACTTTACCCCAATCATAGCTATTACCACCGATTATTTCTAGTTTGGGTTGTGCGTAAGCTACTGATGCAATCATCAATACAGAAAGCACACTTAGAATAAATTTTTTCATCATTTACCTCTTTTTGTTCAGTTATATTTACTAAATTAATAAAATAATTCTATCTCATAACGTATTTTCTATAAAATTAGTATGAATTAATTCGTTATTGATAGAGTATCGTTTACAAATCTTTTTGAATTATTATCAAATCAATTATACTTATAATATTAACTGTTTTTTCGGCTCAAAGTTACATTTTAAGAGCAAATCCTACTATTAAGCCTGAAAAATCTTTTACTGACACTGTGGATCTGGGTATTACTTATAAATCTGGAACCGAGCTGAGACCATTATTTGCTAATTTTATTATTAATAATGATACAGATAAGCGACTACGAATTACTGATCAGAATCAAACTTCTGCAATTTTTGCTATTGATGGTAGTGGTGATCAGACTTTTAGACAGTTTATAGATGATTTTAACCCGTTTCCGATTGTAGTCAGTCCTAATAAAAAAGTAGATACTGTATTTGTACAATACTTGTTCCCTGGTGTAATCAACGAAATCGAGAATGTAAATAAATGCAAATATGTATGTGGTTTACTTGATGATGATGATAACATGGTATTACAAGATACATTCACAATCATAGCTAGGAAAACAAGTAAATTTGTAGGTGCTTATGAAGAAAGAATAAACTTCGATTCTGTATATATAGGCAACCAATTCCAAGTTTCTAAGAAATGGTATATAAGAAACGTATGGACTACACCGCAGCGATTATTCAAAGATGAATATAAACTCATTAGCTCAGTTATAACTGGTACAGAGATAACTCCACAGAGATTAGGTAATGATATCATACTCGCTCCCGATAGAGAGTCCATAGAGTGGAATTTTAATTACACTCCATTAGACACTAAGCAAGACGAAGCGATATATAAAATGTACTTTTATCCTTTCGAATCGGAGGGTAACACTGAAAAGATTGATTCAGTTCAAACTAGAATAACTGGTACTGGAGTTAGTCAAGAATTAAAAGTTATAAGTGTGTTGTCAGGCCATTTCCTAACTATAACAGATAATAAATACACGATTAACTTAGGTAATCTGAGACCCGGCGATAAAGAAATAGTCTCTCTAGTTGTTACAAATACAGGTAATTTCCCGATAGGTTATAAAAGCGAAACATTTTCTAATGATAGAAATGATAGTATAAAGCTGCTCAATGGTATTAATACTATGAAACACCTTTACCAAACGCAAGCTGATACAATAGATATAGAGTTTACCGCTGGCAGTGGAGGTCATATTAGCTTCAAATATTTATTCGAAAGTGATTTGATGAGTCGGAGAATATCTGGTGCCCAACACGCCAACTCTATGTTTGAAATTAATTTCACAGGAACTGTCAGACAACCAATAGTATTGCTCAACAAAGATTCGATAGACTTTGGATCTGTTACTATCTCTTCGAATGTTAATTGCAATAGCCTAGTTTCCAAGACTATCCAAATCAAGAATATTGGTAATGAAACACTGAGTTTATACAATATTATACCCAAAGACGAAGCTAATTACACAGTATCCTATGTGAAAAGTGAGTTGGCACCTCTTGATACATCTATTATTACGATTTCGTACAAACCAGATATACCTGGCAATCATCGAAGTGAATTAATGATTATTACCAATGCAAGGTTCCCTTTCGATACTAATTACGTGAATTTGATTGGTAGCGGTGTACCACAGTCAGATATTATTCTCAAATTAGATTCCGTTAAATCCTTCCCAGGTACAGAAATACTAATGCCTATCATAGTTGAGAAGGAAAAGATTATAAATGCTAATAATTACAAAGATGTACTTAGGTATAATAGGACTTTGCTCCAATTTATTGAACCTATTCACATGAATACGGCTAGTTCCGCCGCTTCTATAGATACTCGTTTTAGATTAAATCAAGAGGGTAACTTAGAAGTTAATATAAAAAGACAATCGGAAGAGAATTTTTTGGAGTCAGACACTTTAGTTATTCTAAAATTTGCAACTTTCTTAGGCAATGCAAAATACACTAGTATAGATTTCACTGATTCGAAGTTTAGCAATATAAATTGTGATAAACTATTTGATATAAAGCCACACAGAGGTATATATGAAATTGATTCAGTTTGCGGATTAGATTTTAAAATCTATGATGCACAAGGAGTTGATATTGCTTATATCACACCTAACCCAGTTGCGACTAACTCTACTATCACTATCTATAGTCCTCTAGAAATGACCCTTGATTTGCAGATAGTGAATACTTTAGGTGATATTGAAATGAGTATTATTAATACAAGATTGACTCCCGGTAACAATGATATTGATATAGATTTTACTAGTCTGTCCAATGGAGTTTATAATATAATGCTTATCAAAGATAGAATAATAACGAACAGAACAATAATCATAAATAGATGATCAGGATAATAATAATATTCATTTTTACTTTGCCCACGTTTGTCTTTACGCAAGGGTTCGATTGGCAGGTGAGTTCGCGCCACCCATACGAGATAACTAATAAATATATTGGTGCTGCCGGTAGTCTGTCTTACGGCTACCACACAGGTAATTTTCCTTTTTTAGAAAGAGATGTAGTTTGTTGTAACTATGATGTTGGCGATGGGTTAGGCGTTCAATTTGGATTGGCAGGAGAGTATTGGTACGAACATGATTTAGCCTTCTCGGCTTCTGTATTATACTCCAGAATATCATCAAATTTCAGAACTGAAACAAGTGTTATCAAAAAAACGAACCCTGATTTGCCAGGATTTAATTGGACTACAGCTTACGAAAGTGATATATCATTAGGTTTTATTACTTTTGATTTGGCAGTTAAAAAGAGAATATATGATAAACTGAGTCTAAGAGCTGGCGTAGATCTCAATTTTAATATAAATTCGAGTGAAACTCATCGTAACATTGTTGTTTCACCTAGTAATATACCCTTCTCCGATGGTACATTCGAAAAAGAACTTAGCAATGGCCGTATCGGCGATCTATCGGGCTTTGTACTTGGGGTGAGTATAGGAGCTAGTTATGATATAAACCTTGGTATAGAAAGGTACGGCGAGATAAGCGCTATTAGTAATTATACAGTTAATAGCTATGTCTCAGATAATAGTTGGCAAAACCTACAAACTAAAATCATGATAAAAGCTTATCTAGGTATTAGATAACTGCACTTTCTAATATAGTTAATGAACCTTCCTCGCTATCTATTTCTGCTTTTACTCCAATCGGAATGGTGTATTGTGTAGAGGTATGTCCAAACAATAAACCATAGAAAACTGGATAGTTCATCCCGGCAAAAATATAATTATACACCTCTAACTCGCTTCTGTCCCAACTAGATTGGGAGCTGCCTGCAGTACAATCATCGCATTTTCCAATCACTACTCCTTTTAGTTTGTCTAGCATTCCTGCCATTCTCATCTGAGTAAGCATTCGCTCTAACCTATAAGGTGCTTCCCCTACATCCTCTAAGAATAGTATTTTCTCATCTGTTTCTATTTGAAAAGGTGTACCTATGAGTGAGGTAATTAGCGATAGATTACCTCCTACTAATTCGCCTCTAGCTATACCATCATTTATAGCAATAGTAGGATTAGCAGACCTGATGTCATCTGATATTGGGTTTTTCAATTTCCCGAAAGCGTTATTACTAAAAAGAATTTTCTCGAATGAGTTATAAGATATCTCGTCGAACTCAGATAACATAACTGGAGAGTGGAATGTAACAAGTCCTGTCTTCTTATTTATACCAGTCAAAAGTGCTGTTATATCGCTATAACCACATATAATTTTGGGGTTGTTTTTTATCAATTCATAGTCTAGCTTGTCTAATAGTTCAGCGGAACCATAACCACCTCTGATACTGAAAATACCCTTGATCGATTTGTCTGCAAACGCTTGATGTAGCTCATCCACTCGTTCATCAGCAGATCTAGTTTTATAACCAGAAGCTGTTTTTACTATACTCTTGGGCATAATAGTATTTAGCCCTAGTTTGTCACAAATTTCCTGAGCCCTATATACATCTAATAAATCAGTAACATTAGAAGCTGGTGAAACTAAAGCAACTTTATCACCTTTTTCTAGCTTTTTTGGTCTAATAATTGTAAGCTTATTCGTCTGTGATAATAGATTATTACCCCCTTTCAGTAAAAATACTGATGATAGTGCGGTTATTTTTAATAAATTTCGTCTATTCATAGTTTATTTTCAGAATTTTATAATAATTGTGTAAATTAAAGAAAAAAGTAATATAAAAAATTGATAGACACCGAAAACATATTTATGTTTCATCCCGAATACGAGGAGGATAGTCCTTTTGGTATCGATCCTAAGTTTGATTTGAGCTACTTGCTACAGAAAGCCGAGGAGTACTTGCAAGACTACGACGAGGAGCTGATTACGAAGGCTTTTTGGTATTGCTATGACAATCATAAAGGGATGGTACGCAAATCGGGTAAACCATTTTATACTCATCCTCTCAATGTTTCGATAGTGTTACTAGAGGAATTTCCCATCTATGACTCTCAGACAGTAGCCGCTTGCTTACTCCATGATACTATGGAGGATGTAGATAGCGTTACTTGGGATAGTATCAAAGAAACTTTTAGTCTAGAAGTTGCTCGTATGGTGGACGGTGTTACAAAGATTAGTCATAAAGAAGTTAGTCAAACAGAAAACAAAGCCGCATCTTATAGAAAATTGTTTTTGGCACTAGTCAGGGACATCAGAGTAATCCTAATAAAACTGGCCGATAGATTGCATAACATAAGGACTCTGCACTACCTCTCTGCTAACAAACAAAAATATATTGCCGAAGAAACATTAAATTTCTACACAATGTTGGCTCATAGATTAGGACTACTCAAAATCAAAATCGAATTGGAGAATCTTTCGTTCTATTATCTAGATAGGGAAGCATACGATGATTTGAAAGCTAGGCTTACTCAAAAAAGAAAAGAGTTTCTAGGCTATATAACTTCTTTTCTTGGTACTATAGAAACTAGTTTGAACCAACACGAAATAGACCATACTCTAACTATATATCACAAACATGAGTATGAGATATTCAATATGATACAAGAAGGGAAGTCCCTTCCCGATATTGATAATTTTTACTCTATCAACCTAATTATCAACTCTAACGATATTTCTGATTGTTACCGAGCTCATGGTATTATAGCAAATACTTTTGACTCTATTAAGTTTTTGGACTATATTTCTAAGCCTAAGTTTGATTGGTACAAATCATTACATACCGAAATAATAGGCCCCGACGGTAAGAAAATAGAACTGTCTATTCGTACACAAGAAATGGAAGCTATTGCAGAAGATGGATTTGCCTCCAAATTTTCACTTAAAAATAAGCGAAAAGCTCTCAATATAACGCGCGAAGATACGGAAGAGTGGGGAGAGTGGATGCAAGAAATGATAGAAGAGTATCCTGATAACGCTATTCAAATAATATGGAATTCGATTAAGGTTAATCTTTTCGATGTAGATGTTGTAGTCTATAACAAAAAAGGCGATCCTGTCTCATTACCAGATGGTTCCACTGTGCTTGATTTCGCATTTGCCAAATCATACGAAGATGGGTTACATTGTATCTCTGCAAAGATTAATGGGGTCATAAAAGACCTTAGCTATGAACTAAAATATGGTGACCAAGTAGAAATAATAACATCCGACAGCGTAAAACCTGAGCCTAAATGGCAACAATTTGTCGTAACATTCAAAGCTGTTATTTCGCTTTTCCATTATTTCAAAGATAATCCGTTCGTAGAACTATCAGAAAAAAAAGACCAACACTCATTTATCAAAATGAAAATCATAGGTGAAGATAGAGAGGGTATGCTAAAACAAATAACTGAAGCAATTGGTAAAAATAGTATGCACGAATTACATATAAGCGCTCAAGAAGAGGATTTTGAAGGTGTATTTACTCTAAGAGTAAAAGAAGATGACGATGTCAATAATATTTTCTTAAAAATTCTAAATATACAAGGCATCAAGAGTGTTAATCTACTAGATGATTGACCTAACTGAAAATCTAAGTTAAAACTGATTACAATTACTAAAGTATAGGTGAACTAAGAATTAGATCAATTTAATAACCTATAATTAGCTATGCCCCCAAGCTTGCAATATCACACCGATTTTATTATATTTTGCTATCTGATAGAGTTAATCTCCAAAAAACTTTCGTCTTTCATGAGACGTTTTTGCAATTCATGTGTCTATATAGAAAAGGGGTTTGTACAATTTTGGAAAAACTATTTTGAAATACTTATTATTGATTGTTTTTATACCTGTTACTATCTATTCACAGATTAGTGTATCTCCTTCGTTCATTAAATTTGGTGAGTTAGGAATCAACTCTCAAAATGATACTACGATAACAATCACTTCCGAAATAGATGATGTTCTACAATCATTTGACTTTAAATTCGGATCTCCTTTCTATAGTATTGTAGAGCAATTACCAATAAGTTTGAAAAAAGACGAGCCAAAGAGCATTACTATAAGGTACATACCAAATGATTCCGTTAAAAGCTACACTGAATATGAATTAAAAACTAATGAACAATCTATTGAGATAGGATTTCTCGGTGGTTATAAATACCAAGATACAATAATAGAAGCTACAACTATAACTAGTCCAACCAAAGGTGACTATTATCTATACCAAGATGAGATAGTTATAAATTGGACTAAGGTGCCAGGTTTCGATAGATATATTATCCAGTTCTCTGCTAATAACGGAGGCAATTGGTCAACTATTACTGATTCGGCAGTTGGAACTAGTTATAAATGGAAGGCACC